>Ga0302322_100005815_pt1 | contig 10857 bp, 6 predicted proteins | sample Fen_T0_2_FD_203757 | JGI IMG/M metagenome (GOLD analysis project Ga0302322, IMG submission 203757) | Peat permafrost microbial communities from Stordalen Mire near Abisko, Sweden - Fen_T0_2 | ecosystem: Environmental > Terrestrial > Soil > Wetlands > Permafrost | place: Sweden: Abisko... | reverse complement strand
AGCGGCGCGACCCGAGGCCCCAGGACGTCGTGATCGAGATCCGCTACAGCGGGATCTGCCACTCCGACATCCACACCGCCCGCGGCGAGTGGGGCGGCACCCGGTACCCGATCGTCGTCGGGCACGAGATCGCCGGGATCGTCACCGCGGTGGGGTCGGAGGTCACCCGCCACGCCGTCGGCGACCGGGTGGGCGTCGGCTGCATGGTCGGGTCCTGCCGGGAGTGCGGCCCGTGCCGTCGCGGGCTGGAGCAGTACTGCGAGAAGGGGATGGTCGGCACCTACGGCGGCGTCGACGTCGACGGCCGGCCCACCGCGGGCGGCTACTCGACCCACGTCGTCGTCGCCGAGGACTTCGTGCTGCGCATCCCCGACGCGCTGGAGCTGGACGTCGCCGCGCCGCTGCTGTGCGCCGGGATCACGACGTACTCGCCGCTGGCCCACTGGGGCGCCGGGCCCGGACGCCGGGTCGCCGTCGTCGGGCTGGGCGGCCTCGGCCACATGGCCGTGCAGATCGCGCACGCGATGGGCGCCGAGGTGACCGTGCTCAGCCAGTCGCTGAAGAAGCAGGACGACGGGCTCCGCCTGGGCGCGGACCACTACCACGCCACGAGCGACCCCGACACGATGCGCGCGCTGGCCCGCTCGTTCGACCTCGTCGTCAACACCGTGTCGGCCGGGTTCGACCTGGACGCCTACCTGCGCCTGCTCGACATCGACGGGACGATGGTGCAGGTCGGGGCCCCGCCGGAGCCGGTCCCGCTGCACCTCTTCTCGCTCATCGGCGCGCGGCGTAGCTACGCCGGGTCGCTCATCGGCGGGATCGCGCAGACCCAGGAGATGCTCGACTTCTGCGCCCGGCACGGCTTCGGCGCCCAGGTGGAGGTCGTCCGGGCCGACCAGATCAACGACGCGTGGGACCGCGTGGTGGCCGGCGACGTCCGGTACCGCTTCGTGATCGACGTCGCCACGCTGGCCTGACCGGCCCGCTCCCCCGACCGGCTGTCAGGCGCGCCCGGCGCCCGACAGCCGCGACGGCGGCCGGGGCGGTGGGTGACAGCGGTCCGGCAGCGGTGACAGCGGGCGGCACCCCGGTGACGGCGGGATGCCAGCGGGCCCCGCCAGCGTGGACGCCATGACCTACGCCATCCAGGCCGAAGGGCTCACGAAGCGCTTCGGCGACACGCTCGCCCTTGACGGTGTCGACCTGTCGGTGCGTGCCGGGACCGTCCTCGGGGTCCTCGGACCCAACGGTGCCGGCAAGACCACCGCCGTCCGCATCCTCGCCACCCTCCTCCGCCCGGACGCCGGGCGTGCCCTGGTCGCCGGGCACGACGTCGTCACCGACCCCACCGCCGTCCGTCGCGCCGTCGGCCTGACCGGCCAGTACGCCGCCGTCGACGAGCAGCTCAGCGGCCGCGAGAACCTGGTCCTGTTCGGCCGCCTCCTGGCGCTCGGACGGCGTGGGGCCAAGGCCCGGGCCGCCGAGCTGCTCGACGCCTTCGGCCTCACCGAGGCCGCCGACCGGCGTGCCAAGACCTACTCCGGCGGCATGCGGCGCCGCCTCGACCTCGCCGCCGGCCTCATCGCGCGCCCGCAGGTGATCTTCCTGGACGAGCCCACCACCGGGCTGGACCCGGGCAAGCGGGACGACGTCTGGTCGATGGTCCGCGAGCTGGTGACGCACGGCACGAGCGTGCTGCTCACCACGCAGTACCTGGAGGAGGCGGAGGCCCTCGCCGACCGGATCACCGTCATCGACGTCGGGCGCGTCATCGCCGACGGCACGCCCGCCGAGCTCAAGCGGGTCGTCGGGAACCGGTCCCTGCAGGTGCGCCCGACCGACCCGGCCGACCTGGACGCCGTCCGCGAGGTGCTCTCCCGGGTCACCGGCCACCGGGCCGAGGTCGCCGGTCCCGGCCTGCTCACCGCCCCCGCCGACGAGGACGCGCTCGCCGACGTCGTCGGGGAGCTGCGGCGGCGCGGCGTCGCCGTCACCGAGCTGTCGCTGGCCCTGCCGCACCTCGACGAGGTGTTCTTCACCCTCACCGGCCGGGACCGGGAGAACGCCGCCGCCCCGGCCGCAGCCGCCCCCGTCCGGTCGTCCGACGAGCCGAAGGAACTGGTCCGATGAGCACCCTCACCCTCGCCCCGGCCCCCGCCGTCGCTCCCGCGGCGGCCCCGCTCGCCGGACTGCAGCACTCGCTCCTGCTGGCCGGCCGCTCGGTGACCAAGATGCTGCGCCACCCGGAGCAGTTCTTCGACGCCATCCTGCAACCCGTGCTCTTCCTCGGGATCTTCGTCTACGTGCTCGGCGGCGCGATCAGCGGCTCGTCCCACGCCTACCTGCAGTACGTGCTGCCCGGGATCATGATCCAGACCGTCCTCTTCAGCACGATCAGCATCGGCGTCAACCTCAACACCGACGTCAAGGAGGGCGTCTTCGACCGGTTCCGGTCCCTGCCGATCGCCCGGTCGGCGCCCCTCGTCGGCGCCGTCCTCGCCGAGGGACTGCGCTACTCGCTGGCGATCGTCATGACCCTGGTCGCCGCCGTGGCGATGGGATACCGCACGGGCACGAACCCGCTCTCGGCGCTCGCGGCATGCCTGCTCGTGCTCGGGTTCGCCTGGTGCCTCTGCTGGATCCCCATCTGGCTCGCCATGATCTCCCGCGAGGCGGGGACCGTGCAGGGCTTCGGGATGCTGGCGATGTTCCCGCTGACCTTCGGGTCCAGCATGTTCGCCCGGTCGTCGACGATGCCCGGGTGGCTGCAGCACTGGGTCGACGTCAACCCGGTCACCCACCTCACCGAGGCCGTCCGCGGCCTGCTCACCGGCGGCCCCGTCGCCCACGACCTGATGATCTCCGCGGGGACGGCCGGACTCGTCCTGGCGGTCTTCGCCCCCCTGGCGGTCCGCGCCTACCGCCGTCAGGTGTGACGTGTCACCCGGTTCTGACGTGTCACCCGGTGGGACCCGCACCCCCGGCCGCCAGCCCGGCCAGGGTCGCGACGGGATCGAGGGCGGCCCCCTCCGCGCGGAGGGCGTCGTACCGGTCGGGCCCGAGGCGCTCGCGCCGAGCCTGCGCGAGCGCCTCGGCGTCCCGGTCACTGCGGTCCGGGCGCCCGCGGGCGGTGTCCGACAGGGCCAGCAGGCGGACCGCCTGCTCGCCGTCCCCCTCCACCCGCTCCGTGACCACGGCGGCGGCGACCAGAGTCAGGGCGATCACCGGCATGTCGCGGCTGCCCGCGGCGAAGTCCGCGGCGGAGGCGATCTCCTGCCGGGCGATGCCGGGCTCGCCCGCCCCGGCCGCGACGAGCGCGATGACCGCGCGCAGCGACGCCGACACCTGGTCGCCACCGAACGGGTCCCGGCTGTCGAGCCGGGCCTTCAGGGGCTGCAACCGGGCGAGGGCCGCGGCGTCGTCACCGAGCCGGTGGTCGATCAGGGCGAGGCACTGGTGCAGGGACAGGACGACGGCCCGGTCCGGGCGGTTCCCGGCCCGCTCCAGCCGCTCGGCGAACTCCCCGCGCAGCCGCAGCAGGTCGGCCCGGTCGGCGACGGCGGCCTCCGTCTGCAGCAGCCGCAGCCGGGCCCGCCCGGCGTCCTCGTCGGCGCCGAGGTCGTCCATCAGGACGACGGCCTCGCGCAGCGCGCGCAGCGCGACGTCGAACCGGCCCTCGTACGCGGCGAACGTCCCCTGGAGGGACAGCGAGGCGGCGAGCCCCCAGTGGTCCCCGCTCGCCCGGAACCCGGCGACGGTGTCGGCGAGCCCCTGGTCGAGACCCTCGATGTCGCCGGTGTTCTCCTTCATGGCCAGCTGCATCATCGAGATCACGGACCGCACCCACAGGTCGGCCGGCTCCGGGATCTCCCGGTCGCCGGTCAGCCCGAAGAACTGCACCACGGTCAGGATGACGACGGTCATCGCGTCGTCCGGGTGGTGGGCGTCCCACAGTTCGAGGATGCGGTCGACGAGCGGCTGCCAGTCGCCGCCCTGCCCGCCCCGGTCGCCGAGCTGCTCCAGGATCCCGAACCCGGCGAGCGCGATCTCCTGATCGGGGTCCGCGGTGCCGGGCAGCGCGGTCACGGCGCTGACGAGCTGGCCCATCTCCTCGTGCTCGTTGCGGATGGCCCAGTAGAAGGCCATGGCGCGCACCAGCCGGGCGCCCTGGCGCCGATCGCCGCGGTCGACGGCGAACCGGGCGGCGGCCGTCACGTTGCCCCGCTCGGCGTCGATCCGGTGGATGGCGTCGAGCTGCCGGGGGCCGCTGACCAGCAGCGCCTGCTCCTCGAGCAGCGTGGCGACGTGGTCCAGGTGGGCCGTCCGCACCTTCTCGAGCAGGCCGCGCTCGGCCAGCCGCTCGACGCCGAACTCGCGCAGCGTCTCCAGCATCCGGAACCGGGCCGGTCCCCGGGTGTCGCGCACCGGCACGACCAGGGACTTCTCGGCGAGCGACTCCAGCAGGTCGGCGGCGTCCGCGTCGTCGTCGAACACGGCGCCCGCACCCTGCGCCGTCACCCCGGAGGGGAAGACGGCGATCCGCTCGGCGAGGTCGCGCTCGCGTTCCGAGAGCAGGTCCCAGCTCCACTGGACGACGGCCCGCAGGGTCCGGTGCCGTGGCAGCGTGCGGTTGCCGCCCGTGAGCAGCCGGAACCGGTCCGAGAGCCGGGCGGCGACCGCGTGGACGCCGAGGGTGCGCAGCCGTGCGGCGGCCAGTTCCAGGGCGAGCGGCTGGCCGTCCAGGCGCCGGCAGATCTCCCGGACGGCGGGTAGCGTCGTCTCGTCGAGCACGAACGTGCGGTCGACCGTGCCGGCCCGCTCGACGAAGAGGCGCACGGCGCTCGACCCGCTCGCCGCCTGCAGGTCCGCGTCCTCCAGGGGCAGGCCGAGCGGCCCGAGGGAGTAGGTGAACTCCCCGATGAGCTGCAGGGCCTCACGGCTGGTGGCGATCACGCGCAGCCGCGGCGCGCCGGCCAGGAGCCGGCCGACGATGTCGGCCGCGGCGTCGACGAGGTGCTCGCAGTTGTCGAGCACGAGCAGCCCGTCGGCGTCCGCGGCGGCCTCGACGAGCCGGGCGACCTGGCCGCCGTGCGCCGTCCGGTCGCGTCCGGTCCGGTCGAGGCCCGAGCGTCCGGTCCGGTCGAGGTTCGAGCGCCCGGCCCGGTCCAGGCCCGTGCGGTCGAGGACGGCGACCTCCAGCAGGCCCATCGCCGAGAGCACGGCCGGCACGACGTCGTCCGCGCCGGTGACCGTGGCCAGTTCGGCCAGCCAGACGGCGGGGAACGTGTCGGCCCCGGCGCGTGCGGTCTCGACAGCGAGGCGGGTCTTCCCGGCGCCGCCGGGCCCGAGGATCGTGACCAGCCGGTGGGCCTGCAGTGCGCGCCGCAGGTCCTCGACGGCGTCGTCGCGGCCGACGAAGCTGGTGAGCGCCGACGGCAGGCGGCTGTCCGCGGCGTCGGGGGTGAGCTCGCCGCGCAGGATCCGGGTGTGGACGTCGCGCAGCGTGGGGGAGGGGTCGGTGCCCAGGTCGTCGGCGAGCCGGGCGCGCAGCGACTCGTAGGCGGTGAGGGCCTCGGCGGCGCGCCCGCAGCCGGCGAGCGCGCGCAGGTACAGCGCCCACAGCCCCTCCCGGTAGGGGTGGGCACCGGCCAGCTCGGTGAGCTCGGCGATCAACTCGGGCCCCGGACGGCGGGCGGCCAGCTCCTGCTCCAGGGCGCCGAGGCGGGCCTCCTCCAGGCCCGGGGCCAGACGCCGGGCGAACGGCAGGTCCCGCACGTCGGAGAGGGCCTCGCCCCGCCACAGGTCGAGTGCCTCCCGCAGCCGGCCCTGGCCCGCCAGGATCCGGAACGCCTCGGCGTCCACCTCGGCCCGCAGCGTGTACCCGCCGGCCGCGGACACCAGGACGCCGTCGGGCAGGCGCCGCCGGGTGCGGGACACGATGGACTGCAGCGCGTTGACGGCGTCGACCGGCGCCTCGTCCCACAGGTCCTCGGCGAGGGCGTGGGTCGTCACGGGCCGGCCGCCGGAGAGCGCGAGCCGGGCCACGAGGGCGCGGCTCATCGGACCGCCGAGATCGATCTCGCGGTCGCCGTCGAACACCCGCACGGGGCCGAGCACGCTCACCTGCACCCCACCATCTTGCCGTGCCCCACCCCCCGCCGACCCCCTCCCCGCCCTTTCCCCGCCGCCCCCGCGTGATCGCATGATCACGAAGAGGGTGGGGCGGTCGTGTGGCGGGTCAGGGGGAGCCAGAGGCCGAGCTGGACCAGGCCCAGCGCGGCCACGTAGGGCAGGAGCGTCCACAGGGCGATCCCCTGGGTCAGGGCGCCGGCCAGCCACGGCAGGACGCTCCCCCCGATCACGGACGCCGCGTTGAGCAGCCCGATCGCCGCCGCCACCGACCGGGCGGACGTCACCTGCGGCATGATCGCCATCGTCGTGGGGAAGAGCGGGCCGAGGAAGAACCCGAGCAGTGCCAGCCCGGCCGCCGCCGCCCCCGCCGACGGCACCAGCCACACGCCCGCCGCCGCCGCGACGACCCCCAGCAGGCACGCCGTCGACGTCCGGGCCACGCTCCAGCGCACCCGCTCGGCGAGCGGGCTGATGGCGACGCGGCCGAGCGTCAGGCCGAGCCAGTACCCGCTGACGGCGTTGCCCGCGACCAGGTCGCTGCGCCCGCGGTCCTCCACGAGGTAGCTGAACGCCCAGTCACCGAGCGTGGCCTCCAGCCCGGTGTAGACGGCGAGGAAGGCGGCGGCCAGCACGACCGGCCGCTCGCGCAGCACGGCGAGCAGCCCGGTCCGCACCCGCACGCCCCCGGTGTCAGCGGCCTCGACGGGCGAAGGGCCGGGCGTCGCCACGGGCGGTTCGGGGTCGACGGCGTGGGCGACGACCATCGCGGCCAACAGAGGGACGAAGGGCAGCGACGTCACCAGGACGACGGCCGGCCAGTCGTGCGACCGCAGCAGCCAGGTCGCCACGAGCGGTCCGGCGAGCGCGCCGAGACCGAAGCAGGCGTGCATCCTCCCGAGCCGGACGGCGGACCGCGGGAGCGTCGTCAGGTGGGTGTTGAGCACCGACTCCAGGATGCCGATGCCGAGCCCGGCGAGGAGCTGCACGGCCACGAACAGCCAGAACGCCGGGGCGGCGGCCGTCGCCAGGCCCGCGACGAGCGCCGCCGCATTGCCGCCCACGAGCGCCCACCGGAAGCCCGCGCCGTGGACCAGCGGCCCGGTGATCACCCCCGCCAGCGCGAAACCCGCCGAGAAGGTGAAGAACATGGTGCCGATCGTCGGCCGGTCGACGGCGTAGCCGCGCATCTGGGCGGGCAGCAGCACCCCCGTGGCACCGGCGGTCATCCCGATGACGACGAAGCTGAGGTAGGCCAGGCCCACCTGCACCCGTTCCCGCGCGCTGGTCACGGTCGCGAACGCTAACGGTCCGGTGCCGTCAAGCCGCACGGCGGGGCGGCCGACGTCAATGGTATGCGTCTGTCCCGGGTCCGTAGCGGCGCCGCCCTCGCCGGGCTGGTCGTGCTGGCGGCCACCGTGGGCGGGTTCGTGGCCGAGGAGCGGATCACGACGCACGCCTTCGACCGGCTGGAGGCCGACCAGGTCGCCCAGGACGCCCAGCGGGTGCGGTCCGGCCTGGAGGCCGACGTCCGGCTGCTGTCGAACTACGGCGCCACCAACTCGATCTGGGACAGCTCCTACGACGACGTCGCCAAGGGGGACCGGGCGGCGTTCGCCTCCGACTTCCCGCCGTCCGACGTCCGCGGGATCTACGGCCTGGACGGCGTCCTGGCGGTCTCCCGCACGGGCGAGCTGCGCGCCGGGGGCCTGGTCGCGGACGACGGGTTCGTCGCCCCGCCGCAGGGGCTGGCCGCGCCCGCCGACCTGGCCCGGCTCGTCGACGTCGGGGCGAAGGCCGGCGTGCCCCGCTGCGGGCTGGTGCGGTCGGCGACGTCGCCCTACCTGTTCTGCGGGTTCGCCGCCCACAAGGGCGACGGCGGCGCGGACGTCGCCGGCGGCCTGATCTTCCTGCGGGCCCTGGACGCGGGTGGTCTGAAGCTGCTGGGCGACGAGCTGTCCCTGCCGTTGGCGCTGGTCAAGGGGACGCCCCGGGCGGGCCTGACCCACCAGCCGACGGTCGACACCTCCCTCGGCCGGATGGACGTCGACACCGGAGCCGTCGACGGGCAGCACGTCGCCCTCGACGTGCGGATCCCCGCCGTCGACGGGACCGCAGGCCCGGACGCCAAGGGGGCGGTCAGGCTGGAGGCCCTGCGCCCCCGACCGATCCACGGGCAGGCCGTCTCGGTGTCGCAGGGGCTGCTCGGGCTGATGGCGCTGATCGGCGTCACCATGCTGGCCGCCGTCCTCACCATCACCCGGCGTGAGGTGCGCCTGCAGGTCGGCCCGCTGCGCCGCACGACCGAGCAGGTGATCCGCTCGGGCGACCGGACGCTGCGGATCGGCGGCGACGGGCGCGGCGAGCTCGGTGCGCTGGCCCGCGCCGTCGACGCCATGCTCGACGCGCTCGCCGACCAGGACCGGCGGATCTTCGCCGAGCAGGCCACGCGCGAGTCCCAGCTGCGCCACACCTACGTGCAGCAGCGGCTCACCAGCCAGCAGGTGCGCCACCGCGCCCAGGTGGCGATCGACGAGACGGCGACGGCCGTCGTCCACGAGCTGCAGGAGGTCGCGCGGGAGGTCGCGGCGATGGAGTCGACCGTCGCCAGCATCGACGACCGGGTCCGCGCGACCGAGGAGCTCACCCAGGCGGTGCGCGAGCAGGCGCTCGCCGGGGGCCGGACGGCGGAGGCCGTCACCGAGAGCCTGGGCCGGGTCTCCGGCATCGCCCGCATGATCGCGGGGGTGGCGGCCCAGACCAACCTGCTGTCGCTCAACGCGACGATCGAGGCCGCCCGGGCGGGCGAGGCGGGCGCCGGGTTCGCGGTCGTCGCGGGGGAGGTCAAGCAGCTCGCCTCGACCACGACCGCCTCCACCGACGAGATCGGCGAGACCCTCGGCGGCCTGGAGAGCGACGTCTCGGCGATGGCCGGCGCGATCGGCGAGATGACGGCGGGCGTCGGCGGCATCCGGGCCGAGGCCGCCGAGCTCGCCCAGGTCGCGGCCCAGCAGCGGGCCCAGATGGAGGTCCTCGACGGGGTCGTGCGCCGCGTCATGGACCGCATCACCGGGATGTCGGCGATCACCAAGGCGATCGAGCGCCGCGCGCACGAGCGGGTGCGGGCCGAGGGGGAGGTGCAGGTCCGCCACGAGGGGCGGCTCGCTCCGGGGGCCCTGCTGGACCTCAGCGAGGGCGGCCTGCGGTGCCTGATCGACCCCGTCACCCTGCCGAAGCAGGGCGACCTCGTAGAGGTGGTCCTGTCCCTCGAGGGGCGCAGCGAGTCGTTCGCCGCCGCCGTCGTCCGCACCCCGAAGCTGGAGGACGACGGCATCGAGCTGGGGCTCACCTTCCGCGACCCGTCGCCGGCGGGGATGCGGCTCGTGCAGGACTACATCGAGGCCGTGCTGGGCGCCGAGGCAGACCGGCCCGCCGAGCCGGAGCCGGCCCCGGCCTGACCGGGCGGGGACGGCGGCGTGACGCGCCGGTGACACGGGGCGGGCGGTGGGGCGAATCGCCGCGCCCGTGGGCCCGCCGTCCGGTACCGTGCGGCTCGGCTCCACGCCATTCTGTACTGCGCGTGCACCGGTAGCAGCTCTGCGTGCTCGGCGCGGTGATTTTCCGTCACCGGGCCCGGGCAATCCTCGGTCAGGGCGTGCGCACGGACCCCTCCGGCTGCGATGCTCGTCCTGTGAGGTGGCGACCCAGGGGGCAGCAACAGCAGGAGTCGCGTCCGGAGCCCGAGGCGGGGATCTGGGGGCAGCTGCGGCATGTCTACGGCGCCGCCGACGACGTCCCGGGGCTCCTGCGGGCCGCCGCCGGGCCCGCGAACGGTCGCGACCGGGCCTGGGCCAAGCTCTGGGACCGGCTGTGCCACCACGGCAGCGTCTACTCGGCGTCCGCCGCAGCCATGCCCGACCTCGCCCGCCTGGCCTGCGACGACTCGCTGCGCCCCGCGGACCGGGCCCAGGCGACGAGCCTGATCGCGGCCATCGCCGACGGGTCGTCGTACCTGGCGGTGCACGGTCCCCTCGTGCCGGGGCGGTTCTCCACCGCCGAGCGCGAGCAGCTGTCCGTCGAGCAGAGCTGGGTGCAGGACGCCCGCCGCGCCGCCCGCGAGTACGCGCCGCAGATCCTGCAGCGGCTGGACTCCACCAACGGGCGGGAACTGCTGGTCATCGTCGTCCTCGCGGCCGAGGTCGGGCTGGGGGCGGCGCCGTTCGCCGCCTCGCTGCAGCGCGCCCGAGACCGCGTCGCCCCCGGGGAGCAGCGGGCCGCCGTCGACCTCGCGGTGTCCCTGGTGCGCGGCGAGCTGCTGACGACCGAGGAGCTGCAGGCCCGGGTGGCCCGCCTCGACCACGAGGTGTCGTCCTACCTGGAGCAGGCCCTGGTGGGCCTGCCGCCGGACACCCAGGCGCGGGCCCTCATCACCATGATCGTGGCTGACTACGGCTCGTGGACGCCCACGATGCCGATCCCGTTCGGCGGGACGTCGTCGCGACCCGACACCGCCCCGTCCCACCGCAACTGACCCCGGAGCCCCCTCCCTCGCCCCCTTCGACCCCCGGTGATCATGCAATCCGGGACGATCATGCAATCCGGGAACGCTCGTCGCTCCTGGGTGCGGCCGGGGCCGGCGAGCCTCGCGAGCGGGGTGCCACGCCACACCTGGCCGGGTGGTTGCGGGTCATGGTGCCCCGCGCCCCGCGCCCCGGGGCCTGGCGA
>Ga0302322_100005814_pt1 | contig 10859 bp, 12 predicted proteins | sample Fen_T0_2_FD_203757 | JGI IMG/M metagenome (GOLD analysis project Ga0302322, IMG submission 203757) | Peat permafrost microbial communities from Stordalen Mire near Abisko, Sweden - Fen_T0_2 | ecosystem: Environmental > Terrestrial > Soil > Wetlands > Permafrost | place: Sweden: Abisko... | reverse complement strand
GCTCATGACCGGTGGCTGATAGTGCAGTAACCCATCGACGTCTGGCAAATCGGCGCTGAAATGCTGCCAGGCGATCCAACCGCCCACGGCGCCACCGGCACCGAGCAGCAGCACGAGCCCGATCAACCCCCCCAGGAGGCCGCGCAAAAACCGCACGATCAGACCACGCCGCCGCGGCGGGTCGCGATGTTGCCGGGGCGCCGCCAAGGGCTTGCCCGCTGTCATTGGGGTGGTCATCATCGTGCGGTATGCCGCGTTCCAGCCTGCTCGGCCAGAGGGCGTGAAGCATTAGCGCGCGTGAAGCTATTGGAGGGGTAAAACATCCGACATGGCGGTGCCAAACCGCCGCCGGATGCCGTCAACCGCGGAACAGGAACACCGCGATCACCAGCATGACCGTGCCAACCACACCGTAAATGATACCCGCATACGGCAGAACCACACCGGTCACGGTCAGGATCATATACAAGAGCAGCAGCAGAACCGCCCCGCAGGCCAGGAGAAAACTCGGGCTTGTCTTCGACCGCGCATTCTCCCGCCCATAAAAACAGGCGATGGAGACCAGGAACGCGGCGATGAGGGGGATCAGAAACCAAGTCGAATCACGCGCCATTTGATCAGGACCATCCTTCAATCACGTTCGGGTTAGCACGGTGTCACCAGCACGTTCCCGGCGATCAATGCCTCGATCTGCTCCGATGTGTAGCCGTGCTCCGCCAGAATGGCGGTTCCATGCTGACCCTTGGCGGGGGAAACCGTCCGCGCCGCGCCGTCCTGGAAGGGCGGAAGACCGATAAGGTTGGGCAACGGGATAGTTTGGTCGACGCCCGGGTGACGGGTCCAGGCGACAGCCCCGCTTTCAGTGACGTGCGGCTGTTTCAGGAAATCGGTATAGCTGTTCAGCGCCTCGTGCATCACCCGGTTGGCGGAGAGGCGCGATGACCAAACCGCCGTGGTCTCGGTCAGCAACAGGGGCTTGAGCACCGCGTTCAGTGCCTCGGCATGGGCTTCCCGCCCTTCCGAGGTGGCGAAGCGCTCATCGGCCGCGAAGGCGGGAAGATCCATTGCCTCGCAGTATGCCCGCCACTCGAACGGGCGAACCACCGTGATTGAAATGAACCCGTCGGACGTGCGCTGCACGCCGCTGGGCGGAACCACGGGGCGCACCGCGCCACCTTCCAGATAGGATCCCATCAATCGCACGACCTGAAGACCGGCGGCCGCTTGCATCAGACTGGCCTCGATATGCCGTCCGCGTGGCTCGTCCCGGCGGCCGTGCAGCGCGGTGGAGACGGCGGAAAACGTGTAGATCGCGGTGCTCATGTCGATCGAGATGAACGGGATGCGATGGGGGATGCCGTCCTGCCCATAATTCTCTGACATCATGCCCGTATAGGCCTGCAAGACCGGGTCCATGGCCGGCCGTTCCGCCAGCGGGCCGCGCTGCCCGAAGCCAGAAACCGAAACGTAGAGTATCCGGGGTTCCCGCGCCGACACGGCGTCGTAGCCGAAACCCAGGCGGTCGATCACCCCCGGGCGGAACCCCTGCAGGAACACATCCGCGCCCCCGATAAGCCGCCACAGCACGTCCCGCCCCGCGTCCTGCTTCAGGTCAAGCGCGATCGATCGCTTTCCGATGTTGGCCGGAATCGAATAGGCCGTGTGATCACCGTAGGTCTTGCCGAGGCCACGTGCCCAGTCGCCCGTATCGGTTGGCTCCACCTTGATGACGTTGGCGCCGTACTGGGCGAGCATCATGGCACAATATGGCCCAGCCACACCCTGGCTGAGATCGACGACCTTCAGACCCGCGAAGGGTGCCTCGTAACTCATGAATGCTGCTTCCCGCCCGTTGGCCACGCGGCCGCGCGGCCGCGTGGGGTTATCATGTCTTGCCGCACGGGAGTACCGTGGTTTGCCGCGCGGCGGCATCGTGGCATGGTTGCCAGACGACAACCAGCGTCGACAACCAGCGTCAGGAGAGAAACCCCATGATCCATGTTCTTGCCGTCATCACCACGAAGCCCGGCATGCGGGCCGCAGTGCTGGAAGCGTTCCGCGCCAACATGCCCGCCGTGCACGCGGAAGCCGGGTGCATCGAGTACGGCCCGGTCATCGACAACCCCGGCTCGCCCGCGAAATACGGCGACGACACGTTCATCGTGGTCGAGAAGTGGGAAAGCCTGGACCATCTGAAGGCCCACGGCGCCTCGGCCCACATGGCGGCCTACGGCGCGAAAACGCGTGAGATGCTGGCGAATCGCGAAATCCATTTCATGGATTCCGCCAGCTGATATCCAGCCGGGTGCCTTTTTCGCGCCGCGGGGGAGGCACCCGGCGATCCTGTCACACCACCTCTTCACACCGCGGGGGGATGTTCCCGCTCGAACACCACATCGGCCACCGTCAGACGCCCGGGATACAGCGAGCTTGTCTGGGGCTCGGTGCTGATATGCAGCAAATTCGCCTCGATCCGGTAGAGTCGAAGCTGATCGCCCCGTAGCCGGGGGTTTCCCGCGACATCGACGGCGGTGATGAACCGGCCCGGGCCGCCCGAGCGCGCCAGACCCGTATACGCCATCATGGTTTCAAACAGGACCGCCCGTTCCGCTTCACTACCCGCCGGTTCGCGCCCGCGCCGGGTGAACAGGAACATAATCCGCCCGCCAGGTTCCAGTACCATGCGTCCATCCGGTCCAGCGCCCCAGGGCTCAACGCGTTCGCCCGTATCCGTGAACGTCAGCCCGGCGGAGCGAAGACGCCAGCTGCCAATGAGCGGCCCAAGGCCGGCGTTAGTTGTCGCGGACATACTTTCCTCCAGATCTTCGGTTTCGGGTGTATCGGATCAGCGCCGCGCGCGACCCAGCCAGGTAATCGTCACGTCCGAAGACGGTTGGGCCCGGCAGGCCAGGGTTCGGCCCGACTGACGCTGTTCCTGGCTTAGCGCGCCGTCGCCATAAGGCAGCATGGTGACTTCCCCGCTGCCTAATTCCGACACGCAGGCCGCGCAATCGCCAGTGGCGCAGGCGTAAGGGAAATCGATCCCCGCCAGGATCGCCGCGTTCAGAATGGTCCGGGTCGCCGGGCAGTCGATAACCTGGCCCGTATTGACCACGGTGACGCGATGGATCGTGGTCATGCCGCCTCTGTCCCCCGGCCTGACGCCGATGTACCCACCGTGAAATATTCTGAGCGATGCGGCAAGAAAAAAGGCCGGACGTCACTCCGGCCCTTTTTTCGCCCGGCCGATCAGTCAGATCCGTGGCTGGAAGAACGGCTCGGGCGTCAGCAGGTATCGCCAGCGGGGCTGGTGCGCGTTGGTCGTCCGGTCGCGGCGGCCCTGTTCGCCGCACAGCGGCTTCCGAACCTGTTGCAATGCTACCCAGGTCTGTCGGTCGACCTCGTGGTCGACGATGAACGGCATGGGAAAGTGGATTAGGGACTCGATGTCGCGTTGCGAGGCGGCGAGAACGCGGACACCTCGCTGATCGCGCGCCGTCTGGGGTCGTTTCGTCAGGTTACCGTCGCGTCTCCGGAATACATCCGGCGCGCGGGTAACCCAATACGGCAGAAGATCTGGAGCAGTATGAATGCATCCCGCAAGGGCCTCTCGCGACCAGGCCGATCCGGCGGTTTCAGGTTGGTGGCGATGAGTCTGTTGTGCGGGTGAATGGGTCCATGGGCGTGGATGAAAGCGAGGCAGCCCGGCGGATCGCGCTAACCGGCCATGGCATCGTGCGGCTTTCCGCCATTCAGGTGATCGACGATATTCGGCCGGGAAGCTTGGTGCGATTGCTCCCCGCGTATCGCTCAGCCCCAATCCCGCTTCATTTGGTCTACCCGTCGCGCCGTTATCTCGCCTCGCGGATCAGCGTTGTGATGGATTTCCTGGCCGGGCAGATGGAGCCGGTCAGGACTATGGTGGAGGCGGGATAGGGAGCCTGACCGCCAAGGGGACGGTTGAACGTCGAGGGAACGGGCCCAGGGGTGATACCAAGGGGGTGACACAATGATGCTGAACGTCCAATCTGGCGGGCATAAACACATTATATCCGGATCGTGACGCAGGATCGGCCGGTTGGGGGGATACACCATGTTCGAACGGCTCGATCAGGCCCAGTCACTGACCACGAACCAGTACAAGATAGTCGGTGCCGCCATTATCGGCGACATGCTGGAGTTTTTCGACTACTCACTCATCGGCTTCGTTCTCGCGTTCATCGTCAAGCCATGGCAGCTCACCGGCGGCCAGTCCGCCATCATCCTGTTATCGTCCGGTGTTGGTGCGATTCTGGGTGCGTTCATCTGGGGCCGCATCGCGGATGTGATCGGCCGGCGGAAAGTATTCATGCTGACCGTGCTGAACTTCTCTCTCGCGACTGGATTGTTATATTTCACCCCGGACAAGGGGTGGATCTATCTGTCCGTGATGCGCTTCTTCGTTGGCTTCGGCGTCGGGGGGCTCTACTGCGTCGATCTGCCGCTGGTGCAGGAATTCGTGCCCGCGCGAAAACGCGGATTCATCGGTGGTCTCGTCACCGTGTTCATCCCGTTAGGCACGATGTTCGCCGCCTCTTTCGCCGCGTTTTTCTCCGCCGAGGTCGGTTGGCGCGGACTGTTCGCGATAGGTCTGCTGCCCGCGTTCTTCACGCTGGTTGTTCGAGCCTGGGTGCCCGAATCGCCGCACTGGCTCATGAGCCAGGGCCGCCGCGAGGAGGCTCGCCATTCCATCGCCTGGGCGCTGAAAGTGCCGGCGGAATCGCTTTCGCTGCCTCGGGAAGCTCCGAAAGAGGAAAACGCGACCTGGCTGGATCTGCTGAAGTATCCCAAGAGCCTTCTGGTCTCTTGGATGGCGAGCATTGGCGCGCAGACGGCGGCGTACGGGATAGGACTATGGGCGCCGACGCTGTTTGTACTGCAATTGGGCGTCACGCCCGCGTACGCGGCCTACCTGTATATCTGGGTCCGGCTATCGGGTGTCTGCGGACGAATCACCTTCGCCTGGCTATCCGAGAAAATAGGACGCCGCCCATCGGGCATGCTGTGTGGCTTCGGCGCGACTTTCTTCATCATTCTCGCGGGTCTTCTGCATAATGAGATGCTTGGGGCCGTTTCAGTGTTCTGGCTGATGATCGTCATCGGCGATTTCTTCTGGGATGGTGGCTTCGCGACGATCGGTCCGTATCTCTCGGAAGTTTGGCCAACGAAACTTCGTGCGACCGGCATGGGCTCTGCTTATGGCTTCGGAGGTATCGGCAAGATCATTGGCCCGCTGGGCCTCGCGCTGATTATCGGCACGTCGGATGTCATCACACCGAAAGCGACACTGGATGCCATCACGCCAGCGTTCATGTATTTCGCGGCCTGGATGGCACTATGCGGTTGTGCGTTCTTGTTTTTCGGCTTTGAAACCGGGAATCGTTCGCTCGTCTCGATAGACGCTGAACCAGTAGGGCAACAGAAATGAGCGCATTACACCCGCAAATTCAGAAAGCCCGCGACCTCGCGCCCATGGTCAACGCCGCCGGGTCAGAGAACGACGATATCCGCAAGCTGACTCAACCGGTCGTCAAGGCGCTGATCGATGGCGGCTTCTTCCACATGCTGAAGCCGAAATCGGTGGGAGGCATGGAACTGCGGCCCATCCACTTCACCCAGGTGACGGAAGCGCTCGCTCAGGCCGATGGCTCCACGGGCTGGGTCGTGTGCCAGGGCAACGGCTGTTCGATGACCGCCGCGTACATGGACCCGAAAGTGGCCCAGGAGATGTTCGGCCCGGTCAACGGCATTCTCGCCTGGGGCCCGGCGCTGGGTACGGACTCGGCAATCCCGGTCGACGGGGGGTACCGGATCTCCGGCACCTGGCGCTTCGCCAGCGGTAGCCAGAACGCGACCTGGCTGGGCGCGCATATTCGCATCAAGGGAACGGGGGAACTGCGCAGCTTCCTGTTTCCCAAGACCAGCGCGATCATGACCGACATCTGGCACACCGTCGGTCTGCGCGGGACCGCGTCCAACCAGTATTCGGTCGATGACCTGTTCGTGCCCGAGGAACGTGCGATCCACCGCGACAACCCGAAATTCCGCCGGGAAGATGGGCTGCTGTACCGGTTCACCTCGGGCCAGCTGTACTCGATCGGCTTCGCGGGTGTTGGCCTGGGCATCGCGCGCGGCACGATCGAGGCATTCCTGGAGCTTCCCGCCAACAAGGTTGCCCGTGGTGCGAGTAAACCCATGCGGGAAAACAACGTGGTCCAGTCACAACTGGGCCAATGCGAGGCCCGCTGGCAGTCCGCACGCGCCTTCCTGCACAAGACCGTGGAAGATGTATGGGATTATGTCGAACAGCATGGTGAAATGACGCTGCCGCACAGGGCGGCGATCCGCCTCGCCTCGACCTGGTCGATCCAGCAATCGCGCGAGGTGGTGAACATGCTGTATCATGCCATGGGGTCCATGGCGGTGTTCGAGGAAAACCCGTTCGAGCGCCGGTTGCGCGATATTCACACTGTTGCGCAACAGGCCCAGGGACGGCAACTTCACTTCGAGACGGTGGGCCAGCTCATGCTCGGCATGCCGGCCGAAAACGTGTTCTGACCAGCAGGAGGACGATTTATGCCAGCACAATCCCTGAACCACTACACGATCATGGTCCGTGACCTGGAACGGACGAAGGACTTCTATCAGGACGTCGTCGGACTGAAGGTCGGTGATCGTCCGCCGCTGAACTTCCCGGGCTACTGGTTGTATTGCGGCGATATTCCGACGGTTCACCTGATCGGGTACCGTGCGGGCGATCCCGTCATCGCGGATGGCCCATCCTATCCCGTGAAGACGGGCCGACTGGATCACATCGCCTTCGCCTGCGTCGGGTTGAAGGACATGAAGTCCAATCTGTCCGCGCATGGCATCAAGTATGACGAACGGGTGCTGCCGCGGCTGAATATGACGCAGTTGTTCTATCTCGATCCCGATGGGATCGCGGTGGAATGCAACTTCCCGGCGGAAGAAACCGAAGCCCGCCCTGGTGCCGGTTACTGACCGCGGCCTGTTCAGTTTCGACTGGGCTCCGCCTGTTCGGGACTTGCTTCAAGCGCGGGTTCCCCCGATCGTCATCCCCCGGGGTTTTCCCCGGGGGACATGACGCAAAAGAATATGTCTGTGACGGCGCCTGAAACCTTGCCCGAGCAACTAGGTGGTTCAGGATAAAATCCGTGGCGCGCTCGGATGTATGGACACGGCGGAGAATCGCACTCGCGGCGAACTTAAACGCCTCGCCATCGTGTATACATCGCGGATAGCTCTGACCAGGTCGCTTTGTTTCTGGACTGCCAAAATATGATGTAGTCCTCGGCCTGAAGGTAAAAATTCATGAACTGGCTTTGCAAACTCCGGCGGATCAGTTGCTCGTCAAGGTCACCCCGTACCACGCCCACAGCGAGGAATTCCTAGAAATTTAATTCCAGATCTATCGCTTTCAGAAGTGGAAGGGTCTCGTCCACGAAGTCGGCCATGCTGGCCATGAGCTTGCTCTGATAACTCGGTAGCGTCAGTTTAATGATGTCACGGTTGGCCGCCCGAGTTACGTCAAAGGCATGTTGGGTGATCAGGGTGATCGTATGCTGACGCCTGGAATTGCCAATGGCGACCTCGGATGTAACGATCCAGCCAATAGTGATGAGAAGCGACCCGAGGAACGGCGCCGCGTTCCAAACCTTTCCGTCCTGTTTGATGATCTCTTGGTACAGGGAACCCAAGACCGCCGCGGCGGCGGCACCGACTATGAGGTAGATCCAAAAACGGTGTCACATACGGAAATTCAGCATGAAAAGGGTACGCCGATCAAATGGTCGCCAAAAAACCCCGCCAACCAAGTGGCTGGCGGGGTTCCTGAAGAGGACCAATCACGATCCCGGCTTGGTATCCAGAACGCTCATCGCGGCTCTCCGAATCTTGACCTCGGATGATATGAGGTGCGTCCAGCCAATGTCAATCAATTGTACCGCGACGATGCATCAACCCCCATGCATCTTCCGCATGAATACGGCGCGAGCGGTGGCGCCGGCCATCAGGAACCCCCCGTCCTGCCCGGACAGAATGAACCGCGCTCCCATGCCGATGTAACGCGGCATGATTGTCTCGCTGTAGATACCAGCCATACCGGGGTATTTGCCGGCCTTCGCGCAGGCCGCGATCATCTTGCCGTAGGCGTCCGCCACGCGATCGTTGCCAAAATCGCCTGGGATACCCATCTCCGCGCATAGATCGTTCGTTCCGATCAGCAGCACATCCACCCCGGGCACCGCCGCGATCTCCTCCGCGTTGGCGATCGCCGTGGGGGTTTCCAGCATCACCACCGTCAGGTTCGCGGCATTCAGTGCCGTCACGGCATCACCCGTGCTGAGCCTGCCAAGCTGATAATGCGGACCCCAGCCACCGACCGAGCGATGGCCGACAGGGGGATATTTCAGCTTCTGGACCACTTCGCGCGCCTCGGCGGCGGTGTCGATGTGCGGCATCACGATCCCCAGGGCGCCATTATCCAACGCGCGTGTCGCGATGGAGAACTGTCCGTATGGCACCCGTGCGATCGGGGCGATCCCGGCGTCCAGCGCCGCGGTGGAAATCTGCGCGCACGCCTCCAGCGACATTACGCCATGTTCCATATCAAGAAACAGCCAGTCGAACCCGGCCACGGCCATGGCCTTGGCGATTTCCACGCTACGGGTCATGCGGACCCCGACACCCAGGGACAATTGTCCCTGCTCCAGCTTCTCCCGGGCCATGTTGCGGACGGTCATGGTATTTCCTCCTTCAGGCATAATGATCGATGGCGGCGGCAACCAGCCGGTTGAGCGCACCCAGATCCACCGGATAATCCGACTCATTGGTCACCGCTACCGTCAGCCGCTGACGGCGAAGGATGAAGATCCTCTGGTCGGAGGCACCCAAGGCCCACGCCGCGTCCTCCGGCAGGTCCGGGAAGACCCGGCCGGTGTTGGTACGGAAGCCAGCGGCGTAGCTCGTGCCGGTATGGGTGGCGGTCAGGGCGTAATCGACCCATCCGTCTGGCAGGAGCCGCTCTCGGTTCCAGACGCCGTCCTGAAGATACAGCACACCTAGCTTCGCGTAATCGCGCGCCGTGGCGAACCCGGCACCCGACGCGATGAAGTTGCCGGCAAGGTCCGCCGAATGCTGGTAGCTTCTCATGCCCAGCCGGTTGACCAGAAGCTCGTAGACCGTTTCATGATAGGGAAGGTGGCGGCGCTCGATCTGATCCCGGATGATCGATCCCAACACGTTCATGCCGCTGTTGACATAGCGGAACACCGCGCCGGGCATTGCGGCCACGATGGAACGTTGCGCGGCCTCGAACGCGTCGCACGCATCCTGGTAGACCGCGCTGTTCTCGAAACCCAGAGTGACACGGCCATCGTCCCAGATGACCGGAAAACCGAGGCCAGAGCGCATTCGCAACAGATGGTCGAGCGTGACAGCCCGGTGGACGCCGCGCGGATCCCTCCACAAGGGCGCGGGTGCCGGATCGTACGGCGATGCCAGCCAGCCCTCCCGCACCAGACGGCCGATGAGCGTGCTGGTGATGGATTTGGTCATGGACCAGCTGGGCGTGGCGCGATCCGGGCCACTGAAGGCACTGTGACGCTCCGCCAGAATACGGTCCGGCCGGGTGATCACGACACTGTACAGGCCCGGCGAGGTGGCGAAAAACCTGTCCATCGCCGTGGCCACCGCCGCGGGAGGCGTGGGGAGTGTTTCCACCGCGTCGCCCAGGGGCCAGGGTAGCCCGGGCCCTGGGAACCGCCGCGGCACCGGGACAGGGGCGAAGCGCGGCTCGATGTGCTCGCCCAGGAGTATCCCGCCATAGCCCGCGCGGGCGATCACCGTGCCAATGATGGGTGCCGCGAAGCCAGGATCCTGCCATCGGACCACCACTTTTTGCTCATGCTCATCGGTCTGGATCGTCAGACGGCCCTCGTCGAACGCGGCCCGCGCCTCGGCCTGTAGGTTGGACAGCGCGGCACGGCCATCCAGCCCGCCCGGAGGCTGCGCCGCCCGCAACCGAAAATGCTCATCGGCGGTCGTCCGGTCCAGGCCGGTGACGAACATCATATCCACGTATCGCTTCGCCGCGAAATTCATCGTCCGCCGCCGGAGAGCGCCTATCGAGGCATCGTAAACCAGCGGATCCACCGGAGCTTCTCCCGCCGGATGTGGCGTCGTGTCGAAGATCGGCTCAATCGGCGTGGATGGTCCGATGGCTTGGTCCGATGTGGCCCTGGTCATGGCGGTTTTCCCTGCTGACGGACGGCGTGACGCTCCCTCTTCTTCTATAAAGAAGTAAGATTAGAGAGATCTTTAGGGGTTGTAGTAGGGAGCCAGAATCATGGGTATCCATTGTTCCCGCCGGCTGAGGCGCGGTTATCCCCGTTAGGTTCGGGCCGCGCCTTGTTGAAAGCCCGGCTTTATTCCGGGTTATCCCGAAGCGCCGGAAGAAGGCCGGCCGGATATCCCGATGTTGATAACCATGCCAACGACTCCGCCGAGGCTGGGGATGAAACCTCGGGAGTCCCGGCCGGGTCCAAGCCGAGCCAGTTATCCCCAGGCTTGCCAGCGGTTTATCCCCAGGCACACCGGGATATCTATTCTGCCGCGGCAACGGCCGGGGCGGCACGGGCCGACACCCTGGCCGAACCCGCGCAGAACAGGCTCAGCAGTGAGATCGCGGCGACCAGGGTGAGCACCAGCTCAGGGTGACCCGAGTCGATCAGAAGACCGAAAGGCACCGGCGTCAGCGCGCTGCCGAGCGGCAGTCCGGCGCTGACGAAGCCGAAGACCTT
>Ga0302322_100005813_pt1 | contig 10860 bp, 11 predicted proteins | sample Fen_T0_2_FD_203757 | JGI IMG/M metagenome (GOLD analysis project Ga0302322, IMG submission 203757) | Peat permafrost microbial communities from Stordalen Mire near Abisko, Sweden - Fen_T0_2 | ecosystem: Environmental > Terrestrial > Soil > Wetlands > Permafrost | place: Sweden: Abisko... | reverse complement strand
CTGGCCATCAAAACCGGAAATAATTTCACAGGCCTGGTCCTCCCTGCTTTCAAGCAGGGCTTTAACGTAGTCCTTGTTGTGACCCGGCAAGGCAGCTGAGTTGGATGAAATTGCAACCACAGTACCTTTTCTCAGCTGTAACAGGGGTTTTAAATTCTGTATCAGGCTGATGCAACCGAAGTAATTGACCCGCGTAATTAATTCAAAAGGTTTGACGCTCGGCCCCAATCCTGCGCATGGAACCAGGCCATCAATGCCCTGGGGCGCGCTTTTATTAATCGCCGCAATAGCAGATGCGCGACCCTCGGGTGTTGACAGATCGGCAAGTACGTCTGCATTTTTAACATCAATCACGATGACACGGTCGCCGCGCGCGCGCAGTTTTTCTTTTACCGCCGCACCTATGCCGGTTGCACCACCTGTAATCACATAAAGTTTTGACATTGATCCCCCAGGCAAAATGGTATGCTATGAAAGTTTTACTAGCATAGCCGATTATCGATGATGAAAAGATACTACTCCCGCTGGATTGAAAAGCATAGCTGGCTATTGTTATTGTTGCTCGTTGTACCCGGGCTGATCTACACAGACGACAACTACAAAATAGTCACGTGTTCATACCTGCTCATTATTTCATTTATATCGCTCTACTGGTTGCTCAATCCCGCTGTAATAAAAAACCTGGCCCAATTTCGCGGCGTCCAGTTATTTGCGCCCTTTCTTATTTATTCCCTACTCAGCATTTTCTGGAGTACAAACGGTTATGCGGCCAACGTGCCTGTTAGGTGTCTTGGCATGAGCGCCCTGTTAACGCTTTGCTATCTGGTGATTTACCACAAACCTGAAAAACTTCCGGTGATAGCAAATACATTTCTGGTCGGTGGAACCGCATGTCTTATACTGGCGATGTATCAACAGGGATTGGGCTTCTCACCGCATTTTGTCGAAATGGGTCATGCCGTATTTGATCACCATGTTTACATCGCCTGGCTTGCGGCGATATTACTTCTTTTACTTTTAAACGGCAGCTTGCGATTATCCATGGCGCAATGCGCCCTGTTCTGCTTTTTCCTCGGCTGCATAATCCTGAGTGCCGGACGTGGCGGCCTGCTGGTTTTTTTATGCGGTTATATCAGCATGATTTTCAGCCAGGAAAATCGTTACCGCGAAAAGCAGGTATTTTTGTGCCTCATTCTCCCTATCCTGCTGATATTCGTGCTCAACCCGCTCGACTTGCTCAAAATGACCAACAAAGGCGCCAGTTCGAGAGGCGAGATATTTGCAATTCATTTTAAAAAAGCGACGGATAGCAAAAGCCATTTCCTGTTCGGACGGGGACTGAACACAAGCACAGACCTGGTGATCAAGGAAAAAACCATTCCACATTTTCATAGCCTGTATTTAACGCTGATGTATAAGGGCGGAGTTATTGGCCTGTTGCTCTATCTGGCGATGCTCGCTTACATTATTTATCAGGGCTTGCGTGTTCCAAAATCGCAGCCGTGGATATTTATTGTCATTGGTATGAGTGTAGCGCTCGCGGTGGATGCCTCTGATTTTTTTGTCTGGCCATCGCCATTAATGACATGCTTCATCATTCCACTTTTTCTTACCCTGTTCAGCATTCCACCCAAAAGTCCGAATTATGAAAACCCCGCTGCCGCAACAACTGGTTAATGACGATGCCAGCCTCATCCGTCGCGAGGTGTTTACCTCAACGGAAATTTATCAATGGGAAAAACAGTTTATTTTTGCGCGCAGCTGGTTGTTCCTTGCGCACGAAAGCCAGATTCCCAATCCCGGCGATTACATCACCACCTACATGTGTGAAACACCCGTCATTGTTGCGCGTGGCGAAGATAAAAAAATCCACGTTTCGCTAAACAGTTGCAGTCACCGGGGCTTGCCGGTGTGTCGGGCCGATCGAGGTAATGCGAAACGGTTTATTTGTCCTTATCACAACTGGTCTTACACGGTTGAAGGTGCGCTGCACACCGTGCCACAGGAAAAAAAATTAACCGCGCCGGTTGATAAAACCTGTCTCGGTTTGAAACAGGTACCGCGTATCAACAGTTATTGCGGTTTGATTTTCGGCAGTTTTAACGAGGAAATCGAATCCCTGCACGATTATCTCGGCGATATGCGCTGGTATCTCGACTGCATGTTTGATCGATACAACAGCGGTGTCGAAGTGATCGGCAGTGCGCACAAATGGCGCATTAATGCCAACTGGAAATTGCCCGTGGAAAACCAGCTCGGCGATGTCGGTCACGGCCCCTACCTGCACGGCTCTCTATTAAAAGGGACGCCACAAGTCGATGAATTGGAAACTTTCGGTTTTAATGTCGTGCCAAAACCCGGTCACGGCCTGGCCTTGCGTTTAATGCCGGAAAATTCTCCGGTGGAAAAATGCATGTGGGGTACCGACGGCATGGCGGCGATGGACAAGGAAGTAAATCAATATCTCATCGAGAAACACCGCGAAGTCGAGGAGCGTCTCGGCAAAGTGCGCGGGCGCATGAAATGCCTCACTTATGGTGTGTATCCGAATTTTTCTTTCCTCTGGGGCAACAATACCATTCGTATCACCCATCCGCGCGGTCCCTCGCAAATTGAATACTGGAGCTGGTGGGTGGTGGAAAAAAACGCGCCGGATTACATCAAACGTAAACTGCGGGAAAATTACACTTTCTTTTTTGGCCCCGGCGGCGTACTCGAACAGGAAGACGCTGAAGCCTGGTCACAACAACATAAAGGCAGTGCCATCGATTTTATGGATAGCACACCTTTATATTACGGTCTCGGCGCAGGTGATGAACAAAAACACACCGAAATTCCCGGCTTAACTGGCTCCTGCTTTAACGAGCTCTACGCCCGCGAATTTTACAAAAAATGGCGCAGTGATATAGAGAAAGGTCTCCATGCACAGGGTTTGCAAAAATGAACAGCGAACTGATCATGAAGGTTAACCCGTTTTATTATCGCGAAGCGCGATTGCTGGATGAACGCTGTTACCAGCAATGGCTGGCTTTGTTATCCGATAAAATTGAATACACAGTTCCCGCACGCCATGTCGCACAGCTTGATAATGCGAAGCGCGAGACCGAGGCATTTTTAAATCGCGAACAGGAATTCAGCAATCAATTACTGGAAAACGGCATGGAGCCGCCGATACGTGATGAAAAATATCTGCACTTGATGATACGCGTGATGCGTTCATTGAAAATGATTGCCTGGACAGAAAATCCGCCCGCGCGCACGCGGCGTTTTGTCAGCAATATTGAGATTGTTTCCGAAAAGGAAAACACTATTGATGTGTACAGCAATACGCTGCTGTATTACAGCCGCCACGAACACGACAATTATCTTTACAGTTACCAGCGCCAGGATGTGCTGGAGAAGCAGCCCACTGATTTTCGTTTGTTAAAGCGCGTTGTATTGCTGGATAACGTCGTGATTAACAGCCCGTCCGCCGGTTTGTTTTTCTAGTTTATTTTTTATCACAGAAATCCTGCGCTTCTTTTACGCTCAAGGTTCCTTCATATATAGCTCGGCCGGTGATTGCGCCGAGGATGCCATGTTGCGCCACGGCCTTCAGTGCGCGTATATCATTCATATTGGTAATTCCACCGGAAGCAATCACCGGAATCGGTGAGGCCTTTGCCATTGTTAATGTCGCCTCTACATTCACGCCCTGCATCATGCCGTCGCGTGCGATGTCAGTGTAGACGATGGATGACACGCCATCATGGGCAAAATGTTTCGCCAACTCGGTCGCTTTGACTTCCGACACTTCAGCCCAACCTTCGGTCGCGACCAGGCCATCTTTGGCATCGATGCCGACAATAATTTTCCCCGGAAACTGTTTGCACATTTCTGTAACAAACTTCGGATCTTTCACCGCCTTGGTGCCGATGATCACAAAACTCACACCGGCCTGCAAATAGGCTTCAATACTTTCGCCGCTGCGTATGCCACCGCCGATCTGTATCGGCAAACGTGGCTGGTCTTTGGCAATGGCTTTCACCACGTCACCATTGATCGGCTTGCCTTCGAAAGCGCCGTTCAAATCCACCAGATGTAAACGCCGGCAACCTTCCTTCACCCAGCGGCGCGCCATGGCGACCGGGTCATCCGAGAAAACGGTGGAATCCTGCATCACGCCCTGCTTGAGGCGCACACATTGTCCGTCTTTGAGATCGATGGCGGGAATAATTAACATAAGGGCGGCGATGGTAAGTGGCGGCGGCGTTGATGTCAATTAACGCGTTATCATCTCTTGTTATCGGGACAAACATAGATGACACTGCGCAACATCATCAACTATTGCACGATCGCTCATGTTAAAAAATAAACCCATTATTCGTTGCCTGCTCCGCGGCCTGGCAGCCACTGCCATCATCATTTCCAGTGTTGTCGGCTACGGTGCATGGAAGGTTGCCTATCACGTACCGGACATAGACCCGACACCTTTGCCGGCGGCGCTGGTGGATGCACACTCACCCGCCGGTGAAGCACTGCTCGCATCGAGCACCTACAAGGCGGATTACGCAAGCATCGCAGATAACTTTGAATCGCAATCGCGCATGGCGTATTGCGGCGTCGCGAGCTCGGTCATCGTACTGAATGCCTTGCATCATGAACAACCGCAGCAATCACGCCTCACCCAAAAAACATTTTTCACGGATCAAACGCGACAGGTCATGGGGCAGCTTGACGTCGCCTTCGGCGGGATGACACTCGCGCAGAACGGCGAACTGCTGCGCGCGCACGGTCTCGAAGTGACGGTTACCCACGCAGCGGACAGTACGCTCGACAACTTCCGCGCCATCGTGCAACTGAACCTCGTCACTGCCGGCGATTATGTATTGGTGAACTACAGCCGCAAGCCTCTCGGCCAGGATGGCGGCGGCCACTTTTCTCCGCTCGGTGCGTATGATGCGGCAAGCGATCGCGTGCTGATCATGGATGTGACTGCCTACAATTATCCGCCGACCTGGGTGCCGATGAAATTGATGTGGGATGCCATGAACACCATCGACAGCAGCTCCAGGCTGACGCGCGGCTTTGTGGTGGTGCGCGCGCATTAATATGTTTTAATACTCACAAATTACAGCAGCGAGATTTCCCATGAGCAATCTACCGAAGTGCCCAAAGTGTAATAGCGAATTCACCTACGAGGATGGCAATCTCTTTATCTGCCCGGAATGTGCGCACGAGTGGAATAAAAACGCGGCGGCAGAAAATGCCGACGCTAAAAAAGTTGTGCGTGATGCCTATGGCAATGAACTGAAAGACGGCGACAGCGTCACCGTTATCAAGGATCTCAAAGTCAAAGGCTCATCCTCCGTGGTTAAAGTCGGCACCAAAGTTAAAAGCATACGCCTGGTTGATGGTGACCATGACATCGATTGCAAAATCGACGGTATCGGCGCCATGGCGCTAAAATCAGAGTTTGTAAAAAAAGCTTAATTAAAACGTTCCGTTCCAGTTCAAAAAGTTTTTGTAGAGTTGCAAACCGTCGTTGTGGCTTTTCTCCGGATGGAACTGCGTAGCGAAAACATTGGTTTTGCTCATCGCGGCAGCAAAGGGTTTGCCATAATCACACAAGCCTGCAACGTAAGACTCATTCGCTGAGGTCACTTCCACGCGGTAGCTGTGCACAAAATAAAAATAGGCGTTGTCGCTTATGCCTTTCCACATCGGATGCGTGTTTTTGTGTTGGCTAACATTTCCCTGATTAACATTGTTCCAACCCATATGCGGCACTTTCAAGCGGGTACCCTGCGCATCCCTGAGTTCATTGCCAAAGTACTTCACTTCGCCCGGAAAGACGCCGATACAATCGACGCCATTATTTTCTTCGCTGTGTAACATCAATGCCTGCATGCCGACACACACGGCAAAAACCGGCTTTTCAGCAATGGCTTTCTTGACCAGCGTATCGATATGGAGGCGTTTGATTTCTGCCATGCAATCGCGAATCGCGCCGACACCCGGGAAGACAATGCGATCCGCGCGATTAATGATGTCAGGGTCCGACGTCACGATTACTTCGTGTTTATTATCACTCACATGCTCGAGCGCTTTGGCGACGGAATGGAGATTCCCCATTCCGTAGTCAATGACCGCAACACAGGAACCCATGTCGACTAGAGCGAACCTTTGGTTGAAGGCATCACACCTTCGCTGCGCGCATCGATCTCCAGCGCCATGCGCAAGGCGCGGCCAAAGGCCTTGAAGATGGTTTCAATCTGGTGATGTGCATTTTTGCCGCGAATGTTGTCGATGTGCAGTGTGACGCCGGCATGGTTCACAAAACCCTGGAAAAATTCATAAAACAGTTCGGTGTTGAAATTTCCCACCACGCTGCTGGTGAAGTTCACATGCATCTCGAGGCCGGGTCGGCCAGAAAAATCAATCACCACGCGCGACAAGGCTTCGTCCAGCGGCACATAGGCGTGGCCGTAACGACGTATACCTTTTTTATCCCCCGCTGCCTGTTTCACTGCCTGGCCAAGAGTGATGCCGATATCTTCTACCGTGTGGTGATCATCGATGTGCGTATCACCTTTGGCTTTGATATCGAGATCAATCAGGCCGTGGCGCGCAATCTGGTCCATCATGTGTTCGAGAAAAGGCACGCCGGTGGCAAAACTGGATTTGCCGGTGCCATCCAGATTCACCGCAGCGGTGATTTGTGTTTCCAGTGTGTCGCGTTTAACACTCGCACTGCGATTTGCTTTATTCATGGAGGAAGTTGATGCCATGGGTTTGTCCTGTCAAAATTCAAATAGGCTTTGAAGTCAGGCCGCATTATACGTGAAAATTGCGGGAAAGATTCCGGTTCGCTAGCGCGCGTATGCCGCTGCGCAATTAAGTGTTAATCTAGTAATGAGTTTTTTACCCAGGAAACAAACACCGTGTTCGACTCCCTGATTGATATCGCCCCCTTTCAGTGGCACGCCATCGCCACCACATTGCTGTGCGGAATGATCATAGGCCTGGAGCGCCAACTGCGTGGCAAACCGGTAGGCATACGCACATCATCACTGGTTGCACTCGGCACCTATACCTTTGTGGCCGTATCGCTCTCGATCGACAACCACAATTCGGATCCCACCCGCATTATTGGCCAGGTGGTGAGTGGCGTCGGCTTTCTGGGCGCCGGCGTGATGCTCGCCAAAGATGGCGAAGTGATTGGCGTCACCTCCGCGGCCACTATCTGGGTGCTTGCCGCCATCGGCACTTGCATCGCCGTTGGTTATACCTTTACCGGTGTCAAACTGGCCTTAATCACCGTGGCGATTTTGTATCTCGTCGATCACCTGGAAAATGTTTCAACAATGTTTACGCGCGGCGTGCATTCGCAATACAACCTCTGGCGCGGCAAATCCAAAAGCGACCTTGAAGGAGATGACCAGGATTCCGATGGTCGTTAATATGGATGTTGTCATCATTGGCGGCGGCATCATCGGCCTGGCCATCGCTCGTGAACTTTCTTTTTCTTCACCTTCGTTAAATATTGCGCTGCTTGAAAAAGAAAACAAAACCGGCACGGGCATCAGCAGTCGCAATAGCGAAGTGATACATGCCGGTCTCTATTACCCGAAAAAATATTTAAAAAGTATTTTGTGTGTCGAGGGGCGCGAACTCCTGTACCAGTATTGTCGCGAACATCATATCCCGCACAAAAAAATCGGAAAAATTGTTGTTGCAAATACCGATGAAGAACACGAATTCCTGCATGCACTGGCTTTGCGCGCTGAATATAATGGCATCAACGATATCACCTGGCTCACGCAGCGCAAACTGGCTGAGCTGGAGCCCGCCGTCAGCGCCAAGGGTGCTTTCCTCTCACCCTCGACCGGGATTATTAATGTTGCTGCATTGCTGCAGGCATTGGAAAAAGAAATACTCGACAGAAATGTCGCTATTAGCCTGAACACCCGGGTGTCGCAGGTTGAGCCTCGACAGAATGGTTTTGCATTAACCTGTATTACCGGCCGCACATCGGCGGCAAGCGCTGACACATCTTACACACTACAGACACGAATACTGATCAACGCCTGCGGCCTGCAGGCAGCTGACCTTGCCCACACAATTGCCGGATTCCCGGCACAACAGCAGCCGCATCTCGTCTACGCCAAAGGCGATTATTTTTCCTACAATGATAAAAATCCTTTTCAGCACCTGATTTACCCGGTGCCCGCCGGCCAACCGATGACCTCGCCCAGCGCCCAGCACACCGGCCTTGGCATACACGCCACTGTCGATATGCAAAACCAGTTGCGTTTTGGCCCGGATGTCACCCTTGTTAATAGTGAAAATTACCAGGTGAATGAAAGCAGTCGCGAAATTTTTGCAGAGGTGATACGCCGCTATTTCCCGGCGCTGCAACCAGACAAGCTGCAACCCGCCTATGCCGGTATACGACCACGACTATTAATGCAGAATAAAAAACCGCCTGACTTTATGATACAAACACAAGCGCAGCACGGTTTGCCGGGCCTGGTTCAGTTGTTCGGCATTGAATCACCCGGTCTCACCAGCTGCCTGTCCATTGCACGCTACGTCATCACGCAATTGGATTTATGAATTTTTAAGTTAACATTTACCTCTCATTTTTCGCCCGCTGAGTATACCTTATGAAAAAATCACTGAAACTTTTTGCCGGCATTTTATTATCCCTGGCTCTCTTGGTCGCCATCGGCATCACTGCGCTGGTGTTGCTGGTCAATCCCAATGATTACAAACCCCAATTGCAAACGCTGGCGGCGAAACAAAATGTGGAATTGAATATCGAAGGCAATCTCGGCTGGTCGTTTTATCCACAGTTGGGTATACATGCCGGTAAATTTTCAATCAAACCGCCGATGAAAGACATCACCAAACCTTTTCAGTTTGACAGTCTCACTGTATCCGTCAAATTATTGCCGTTGTTGCATCGCCAGATCATCGTCCATAACGTAGCGATACGCGCCTCGGAGATCAGCGCGAACAATACCACTATAAAAAACCTGTTACTCGAAGCAACAGACCTGAATCTGGACCAGCGCGCCTTTCCCCTGCGCCTGTCGCTTGAGGCCAGCACCACCGAACCGCCGCGCGTCATTCATTTCAAAACCGCCGCGCAGGTTTCTGTTGATGAGGAACTAAAAAATATCGCACTGCAGCAACTCTCTGTTCAAATTGATGACACACAGTTGACCGGCGATATCCAGGCCACCCTCGGTAACAAACCTTTTCTGAAAGTGAATCTTGCTGGCACACAACTCGACACAGACAATTACCTCTCGGCCGCCGGTGCGAAAACCAAAGGCGCGGAAAGCAGTCGGCAAAAAACCTCCCGCGACAACGACGAGTTTATTCCCGCCAGTAAAATTCTGGCACTGCCCGGCGACTATCACTTCACCTTCCAGGATCTTGTGCTGCAACATCTCCATGGCGCACCTTTTGATGTCACTCTTTCCATTTCACGTGAAGGGGTAATGACCATCAAACAATTGAAAGCCGGCGCTTACGGCGGTGAATTTTCCATGCAAGGTACGATTGATGCACGGCCAGCACAGCCGGCAGTAGCGCTCACCACCGCCGTGCACAACCTGAATCTTGAACCCGCTATTAAGGATTATTTCCAGATAGAAAAAACTTTCGCCAGTGGTGACTTCGCGTTTACCTCTAGCGTGACCACCCGAGGTTTGTCCTGGAACCAGCTGATGCAAGCGATAGCAGGTGAATTTTCCTTCGCTTCTAAAGCGATCACCCTGGATAAAGTAGACCTAACCTCATCGCTGGATACTTCACTGCTGCAATTACTGCAAGTGAAATTGCCCAAACTGATGTCCGGTGAAAACCAGACGGTCATGACGGACATGGTTGGCAAAGGAACGATACAGCAAGGTGTGATGAACAATACCTCCCTCACCGCACTCGGCCCCTGTATGCAATTGAACGGCGCTGGCACTTACAACCTGCTCAGCGCTGATGTGCTTTATCACATGGGTATTACATTCCCTTCATCCGATACTGGCAAGGACTGCGCGGAGATCAACACCAGACTCAAGGACATCAGTTGGCCCATCATATGCAAAGGTTCGCTGGATGATGGCGCAGCAAAAATTTGCGGTGCCGATAAAGAGGCGGTGCAATCGACAGTCGCTAAATCGCTGAAAAAGAATGCAGGCAAAAAACTGGAAAATAAACTCGATGAAAGCCTGAAGAAAAAATTTGGTGAAGATGCGGATACAATTAAAAACAGTTTGAAAGGTTTGTTCTGATGGCAAAAACTGCATTCAGCAATCATCTGCTGAAATGGTTTGACCAGCACGGCCGGAAAAACCTGCCCTGGCAAAAAAACCTGTCTGGCAAAACGTCTGATAAAAAAACCGCGCCTTATCGTGTCTGGTTATCTGAAATCATGTTGCAACAAACACAAGTGGCAACCGTTATTCCCTATTTTGAAAAATTTATTAAACAATTCCCGACGGTAGACGCACTCGCTGCAGCGCCACTCGATGAGGTCTTACATCTCTGGAGCGGCCTGGGTTATTACGCGCGCGCGCGCAATTTACACAAGGCCGCAAAAATGGTGGTGGAACAATACAACAGTCGCTTTCCGGATACTGTTGATACGTTGTCGACATTGCCCGGCATCGGCGCCTCCACGGCGGGCGCTATCATTAGCATCGCGTTTAAAAAACGTGCCGTCATACTGGATGGCAATGTCAAACGCGTCCTTGGTCGTCACTACGCCGTTGATGGCTCGCCAAATAATTCAAAAACCATTGAACACTACTGGCAGCTCGCGGAAAAAAACACACCGCAGGAACGTGTAAATGATTACACGCAAGCCATCAT
>Ga0302322_100005812_pt1 | contig 10860 bp, 2 predicted proteins | sample Fen_T0_2_FD_203757 | JGI IMG/M metagenome (GOLD analysis project Ga0302322, IMG submission 203757) | Peat permafrost microbial communities from Stordalen Mire near Abisko, Sweden - Fen_T0_2 | ecosystem: Environmental > Terrestrial > Soil > Wetlands > Permafrost | place: Sweden: Abisko... | reverse complement strand
GTTGCCGTTATTGCTGGCAAAGGTCACCGTACCCGTGCCGCTACCGCCGGTGCTGCCCAAGGTTGTCGTCGCGCCGAAGCTGAGCGTCGTTGCCGAGGCCGTCGCCACCAGCGTTGCCTGATTGGCGGCGGTGATGGTGAACACTACGCCGGGTGAAGTGACGGCATTGAAGTTGGCATCGGCCGCCCTGGTCGCGGTGACGGTGCAACTGCCCACGCCTGCCGCAGTAAGCGTGGTTCCCGCGATGGTGCAATTGCCGCTGTTGCTCGCGAAGGTCACGGCACCGGTGCCGCTGCCGCCGGTGCTGCCGAGGGTGGCGGTGGCGCCAAAGGCCAGCGTGGTGGCGCTGCTGGTCGCCGTCAGCGCCACCTGATTGGCGGGAGCAATGGTAATGACCAAACCGCTCGAAACGGCTGCGTTGTAGTTGCTGTCTGCGGCTTTGCTGGCGGTGATGCTGCAGGTGCCCACGCCGCTGGCGGTCAGGGTGTTGCCGGACACGCTGCAGTTGCCATTGTTACTACTGAAGGTGACGGCGCCGCCGCCGCTGCCACCCGTTGATCCCAGCGTGGCGGTGGTCGCGAACGTAAGCGTGGTGGACGAAGACGTCGCGGCGAGGGTGGCTTGTGCGGCCTTGTTGATGGCGATGCCCTGGCTCGCGGTCGGCGCGGCGGAATAGGTCGCATCTCCCGCCTGATCGGCGTTGATGAGGCAAGTGCCGGAGCTCACGATGGTGACGGTCGATCCGGAAACGGTGCACACACCCGTCGAACCGGAGGAGAAGACGACGGCGAGCATCGAGCTCGCGTTGGCGGAAACCGTGAACGTGCCGCCCGGAGCAAAGGTCACCGGGCCGGGATTGGCGCCGAAGCTGATGGTCTGGCTTTGCAGAATGGTGGAGATGCCAAGCCCGGCCGATACGGCAGCGCTGTAGTTGGCGTCGGCCGCCTTGCTCGCGGTGATGCTGCAACCGCCTGCTGCGGCTGCCGTCAAGGCGGTGCCGGAGACGCTGCAATTGGCGTTGTTGCTGGCAAAGGTCACCGCACCGGTGCCGCTGCCGCCGCTGATGCTGAGCGTGGCGGTGGCCCCCACGGTGAGCGTGGTCGAGGTGGACGCCGCGACGAGTGTTGCCTGGCTGGCCTGATTGATCGCGAAACTCTGTGTCACTGTCGCGGCCGGTGTATAGCCCGCATTGCCGGGCTGAGCGGCGGCGATGGTGCAGGTGCCGACAGCGATGATGGTAACAACGCCGCTTGCCGGATCGATGGTGCAAACCGGCGCCGCGCTGGACGTATACACCACGGCGAGGCCGGACGAGGCGCTTGCCAATGGATTCAGGGTAAAGGTCGCCATCGGCGCAAAGCCCTGTGCCGGCTGCGCACCGAAGGTGATCGTCTGCGCACCCACGGGTGTGACCGCATTGGACGCCGCAGAGGCGGCACCCACGCCGATCGCGCTGACCGCACGGACAGTGAAGGTATAGCTGGTGCCGTTGGCGAGCCCCGTCAGGTTGACGTTGCCGCAAGGTGCCGTGCACCCGCCGGTGCCGCCGGCTGGGTTTGAGGCCACCTGATACGAAGTGACGTTGGCGGGATCGGAAGTCAGCGGCGGTGAAAAACTCACGCTGGCACTACCGTCTCCGGCGGCAGCCGTGACGCCCTGCGGCGCGCCCGGCGCATTGGTGCCGGGATCGAAGCGTTCCGCCGAAGTGAGGTAGGGTGCTGCGGTCGGGTAATAAGATTGCGGCTGGTCGGTGCCGCCGACGATCAACACCCCGTCGTTGGGGAGCAGCGTGGCGCTGTGCTGGGCGCGAACCTGTGCGAGGCTGCCGACTTGGGTCCAGGTGTTGTTGGCGGGGTCGTAACGGTAGCTCGCCGCCTGCACGTCGGTGCTGTAGTCCGGCTCAAACGCGAAGCCACCCGCGATCAGCACCGTGCCGTCGCTCATCAGGGTGGCGCTGTGTTCGCGCAGCGCGCCTGAGCTAGCGGGAATGCTGGCGGCCGCCGCCCAGGTATTGGTATTCGGGTTGTAGATTTCGGCGCTGGTCGGCGCCACGGTCATGGGGTTCACCGTGATGCCGCCCACCACCAGCACCCGCCCGTCCTGCAGGCGGGTTGCGCTGTGCCCGGCACGGACTTCGAGCATCGATGCCGCGGCCGACCAGGTATTGGTCGCCGGGTTGTACAACTCGGCGTACGGAAAGGGGCTGGAGCCCTCGGTGTCCGGCACACCACCGGCGACCAGTACCTTGCCGTTGGCCAGCAAAGTGGCGGTGTGGGAAATGCGCGCGCGCGCCATATTGCCGGCGCTGGTCACGGTCGCGCCGGCGCTGTTGTAGCGCTCCGCGCTGGTAAACGCGAACTGGCCGCCGTTATATCGATCCCATCCCCCCGTGATCAGCACGTCGCCGCCGGCAAGCAGGGTTGCTTGATGTCCGGATCGCGCCCGATTCAGATTGGCTACCTGCGTCCAGACTTCGGTGCCCGGGTTGTAGCGCTCGATCGCCGCGGACGCAAACCCGCCCGATGAATTGCCGCCGATCATCAATACCGTTCCATCCGCGAGTGTGGCGGCCGCACCCTCGCCGCGCCCGGTGCCGAGCGCGCCCGTGGTGCGCCAGGACCCCGCCGCCGGATCGTAGAGTTCGGTCGTGGTGAGTTCTTGTACTACGTTGTCGTCGTAACCGCCGATGATCAGCACACGGCCATCATTCAGCGCCGCGGCGGAATGGTAGGGATGCGCGACGCTGATCGCGCCCGCGCCGAACCAGCTGCCGGCTTGCACCTGGAAGGTCTGCGTGGCTTGTGCGGCGGCGCTGTAACTCGCGTTGCCCGCTTGGTTGGCGGCGATGGTACAGGCGCCCGGTCGCAGGCCGGTGACCGTATTGCCGCTGAGCGTACAAACGGAAGAGGTCAGCGTGCTGAGCACCACCGGGTTGCCCGAGCCGCCGCCGGTGGCGCTGACCGTGCCGCTGCCACCCACCAGCAGCGAAGGGGCTGCGCCGAAAGTAATGACCTGGGTGCCAAGCCCGATGGCGAAGCTCACGCTCGCCTGCGGTGCGGCGGTGAAATTGGCATCGCCCGCCTGATCGGCGTGGATGGTGCAGGTCCCCAATGAGACGCCGCTGACGGTGTTGCCGGAGACGCCGCAAATGGAGGGGGTCGCGGAACTCAGCACCACCGGCTGGCTCGAGAGTCCGCCCGTGGCCGCGAGCGTGCCGCTGCCGCCGACACCGATAGTGGGCGCTGCACCCAGGCTGATGCTCTGGCTGCCCTGGGTGACCGTGAAGCTCTGCTGCAAGGCGCCGTTTTGGTAATTGGCGGTCGAGTTCGAGTTGGCGTTGATGGTGCAGGTACCCGCGCCGACCAGCGTAATCGTGGTGGTGCCGCTGCCGTTCACCGTGCATACGCCGGTATTGAACGAGAAGAAGGTCACGGTGACGCCGGCGTTGCTGGTGGCCGAAACCATGAAAGGCGCCGAGCCCATCGCGCGGTCGCTGAGCGCGGCAAACGTGATCACGGGATTTGCCGGTCCGGCGTTGAAGGCGCTGGTACCCTGCTGCTGGAGGTAGTTGGTGTCGGCGGCCTTGACCGCGGTGACGGAGCAGAAGCCTTGCGTCACTGCGGTAACCACGGTGCCGCTGACGCTGCAGGCCGGAGAAATGGTGGAGAAGGTCACCGCACCGGTACCGCCGCCACCGGTGATACTTAGCGTGCCGGTTTCACCGAAATTGGGCATCGGCGAAAAGTTGACGTTGATGGTGGGTTGGTTGGCTTTCTGGATGGTGATAACAATGGATGAAGTGGCCGCCTGATACACGCTGTCCGCTGCCTTGGTGGCGGTGATGGTGCAGGTGCCCGCGCCGGTGGGTGCTACGCTGTTGCCGGTGATAGTGCAATTTCCGTTGTCGGAGGCATACGTTACGGCACCCGTTCCCGACCCGCCGGCGGTCGTAAGCGTGCCGTTGGTGCCCGCGTAGATCAGCGTGCCCGTCGGATTCAGCAGGAAGCTGGCTTGCGTGAGTTTGTTGACGGTGATGTCGAGGGTCACCTGCGGTGCTGCGTTGTAATTGCTGTTGCCGGCCGAATCGCCAGCCACGGTGCAGGTACCGCCGATGAGCCCCTGCACGCGCCAACTGCCGGAGAACGACACACTGCATACCGTCGGCGTGAGACTGGTCACCATCACCGGCAGACTTCCCGGACTGGATGTGGCGCCCATCGGTTGATCGGGACCGGTGGCGCTGACGGGAGATGTAGGCGCCGTCAAGGTGATGATCGGATTGCCCTTGTTGATGGTGATGGACTGCGTTGCCGTGGGCGCAGCGGTGAAGCCCGCATTGCCCGCCTGGTTGGCGGCGATGGTGCAAGTGCCTGCGGCGAGGTAATTGACCAGGCCGCTAATCGAATTCACGCCGCACACGCTGCTGGTCTGCGAGCTGTAGGCCACCGCGAGGCCCGAGGAAGCGCTGGCGGTCGGATTCAGGCTGAAGGTAAGACCGGACAAAACGAAGGTCTGCGCCATCTGTGCGCCGAAGGTGATGGTCTGCGGCGCGATGGGTATAACCAGATTGGACGCCGCCGACTTCGCGCCGGTACCGATGCCGTTGGTCGCCGCAACCCGGCAGGTGCGCCCCACGCCGTTGGCGAGGCCGGTGACCGTTACCGGTGACGTTGCGCCGCTGCCTGACTGGGGGCCGCAAGTCGCGGTGTAGCTCGAAATGGCGCTGCCGCCGTCGAAGGAAGGCGCGGTGAACGAGATCGTCGCCGAACCCGCCCCCGCAGTGGCCGTGCCAATGGTCGGCGCGCCGGGCAAAAAGAAGCCGATGACGGTGGTGGGTGTAACGCGCTGGCTATTGGTGTTGTCACCGACCTGCCCGTTGAGATTGAGTCCCCAGCACTGCGCGCTGCCGTCGCTCAGCACAGCGCAGGAATGCGAAATGCCCGCGCTGATGCCCGTCACCCCCGAACCGAGGCCGCTTACGTCGGTGGGTATCGGCTGGTCGGTGGTGGTGCCGTCGCCCAGTTGGCCGTTGGCGTTCGAGCCCCAGCACTTCATGGCGCCGCCGGTGAGGAGCGCGCAGGTGTGGTATTTGCCCGCCGTGATCGCCATCACGCCGGAGCCCAAGCCCGACACCGCAGCCGGCAGGTTGTGATCGGTCGTGGTGGTGTCGCCGAGCTGGCCGTTTGCATTGAGGCCCCAGCACAGCACCGCGCCGCCCGTTGTGAGCGCGCAGGTATGGCTGTCGCCGGCCGCGAGCGCGGCGACACCCGAACCCAGACCGACGACCGCCGTCGGAGTAAAGGCGGTGGTGGCGGTGTTATCACCCACCTGACCGTAATTGTTCAGGCCCCAGCACACTGCTGCACCCGCCGTGGACACCGCGCAGCTATGCGTGCCGCCCACCGCAATGGCCGCCGCGCCGGAGATAAGCCCGGTGACCTGCACGGGGGTATTCGCATTGGTGACCGTGCCGTCGCCCAACTGCCCGCTGGTATTCAAGCCCCAGCATTTCACCGCGCCCGCGGTGGTCAGAGCGCACATGTGTGCGCTATCACTGCCGCCGGCCACCGTTGCCACGCCGCTCGTAAAACCGGATACCTGCACGGGTGTCGCGCTATCCGTGGTGGTTCCGTCACCCAGTTCGCCGAACTGGTTCAGGCCCCAGCACCTCAAGCCGCCCGCTGTTGACAGCGCGCAAGACTGGCGATCGCCTCCCGCCACCGCGGTGATCCCGCCGGTGATGCCGCTCACGCCAACCGGCGTGTAGCGATCGCTGGTGGTGCTGTCACCCAGTTGACCAAAATTATTGCGGCCCCAACAGAGTATCGAACCCGCCGTATCCAACAAGCAGTTGTGGTGGGCGCCCGAGGCAAGCTTTTGCACATTGATGGCCGCAACCTGGGCGTTCGCGGCACCCGTCATACCGACGGCGAGCGCCAGTATCAGGAGTCGCCCGGCGAATCGCGACAGCAGCCCGGTGTAACGTCGTGGTGCGGAAAAGGGTTGTTGCCAAAGCGTCGCGGTTTGCATGATCGCAAGTCCTGTCGTAACGGCCGATTAAGCGGCCCTTACCAAGACTTACGAGATTCGGAACATCAAACTGTCAGCAAGCCAATGGATAGAACGGATCGGCGGATGATCAAAGCCCGGCATCCACGGGCTTTTTCAGGGATTTGCTAGGGGGTCAGCAAGCGCGCCGCCCGCAGCATAGCCGGGGCGTCGGGGTCGGCGGACCCCTTGATGTTCTCGACTACCTGCCTTGCCAGCAGGACGGCCTGCTCACGATCCCCCGCTCTGTTTCGTTGTTTCAGCAATTCCGCCCGGTCCAGCACCGCGATCCATGCACCGACATGTTTTGCTCCGCGCAGCTTGAAGCGGCGCTCTTCAACAGCGGCCAGCTGCGCGATGGCGGCATCGAGGTTGCCGCGGCCGGCCTGCTCGAGCGCGCTGAGGCGGTCGAAATTGAGCTGGTCGATCGGGTCCTGCAAGGGCGTGAGCAGCCGCACCCGCCCCAGGCGAGAGGCTGCCTCCACGGGATTGCCGGTCTGCAAGGCCACGTCGGCCAGATAGAGTTCGACTTCGATGGTGAGCGCGTGCGCGTCGCCCAAAGACGCACGGCGGGCGTCGTAGGCCTGCTGCAAGGGTTTGATCGCGCGCGTCGGCTGCTGCTGGCTGATGAGCGCCAACCCGTGGTTGGTGCGAAACAAGGCCTTACCCAGATCGGCGTCACTGGGAATAGCCTGTTCAACGACACCGACGGCCTCTTCAAAAATCGACGCCGCCTTGTGCACATTACCCAGACGCAACTGCGCGGTGGCAATATTGTTGAGCATCAGCGCGTAGCGAGTCGATTGTTTCCCGCTTTTTTTCGCGTGGATGGCGGCCGCTTCCTCGTACAGGGGGATGGCCTCTCGCACCCTGCCGGTATTCGAGAGCACGCGCCCCAGCTCATTGAGAATGGTGCCGACGTTGTTGGACTCGTTGCCTTCCAGCTTGCGCCGCTGCGCCAGGATACGGCGGGCGCGCTGTTCCGCCTCGGCGTTGTTACCGGTGGCTCGTAACGCACGCACAAAAAGCTCCTCGTCGGAAAGATAGCTTGGATGATCTGCACCGACCAGCGCGGCGCTTAGCTTGAGCCCGCGGCGAAACTGCTCCAGCGCAAGCGTCGGATTGTTGATACGCATCGAGTGCTGCCCAAGATCAATGAGCACAGTCGCCAACCCTGCCGAGGCAGGTGCGACTGCCTCCTCCATGGCCAGCGCCTTGTACAACAGCTTGCCGCCCTCATCAAACTTGCCAAGAATGCTCATGATGTTGCCCAGCGACGCCATGGTGTCGGCCGCCTCGCGGGTATTGGGCGCATGATTCTCATAAAGCGTTAGGGCCTCTCGCGCCTCCGCCTCTGCGCCAGTCGTGCCGAGCTCGCTCACCCGCAACGCCGCCAACCTGTCCAGCAGACCCGCCAGTGCCAAGGGGCGATCGAGCTTGCGTTCAATCGCGATGGCACGCTGGTAGTCGTCACGCGACTGGTTGAAATTGCCCATGATCGACTGGACCGTGGCCAACACGCCGAAGAGTTCAGCCTGGGTTTCCGGCTGACCGGCCAACTCGCGCTCCACCCTTTGCTCCGCCAGCGCGATCAACCTGGAGGCCGGCACATCACCAAACTCGGCAGTGGGGCTGCTGCTGTCGAAGATCGACACCAGAAAGTCGCTGGTCTGCCGCGCGCGGTCGCGATCCTTCACCGCTCGCGATTCGGCGGTGGCGGCGCGGTCGCGTTCCCGCGAGGCAGCCTGCTCGGCGACGTTGGATCGATCTCGCTCGCGTTCGGCTTGCGTGCGCGCGGCCTCGGCGGCGTCGCGGTCGCGCCGCGCGGCGGCCTCGGCAACACTAGTGGCATCGCGCTCGGCGACGGCCTGCCGCTCGGCGACCAGCGCCCGGTCTCTTTCGCTCACCACCCGCAGCGAAAATCCCAGCACCGTCGCCGCGAACAAGGCGCCTGCGGCAAGCCAGGGCCAACGCCGCACGATAAACATTCGCGCCAGATAGGCGGGCGCGCGACCGCGCGCGACCACCGGTTCCCGCATCTGGTAGCGATGGATGTCATCGGCGAACGCCGCGACGGATTCGTAACGTTGCGCTTTTTGTTTGGCAGTAGCCTTGGCGATGATGGCGGCGAGGTCCGCGTCGGGCGCACCGACCGCCCCCCGCAGCACATCACCCAACATCACGCCCAAAGCGTAGATGTCGGTGCGGATCGAAGCGGGGCCGCCTTCGCGTTGCTCCGGACTGGCGTAATGGGGCGTATAGGCCAGCGCCGGTGCCGATCCACCGGGCGGCAGGCTGGACTGGCCGTCGACCGCACCGGCGCTATCGACCAGGCGCGCGATGCCGAAATCGAGCAGGTAGGGCCGCCCCGACTTGTCGATCAGGATGTTGGAGGGCTTCAGGTCGCAGTGGACGATCAGCTGTTCGTGCGCGAAGCGGACCGCATCGAAGACCTGCAGGAACAGCGCGAGTACGGCTTTTTGCCCCAGGTGCTGCAACTCGACGTAGCGATCGATACGCTCGCCGTCGATGTACTCCATCACCAGGTAGGGTTGTCCGCCCGGGGTCGCGCCGCCGTCGAGCAGGCGGGCGATATTCGGATGCGACAGGCCCGCCAGGATCTGGCGCTCGCGGGCCAGATATTCCAATGCGGCCCGGCTCGGCGCGCCGAAAATGAGCTTGATGGCGGCGGTCTGTTCGAAATGCCCGTCGCTGCGCCGCGCAAGATAAACAGCACCCATGCCGCCGTGACCGATTTCGCGATCCAGCGTCCACGCGTCGAGTGAATCGCCGGGCGCGAGCTCATCACCCGCGATTTCGCCCATGGCTTTTTCTACAGAGGCCGAAAATTGCGTGGTGCGCGCGGCCGGGCGGGCGGCCAGGCGAAGGACCTCCTCAATGACCTGGGGATCGCTGGTGAGTTCGAGCAGGCGCTCGCGGCGCGACTCCGGCGGCAAGTCGCAGACGACGGAAAACAGCTCCTTGACGCGCGCAAACTGTTCCTTGTTCATGGGGTTCCGCCGTTTGTCCTTGCTTTCACGCTCGCAATGGGTGAGGCATGAATTCGATGCATCGGCCTGTCGGGCACAGTTTTATTGCTTATCTATATTTACGAGAATCCCGTGCCTCAACTGTCAGCGGCAAGCCGCACGCCTACACCGGATACTCCAGGTGTTCGCTCAGCCATGCCCTCGCAAACCGCAACTCGCGATCCACAGTGGCGAGAGAAATCTTCAGCACTTCGCCGATCTGTTGCCGGTCCAATCCGCCGAAATAGATGAGATGCAGCACCTCGGCGCTGCGCGCGTCGAGTTCGGCGAGTTGGTTGAGCGCCTGGTCCAGCGCAAGCAGGTCGCTGATATTGGACTCCTCGCCCAACCCCGCCCCGGTGAGGGTAACGTGCAAGTGGCGCCCGCCGCGCTTGTCGGTCGCGCGCGCACGCGCATGGTCCACCAGCACGGCGCGCATATAGAGCGACATCGAGGCAAAGAAGTGCGCGCGGTTCCGCCAATCCTTGGGCGCATCGACCACGCGCAGCACCGTCTCGTGCAGCAACTCGGTCGGCGTCAGCGTGCTATCGCCGGCCACCTCGCGCAGGCGCTGCGCCGCGATTTTTTTCAGCTGGCTGTAGGTCTGGTCGAAGACTTGCGCGAATGCGGCGCCATCGCCGCTGTGCCAGGCCGCAAGTACAACCGTGAGAGAAGCCTGCTCCGCCGATTTATCGCTCATGCCATGTCCATGCCCGGGGGTGAACTGCTTTTTTCCCGCCTCGCGAAGCCAGACCGCAGGCGGGTCGATCCGCTACGCGACACAACAAGCACAAAAGCTTACGTGAAAAATCACCAAAGTCAGGAGTTAACTTTGGTGATTATTGCCCTTCACTTTGGTGAAACGAACGTCGTTCGGGGTTGCGCCTACACGTCGAGGTTCTGCACGATCAAAGCATTCTTCTCGATAAACGCGCGCCGCGGCTCGACGTCGTCGCCCATCAGCGTCATGAAGATTTCGTCGGCGCCGATCGCGTCTTCGATTTGCACGCGATGCAGAATGCGCACCTTCGGGTCCATGGTGGTTTCCCATAGCTGGCTGGGATTCATTTCGCCCAGACCCTTGTAGCGTTGCACGTGCATGCCGTCGCGCGCCTGCGCGAGCAGCCAGTCGAGCGCTTCGCCGAAACTCTTGATCGCCTGGCTCTTTTCGCCGCGCTGGATTTCACCGCCTTCGCGGATCAGGCCATTGAGCGTCTGGCCGGTGTGGACGATCTGGTCGTAGTCACCGGTTTCGATGAAGGTGGTGTCGATGATGGTTTCGCGCTTGTTGCCGTGCAGCGTCTTGGTGGCGCGAAGGCGGAAGCCATGCAGGTCGTCGTTTTCGACCTTGACCGTGAGGTGATGCGCGCCAACCGCGTCGGTCAGCCACGCAGCCGCTTTGGCGGCGTTTTCCGCGTTGGCGAGATCGATGCGCGGACAATTCAACAGACCGTGCAACACTTCCGGATCGAAGGTGCGGGAGAGCCGCGTGATGACCGAGTCGGTGAGCAGAAAATCTTTGGCGATGCTTTCCAGCGCTTCGCCGCCGATCGGCGGTGCGCCACCACCTGGCATCAGCACGGCATCGTTGATGGCCTTGGCGAGCTGCACCTGTTTCAGCGTGAGCTCGTCCTTCACGTAGCGCTCTTCCTTGCCCATCTTTACTTTATAGAGCGGCGGCTGGGCGATGTAGATGTAGCCGTTTTCCACCAGCTGCGGCATCTGCCGGTAGAAGAAGGTCAGCAACAGCGTGCGGATGTGCGCGCCGTCGACGTCCGCGTCG
>Ga0302322_100005811_pt1 | contig 10860 bp, 9 predicted proteins | sample Fen_T0_2_FD_203757 | JGI IMG/M metagenome (GOLD analysis project Ga0302322, IMG submission 203757) | Peat permafrost microbial communities from Stordalen Mire near Abisko, Sweden - Fen_T0_2 | ecosystem: Environmental > Terrestrial > Soil > Wetlands > Permafrost | place: Sweden: Abisko... | reverse complement strand
AAGGCCTCCCAGCGCGCCCGCGAACTGACCCGGCAACTGCTCACCTTCTCGCGCGGCGGAGATCCGGTCCGCAAACCCTTCCACGCCGAGCCGCTCATTCGCGAAAGTACGACCCTGGCCCTGCGCGGGCGCGCCAGCACATGCGAATTCAAGATCGCCCCTGACCTTGCCCCCGTCGATGGGGACGAAGGCCAGATCGGCCAGGTTCTGCGCAACCTGGTACTCAACGCCAGCCAGGCCATGGAGGGTGGTGGCACCGCGCGGGTATCTGCGCAGAACCGCAAGATCCGCGACGGAGAGGTGCACCTGCTGGCCGCAGGTAACTACCTGGCGGTTGCCATTGCCGACAGCGGCGTCGGCATCTCGGAAGAGCACCGTCTGCGCATCTTCGACCCCTACTTCACCACCAAGCGCGACGGCCGCGGCTTGGGGTTGGCCGTGAGTCATTCGGTCGTTACCAACCACCGTGGCGCCATCACCGTCGACTCCCAGGTGGGCCAAGGGGCCGTCTTCACGGTCTACCTGCCAGCCGCAAGCAGCGACGCCATCGTGCCCCACCCCACCGCCGCGGAAATCGTGCGCGGCCGGGGCCTGGTCTTGATCATGGACGACGAGGAAAGCGTACGGCAGATCGCCGGGAAGATCGTGCGCGCGCTCGGCTACGAAGCCGCCTTCGCCTGCGACGGGCGCGAGGCCATCGACCGCTGGCGGGAGGCGCGCGCCAAGGGCCAGCCGTTCGACGTGGCCATCATGGATCTAACCGTGCCCGGCGGCACGGGCGGCCGCGAAGCCGTGCGCGAACTTCTTGCCATCGATCCCGAAAGCAAGGCTGTCGTATCGAGTGGGTATTGCCAGGATCCGGTCATGGCCAACTTTCGCGACTACGGCTTCCGCGACGTCCTGGCCAAACCCTACAACGTGCTCGACGTCAGCCGGGTGCTGTCCGCGCTCCTCAAACCCTAGAACAGGGTGCCCTGACCGCCTGTGTTCCGGTTGGGCATGGGCATGTGCAGGTGTTCGAAGGCCAGCGGCGTGGCTTGCCGGCCACGCGGGGTGCGTGTCAAAAAGCCCTCCTGGATCAGGTAGGGCTCGTGCACGTATTCAAGGGTGTCGCGATCTTCGGCCAACGCTGCCGCCAGCGATTCGATGCCAACGGGACCGCCGTCGAAGCGCTCGATGATGGCGCGCAGAAAGCGGCGGTCGCCATCGTCCAGCCCGCGCACGTCCACGCCCAGGCGCTTGAGCGCGTAGTCGGCGGACTCGCGCGTGACCTTGCCGTCGCCGCGCACCAGGGCGAAGTCGTACACCCGACGCAACAGCCGGTTGGCGATGCGGGGCGTGCCGCGCGCGCGCCGGCCTAGTTCCTCGGCGCCGTCGTCAGTACACGCGATATCGAGCAGCTTGGCCGAACGCCGGACGATGGTGGCAAGCTCTCCAGGCGCGTAGAAGTCGAGGCGCTCGACGATGCCGAACCTGGACAGAAGCGGCGAGGTGAGCTGTCCCGTGCGCGTGGTGGCGCCCACCAAGGTGAAGCGCTCGATGGGCACGGTGATGGCGCTTGCGCCGGCGCCCATGCCGGTGACGATCTCGATGCGGAAATCCTCCATGGCAGGATAGAGGCTCTCCTCGATGATGGGCTGGAGGCGGTGGATCTCGTCGATGAACAACACGTCCCCGCGTCCCAGCGACGTCAGGATGCCGGCCAGGTCGCCTTTGCGTTCAAGTGCCGGGCCCGACGTTACGCGCGCCACCGTGCCCATTTCGTGCGCGATGACGTGGGCCAGGGTCGTCTTGCCCAGGCCGGGCGGGCCGGAGAGCAGCACGTGATCGAGAGTTCCCTCGCGCTTCTGGGCCGAAGCGACGTAGACCTCCAGATTCTCCGCCACTTTGCGCTGCCCGATGAATTCCGCGAACGAATGCGGGCGTAGGGCCGATTCCTCGTCGCCGGGCATGGCCTGCCCGGCGGTGATCTTGTCGTCCGCTGCCAGGACGTTGGCAGTGGCAGACTCGGCCACTGGCGAAGCCACGGCGGTGCCGTCGTCGTGCCGCCTGCGCCCCACTACTTTCTCCTCAGCGCGGCCAGCGCCTGCTTGATCAGATCCGTCACGGGATGGCTGTCGTCCAGCTTGGACAGCACGGTGTCAAACTCCGAGGGCTTGTAGCCCAGCGCCGTGAGCGCGCCGTGCACCTCGCCCTTGCGCCCCGCGGGCACCATTCCCTGCAGCGTGGCGCCCACGCTGGCTTGGCCACCGCTCACCCCAATCTTGTCGCGCAGCTCGACCGAGATGCGTTCCGCGGTCTTGCGTCCCACGCCGCGGATCTTGGTCAAGGTCGCGATGTCGGTGGCGCTGATGGCTCGCACCAGGTCACCGATGGGCAGGCTGGAAAGGATCGCCAGCGCGACCTTGGGGCCCACGCCCTGCACCGAGAGCAGGGTCTCGAACACACGGCGCTCCTCCGCATCGGCAAAACCGAAAAGCTGGAGGGGACCATCCTGCACCGTGTGCGTGTGAACAAGCAGGAAGGCCGAGGCGCCGAGGGGCGGCAGCGCCCGCTGGGCGGCGGCGGTGATGGTCACCGCGTAGCCGACACCGCCGGCCTCAATCACAACCGAGTCCGGACCACTTTCAAGCAGGGCGCCGCGCAACGATGCAATCATGGCGTAGCATCATCGCATGCGCGGGCGCCGAGGTCGCGTTTCCTGTTCGAGGGCGGCCAGGGTCCTGTGGCGGGCATGACAGATGGCGATGGCCAGCGCGTCGGCCGCGTCGGGCTCTGGTACGCGGCGCAAGGAAAGCAGTGCACGCACGAGGTAGCCGATTTGCTGTTTGGTGGCGGCGCCGTGCCCGACGATGGTCCGTTTGACCTTGGCCGGGGCGTAGCCAGCCAGCGTGAGTCCTTTGTCGCACACGATGAAGGTGACCACACCGCGCGCCTCGCCGAGAACCAGGGTCGATTGCACGTTTTTGCCGTAGAAGGCCTGCTCCATGGCGACCTCATCGGGTGCAAGCTCGTCGATGACTTCGCGCAAACTGCGACCGATGGTGGTCAGCCGCTCGGCGCGCTCCATGCGCGGCGGTGCGGCGATGACCCCACACTCGACGTAGGCCAGTTGGCCCGGCCCCACGCGATCAACCACGCCGTAGCCCAGGCGCAGCGATCCCGGGTCAATCCCCAAAATACGAACGCGGCCGGACACCGGCATCGGGGCTCGGCTACTCGTCGTCGCTCAGCTCGGACTCGTCGACGTCCAGATTGGAATACACGTTCTGCACGTCGTCGTTGTCTTCAAGTGCGTCGAGCAGCTTCAAGGCGACCGCGGCGTCGCGGCCGGTCAGGTGAACCTTGTTCTGCGGAACCATGGAGACTTCGGCGGAAACCGGATCGGGCATGCCAGCGGCCTTGAGCCCGTCGCGGATGCGCTCGAGCTCCTTGGGCTCGGTGATGACCGTGAGCACGTCGTCCTCGGCGCGCACATCGTCGGCGCCCAGCTCGATGGCGGCGTCGGTGACCTTGTTCTCGTCCACCGCGGACTTGTCGTAGGCCACGATGCCCAGCTTCTTGAACATGTACGCCACCGACCCCGAGCTGCCCAGGTTGCCGTTGCCCTTGGTCAGGATGTTCCGGATTTCGCCGGTGGTGCGGTTGCGGTTGTCGGTCATGATGTCCAGCAAGATGGCCGTGCCGCCGGGACCGTAGGCTTCGAAGTTGAATTCTTCGTAGTTCACCCCTTCGAGCTCGCCGGTCCCCTTCTTGATGGCGCGTTCGATGGTGTCGTTGGGCATGTTGACCGAACGCGCCTTGTCGACGGCCGCGCGCAAACGGGGGTTGCCGTTGACGTCACCGCTCGATCGCGCGGAAATCGTGATCTCTTTGATCACTTTCGTCCAAACCTTGGACTTCTTGGCGTCGGACGCGCCCTTCTTGTGCTTGATCTTCGACCATCTGTTGTGACCAGACATGGGCGACTATCTAACACCTTTCGCGAATAGCTTTCGCCGGAAAAATCGCCGAGAGCCACGCGTGCTTCCTCATGACGCACTCAAACATCCCGGCTACCACCCCGGCGTGGGTGGGCTGGGGCTCTTGTTCCACGCGTCCGGGCTGTCACAGGCCTGAGGACTTGCGCGCTTGACGCTCTTGCCCGACCAGGCCGTGGCGCTCACGTCGACCCAGCCACCGTACTGGCTAATGACCAAGCCGCTGGCAGTGAGCAAACGCACCGGTTCGCCCGCATTGGCAAGCCCATCACCCGCCAGCCGCCCGGGCACCCGGACGACGAGCGTGCCGTCGCGAGGCGCTGGATCCTTGCCATCGGCGGCGTCATACGATTCGGGCACCACGATGGCGTACGCTCCCGCGAGCAAGAGCGCCTCGGGCAGCGCGTCGCTGCCAGCCTTGTCGGCCAGAAGCAGACCACCGAGCGACTGCGCGTCGCTGCCCGCGTTGTAGATCTCGACGAACTCCTGCGTGTTCTCCGATCCAGCGGGATTGGCCAGGATCTCGGTGATGGCCAGCGGTGGGAGGCGCGGTGCCAGGTCCAGTTCCACGGGCGCCGACACCGCGCTGTTCCCCGCGCGATCGACGACGCGCACAACTGCCTGGGCGCGCACCCCGGCCGGCAATTCGGGCAGGCGTTCGACCAAGTCCAGCGTCGTTGCGAACCCGTCCGCGGCAAGCACCGCCTGTTCGTCGAGCGCGGTCACCGCGATTTCCACACGCACTGGTTCGTCGGTGGCCACGTGCGCCGACAGACAACCTTCATTGACTTGCACGGCGAAGGCTTCGATGCGCGGTGCGAACAGATCGGACTGGGTGCCCGTGGTGAACGAGCCGGCACTGCCCCCAGGCGTCGGCTTCCCGTCCAGAAACAGCAGCGCGTTCGGGAGCGCTTCGAGGGTATACAGGGTCGAGGGCTCCAGCGCCCTAGCCGGCACAATCTGGTAGCAGCGGCCCGCGCATGGCACGGCAGCACCAAGTGGCAGGGGCAACCCATCACCGCTTGCAGGCCGAAGCATGAAGGGCAAGTCCACGCCCACGGCCTGCACTTCTTCGGTGAAGCGCACCACGATGACGGCGAGGTTGGTGGGAAGATTGGCCGAGCCAGGGGGCGGTTCGACCAGCACGCCCGCGAGCGGGTCGGCATCGGGACTGGTCAGTTGACCGCTTGTAGCCTCAGGGGTCGGCGTGGCGGCCTGTTCTTGCTGAAGATCGGTTGCCGGAGTGCAGGCAAGGCCGCTGAAACACAAAATCCAATATTTGAAGGGGCGCATGCCGGAACTATCGGCAACGGCCAGCGGGAGTTGCGTGGTGCTCGAAGAAAGCTGGGTCTATCCTTGCGGGACTATCCTTGCGTGACTTGCAGCCAGTCCCCGCCGTCCCCGCCCAGCCCGCTTTGGATCCATCCCGCGGAACCAGCGACGAATCGCGCCCACTCGGCGTGTATGTGCACTTTCCCTTCTGCGGCTCGCGCTGCCCGTACTGCGATTTCGCCGTGGCGGTGCGCTCGCAGATTCCACACGACGTGTACGCGGATGCGGTGCTGTCCGAGCTCGGCGCGCGCAGTCCATGCTGGCAAGGCAAGGGTCTGGCGTCGATCTACTTCGGTGGTGGCACCCCTGGCCTGTGGCGGCCGGATGCCCTCGGCCGCGTGCTGGCGGGTGTGCGAAAGACCTTTGCCGGTGGCGGCGAAGTCGAAATCACCGTCGAGGCCAACCCTGGCGAGCTCGAGGAGGCGACCCTGCGTGACCTGCGCGCGCTGGGCGTCAATCGCTTGTCCTTCGGCGCACAGGCCTTTCAAGACCGCTTGCTGGAGCGTATCGGGCGGCGCCACGCTGCCGCCGCCATCCCGCGTGCATTCGAGGCGGCACGTGCGGCCGGCTTCGACAACCTGTGCGCCGATCTGATGTTCGGTTTGCCCGGGCAAACCATGGACGATTGGCGCGCGTCGATGGCCGCCCTGTGTGCGCTCGGTCCGCAGCACATTACCGCTTACGCCTTGAGCGTCGAGCCAGGCACGCGGTTTGGGGCGCTCGATCGCAAGGGTCAGCTCGAACGCCCGGCCGACGATCTCGTCGCCACCATGTACAGCGCGTGCGACGAAGCGCTGACCCAAGCGGGCTATGGGCACTACGAGATTTCCTCCTACGCCAGACCAGGCCGGCGCAGCGTCCACAACAGCCTGTACTGGACCATGGGCGCCTACCTTGGCCTCGGGGTTTCGGCCTCATCGTTCCGGCCGCTGGCCAGCGGCGAGGGCTGGCGGTTTTCCAATCCACGGTCGGTTGGCAACTATCTGCGCGGGGTGGAGGCGTGCGCCGGCGCGGTGACGCCCGAACAGATTGAACTGCGTTCGCCTGCGCAGCTTGAGGACGAAGCCCTGTGGCTCGGGCTGCGCATGTCCGACGGCATAGACCGGTCCGCGCACGAGCAGCGCTACGGCCACGACCCGCTCGCGCTGCCCGAGCGCGCCACCGCCGCCCAAGCCTGCGTTGCCGCTGGCTGGCTCGAAGTCACCCCCGCACGCCTGCGTCTTCTACCCGCCGGATTCCTCTTCGCCGACGAAGTGGCAGTGCGCCTCGGACGCGAAACTTGATCCGAAAACCCTTTCCTTTCCGGCCTCTGTGTCCTCTGTGTCCTCCCTGTTTCATCCTACGGCCTTGGCGACGGCGCGTATTTGGGGTTAGATCAAGGTCGTGAACGACATCGGCATTCGCGCGAAGAAGGTCCTGCATGCCGTCGTGTCCGAATACTTGGCCACGGGCGATGCGGTCGGTTCGCAGACCGTGGCGCGCCGCTATGCCCTCGACATCTCGGCGGCCACAGTTCGCTCGGTGATGGGCGACCTGGAGAACGAGGGTCTTTTGCGCCATCCCCACACCTCGGCGGGCCGCATCCCGACCGACCGCGGGCTGCGCCTCTATGTCGACACCCTCCTGCGCGTGCGCAGCCTGTCAGCCTCGGAAAAAGAGGATATCCGGGGCCGCCTCGGGCCCGCCACGGAAATGCAGGAAGTTATGCAGCGGGTGACGCGCATGCTGCGCGAGCTGTCCCACCTGGCCGTCATCGTGCAAGCCCCACGCCCCGAGTCCGACGCGGTTTCGCACATGGAGTTCGTGCGGCTACGCGAGGGGCAGCTGCTTGCCGTGATCGCCACCGCCAGCGGGCAGATCCAAAACAAGCTCATCCCCATCGATTTTCTCCTGTCCCCTGGCGACCTGGACCGCGTGAACAACTACCTCAACAGCCTGGTGGCCGGGCTCACGCTCGATCAGATGCGCGGGCGGGTGATGCTGGAAATCGAACGCGAACGCGAGCGCTCGGTCAGCGATCCGGTACTGGCCCGCGCCCTGGGGCTGGCCGCGGCGGTCATGCCCGTGGCGGCGGCGGCGGGCGAGATCCTGCTCGACGGTCAGTCGAACCTGGTGGCGGAAGCCGCGGATCTCGAGCGCGCCCGCTGTGTCCTGCGCACGCTCGAAGAGAAGGATCAAATCGTGAAGCTGCTCGACCGCACGCTGTCGGCGCCCGGCATCTGCGTGTTCATCGGCGCCGAGGCCAACCTGGCCGACCTGAGTGATATCTCGGTGGTGGCCGCCAGCTATGGCAACGATGAACGCCCGCTTGGCACCATTGGCGTGATCGGCCCCTCGCGAATGAATTATTCCCGGGTCATCCCTCTGGTAGACTTCACCGCCGACGTGATTACAGAGATCCTCCCCAGGATCTAGGCCATTCCACAACCCGCCCTGGATCTGGGTACGGAGCCTTCCATTCATGAGCGAAAACCAAGACAAACCCGTTGAGATCGACCTGAGCACCCCCGACGCCGACCAGCCAGGCGCAGCCCCCGCAGGGGCTGCCCCGGAAAAGGCCGCAGAGCCCCCTGCCCCGCCCACCAGCGAGGAGCGCATCGCTACACTTGAGGCTGAAAAGGCCGATGTCAGGGATCGCATGCTTCGCATCGCCGCGGACTTCGATAACTACAAAAAGCGCGCACGCAAGGACCAGTCCGACGGCGAAGCGCGTGCCAAGGAATCCGTGCTGCGCGACTTTCTGGAAATCGCCGACAACCTGGAACGCGCCACCACGTCGTGGAAGGGGGACCAAGACGGCAAGGAAGCCGACGCCAAATCAATTCGCGACGGCGTCGAGTTGGTGCTGCGCCAATTCCGCTCCAAGCTCGAACGCTACCAGGTGAAGGTCATCGAGTCCGTGGGATTGCCTTTCGACCCGCGCTTCCACGAGGCCATCTCGCAGGCGCCAAGCGCGGAGGCCAAGCCGGGGTCGGTCCTGCACGAACTGCAAAAGGGCTACCTCATCGGTGAAAAGCTGCTTCGACCGGCCATGGTCGTGGTGGCGGCGGCAGCACCCGCGCCTGCCGCAAAACCGGCTGAAGCTGCCCAAGCGGCCGACAAGCCCGAGGCCGACAAGCCCACCGCCGGGAAACCCGAGGGGGAAGACTGAAGCCGTGGGCCGGATCATCGGTATCGATCTAGGCACGACCAACTCATGCGTTGCCGTGGTCGAGGGGCTGGAACCCCTGGTCATTCCCAATGGGGAAGGTTCGCGGACCACGCCGTCGGTGGTTGCCTTCGCCGGTGAGGGCGAGCCGCTGGTGGGACAGATTGCCAAGCGCCAGGCGGTGACCAATGCCGAGAACACCATCTCCGCGGTCAAGCGGCTGATGGGACGCAAGATGGCCGATGGCGAGGCCGAGCGGCACAAGCAGAACTCGACCTACGAGATCGTGGCCTCCGACAATGGCGATGCGTGGGTGAGCGTGCTGGGACAAGGCTACGCGCCGGCGCAGATTTCCGCGTACATCCTCGACCGCATGAAACGCACCGCCGAGGACTACCTGGGCGAGCCAGTCACGGATGCCGTGGTCACGGTGCCCGCCTACTTCAACGACAGCCAGCGCCAGGCGACCAAGGACGCTGGCCGCATCGCCGGGCTGAACGTCCGGCGTATCATCAACGAGCCCACGGCCGCGGCCCTGGCCTACGGCCGGCTATCCGTCGCGCCCGATGCCAAGATCGCGGTCTACGACCTGGGCGGTGGCACCTTCGATATCTCGCTTCTGCACCTGCACGAGGGCGTGTACCAGGTCAAGGCGACCAGCGGCGACGGCTTCCTCGGCGGCGAGGACATCGACGCGCGCATCATCGGCCACCTGGCCGACACCTTCCAGGCCCAGCACGGCGTGGATCTGCGCAATGACCGCATGGCCCTGCAACGCCTGCGCGAAGCCGCCGAGCGCGCCAAGCACGAGCTATCCACCAGCCTGGAAACCGAGATCAACCTGCCCTTCATCGCCGCCACCGCCGACGGACCCAAGCACCTCATGCAGTCGCTGACGCGCGGCAAGCTGGAAACCCTGTCCGAAGACATCATCGGCCGCACCCTGCCGCTGTGCGAACGCGTGCTCAAGGACGCGGGCTGGACCACGAACGATATCAACGAGGTCATCCTGGTGGGCGGGCAAACCCGCATGCCACGCGTTCAGGATCTGGTGGCGGCCTTCTTCGGCCGAAAAGGTTCGCGCGCCATCAATCCCGACGAGGCCGTGGCCGTGGGAGCCGCCCTGCAAGGCGCGGTGCTGACCGGCGAGCAGCAGGACGTTCTTCTCCTCGACGTCACGCCGCTGTCGCTGGGTGTGGAGACCGCGGGCGGCGTCTTCACCCGCATCATCCCGTACAACACCACGGTTCCGGTGCGGCGGTCCAGCGTCTTCTCGACGGCGGTGGACAACCAACCCTACGTCAACGTGCACGTCCTGCAAGGCGAACGCGAGATGGCCGCGGACAACAAGAGCCTGGCGAATTTCCAGCTGACCGGAATTCCGCCCGCCCCACGCGGAGCCCCGCAAATCGAGGTTTCGTTCGACATCGATTCCAACGGCATCGTCAGCGTGTCGGCCAAGGATCTGGGCACCGGCAAGGCCCAGGGCGTGATCGTGCAGCCCACCTCGGGCCTGACCGAGTCCGAGATCAAGAAGTTCATCGCCGACGCGGACGTCAACCGCATGGCCGACCAGGCGAAAAAAGAGCTGGCCGACCTACGCAATAGCGCCGAGACCTTGATCTACGGCACCGAAAACACCTTGCGCGAGTACGGCGCTAGGCTGGACCTCATCGCGCTCGAACGCCTGCAACTGGCCCTGGACGAGTGCAAGTACGTGGTCGAATCGGAGGCGGACAATGCCACGCGACTGCGCGAATCGCTGGGCCGCCTCGAAACCGAGGCGCATGGGCTCTTCCTAACGCTGCAAGGGGGGTCGTCGAGCAACGGCGGCTCCGGCGGAAGTTCGTAGTCGGGCGCATGCGAGGCGCGCCGGCACGTGATCCCTACGAGGTCCTGGGCGTCGATCGCCTGGCCAGCGCGGCCGAGATCAAGGCCGCGTATCGCAAGCTTGCCCTGCAACACCACCCCGACCGCAATCCCGGCGACCACAAGGCCGAGGAGCGGTTCAAGGAACTGTCACTGGCCTACGCCGTGCTGGGCGACGAAGCCAAGCGCGCCCACTTCGACCGTTTCGGCGGCGTCGCCGCCGACCTGCCCTTTGGCGCCGAGGCCGACCTCTCTAAAGTCACCGATTTCTTCGACGCCATCTTCGGCGACCTGTTCGGCACCGGCCGCAAGCGCGCGGCCGGCCACGATCTGCGCTACACCCTGGAGCTGAATTTCGACGAGGCGGTGCTCGGGTGCGAGAAGGAGATTCGCTTCACCCGCACGAGCGACTGCGCGGATTGCCGCGGTACCGGCGCCGAAGGCGGCGCCGCGGGGCTGGTGGCGTGTACGCGCTGCGAGGGCCAGGGATTCACGCGCCAGAAGGCGGGTTTTCTGTCTACGCGCAAGGAA
>Ga0302322_100005810_pt1 | contig 10862 bp, 5 predicted proteins | sample Fen_T0_2_FD_203757 | JGI IMG/M metagenome (GOLD analysis project Ga0302322, IMG submission 203757) | Peat permafrost microbial communities from Stordalen Mire near Abisko, Sweden - Fen_T0_2 | ecosystem: Environmental > Terrestrial > Soil > Wetlands > Permafrost | place: Sweden: Abisko... | reverse complement strand
CGCGGCCACGCTCCAGGAGCGCACCCCCGACGATTGGCCGCTCGTCGTGGCGCTCGCCGGCCTGCCGTCGGTGCGCAGCCCCCGCCGCTCGGTCACCTATCTCGAGCGGGCGGCCTGGTACGAGATGGGGCTCCTCGACGAGCGCGACACGGCCCGCGCCCTGGCCGAGCCGGCGGCCCAGGCCGGGCGCCCCATCTCCCCCGCCGCACTCGACCTGCTCGCGGCCACGTCGGGCGGCTATCCGTACGCCGTCCAGGTCCTCGGGCACTACGCCTGGCGGGAGTCGTTCGGCGCCCCCGAGATCACCCTCGACCACGCCCGCGCCGCGCTGCCGCGCGCCCACGCCGACCTGGCCGCGGGCCTCTACCAGGCCCGTTGGGACGACGCCTCGCCGCGCCAGCAGGAGTACCTCGCCGCGGTCGCCGACCTGTTGGGCCGCACCGGCGAGGCGACGGGCGGCGACGTGGCCCGGCTGCTCGGCGCCGAGCCCTCGGCGGTGTCGTACCTCCGCGACCGGCTGCTGCAGAAGGGCACGCTCTACGCCGACGGCCGCGCGCTGCGCTTCCCCACCCCCGGCATGGCGCAGTGGATCACCGGCCACGCCCGCCTCGGCGACTGACCCCTCCCCCCGGATGGCGAAGCCACGGAGGCGGAGCCGGAGTCAGTGACGCGGCGCGAGCCAGACCACCCCGAGGGGTGGCAGGGTGAGCTCGAGCGAGTGGTCGAAGCCGTGCCAGGGCTCGGCGACAGCCTCGACGGTCCCCGGCACGATCCCGCTGCCGCCGTAGCGCTGGTCGTCGGTGGCGAGGAGCGTCTCCCAGGTCCCGCCGTGCGGCACGCCGACCCGGTATCCCTGGTGCACGGTGGGCATGAGCGAGGCCACGCACACCACGGGCCGGCCACCACCGGCGGGGTCGAGGCGGAGGAACGACAGCACCGCGTGGGCGGTGTCGTCGGCGGCGATCCAGCGGAAGCCCTCCGGCCCGAAGTCGTCGGCCCACAACGCCCGCTCGTCACGTTGCACCCGGTTGAGGTCGGCCACGAGGTCGCGCACGCCCGCGTGCAGCGGCTGGTCGAGCAGGTGCCAGTCGATGCTGCGGTCGTGGTTCCACTCGCGCTCCTGGGCGATCTCGCCGCCCATGAACAGCAGCTGCTTGCCGGGGTGGGCCCACATGAGGCCGAGCAGCGCGCGCAGGTTGGCGAAGCGCTGCCACGGGTCGCCGGGCATCTTGCCGATGAGCGAGCCCTTGCCGTGCACCACCTCGTCGTGGCTGAGGGGCAGCACGAAGTTCTCGCTCCACGCGTACATCAGCCCGAACGTGAGGTCGTGCTGGTGGTAGCGGCGGTGGATGGGGTCACGTGCGAAGTAGCGCAGCGTGTCGTGCATCCAGCCCATGTTCCACTTGTGGGTGAACCCCAGCCCACCGTGGTGCACCGGCCGGCTCACGCCGGGCCAGGCGGTGGACTCCTCGGCGATGGTGAGCACCCCCGCGTGCGCGGCGTGCACCTCGGTGTTGGTCTCCTGGAGGAACGCGATGGCGTCGAGGTTCTCGTTGCCACCGTGCGGGTTGGGGACCCACTCCCCCGGCTCGCGCGAGTAGTCGAGGTAGAGCATCGAGGCCACCGCGTCGACGCGCAGCCCGTCGATGTGGAACTCCTCGAACCAGTAGAGGGCGTTGGCCACCAGGAAGTTGCGGACCTCGGTGCGGCCGAAGTTGAACACCAGGGTGCCCCAGTCGGGGTGCTCGCCCTGGCGGGGGTCGGCGTGCTCGTACAGCGCGGTGCCGTCGAAGCGGGCCAGCGCCCACTCGTCCTTCGGGAAGTGCGCCGGCACCCAGTCGACGATGACGCCCACGCCGCGCTGGTGGAGCACATCGACGAACGCCCGGAAGTCGTCGGGGGTGCCGTGGCGCGCGGTGGGTGCGTAGTAGCTGGTGACCTGGTAGCCCCACGAGCCGCCGAAGGGGTGCTCGGCCACGGGCATGAGCTCGACGTGCGTGAAGCCCAGCGAGGTGACGTGGTCGGCGAGGGCCTCGGCGGCCTCGGCGTAGGTGAGCGGCCGGCCGTCGGGCCCGGTCGACTCGTCGACGACCCGCCGCCACGACGCGAGGTGCAGCTCGTAGACCGCCAGGCGCCGGTCGATCTGGTCGGTGGCGGCGCGGGCGGTGAGCCAGGCCTCGTCGCCCCAGACGTGGTGGTTCGCCTCGACGACGCTGGCGGTGGCCGGCGGGAGCTCGGTGGCGCGCGCCATGGGATCGGCCTTGAGGCGGGCGACGCCGTCGGCGCCGACGACCTCGAACTTGTACCGCTGGCCGGCAACGGCGCCGGGAGCGAAGCCCTCCCACACGCCGGAGCTGCCGAGCGGCCGCAGCCGGGTGCGACCCGGGTCCCAGTCGTTGAAGTCGCCCGCAACCGCCACGGCGCGGGCCGCCGGTGCCCAGACCGCGAACGACACGCCGTCGACGCCCTGGTGGGTGCGCTCGTGCGCGCCGAGCATGCGCCACAGCTGACGGTGGCGGCCCTCGTTGAAGAGGTACAGGTCGACCTCGCCGACGGTGGGCTCGAACGACGGCTCGCGCGGCTCGGTCGGAGCGGACGGCTCGGCGCCCTGCGGCGGGCGGGTGCGCTTGCGGCCCGGGCTCACAGCGGTGGGCTCAACAGGCGTTGGACGGCCTCACGGGGGATGTCGACCCACTCGGGCCGGTGGGCCAGCTCGTAGCCCACCTCGTACACCGCCTTCGCCAGCTCGAACGCTCGCAGCAGCGAGGCGAACGCGGTGGGCTCGGTGGGCACCAGGGACTCGGGCCCGGCGACCGCCGCGCGGTAGCCGTCGAGGAAGGCGGTGCGGGCCCGCGCCTCCCAGGCAGCGGCGAGCGACCGCAGCTCGGTGTCGACGTCGTCGCCCCGCTCGGCGAGCGCCACGTCGGCCGCGTAGTGGAACGAGCGCATCATCCCCGCCACGTCGCGCAGGGGCGAGGCCGGCAGCACCCGCTCGGCGAGGGGGCGTGAGGGCTCGCCCTCGAAGTCGAGCAGGAACCAGCCCGAGTCGGTGCGCATCGTCTGGCCCAGGTGGAAGTCGCCGTGGATGCGCACGGCCGCGCCCACGTCGGCTCCGGCGTGGCCGACCAGCTGGCGCACCCGCACGACCAGCTCGTCGGGCGAGATGCCCGGCACCTCGACGCGGGTGACCTCGTCGGCCATGGCGTCGGTCCAGGCGGTTGCGTCGCCGGGCGCGCTGCCGAACGCCTGCGCCAGCGAGGTGTGGAGCGACGCGGTGACCTCGCCCAGCCGTCGCGCCTCCGGCGCGAAGTCGCCACCGCACTGCTCGGGTGCGAGGCGCGACGAGTAGAGGTCGCGCAGCGAGGTGAGGGCCAGGACGAAGCCGTCGGTGCCGCTCGGCAGGAAGCGCCGCAGCACCGCGAGGTCGTCGTCGCCGCGCCGCCACTCGGCGATGGGCTCGGGGGTCTGCTGGAACCCCACGTCCCACAGCCGTCGGGGCAGCTCGGCATCGGGGTTGGCGCCCGCCCGGATGCGGCGGAACACCTTGAGGATGGCGGAGTCGTCGACGACGATGGACGTGTTGGTCTGGTCGACGGGCAGGGGTCGCACGGCGTTGGCAGGGAAGTCCGGGGCGATGCGGCGGACGATCTCGAGCGCCAGCTCACCGTCGACGAGCGCGTCGTAGGCGAGGGCCTCACCCGAACCGGTGGCCACGTCGCCGAGCAGCGAGCGGCCCTTGCCGTCGAGGAAGTGCATGTACTCGTCGATCGAGCGCAGCCCGACGAGCACCTGGAACCGGGCGTCGGACTCCGCGCCCTCGTCGGCGAACACCGGTCGGGCGAGCGCCCAGACGAGCCCGGGCCACGAGTCGCGCCACACCTCGAAGTCGGTGACCTCGACGCGCTCGGGCCGCACGTCGCCGAAGCCGTACCAGCGCTGGCGGACCATGAAGTCGGGCAGCAGCCGTTCGAGCGTGGCAACGTCGATCATGGCGCCGACCTCCCCGTGGGGCGGGTCGGGCCCCTCACGACTCGGTCTCCTCGGGCAGCGACTGCAGGACGAACCAGTAGAAGCCGTAGGCGGGGAGGGTGACGAAGTAGGGCAGCTCGCCGATGGGCGGGAACGGCACCCGGCCCTGCAGCTCGGTGGGCACCATGCCGGCGAGCTCGGTGAGCAGGATCTCGGCCGGCTGGCTGAAGCGGCTGAGGTTGTTGACGCACAGCACGATGTCGTCGGGGTCGCCGTCGGTCGAGTGACGACGCCGCAGGAACGCGAGCACCGACGGGTTCTCGACGCCGAGCACCTCGAAGGTGCCGGTGCCGAACACCGCGTGCTCGCGCCGCACGTGGAGCATCCGCTGCACCCAGTGCAGGAAGGAGCTCGGGTTGCGCAGCCCTGCCTCGACGTTGACCGCCTCGTAGCCGTAGACGGGGTCCATGAGCGGCGGCAGGTAGAGCTGCGCGAAGTCGGCCCGGGAGAAGCCGCCGTTGCGGTCGGGCGACCACTGCATGGGGGTGCGCACGCCGTCGCGGTCGCCCAGGTAGATGTTGTCGCCCATGCCGATCTCGTCGCCGTAGTAGAGGATCGGGCTCCCCGGGAGCGAGAACAGCAGGGCGTGGAACAGCTCGGCCACGCGTCGGTCGTTGTCGAGCAGCGGGAAGAGGCGCCGGGCGATGCCGACGTTGCGCTTCATGCGCGGGTCCTTGGCGTACTCGCTGTACATGTAGTCGCGTTCCTCGTCGTTCACCATCTCGAGCGTCAGCTCGTCGTGGTTGCGCAGGAACAGCCCCCACTGGGCCTTGTCGGGGATCTCGGGCGTGTTGGCCAGGATCTCGGTGATCGGGTAGCGCTGCTCGCGCCGCACCGACATGTACATGCGGGGCATCAGGGGGAAGTGGAAGCACATGTGGCACTCGTCGCCCTCGCCGAAGTAGTCGACGACGTCGGCCGGCCATTGGTTGGCTTCGGCCAGCAGCACCTTCCCGGGGAACTCGTCGTCAACCGCCTTGCGCACCCGACGCAGGTAGTCGTGCGTCTCCGGCAGGTTCTCGCCGTTGGTGCCCTCGCGCTCGAACAGGTAGGGCACCGCGTCGAGGCGGAAGCCGTCGAGCCCCAGCCGCAGCCAGAAGCGGACCACGTCGAGCATGGCGTCGGCCACGTCGGGGTTGTCGTAGTTGAGGTCGGGCTGGTGGTGGAAGAAGCGGTGCCAGTAGTACTGCTCGCGCTGGTTGTCCCAGGTCCAGTTCGAGGCTTCGGTGTCGACGAAGATGATCCGCGCCTCGGGGTAGCGCTGGTCGTCGTCGGACCACACGTACCAGTCGGCCTTGGGGTTGGTGCGGTCCTGGCGCGACTCCTGGAACCAGGGGTGGGCGTCGGAGGTGTGGTTCATCACCATGTCGGCGATGATGCGGATGCCGCGCTCGTGACACTGCTCGATGAGCTCCGCGGCGTCGTCGACCGAGCCGTACTCGGGCAGCACGCTGAAGAAGTCGGAGATGTCGTAGCCGCCGTCGCGCAGGGGCGACGAGTAGAAGGGCAGCAGCCACAGGCAGTCGACCCCGAGCCACTCGAGGTAGTCGAGCCGGTCGATGACGCCGCGGATGTCGCCGGTGCCGTCGCCGTTGGAGTCGGCGAACCCGCGGACCAGCACCTCGTAGAAGACCGCGGTCTGGTACCACCGGGGGTCGTCGTCGAGCGGCCGTCGTCCCTGGCCGGGCGGGATGATGAGCGTCATGCGGGCTCGATCGCGAGCACGTGGGCGACCTGCGCCGCGGGGTCGAGGCGCACCCACGGGTTGGGACCGTGCCAGGTGAACTCGTCGCCGGTGAGCTCGTCGCGGACCCGGAGGTCGGCGTCCCAGGGCAGCCCGAGCGCATCGAGGTCGAGCCCCAGGGTGGCGGCCTGGGCGCCGTCGGGGTCGAGGTTGACCACCACCAGCACCGGATCGCCGCCGTGGGCGTCGGTCTTGGAGAACACCAGCAGGGCCCCGTTGTCGGCGTGGTGGAAGCGGATCGAGCGCAGCTCGGCGAACGCCGGGTGGGCGCGCCGCACCCCGTTCACCCGGGCGATGAGCGGCGCGAGCGAGGCGGGGTCGTCCCAGTCGCGGTGCTTGATCTCGTACTTCTCGGAGTGGGCGTACTCCTCGTTCCCGGGCGAGGCAGGCTCGTTCTCGCACAGCTCGTAGCCGCTGTAGAGGCCCCAGTTCGGTGCCAGCAGCGCGGCCAGCACCAGGCGCAGCTGGAAGGCCGCCCGGCTGCCGTGGCGCAGCACCCCGCCGAGGATGTCGGGCGTGTTCGGCCAGAAGTTCGGGCGGAGGTAGTCGACGGTGGGGCCGTGGGCCAGCTCGTCGAGGTAGGCGGTGAGCTCCTCGTTGCTGTGGCGCCACGTGAAGTACGAGTAGCTCTGGGTGAAGCCCACCTCGGCCAGCTTCGCCATGACCTTCGGGGTGGTGAAGGCCTCGGCCAGGAAGAGCACGTCGGGGTGGTCGCGCTGCACCGCCGGCAGCAGCCACTCCCAGAACGCCATGGGCTTGGTGTGGGGGTTGTCGACGCGGAAGATGCGGACACCGTGGCCGATCCAGTGGTCGAGGATGCCCTTGCACGCCGACCACAGCGCGGCCTGCGCGCCGTCGTCGGGCTCGCCACCAGGCTGCTGCGGCCAGAAGTTGAGCGGGTAGATGTCCTGGTACTTCTTCGGCGGGTTCTCGGCGTAGCGGATGGACCCGTCGGGACGACGGTGGAACCACTCCGGGTGCTCGCGCACCCAGGGATGGTCGGGCGAGCACTGCAGCGCGTAATCGAGGGCGACCTCGAGGCCGTTGGCCGCCGCGTCGGCCACGAAGTCGTCGAAGTCGTCGAGCGTGCCGAGGCGGGGCTCGATCGCCAGGTGGCCACCGGCCGCCCCGCCGATGGCCCAAGGGCTGCCGGGGTCGTCGGGGCCGGCGACCAGGGTGTTGCCCGGGCCCTTGCGGGCGGTGGTGCCGATGGGGTGGACCGGCGGCAGGTAGACCACGTCGAAGCCCATGTCGGCGACGGCCGGCAGACGCTTGCGCGCGCCCTGCAGGCCGCCCTCGGAGCGGGGGAAGAGCTCGTACCAGGCACTGCTGCGCGCCCGGGGGCGGTCGACCCAGAGCGGCTGCGGCTCGGTGAGCACCCGGTCGTACGGGTCGGGGACGTCGCGCAGGATGGCGGCCACGTCGGGGTCGAGCCCGGCGGCCACGCGGACCGGCTCGGCACAGCTGGTGCGGCGCAACGTGGCGGCCGCCTCGGCGAGCCGCTCGTGCGCGGTGGGCGCGCCGGGGTCGGCCACGGGCGCGGGCGGTGCCGCCGCCGCGGGAGGCAGCCGGGACGCGAGGCGCTCGATGAGGCGGGCGCCCTCCTCGAGCTCGAGCTCGAGGTCGTCGCCGGCGTCGGCCCGGATGCGCAGGTCGTGCGCCCACGTGGCGAAGTGGTCGGCCCAGGCCTCGACGGCGAACTCGTGCATCCCGACCGCGGTGGGCTCGAACCAGGCCGACCACTCGTCGTTCCCGTCGTCGGTGAGCGGCGCATGGCGCCAGGCGCCGTCGGCTGTGCAGGGCCGCCACCACACCCGGCCTGCCAGCAGGTCGTGGCCCTCGCGGTGGATCCAGGCCGTGACGGGCACGCGATCGCCCACGGCGGCCTTCGCCGGGTAGCGACCCGTGAGGGTGCGGGGCCGCACGTTGTCGATCACGAGTCGTCCGAGCATCCCTTCCATCGCTAGCAGACGGACCGGGGCAGGACACGAGGCGACCCCTTGAACCACCGCATCACCGCGCGCGGCCGCCGCGCCGCGGCCAGGCTCGCAGCCACATCCTCTACGCCTTCTGCCGCGGCAACACCACCGCCGGCGCATCCGTGTCGAACGCGCACCAGGCCACGATCACCTGACCGAGCGAACGTGATCGCGGCCCGGGGTGGCACACGCCGCCCCGTGCCGCGGCGCGTCGGACCGGTTGTTCTCGCGGACTTCACGGTTCTCCGGAACCTCCGGGCGGGTGGCCGCACTACCGTCGCCTGCCGTGAAGGCCCTCCGCAGTTTCACCGTCCGTCCCCGCCTCCCCGAGGAGCTCGCGGCTCTCGAGGAGCTCGCCGTCAACCTCCGGTGGGCCTGGGACGCGCAGACCCGCGACCTCTTCCGCTGGGTCGATCCCGATGCCTGGGACGCCACCGTCCACGACCCGGTGCGGCTGCTGGGGCTGGTCGGTCGCGACCGGCTCGACGCCCTGGCCGACGACCCGGCGTTCCTGCGCTTCCTCGCCGAGGTCCACGCCGAGCTGCGCCGCTACCTCGACGAGCCCCGCTGGTTCCAGACCCGGTCCGCGTCCCCCGGGCCCCTGCGGCGCGTCGCCTACTTCTCGCCCGAGTTCGGCATCGCCGAGGCGCTCCCGCAGTACTCCGGCGGGCTCGGGGTGCTGGCCGGCGACCACCTCAAGGCCGCCAGCGACCTGGGCGTGCCCCTCGTCGGCATCGGCCTGCTCTACCGGCACGGCTACTTCCGCCAGGCGCTCAACAGCGACGGCTGGCAGCAGGAGGCCTACCCCGACCTCGACCCGCACGCCATGGCCGTCACCGCCTGCGACGGGGTGCGGGTCACCGTCGAGCTGGGCGGCCGGCCGCTCGTCGCCCAGGTGTGGCGCGCCGACGTCGGGCGGGTGCCGCTGTACCTGCTCGACACCGACGTCGACGAGAACCCGCCCGAGCTGCGCACCGTCACCGACCGGCTGTACGGCGGCGACACCGAGCACCGGCTGCAGCAGGAGATCCTGCTGGGCGTCGGCGGCGTGCGCGCCCTCGACGCGCTCGGCATCGAGACCCAGGTGTTCCACACCAACGAGGGCCACGCCGGCTTCCTCGGGCTCGAGCGCATCCGCCAGCTCATGCTCGGCCACGGCCTGGCCCTGCCCGAGGCGCTCGAGGCGGTGCGCGCCGGCAACGTCTTCACCACCCACACCCCGGTGCCCGCCGGCATCGACCAGTTCCCCTTCGAGCTCATGGAGACCTACTTCGGCGGCTGGGCCAAGGAGGTCGGTGTGGGCCTCGACGATCTCATGGCCCTCGGCCACCGGCCCGGCGACGAGCCCGACGACCGCTTCAACATGGCGGTCATGGGGCTGCGGCTGGGAGCGCGCTCCAACGCCGTGTCGGCGTTGCACGGCGAGGTCAGCCGCGAGATGTTCGCCGACCTGTGGCCCGACGTCCCGGCCGAGGAGGCCCCCATCGGGTCCGTCACCAACGGAGTGCACGCGGCCACCTGGGTGTCGGCCGAGATGAGCGACCTGCTGAGCCGCCACATCCGACCCGACTGGAGCGACGCGCCGGCCGACGAGTGGGAGCGGCTGGCCGACGTCGGCGACGACGAGCTCTGGCGGGTGCGCGAGCAGGGCCGCGACCGGCTCGTGGGCTTCGTGCGCGAGCGGCTGAAGCGGTCGGCCATGCGGCGGGGGGTGTCGGCGTCCGACGCGGCCGGGTTCGACGAGGTGCTCGACCCGCGGGTGCTCACGGTCGGGTTCGCCCGCCGGTTCGCCACCTACAAGCGGGCCAACATGCTGCTGTCGCAGCCCCACCGACTGCGCGCGCTGCTGCTGTCACACGATCGGCCGATCCAGTTCGTGTTCGCCGGCAAGGCCCACCCGGCCGACGACCAGGGCCGCGAGATCATCCGCCAGATCGTGGCGTTCGCCTCCGACCCCGAGGTGCGACACCGCTTCGTGTTCGTCGACGACTACGACATCTCGGTCGCCCGCACGCTGTACCAGGGCGTCGACGTCTGGCTGAACACGCCCCGCCGGCCCCAGGAGGCGTGCGGCACGTCGGGCATGAAGGCCGCGCTCAACGGCGCGCTCAACTGCTCGGTCCTCGACGGCTGGTGGGACGAGTGGTTCGACGGCGAGAACGGCTGGGCCATCTCGTCGGCCGAGCTCGACGAGGACCTCGACCGCCGTGACGAGATCGAGGCCAACAGCTTGTTCGACCTCCTCGAGCACCAGATCGTGCCGCTCTTCCACGACCGCTGGGGTGGCCCGGTGCCGCGCCGTTGGGTGGCGCGGGTCAAGTCGTCGCTCACCTCGCTGGGGCCGAAGGTGGTGGCGAGCCGCATGGTCCGCGACTACGTCGACGGCCTCTACGAGCCGGCCGCCCGCCACACCGACCGGCTCGGTGCCGACGACTTCGCGCACGCCCGGGCCCTCGCCGCCTGGAAGGCGCGGGTCGCCGCGGGCTGGCACGGCGTGCACATCGACCGCGTCGACGCCGACACCGCGCTGACCGACCTCGGCACCGACCGGGGGGTGGCCGCGGTGATCGCCCTCGGCGACCTGGGCGCCGACGACGTCGACGTCCAGCTGCTGCACGGCGCGTCGGGCGAGCACGACGAGCTCGAGGCCCCGGAGATCACCCCCATGCGCCGCGCCGACGACCTCGGCGACGGCCACGCCCGCTACGAGGGCACGTTCGACTGCTCCCGCCCCGGCCGCTACGGCTTCACCGTCCGCGTCGTCCCCTCGCACCCCGACCTCGCCAGCTCGGCGGAGCTCGGCCGCATCGCCTGGCCCGCCTGACCCCCGCCCCATCCGTGCCGGCGGCGGCGAATGTTCTGTGAAAGTGGTCGTCTAACGACCACTTTCCGGGTTAGCTGTAGTTAGCACTTGTTCCGTTTCATGATGTGTCGCATCATTTCCATCCATGACACATCTGGACCAGCACGTGGCGACCATCGCTGCACGCCAGCACGGCGCGTTTCACCTCAGGCAGCTGCTGCCGGGCGACGCGACGCACAGCGCCGTGCGGCGGCGGGTCGACACCGGTCGGTGGGAACGTGGTCGGGGCCACGTCTACCTCGTGTCC
>Ga0302322_100005809_pt1 | contig 10862 bp, 19 predicted proteins | sample Fen_T0_2_FD_203757 | JGI IMG/M metagenome (GOLD analysis project Ga0302322, IMG submission 203757) | Peat permafrost microbial communities from Stordalen Mire near Abisko, Sweden - Fen_T0_2 | ecosystem: Environmental > Terrestrial > Soil > Wetlands > Permafrost | place: Sweden: Abisko... | reverse complement strand
GTCATTGCCGCGAGCAGCTGGAGCCAGGGGAATGAGCGGCAGCCTCCATCAGCGCTACAAGGACGAGGCGGTCCCGGCCCTGCTCAAGCAGTTCGGCTACGCCAATCCTATGGACATCCCGAAGCTCTCCAAGATCGTCGTCAACATCGGTCTGGGAGAAGCGCTTACCAATCCCAAGGCCGTCGACGCTGCAGTCGGCGACCTGACCGCGATCACCGGCCAGCACCCGGTGACGACCAAGGCCAAGCGATCCATCGCGCAGTTCCGTCTGCGCACCGGCAACACCATCGGCGCTCGCGTAACTCTCCGGGGCGATCGAATGTGGGACTTCCTCGAGCGGCTCACGCGGCTCGCCCTGCCCCGCATCCGCGACTTCCACGGGGTGCCGGCGAAGTCATTCGACGGGCGCGGCAACTACACGATGGGTCTTCGGGAGCAACTCGCTTTCCCGGAGATCGATTACGACAAGGTGGACCGTCTCCGCGGGCTGGAGATCAGCATCGTGACGACGGCGAAGACCGACGAGGAGTCGAAGCGTTTGCTCGAACTCCTCGGCATGCCCTTTGCCGTCTAGGCGCGGGGAGGAGAAGCCATGGCTAAGAAGTCGATGATCGCGAAGGCCAAGAGGCCGCCGCATCACAAGGTCCAGGCCTACCATCGCTGCTTTGTCTGCGGACGACCCCGCGCATTTATGCGGCGGTTCGGGTTGTGCCGTATCTGCTTCCGCGAGCGGGCGCTGCTAGGCGAGCTGCCCGGCGTCACCAAGTCGAGCTGGTAGGTAACGATGAACGTCTCCGATCCGATTGCGGACATGCTGACTCGCATCCGCAACGCTTCGCGGGCGCGGCACGCGGACGTGGTCGTCCCGGCCTCGCGGACCAAGCGGCAGATTGCCCGAATCCTTTTGGAAGAGGGTTTCATTGCCGAGGTTCGCGAAGAGCAGGAAGGCCCGCGCCAGGTGCTCCGCGTCACGCTCAAGTACGTTGATGGCAAGGCGCCCGTTGTTTCGGGCCTCAAGCGAATCAGCAAGCCCGGTTTGCGGGTGTATGCCCGCAAGACCGAGATCCCGAGGGTGCTCGGGGGTCTCGGCCTTGTAATCGTCAGCACCAGTCAGGGAATCATGACCGGAGCTCAGGCCCACAAGGCCCAGCTCGGTGGTGAAGTCCTGGCGTACGTCTGGTAGGCGGCATATGTCACGAATTGGTCGTCTGCCGATCCAGGTTCCGCCGAGCGTCGATGTCTTGATCGCCGGACGGGACATAACCGTAAAGGGCCCCAAGGGCGAGCTTCATCGCGCACTCCATCCGGACATGCGCGTCACGATGGAGGGCGCCACCCTCCTCGTGGAGCGGCCCAGCGATGCCAAGCCACACAAGCAGCTTCACGGCCTGACCCGGACGCTCGTCGCCAACATGGTGGTCGGCGTCACGGACGGGTATCGCAAGTCGCTCGAGATCACCGGCGTCGGCTATCGCGCATCCAAGGTCGGTGACAAGCTGCAGCTGAACCTCGGCTACAGCCACCCGATCGAAATCGCGCCGCCGTCCGGCATTGCCTTCGACATCGAGAATCCCACCCACCTCGCGGTGGTGGGGATCGACAAGGAGCTTGTCGGCCAGGTCGCGGCCCAGGTCCGAGCCACTCGCAAGCCCGAGCCGTACAAGGGCAAGGGCGTCCACTACCTCGGCGAAACGATCCGCCGCAAGGCCGGCAAGGCCGGCAAGATCGGCGGCAAGAAGTGAGCCGGATCTTGACGAAGGGATCACTACGATGACGGTCGCCAGTCGTGGCGCCGCGCGCCAGAAGCGGCACGATCGGATCAGGCTTCGCCTCTCGGGCTCGCCCGAGCGACCTCGCCTGGCCGTGTTCCGCAGCCTCAACCATATCTACGCCCAGGTGATCGACGACACCACCGGAAAGACTCTGGCCCACGCCTCGAGCCTCGAGAAGGAACTCAAGGCCACGAGCCAGAAGAAGACCGAAGAGGCCAAGGTGGTCGGCCGGCTCATTGCCGAGCGCGCCAAGAGCGCCGGTGTGGGCCAGGTCGTCTTCGATCGCGCAGGGTTCCGGTATCACGGACGGATCAAGTCGCTGGCGGATGCCGCTCGCGAAGCCGGCCTTGAGTTCTGACGCGAAGGAGCTGAGCACTTGGCCAGGATCGATCCGAACAAGCTGACGCTCGAAGAGCGCGTCGTCCAAATCAACCGCGTCGCGAAGGTCGTCAAGGGCGGCCGACGCTTCAGCTTCAGCGCCATCATCGTCGTCGGGGACGGCAATGGGCATGTTGGTGTCGGCCTGGGTAAGGCCGGCGAAGTGCCCGAGTCGATCCGCAAGGGCGTTGAGGACGCAAAGAAGAACATCATCCGCATCCCGATGGTCGGGACGACGATCCCCCACGAGGTTCGCATGGACTTCGGGGCGTCGCGGATCATGCTCAAGCCGGCCTCTCAAGGTACCGGCGTCATCGCCGGCGGCGCAGTTCGTGCCGTCGTCGAGGCAGCGGGCATCCGCGACATCCTGGCCAAGGTTTTCGGTTCCAGCAACCCGGTCAACGTGACCAGGGCGACCCTGGAGGCTTTGCGAAGCCTGCATTCGGCCGAAGAGCTGAGCGCCCGTCGAGGCGTCCGCGTCCGTTCGTTCGTGGCCGGGCAGCCCGCCGTGGAGGTTGGCAATGGCCGGTAAGCTTCGAGTAACCCAGACCAAGAGCACCATCAGCCACATCGCCCGAAACCGGGGAACGATCCGGGCGCTCGGGCTGAATCGCATCGGCGACACCGTAGAGGTGCCCGACAACGACGCCACGCGAGGAATGGTCCGTGCGGTCCGCTTCCTCGTCGAGGTCGAGGTCCTCCCCGAGGAGAAGCCATGAAACTACACGACCTTCGCCCCGCCGAAGGCAGCAACCGGCCGCGCACTCGCGTCGGCCGCGGTATCGCCGCCGGCAAGGGCAAGACCGCCGGCCGCGGCACAAAGGGCCAGCAGGCGCGTACCGGGCACCACGCGGGCCCGGCCTGGTTCGAGGGTGGACAGACCCCGATCCACGTCCGCCTGCCCAAGCTGCGCGGCTTCAAGAACAGGTTCCGGATCGAGTACGAAGTCGTGAATGTCGGGCTGATTTCGGCCCTGGCCGAGACCGGCGTCCTCGATATGCCCGAGATCGACGGCAAGGCTGCGACTTCCAAGTCGGGCAAGCCTGCTCCGGTCACGGTTACACCTGACATCCTTGCCGCGGCCGGACTCGTCCGGACGCTCAACAAGCCGCTCAAGATCCTCGGCCAGGGCGAAGTCACCCGGCCGCTCTTCATCGTGGCCGACGCGTTCAGCAAGACCGCAGCGGCCAAGATCGAAGCAGCCGGCGGGACTGCCCAGGTGCTCGAGTTCCCGACAGGCGACGTGGAGCAGGATGACGAAACCGCCGTCACGGTTGTCGTCAAGGCTCCGGCGAAGGCCCCGAAGGAAGCGGTTCCCACGGAGACCCTCCCCCCGACGAGCTCGGCCGACGAAGCCGGCTCGGAAGCATAGAAGGGCGCCTTAGCAATGCTCGAGTCGATGCTCAACGCGTTCCGCGCGCCGGATATCCGTCGCCGCCTGCTGTTCGTCCTGGGGATCCTGGTGATCTACCGTGCCCTTTCGCACGTGTTGATTCCCGGAATCAACCCGGCCGAACTCGGCAAGGGCGGCGACAACGGCGTCTTTGGCCTGTTGACACTCTTCTCGGGTGGCGACCTGAAGCGAATGTCGATTGTTGGTCTCGGCCTGAACCCGTACATCAACGCGACGATCATCATGCAGATCCTGCAGTCGACGATCCCGTCCTTGCAGGCTCTGAGCCGCGAGGGCGAGTACGGGCGGAACAAGATCACCAGCTACTCGCGCTGGCTGTCGGTTCCGCTGGCCGCCCTTCAGGCCTACGGCATCCTTGCCTATCTCCAGGCGACCAGCAGCGCGGCCTTCACGGTGCCGTTCAGCTTTGAGAAGTACGAAAGCCTGACAATGATCCTGGCCCTGACGGTCGGATCGCTTCTGCTGATGTGGCTGGGCGAACTGATCACCGAAAAGGGCATCGGCAACGGCATCAGCTTCATCATCTTTGCCGGCATCGTGTCGCGCGTCCCCGGTGCGGTGACCTCGTTCTTCGTCTCGCCGGACTGGCTGGAGCTGTTCGCCCTGGGCGTCCTCGGCCTGCTGATCATCTTCGTCATCATCTTCGTCCAGGAAGGCCAGCGCCGCATCCCGATCCAGTACGCCAACAGGGTCCGCGGCCACCGCATCTACCAGGGCGGTTCCACGTTCCTGCCGCTGCGGGTCAACATGGCGGGCGTCATCCCGATCATCTTCGCCATCAGCATCCTCCTGTTCCCGGCCCAGATCGCGACCTACTTCACCAACACCCCGGGGACGCTTGGGGACATCGCCAAGGGTGTCGTGTCGTGGCTCAGCGTGACCGGGCCCTTCTACCTGACGATGTACTTCCTGCTGACGTTCGCCTTCGCCTTCTTCTACACGTTCATCGTGTTCAAGCCGGACGAAACCGCGAACAACCTGCGCAAGGCCGGCGGGTTCATTCCGGGTATCAGACCGGGTGCGCCTACAGAGGAGTACCTGCGTCGGGTAGCCCTCCGCATTACCGTCGCCGGTGCGTTCTTCGTGGCTACGGTCGCGGTGCTGCCGATGGTCATCGCGGCGCTGCCCGTGTTCAGGAACCTGCAGAACGCCGGTATCGGAGTCGGTCTCGGCGGTACCAGCATCCTTATCGTCGTCAGCGTCGTCGTCGAGACGATGAAGCAGCTCGAAGCTCAGTTGATGATGCGTAGCTACGAGGGCTTCATTCGATGACGGCATCCATCGGCCGGGTTGTTGTCCTTCTCGGCGCCCCCGGCGCCGGCAAGGGGACCCAGGCGCAGATTCTGTCGGAGAGGCTGGGCTTGGCCCACGTCGCTACCGGCGACCTGTTCCGGGCAGCCGTCCGCGACCAAACGCCGCTGGGCATCACTGCCAAGGGCTTCATGGACCGCGGCGAGCTCGTGCCCGACGCCGTGACCATAGAGATGCTCCTCGAGCGTCTGGCCAAGCCGGACGCCGAAGCGGGCATCCTGCTGGACGGGTTCCCGCGCAACACCGCTCAAGCCGAGGTCCTGGACAAGGCCCTCGCCGACAAGGGCGGCCGCGTAGACGTGGCGCCGCTGATCGAAGTCCCGGAGCCGGAGCTCGTCTCCCGCCTGGGCGGTCGGTGGATCTGCCGCGCTCAGGGGCACCCGTATCACATGCAAGGCAAGCCGCCCCTCAAGGAAGGCGTCTGCGACGTCGACGGCTCCGAGCTCTACCAGCGTGACGACGACAAGCCGGAAACGGTCCAGGCCAGACTGCGTCAGCAGCTCGGGTCGCTGGCGCAGGTCGTCGGCTATTACCGTGACCATGGCGTCCTGTCGGTGGTCGACGGCACCACGGGCATCGAGAACGTCTCGCGTGACCTTCTCGCGGCAATCAATCCGGCAATCGGCAACAGGGGTTAGCGTCACCATGGCTCTCGTTCCCCACAGGACACGCCAGGAGATCGACTTGATGCGCCAAGCGGGCCGCATCGTCGCCGGCGTGCTTGCCCTGATGGAGGAGGAGCTCAAGCCGGGTGTGACTACCGCCGCCCTCGACGCCATGGCCGAGGACTTCATTCGCAAATCCGGGGCCCGGCCCTCGTTCAAGGGCTATCGGGGCTTCCCGGCCTGCATCTGCGTTTCCATCGACGACGAGGTCGTGCACGGCATCCCGGGCAGCCGCGTCATCGAAGAAGGACAGGTCGTATCCGTGGACGCCGGCGCCATATGGCAGGGCTATCACGGCGACGCGGCCCGAACCTTCTACGTCGGGACTCCGCCGGCCGACGTGGCCCGGCTCATGGAGACGACGCGTCTGGCTCTGATGGCCGGCATTGCCGCCGCCGTCCCGGGCGCGCACGTGGACGACGTTTCCGGCGCCGTCGAGGACGTTGCCATCGAGGGCCGCTGCGACATCGTGCGACCGTTCGTGGGCCACGGCATCGGCACCAGGATGCACGAGGACCTGCAGATCCCCAATTATCGGACGGGTCGCCCTGGAGCCGAGCTGGCTGCGGGCGTCTGCATCGCGATCGAGCCCATGCTGGCGCTCGGCAGCGCCGACGTGGAGACCCTCGACGACGGCTGGACCGTCGTAACCACAGACCATTCACTGGCCGCCCACTTCGAGCACACCATTGCGGTGACGGAGAACGGGCCGGTCATCTTGACTACGGCATGAACACGGTGATCGCCGCAGCGCCTCTCGAAAGGGGCATCGGCAGGACCCGAGTTGAGGCTCGAGAAGGCAGGTTGCCGGACTCGATGTTCTTTGGTAACCTGTTCGTTCGTGTGTCGGCCGCGCAGGCCGGCATTCGTGCGAGAAAGGGACGACACACAGAACGTGGCTAAGAAGGACGCGATAGAGGTCGAAGGAACTGTGTTGGAGCCATTGCCCAACACCATGTTCGCCGTCGAGCTCGAGAACGGACACCGCGTTCTGGCGCATATCTCAGGCAAGCTGAGGATGAACTTCATCCGAATCCTGCCGGGGGACCGAGTCAGAGTGGAGCTATCGCCCTACGACCTGACGCGCGGTCGTATCACGTATCGGCTCAAGTAACGCCGCCGAAGGATATCGAGGATCCAGTTGAAAGTCAGAGCTTCCGTCAAGGCCCGCTGCGACAACTGCAAAGTAATCCGCCGGCACGGGACCGTGATGGTCATCTGCGCCAATCCCAAGCACAAGCAGCGGCAGGGGTAGGGCATGGCACGTATCGCAGGTATCGACATTCCGCGCGAGAAGCGCGTTGAGATCGCCCTCACCTATATCTATGGGATTGGGCTTCCGACGAGTCAGAAGATCCTCGCTCAGGCGAACGTCAATCCGGACACTCGTGTCCGTGATCTGACCGAGGAGCAGGTCAACCGACTGCGCGAGATCATCGATCGACGTCATAAGGTTGAGGGCGACCTTCGCCGCGAAGTGGCCCTGAATATCAAGCGGCTGATTGAAATCGGCTCCTATCGGGGCACGCGCCATCGGCGCAACCTCCCGGCCAGGGGCCAGCGAACCAAGACCAATGCACGGCAGCGCCGCGGACCGAAGAAGACGGTCGGCGTCCGGCGCAAGGCTACGAAGTAACAAGAGGAGCCGGACGCGGGAATGGCCGAACGAAAGCGGGCTACTAAGCAGCGCCGCCGGGAGCGGAAGAACGTACCCCAGGGGCACGTTCACATCCAGGCGAGCTTCAACAACACGATCATCACGATCACCGACCAGATGGGCAACGTGATCAGCTGGGGCTCTGCCGGCGTGGCCGGTTTCAAGGGCTCCCGCAAGAGCACGCCTTATGCCGCAGCGCTCTCCGCGGACCAGGCCGCCAAGAAGGCCATGGAACACGGCATGCGCCAGGTCGAGGTCTACGTCAAGGGACCCGGCGCCGGCCGCGAGCAGGCGATCCGTTCGCTTCAGGCCGCCGGCCTCGAAGTGAACGCCATCACAGACGTGACCCCTGTCCCCCATAACGGTTGCCGCCCGCCCAAGCGGCGACGCGTCTAGGAGGACCGAAGAATGGCCCGCTATACCGATCCAGTTTGCCGGCTGTGCCGACGTGAGGGCGCCAAGCTCTTCCTGAAGGGCACTCGCTGCTATTCCAAGAAATGCGGCTTCGAGCGCCGTCAGGCGCCTCCCGGCCAGCACGGTGTGCGCCGTCGCAAGGTCGGCGACTACGGCCTTCAGCTTCGTGAGAAGCAGAAGATCCGTCGCGTCTACTCGGTTCTCGAGCGCCAGTTCCAGGGCTACTTCGAAACCGCAAGCTCCACGCCCGGTGTGACGGGCGAGAACCTTCTGCGATTGTTGGAGCTTCGCTTCGACAACGTGATCTATCGGATGGGCTTTGCGGTGTCGCGAGCTGAGGCGCGCCAGATGGTGGGTCATGCCCACTTCATCGTGAACGGCCGCGTCACCAACATCCCGTCGCTCCAGCTTCGGCCGGGCGACAAGATCGAAGTTCGCGAGACGCACCGCAGCCGCGAGCCCTTCAAGGAAGCTATTGAGGTCATTAAGTCGCGCCAGGTCCCAGAGTGGCTTAGCGTCGACGGACCCAAGCTCGCCGGTTCAGTGCTGACCGCCCCACGCCGCGACCAGATGCCGCTCGATCTCAACGAGCAGCTCGTGGTCGAGTACTACTCGAGGTAACGACACCAGATGATCGAACTCGAGAGCCCGCAGATCGCGCCGGTCGAAGAACTCGGCTCGTACGCCAAGTACGAAGCGAGCCCGCTTCCGGCCGGCTACGGCGTCACTCTGGGCAACGCCCTTCGACGGGTCCTGCTGTCCTCGCTTGAGGGCGCAGCCGTTACGGCGATCCAGATCCGTGACGTCTACCACGAATTCACGAGCATCCCGGGCGTGAAGGAGGACGTGACTCAGATCGTCCTCAACGTCAAGAAGCTTCGTCTCAAGAGCTTCGCGACTCACCCCGTCCAGCTCAAGCTCATCAAGAGCGGCGCAGGTCTGGTCACCGCCGCCGATATCCAGGAGTCCGCGGACGTCGAGGTCATCAACCCCGATCTGCCGATCATGACCCTGGACTCGGACGACGTCACGATCGAGATGGACCTCACGGTCGAGAAGGGCGTCGGCTACATGGCTGCCGAGCGCGCGGAGTCGAATCCGATCGGGGTCATTCCGGTCGATGCGATCTTCACGCCCGTCCGCAAGGTCAATTACTCGATCGAGAACACTCGCGTCGGGCAGATGACCAACTACGACAAGCTCACGATCGAACTCGAGACAGACGGCACGATTTCGCCGGAAGAGGCGCTGGGCCGGGCCGCGGACATTCTCGTCCGCCAGTTCTCGCTCTTCGCCAATATCGGTCTGGTCGCCGTCGGTCCGGATAGAAGCGCCGGGAGCGTTCCGCAGCTTCCGCCGAACATGCTAGATATGCCGATCGAGGAGTTGGACCTGCCGATGCGGGCCTACAACTCGCTGAAGCGAAACAACATCGTCAAGGTCGGGCAGCTGCTTCAGCTGTCGGACGACGATCTCCTTCGGATGCGCAACTTCGGCAAGAAGTCGCTCGACGAAATGAAAGAACGGCTGCGGATGCGCGGCTTCATCCTCCCCGACACGGACGACTCGGCGCTCGGCGACGATCTCGATGATGTCGATGAGGATGAGCAGTTCGACGATCTGCCCCCTGAGGAGGCCTGAGCCATGGCCCATCGAATCGACGGACGCAAGCTCAGCCGCAAGCAGGGTCCGCGTCTTGCCCTATACAAGAACCTGTGCGTATCGGTCCTGCGCTACGAGCGCATCCAGACCACCGAGGCCAAGGCCAAGGAAATCCGGGGCCGGGTCGAGAAGATGATCACGCTCGCCAAGCGTGGTGATCTTTCGGCTCGTCGAGCCGTCATCGCCGAGTTCCCCAACGAACCGCTCGTCGTAACGAAGCTGTTCGACGAAATTGCTCCCAAGTACGCCGACCGGACGTCCGGGTTCACCCGGATCACGCATCTTGGTCAGCGCTATGGCGACGCCGCCCCGATTGTTCAAATCGAGTTGGTTTAGCCAGTACGGATGAGCGCTCGAGAGGGCGCACCCATGCGATATCGCGCAAGGGTTGAATATGACGGCACGGACTTTGCCGGGTTCCAGGTGCAGCCTGGAGCACGCACGGTCCAGGGAGAACTCGAAGCCGCACTGGCGACGATCTCCGGCGGAAGCCGGGTCGGAGTCGTGGCGGCGGGACGTACCGACGCCGGGGTCCACGCCAGCGGGCAGGTGATCGCATTCACCGATCCGAAGGGCAGGACGGCGACGGAACTGGCCAGGGCGCTCGACGCTCTGCTGCCGGTGGACGTGGCAATCCGAGAGGTGCGACGCGTCCCGGCCGGGTTCAACCCGCGCTACGCGGCGCGATACCGGGAGTATCGCTACACCGTCTGGAACGGGCCGCGGAGCCCGCTCCGCGAGCGTTATGCGCTCGGGGTGCGGGACCCACTCGACACCGCCGCGATGGAGCGGGCCGGGTCGGTCCTGGTGGGCCGGCACGACTTCAGCGCCTTCGGGGCAGCGCACCGGCAACCGGTGAGGACCGTTCACTCGGTCCGGGTCCGGCGGGCAGGGTCGGTCGTGACGATCGATGTCACGGCAGACGCCTTCCTGCGAGGCATGGTGCGAAGGATCGTGGCCGGCCTCCTGGAGGTGGGACACGGTCGGGAGAATGAAGAGGCAGTCGCCGCGGCGCTCGCGTCGAGTCGACCGGCCTTCAACGGGGCCACCGCCCCCGCGAAGGGCCTAAGCCTGAGGCGCGTCGTCCTGGGGCCCATGAGGGCCAGGGAGACGCAGGCAAACACGACCGCCAGATCGAACGGAGAACGATGACCGCGAAGACTTATACGGTCCGTGAAAGCGAGATCGAGCGACGCTGGTACGTCGTGGACGCGACGGACGAGACGCTCGGCCGTCTGGCGTCGCGAATTGCCCGTGTCCTAGAGGGCAAGAACAAGCCTCTCTATAGCCCCACCATGGACTCCGGCGACCATGTTGTCGTCGTCAACGCGGGCAAGATCCACGTCACGTCCGCGAAGAAAGAGACCAAGCTGTATATGCGCCACAGCGGCTATCCGCACGGGCTCAAGGAAGAGTCCCTCGGACATCTGCTCGAGCGCCGTCCCGAGGAAGTGATCCGGCGCGCCGTCAAGGGAATGCTGCCGCATAACCGACTCGGAGCTCAGCAAATCACCAAGCTCAAGGTTTATGCCGGCGCGGAGCACCCGCACCAGGCTCAGCGGCCCGAGCCGCTCGCCTGACGAGGAGCG
>Ga0302322_100005808_pt1 | contig 10863 bp, 7 predicted proteins | sample Fen_T0_2_FD_203757 | JGI IMG/M metagenome (GOLD analysis project Ga0302322, IMG submission 203757) | Peat permafrost microbial communities from Stordalen Mire near Abisko, Sweden - Fen_T0_2 | ecosystem: Environmental > Terrestrial > Soil > Wetlands > Permafrost | place: Sweden: Abisko... | reverse complement strand
GAGCAGCGGCGAGACTCGATGCGCCGGGCAGGAGTCGCTTACAGAGCCAAGCGTCGCAGCCGAGGGCTCCAGGCGGCCAGGCAGGCGCGCTACCGCGATCGGCTCGCCAACTTTTCGGATCAGAAAGTGACGCATCAGTCCGTGACTCAAGCAGCAGTCACGGCGAGTCCATTGGTCGCGCTGGAGATCGTTTCCGGCGGAAAGGACCAAGATGAAAGACCGAAAACCGCTCTCAAGCGCTGCTCGATTTGTAACGCTGTATTGCCTGCCTGGGCGCTGCGCGAGCCGCATCACGGCCGCGCCGCCCGTCGGCGCTCGCCTCGATTGCCGCGCGCTGCCCAGCGCAGGTCGTGAGGGCGAGCCGTGATCCCCAAGGAAACGGAGGCCGAGGTTTTGCGCCTCTTCCACGCAGAAAAATGGCGAGTAGGTACGATCGCAAACCAGCTCGGATTGCACCACACGACCGTGCAACGCGTACTGCGGCAGACGGGGGTCGAGCTGAAGGCGCTCGCGCCGCGCCCCTCGGTTGCCGATACATTCGTGCCGTTCATCGTCGAGCAGCTCGGGAAATATTCGGATCTTTGCGCGAGCCGACTGTTCCAGATGGTCAAGGACCGCGGTTATCCAGGCGGTCCCGATCACTTCCGACGGGTCGTCGCGCGTTACCGCCCTCGTAAGCCGGCGGAGGCATTTCATCGTCTCAAAACACTGCCGGGCGAGCAGGCGCAAGTGGACTGGGCGCACTTCGGAAAGCTCAAAATCGGTCGCGCCGAGCGGGTGCTTTGGGCCTTCGTGATGGTGCTCAGCTACTCGCGGCAAGTCTTCCTGCGCTTCTTTCTCGGCGCTTCTATGCCGTTCTTCGCCCGCGGCCATATCGACGCCTTTGCGTTCTTCGGCGGCGTGCCGCGCGTGCTGCTCTACGACAATCTCAAAAGCGCCGTGCTGGAGCGCCACGGCGACATCATTCGCTTCAATCCAAAGCTGGTCGAGCTCTCCGCCTACTATCGCTTCGAGCCTCGTCCCGTGGCGGTGGCGCGGGGCAATGAAAAAGGCCGCGTCGAGCGCGCGATTCAATACGTGCGCAGCTCGTTCTTCGCGGCCCGCACGTTCACCGACCTTGCCGACCTCAATCGACAGGCCCTCGAGTGGATGACGACACTCTCGGCAGATCGCCCTTGGATCGAAGACCGGTCGCGCATCGTGCGCGATGTGTTCGAGGGGGAGCGCAGCAATCTCTTGCCGCTGCCAGATGAGCACTTCCCGACCCATGACCGCCTCGATGTCGAGATCGGCAAGACTCCCTACGCGCGCTTCGACCTCAACGACTATTCCGTCCCGCACGACCGCACGCAGCGCACCCTGACCGTGCTCGCCGATATCGAGACCGTTCGAATCGTCGAAAACAACGAGCTTGTGGCGACGCATTCGCGTTCTTGGGACCGCGGCCAACAGATCGAGACACCCGAGCACCTGGATCGATTGACCGCAGAAAAGAAGCGCGCCCGGCAACATCGCGGGCTGGATAGGCTTGCCAAGGCAGTCCCCAGCAGCCAAGCGTTTCTACGCTGCCTCGCCGAGCGAGGCCAAAACATGGGCAGCAGCACATCACGGCTCCTTCAGCTGCTCGACGCTGCTGGCGCTGTCGCGCTCGAGGACGCGCTGGTCGAAGTGCTTAAGCATAACACAGTGCATATCGGCGCCGTTCGGCAGGTGCTCGACAAGCGGCGCTCCGAGCTTGGTCTGCCGCCGCCGGTCACCATAGCGCTCAGCTCCGACGAGCACCGAGACCTGGTCATCACCCCACACGCCCTATCCACCTACGACGCATTGAAGAAAGACGGTAACCATGACCACTGACCTGACACCGACCGAGCTGAAGACCCGCCTCAAAGCGCTCGGCCTGTTCGGCCTGATCAGCTGCTGCGACGAGATCATCGAAAAACCCTGGCTCCGAGAAGTACTCGCAATCGAAGAGCGCGAGCGACAAAAGCGCGGCCTCGAGCGGCGCACGCGAGACGCGCACGTGGGTGCGACCAAACCAATGGTCGACTTCGATTGGAGCTGGCCCAAGAAAATTGATCGCGCTGCAATCGAGGAGCTTTTCAACCTCAATTTCATCAAAAGCGGCCACAACGCCGTGCTCGTCGGACCCAACGGCGTCGGTAAAACTATGATCCTAAAAAACGTCGCTCAGCAGGCACTCAGCCGCGGTCATTCCGTCCGCTTCGCGACTGCCAGCGACATGCTCGCCGAGTTGTCCGCCCAGGAGTCCGCCCCAGCGCTGGCGCGGCGGCTGCGCCGCTACACCATCCCGCATCTGCTCTGCGTCGACGAGGTCGGTTACCTCTCGTACAACAGCCGCTACGCCGACCTGCTGTTCGAGGTCGTCACGCGACGCTACGACCTCGGCAAACCGCTCCTGCTCAGCACCAACAAGGGCTTCTCCGAATGGGGCGAGGTCTTCCCGCACGCAGCCTGCGTGGTCACCCTTGTCGATCGCCTGATCCACCGTGCCGAGGTGATCGACATCGAGGCCGATAGCTACCGTCTCAAGGAAGCGAAGGAACTCAACGCCGCCCGCTCGAAGCGGCGGAACAAGAAGGAGCCAGCTCAGGCCTAGCAGCCCGTTCACCGGTGAACTTCACCGCCTTCAGGCGCGCATTTCACCGGTGAACTTCACCGTTTATCCGCGGTTTTTCGTGCCCGTCAACATCAGGTGCAGTGGGCGACGCGGATCGGTCGAGACAAACATCGCCCGCAAAGGAACACGGCCTACTCGCGAGCGTTCAATCCAAAGCGGCTCGAAGTATTCGGTGCTGGCGTAGTTTCCGAACCTCGCGACGCGAACTGTCACTCGCGCGTTTCGTCATCACACGCTGAGTTTCGGTAGGTGTCATAGTCCCATCTTTTCGGGTCCGGCAAACCGTCGACGTCGAACTCGTCGGCCCAGACGACTCGATAGTCTTTGGGCACGCCGCCCGCCTCATCGATCGCCGCTGTTCCCGGTCCCTCGGCCTCCGAAACCGGTGGTTCGGAGACTGGACGACTATTGGCACCGCATCCCACCGGGAGCCAGGTCACCATCAATGCCAACAAACCCGAGCAGCAGTTGGAATGAGCACGGATGAAGTAGGTCGATCGCGAACGCGCGCGGAAAAAATGAAAATGCAACATGGGTCTTCCCGTCTTCTCCCGCTCGGCGGAGCCGGGCGACGCTAGCGCAGGAAGCGACCGCGCAGCTCAATGCCGAGATCCGCTTCCACCCCCGACCCGACGGGAACGGGCGAGATCAGCTGGGAACGTAGGTCAGCCGGATCACGTCCTCCCCAATCCGATCATGGGTCAACAGGCGTAGCCGCGGACGGGGTCCGGCGAAGTATGGCTTGCCGTGACCCAGCACGACGGGGTGCAAGTAGATTCGGTATTCATCGATCAAGCCAAGCTCGGTGAGGCTTTGCGCCAAGTCCGGGCCGGCGACCTCGATCTCCCCAGCGCGCTCGGACTTCAGCTGACGGATCGCGCCCTCGAGATCCTCTTCAACGAGCGTGGCATTGGGGCCGACTGACTTCAGGGTGCGCGAGACGACCCATTTCGGCTGCTTGCGCCACGCCGCTGCGTAGGCGTGCTCGCCTACGTCCCATTCAGGATGATCGTCGTCCCAGTAACGCATGACCTCATACATTTGGCGGCCGTACACGCTGCCCGCCTGTCCTTGAGCCTCCTCGATGAAGTGGCGGAACAGCAGCTGGCTCGGCGCAAACGAAAGATGGTCGACGTAGCCGTCCAAAGACTGGTTCATCCCGAACACGAGCTTAGCCATTTTCGCGTCCCTTCCTGCACCCGGATCGCCGGGGGCTCTGATTGCATGATGCAACCGGTTGCAAAATAGATCGACTGATTTTAGATTGCAAACGGTTTTGAGTCTCATGAACGCCGCACGATCGGGCTGCCCGATCAACCTCACCCTCGAGACCCTGGGGGATCGCTGGAGCCTGATCGTCATCCGCGATCTGATGTTCGGCAACCGCCGTCATTTTCGAGAGCTCTTGACGCGGTCTGAAGAAGGACTCGCCTCGAACATTCTTGCCGCCCGTCTGAAGCGCCTGGAGAAGGCCGGCTTGATCTCTCGTCGCGACGATCCCAGTCACAAGCAGAAGGCCATCTACAGCTTGACCGAATCCTCAATCGCGCTGGTGCCCTTGCTGGCTCACATGGGCGGTTGGGGCCTGCGGCACACGCCCGCGTCGAAGGAGCTCTCCGTACGCGCGAAGCTCCTCGAGGACGGTGGCCCGAAGCTGTGGTCCGAGTTCATGCAGGAGCTGAGGTACCTCCACCTCGGGGCGCCGGCGCCCAAGCGGTCGGTCTTCTCGAAGTTGCGGTCGGCCTACGAAGCCGCCGTCGCCAAGCCACCGGTCTGATCAAGGGGGATCGAGGGCAGTGTCCGACTCGGCCATTCGCCACGTCTCGGCCCCTCGGGCATTCCGCGTGCCCCTGCAAGAAACTCCAAAGCGACGTACACCCGAGCATGCGTTCGTTTGTCGTCACTTTGGTTCTGATTCTTTCGGCGTGCGCAAAGCCGACGCCCTTTGATCGACGCCATCGTGAATGTAGCGCAGTGGACCGAGGCCGAACGCCGAACGCCGTAAGAACAGAGGTGCGTACGGCCCTCGAGGGACGCAGGCCAGTAAAGTGGGGATTAGACAGGGAGCTGGCTCGCCCCCCGCAGCACCACCTGTTCGCGTACTATCTCTCTTGTTAACCGATAGTTAGATTGATCCCCGCAGGCCCTCGAAGTCTAACGACCGGCGGTGGTGGGCAAGTTCACTAGCCCGCTGAACGAGCACACCGCTTCCCCCACGACGACCCGGCCACTCGCCCGATGGGCTTGGACAATCTTGTTGCCCCGGTGACGACACTCAGTTTGGAGGGATTCACACTCTCGAGAGCAGGCTGTAGCCTGCCGTGCGGGTTTTCGCTGTGGGTAGTCGGCGCCAAATTCTCTGAGGCCAATTGAGAACTTTTAATATCGCGTTGTTGGCTGTGGCGCTCAGCGCAGTTGGCTGCAATGACGACCGCCAAAACACCGCTGCCGCTGTAGCCGAAGCGGGCGAATCATCAACCGTCAGCGGTGCGGGCGCAGCGGGCGACGCTCCGGCAGCAAGCAGCCGCGGGGGGGCGGTTGGAAGCGACGCAGGCGTGCCTGGCGCTGGCGAGCTCAATGCCGCGGGCGGAGCATCGATGCTGGACTCCGACGCGGGCGCGCCCGCACAAGCCGGCGGCACGGGTCAGCCACTGCCCAGCGGAAGCGCAGGAGTCGGCGGCGCAGTACAGAACGATCCCGGCGCGGGCGGCACCTTGACCCGCGGCGGCGCATCGAACGAAGGCGGTGAAGCTGCACGCTCAGACGGTGGAGCAGCCAACCCCAGCGGTGGAGCAGCCAACCCCAGCGGTGGAGCAGCCAACCCCAGCGGTGGAGACGGCGGTCAGGGTGGTCGCGGGGGGACTGGCGGCGCGCCCGGGCCCGACTGTGCTGGCGCGGCTGCCGTGCCGTGTGCGCCGGGCCTCACGTGCGTGAGCAATCACTGCCAGGCCACTGCCTGCGACGGAACACTGGGCTTCCCTGCCCTACCGTTTCGGCGTCCGGGCTACTCGCTGAACGCCGCCGTGGCCGCGGACTTCGATGGTGACGGTCTACTCGACGTCGCGGTGGCGGATGCGAACCTAGTGAGCATCCTGGTCAACCAAGGAGCTGGCCGTCTGGCGCTCGCGCTGAGTTTCGAGCTCAGAGGGCTGGACATCGTCGCCGCGGATTTCAACGGCGATGGTCGGTCCGATCTGGCCGTTGCGAGCGATACAGGGCTCGACGTGTTGTTCAATTTGGGTGAGCTTCAGTTTGCTGCGCCAAGTCTGTATCCGGTGGGAGACGGCACCGGGAGCTTAGCGACGGCTGATCTCGATGGCGACGCGCACCCCGATCTGGTGGTCGCAACCTCCGCCGACGACCAGCTGAGCGTGTTGAGAAACCGCGGTGATGGCACGTTTTGGCCACCCCAGCAGTACGCGACCGGCTCGCACCCCAATGCCGTGGTCCTCAGTGATCTGAACGGCGATGGTAGGCCCGACGCGGTCACTTCGAATTACTTCGGTAACTCGTTGAGCGTCTTCTTCAATCAGGGCAAATCGGGTTTCGCTCCCGCGATCACACTGGCGACCGATGCCATGCCCACGTTTCTAGCGGCGGGCGATCTGACCGGTGACGGACACGGCGATCTCGTAGTGAGTCATCAGGACGATCATGTCACCATCCTGGCCAATCAGGGGGACGGCACGTTTCTCGTGGCGGGACGCGAGGCAGTCGGGGTCACTCCCTACGGCGTGACGGTCGCCGATGTCAACGGCGACTCCGCCTTGGACATCGCCACCGCCAACTACAATGGCGGGGTCACGATTTTGACCAACTCGGGAGGAAGCAGCTTCGTTGCCTCACTGGTGAATGCCGGGCAGAACCCTGAATCGGTGATCGCGGCCGACTTGAACCAAGATGGGCGACGAGACCTGATCGTCACCAATCAGGGTGGCAACGATCTCAGCGTGCTTTCGAGCGACGGTTCGCGGCAAACCTATGCCTTGGCGCCAGCACAGTATTTCGCTGGGTCCGGCGCGAACGCCGTCGCCGCAGCCGATTTCAATCGTGATGGGAGCCTCGATCTTGCCGCAATCTCCGCTCCTTTCAACAACCCCAAGCTGCAGATCTTACTGAATCGTGGCGATGCCACCTTCGAGCCGCGGATCGGGCCCAGCACGACACTAGCCGGTACCACGATCGCGGCGGGCGATCTGGACGGCGATGGCTGGCCCGACCTGGCGACGGTGAACGGTCAGACGCTGGGCGTGAGTTGGTTCCGGAATCGCGGGGATGCCACATTCGACCCCGGGGTCATGTTGAATACCGGTTGGATCCCGACGCAGATCGCGCTCGGAGACATCGATGCCGACGGACGGCTAGACATTGCTGTCGCCACCGCCGTTCAAGGGGTGTCCGTGCTGTTGAACCGCGGCGCCGGCATGTTCGGCGTGGCTCCGCTGTCGGATCCGGGGCACGTCGCCACCTCGATCCGAATTGCGGATGTGGACGACGACGGGCACTTGGATCTGCTCACGACCGATGGCAATTCCGCGCGCGTTTTCTGGGGCGACGGGAAGGGACAGTTCGCGCAGCCGGATGCCTTTGGTCTTTGGACTGACACCTCCGTAGCGGAAGTCGCTGACTTTACCGGAGACGGCCACAGCGATCTCGTGCTCACCGGCCAGAATTCGGAACTGGTGTTGGTGCTGGGCGGGCTTGGCAATCGTCTGTTTACGCGGGTCCAGGAGCTGCCTTCCGCCCAAAGCCCCAACTCGCTTGCCGCGCTAGACGTCAATCTCGACGGGCACGTCGATCTCGTGTCCGCCAGCGTCGCCTGGTCCGATCACGGCGCGCACATGGACGTCTTCTTGAACAATGGTCACGGGCAGCTCCTGCCGCCGCTCCCGTACTACCGCCCGAGCAGCCTGTATTCGATCGTGACGGGACAGTTCGATACCGATGGTCGCCCCGACGTAGTGGTCGCTGGCCAAGACGGCGTGAGCCTCATGCGCAACGTTTGTCTTCCCATCCCCGCGCCGGAGCTCAGCCTGCCGCCTGCTCCCCCAGCAATGCCTGACTTCGCCAACCTGAAACGCACCTGCGATCAGCGGGCGCTGCCGTTCGCCTTGGTCGATGCGGACTATTCACGCAGCTTGGATCGCATCGTGATCGCGGCAACGCTGCCCGATCAGCTCGTGATCTTGGATCCGCGCACGGGCACTAGCCAGAGCGTGCCTCTGACGTTGCCGCCCTCGGGGGTGTCGGTCGCACCGGCGGGGCACACCGCGGTCGTGTTGCAGAACGGCGCGCTGTCCTGGGTCGACTTGGACACCGCTTCTTTGATCAAGGCACTTCCGGGTTATGCCGGCGGAGAGGTCGTGCTGGCGGACAATCAGTTTGCCTACCTCTTCTCGGATGCGGAACGAGAAGTCGCATCCATCGACCTGGTTCACGAAACCTCCACGCTCACGCGCGCCGATTCCTACTCGGGCATCGTGCTCAATGCGCCCAAGAACGCGATCTACGCGTGCTCCCCTTACTTCGGGCCCGTCAATATCGAAGAATACGGGATCGGCGGTGGCCACGCTCAATATCAGGGCACGAGCGACACCCCGTGGCAGCAATACCCCCCACTTTTTGCGAGCCTCGACGGCAATCGCACATTCAACTCGACGGGCACCGTCATGTACGCGGCGCCCGGAAGATCTCGAGATATGAAGGTCGAAACCTCGCTCCAAGCTCCGTTTTACGGCTTTGGCTATCGCTACATCGCCGGCGATTTGGTCAACCGTCGAACGTACGCCATTCAAGGCGGCAACACCTACGCCGAGGGATTGCTCGGTACTTTCGTGGAACCCGAGCAGTGGATCGCCGTGTATGCCGATGCCGATCTCTCTTACCAAGGAGTGATTCCAGTGCCCTGTCGGCACACCGACGATCACGATTGGAACTCCTACGGACGCTTCGTGTTCGCCTCGCCAACAGGGGATCGCCTCTATGTCATCACCACGACGAGCACCGAGGCAGCGGTCGCCGAACGCTGGGCGCTCGGGGTGTTCGACGCACTCGGTCGCCCGGTCCCGTTGGCCGGCCCCTCAAGCACCCCTAAATCCGGGGTTACACCCGAGATGCGATGACCCAGGTCAAGGTTTGCGATGCCTGCGAGCGGCTGGGGCACCGTCGAGTATACGCCCTAGCGCTTCCACCCACGCCAGCAGGGCGGTCCCGCGCCCTGCTGGAAGTCGTGGTGCGCCGACAGTTGCAGGCGAGGGGCCCGTCCGAGACGAACCTCTCTGTCCGGTCGCGCACCCCATTGCTAGGGTTCGCGGCATGGAGCACCGACGACTCTTGGGTCATAGCGAGGTCCATCATCCGTTCGCCGCAGCCCCGCTGTTCACGCGCATCGGCGGAAGAACGACCGTGGAGGCGCTCGTCGACGGGCTCTATGATCGCATCGAGGCAGATGTTGCGCTCCGGCCCCTGTTTGGTAAGGAACTCACGACCGAGCGCGACTTTCAGAAGTCGTTCTTCACGGAGTGGCTCGGCGGCGACCCCGAGTTCACCGGACGAGCTCATCTTCCTTTGAAGCACCGTCACGATTTGGTTCCGATCACTCGCGCTCTCGCCGGAAAGTGGCTGGGACACTTTCGGAACTCCCTACACGACGCCGTATCGGACGCACACGCGCGCCGCGCAATCTTCGAGAATGCGACCAGCCTTGCGATGGCGTTCGTCAACGAAACGGGCACCGAAACGTCGCCGTTACGAGAAAAGTCGCACGGCACGTGCCTGCGCTATCACCCCGCGATCGAGGCCCTCGATTTAGCCAAGCGCGGGGAAGCGGGCGCGTTGCGGGCGCTCATCGAGCGAGCACCGGATGTGCTCGCCTCCGAGCTACAGGCCGCAAGTTTGCTCCAACTCGCGGCATTGTCGGGGCGCCCCCAAGCAGTCGAGCTGCTTTTGAACCATGGCGTCGACGTCGACAAACCTGCACCGATAGAGCAGCTAATCCTGATCACGCCACTCTGCGCGGCTCGCTCCAAGCGACGCCGGGAAGTGGAAGCACTCTTGCTCGAGCGGCGCGCCCGAGAGGACGTCTTCACCCATGCCTTCCTCGGGGATATCCCGCGTCTCCGCGAGGATTTGGCAGCTGATCCCGAGTGCGCGCGGTGCGTCGATCCAGCCGTCGACGTTCTGCAGATCACTCCGATTCATCATGCCGTGGCGGGCGGCAAACCCGAAGCGCTACGCGACCTCCTAGCGGGCTTGCCCAAGGAAGACGAAGTCCCAGGCGGGGAACGCGCGCTGCGAATGGCGGCAACGAAGGAGGATCCCACCCTAGTCGGGCTTTTGGTGGCTCGCGGCGTGAAGGCAGACTCGATTGGCGCAGGCCGTTGGGTTCTGCACCCGCAAATCGCTCCGTTGCTGGCGGGCGCAGGTGGCAAGGTCGATCGCTCGGGCGCCTGGATCGGGCTTTCGTGCACCGGCAACCAAGGGCGAAAAGACGATCCCGAGTTCGTCAGCGCGCTGCTCGACCATGGCGCGCGCGTCGATGACCGGCGTCTCGTTGGTCAAGGCAACGACGGCGGCCGAGCAACGGCCCTGCACTACGCCGCCAAAGCAGGCTTCCTCAAGACGATTGCGCTGCTCCTCGAGCGCGGCGCCGAGCCGAACGCGGTAGACGACAATGGGCTCACGCCTCTCGACTGGCTCGCGCGCTCGGCAAAATCGGTCAATCGTGAATCCGTGCGCCGATTGCTCCGCCAGGAGCCGAAAGCCCCCGCGCGGTAGCGCGCTCGACGCCGAGGACTCGTGGTGCGATGCGTCTTGACTCCCGGCTCGTCGTGCTAGCGCAGCACGCGCACGAGCGGATTCGGCGCGATACAAGATTCTATTTGAGAGTAATCGGAATGGTGCAATCCGCGTTGCAATAGACAACCCCGCCCGTGTCCACCGGTTCTAGCTGCGTGTCCAGCAGGTGGCCATTTTTCGCGCCGAGATCGCACTGTTCATCGAGATCGGTGTCCGCGACGCCGTCGCCGCACACGCGAGGATTCTGGCAAGTGACGCTGCAGCGGTTCGCTCCGTCGGCTGAAGCTCCGTTCTGCTTGCCCAAATCGCACTGCTCTGGACCTGCCGGAGCGGATTGAACCACCGCGTCACCGCAAAACGGTCCCCAGGTACAGGCTTTGGTGCACCCGCCGAAGATCGCATCTTCGTTGGGCCCGGGACACCCC
>Ga0302322_100005807_pt1 | contig 10865 bp, 5 predicted proteins | sample Fen_T0_2_FD_203757 | JGI IMG/M metagenome (GOLD analysis project Ga0302322, IMG submission 203757) | Peat permafrost microbial communities from Stordalen Mire near Abisko, Sweden - Fen_T0_2 | ecosystem: Environmental > Terrestrial > Soil > Wetlands > Permafrost | place: Sweden: Abisko... | reverse complement strand
AGCAGCCGTTAAGGAAGCCAATGTGTTTACCGTGATGGCTGCATATAACAAAATTGCAGGTTCCTGGTGTTCTGAAAACGATATTCTTCTGAATCAGATCCTGAAGAAGGAATGGGGTTTCAAAGGTTTTGTAGTGTCCGACTGGGGAGGAACACATAGCACAGTAAAGGCTGCTCTGAACGGACTCGAAGTGGAAATGGGTACATCACGGGATGTATTTATGGGACATTTATTGCTCGATTCAGTTAAAGCCGGTCTCGTGCCAATGAAAGTCATTGATGATAAGGTCAGAAGAATTCTCAGAGTGAGACTTGCTGTCGAACCTGTCAGCGAAACACAGCCTGCAGCGATTGTCTCGACTCCTGAACACGGGAAAATTGCATATCAGGTTGCTTCACAGTCTATTGTATTATTGAAAAATACTGATCATCTTTTGCCTATCGACCTTAATAAAGTAAAGAAAATAGCAATTATTGGAGACAATGCAATGCGCAGACTTGCATCAGGAGGTTTTGGAGCTGGTGTAAAAACCCGCTATGAAATCACTCCGCTTGAAGGATTAAAAAACAAAATAGGCAACAAAGCCACTATCAGGTTTGCACAGGGTTATAAATCAGCATTCATTCAGAATCAACAATCAAGAGGAAAAAGATTACCAGTTAATCAGGTCGATACAGCTTTACTGAAAGAAGCAGTGGAACTCGCTAAAAACTCAGATGTGTCTGTCATTTTTGCTGGTACAAACCGCGAAATTGAATCTGAAAATTCCGATCGTATGGATCTTAAATTACCTTTTGGACAGGATGAACTTATCAGTGCCATAGCAGCAGTAAACCCGAAGACAATTGTCGTTCTGGTAGCAGCTTCTCCTTTGGATCTGAACAATGCAATGAATTCTTCTTCAGCAATGCTTATATCATGGTTCAATGGTTCGGAAGGTGGCAATGCACTGGCAGATGTTTTGCTGGGAAATTTAAATCCTTCAGGAAAATTGCCGTTTACTTTTCCGGCCAATTTGAATGATTCCCCTGCTTATTCTCTAGGAACATTCCCTGGTGACAAAAATGCCGATTATAAAGAAGGATCTCTGGTCGGATACCGCTGGTTTGATACAAAAAAAATCAAACCACTATTCCCATTTGGTTTTGGTCTTTCATACACGGAATTCTCTTATAACAGAATTAAAACGAATAAACTTAAATACACAGGCGATGAGAGCATTCAGATTTCCGTGGAAATTAAAAACACCGGAAAATTGAAAGGAGATGAGGTGGTTCAGCTCTATATTCATCGTTTAAATTCAGAGGTAGAGTGGCCCGAGAAAGAACTCAAAGGTTTTAGTCGCGTATCACTCAAAGCAGGAGAATCAAAAACAATAACCCTGACTTTGCCAATAAGTCAGTTAAGATATTGGGATACCGGTATTAATGATTGGCGTCTCGAAAGCGGGAAAATTCAAGTTATGATAGGTTCTTCTTCTTCTGATATCCGCCTGGTTGAAAACATTGAAATTTAATCTTATTCATTAGTATACGAAGCAGGGACGAAAGAAAATATTTTGCTCTGATTCCATACGGCTAATTCGACAGGTTTAAAAATGTAAGCCTCGATCCGGATCTTAAGAAGAATCGGGATTACTTATTAAGAAGAAATGAAGACTATTCAGATACTCTTAATTCAAATTATAAGATTGTTAAAATCAATACAATATATTTTCAGTTATTAAAGAGAAAATAGGCGTGATGATCATACTTGTACAATGTTTTGCGTAAATGTTTCACGATTACCTGACCTGTAATGACTGAATACTGGGAATCCCGTTTTAAGAATGAAGGGGCGATGTGGAAATCTGACCCCTCCGATTCTGCTATCATAGCTCTGAAACGTTTTAAAGATGAGAATATTAGGAAAATTCTTGTACCTGGATTCGGATATGGAAGAAACGCTAAGTTATTTATTGATAATGGATTTATTGTTACCGGTATAGAGATCTCCCGCTCAGCAATTGATCTGGCAAGGGCAAATAGTATTCAATGTACAATTCATCATGGTTCAGTAACCTCAATGCCATTCGACCAGAAGCAATTTGAAGGAGTTTTTTGCTACGCATTAATACATTTATTGAATAAATGGGAAAGACGGAACTTTTTAAAGTCATGTCTTAACCAATTAAAACCAGGAGGAATAATGGTTTTTACCGTTACCTCAAAGTTAAACGCCTTGTGTGGCAGAGGCAGATATCTTTCTGCTGACAGATATGAAATTGCAAAAGGATTAAATGTGTATTTTTACGATGATGATACAATTTTGGAAGATTTCCGGGAGTTTGAGATTATCGAATGCAGAGATCTGGAAGAACCGGTAAAATTCATGGAGGGAGAAGACCCCATGAAGCTAAAGATTGTAATTTGTAAAAAGAAATAATCACATTCATTTGAGCCCTTGCGCCTTTGAATCTCTTCTGAAACACAGCTGTCTTTGAACATTAATTTGATATATTTAAACCCTTAAATTAACAGAAGGATGACCATAGGACGGAAGTCAGCAATATATATTGCGGGAGGGATTGTTGTACTACTAATTATAATATTTGCTGTCAGGGTTATATTTGGGAACTCTTACAAAAACAAAATACCCGGGTTACCCGATTTTCAGAGTCTGTCAAAGCCTCTTCAGGAACAGCTTTCACAAGCATACAGTAAAGTTCAAAAGAAACCAAACGCTGCTAATTTAGGTATGCTTGGCATGGTTTATCATTCAGGTACATTTTATGATAAGGCTGCTATTTGCTATGACCTTGCCTCTGAAAAAGATAAAGCTAATTGGATCTGGAATTATTATAACGCGTACCTGAACCAGGAAATGGGTGACCCGAAAGCTGCAGTCAAATATTACAGGAAAGTCATAATGAAGAATCCAGGTATTTTCCTGGCCTGGTTTTATGAAGGGGAATGTTATCAGAAAATCGGATTAAGCGATAGCTCAGAGCTCGCCTTTAAAAATATTATCAGCCGGATGGATAAAAATTCCGTTGTTAAATCGGGTGTGCGTTATGATTATTTCCCATTGGTAACCTTTGCAATGCATGACCTTGCCAGAATTTATATAAATACCGGGCGCGTCGACCTGGCAGAAAAGACACTCCTGGAAATCATTGATTACCAGCGTGCATTTGGTCCGGCATACCGTCTGCTTGGAAATGTATATAGTATAAGGGGAAATGAACAATTAAGTAATCGCTACCTGATAAGGGCAAATGATCTGACTGTTAATCCTTCTCCGGTTGATACACTGATTGACAGGTTGTCTCTATTGTCACGATCCGACATGTACCTTCTTAAAAGAATCGATGAAGCTGAAAAAAGTGTCTTTCCCGAATATGCTCTTGAACTGGTTAATCATTCACTCATCTACTTTCCTGATAACAACTATCTGGTTGCCAAGGCCATCAAATTATTTCTCATCAGGGACATGGGCAAGAAGGCTTTACCATACCTGGACCAGCATATTAACTTTTTTAAGAGTGATTTTAATGAACTGAAAAATGTTGGAGATCTTTTATATAGTAAAGGTTTTTACCCGCAGGCAATGAATTATTATTCATCTGCCAGTAAACTAAAGCCATCAGATAGTCAGACACAGTCGTGTATTGTCCTATGCCTGTCAAGGGAAGGCAGAAAAGAAGAAGCACTGAGCATGGAGAACGATATTCTTGAAAAAAATAAAACAGATCCTTCCGTAATTGCAGATGGAGTAACATTGCTGCTTAATCTCGGCGAAAAAGAAAAAGCTGTAATGTGGTTATCCATACTAAAGAAACTTTCACCTTCGTTTACTAAAGGTCAGCAGCTGACAGGTATCCTTGCAGAACAGGAGGGCAAGTGGAAAGAGGCTCTTGTCAGCTATAGTTCAGCATTTAATAGCGATCCATCAGATCTGACAACAGTAAGGTTACTTGGAAACCTCCTTATCCGTCAGAAACTATGGGAAAGGGCAATTGGCCATTACAGGAAATCTATGGAATCACATCCCAATGAACCATATATCCTGGAAAGGCTTGGAACACTTTTGGTCACTTGCATCGATTCAAAACTGAGGGATGTAGTACAAGGCAGAGAATTGTGTGAAAGAGCATTTATTCACACAGCCAGTCATTCGGTAACATTAATTTCTGCAGGAAGGAGTCTGGCAATTGCATATGCACTTCTTGGAGATAATAGAAATGCAATAAATGTTATTAAAATGACAATTAACCTTGCAAGAGAAGAGAATGTTCCGGCCTCTTATCTCGACGATCTCAGGAATTTGCTTCAGAAGTTCAGCAATTCAAAATAGTATTTCCAATATATTATTTACTGTTAATCAATAATCAATTAATGGAAACTGATCATATTTTTTCCAATACCAACCCCATGAAGTATAATGTTTCTGTTCCATTATCCTCCCGAACCTGCAACATCGATCCACTATATGTTGCTGTACCCAGAACCGAGGCAAGCTTATCGCTTTTAATTTCAAAAGGCATATCCATTGATTGATCTGAAAAGGGAGTTTTTGCCTGGATATAGATAGTATTTTCAGCTACCAAAAGTTCTGCTTCGGAAAACATACTGCTGCTGTTGAAGTTTACAACTTTATATTTTCCCAGCCGTTTTTTCCAGATCTCTGATATATTCTGTTCCGGGTATTGCTTTGCTCCAACAGTCCAAACTCCCCATGCAGGAGCTAAAAATACTTTTTCACCCTTAAGCCGGGTAAAAATGAATGTCTGACCAGGAATATCAACCCAGTTTTCTCCTTGTTTCATAGCAAGTCCAAAATATCCTGAAGTTTTGAGTTTGAACGCCATACTGTCATTTCCCGGTTTGCCTATCAGTGCACTGTCTTTTCTTATCAATGGAAACCACGACATGTTCTGACCATAATAACCCTGATATTGAGCCAAATCAATATTTTTATCAATTACTGCTTCCGGATTGAAGGATGGCATCTCAACCTGGTCTGAACCCTTGATGGCGCACGCCTTTTCAACTATCTCGGAAGCACGCCAGGTAAAAGAACCTGCATTAGCTGAATTGGAGAGTATTATTACACCCAGTCCTGCCTGCCGGTTAACAGCTATCTGGGCCCTGTAGTATAATGTTGCTCCTCCATGTTCTGCTATATAGCCATATTTGGTCCTCCTTAGATCCCAGCCTAAACCATATTCCGATCCTAAATTAAAAGACACACTCTTGTTTTGTGGAGTAAATATTGAATTTATTGTTTGTGTCTTCAGCAATGGACTTTTATCCATTAGCCAGGAGCGAATGAATAATGCCATATCATTTACATTAGAATATATTCCACCCGCCGGAGTGATCCATAAAAATGGCTCATCTTTTTGTTCTTTTTGATAATCGTATGTTCTTGATACATTCTTCAACGAAGATGATTCACTCCAGATGAAACTACTTCTCATACCAAGCGGATCAAACACATTTTTATTCATGTAAACTGAATACTCTGAGTTGCTTATTTTTTCTAATTCATATCCCAGGAAACAATATCCGATGTTGGAGTATATTCTTGCATAGGAAGGAGGAAAGGCTGCGTATTGTTCATTCAGGTACCTGACTACATTTTTATATGATTCCTTTTCTGAATTAACTCCCATTAAATCAGAAGGGAAACCTGAATGATGAGTAATTAATAGCCGGGTTGTTATAGAATCTATGGTTCCATACAATGATTTTATTTTCAATTCAGGGACATATTTCCTGACTGGGTCATCAATGTTCAGATTATTCTTCTCGGCCAGTTGCATCAGAGCAGCAGCGGTAAACAGCTTGGTAATAGATCCTATACAGTAGACACTTTTTTCTGTAGCCTTAACGCTATCTCTGATATTTTCATAACCAAAGCCTTCAGCCCAGATTATTCCATTTTTATCAACAAGAGCAATACTTAAGCCTGCAATGTTGTTTTTAGACATTTCAGTTTTTATTAACTCCCTGTATTCTCTTATTAGTGGAGTATAATCAATAACTACAGATTTTTGTGCGAGTGTCAAACCCGACCAGATTGTCAGGATTAACGAAATTAAACTAAGCTTTTTCATAGATGTTGTTTTTCTTCTTTGACGACTCATTTTATTATTCCGTTACAGGGAGAGTCAGTTTTTTTCTCTGAGTTCTCTGTTATTCTTTTTAGATCGTTGTGTAAGTTCTTTTTATTACAACCTGACATACACAACACTTGTGAGATTATAGGATAAGAAATATATATATTTGCAAATTCAAAACCGTGCACCTATAATAAGATAGTCATGGAAGAAAAGACACATTTTGCACCTGCAGTAAGATCAACTACAGAACAAATATTAAAGGAGTATGATCTTGTCGGTTCACAAAAATTCTTTACCGAAGTATTCGGAGCAATGACCGGTATAGGTGCTGTAATTGATAAAAACCGGCAGATAGTTTATGCAAATGATGATTTTCTTTCCTTATTGGGAATTAATACATTAGATCCAATACTAGGAAAAAGACCTGGAGAGGTCATTTCCTGTATACATGCAGCAGATGAATCATCAGGATGTGGAACTTCATTGTCATGCGCTTATTGCGGGGCCGTGAACGCAATCCTCGAAAGCCAGAAAACCGGGAAAAAATCGACAAAAGAGACTCGAATCACTTCAGAAGTTGAAGGGAAACTCAGAAGCTGGGATCTGAATATCATTTCAACACCTGTCTTAATAGCCGGTAACCTGTTTTATGTTCTTGTTTTGCAAGATATCAGCGATGAAAAAAGACGGTCAGCCCTGGAAAGAATTTTTTTCCACGATTTATTGAATAGCGCAGGAGGACTTAACGGATTATTGACAATATTAAAGGATGGCGCTACCCCGGAAGAAACGCGTGAACTGATAAATCTTTCTGAAGAAGCAAGCCGGAATATTATTGAAGAGATCTTGTTGCAGAGACAAATCCGCGCTGCAGAAAATGGAGAGCTTAAAGTAAAAATTGAACCAACTAACTCGATTGAATTGCTTGATTCGGCCATAGGGAAAATTGGTTTTCATGAAGCGGGCAGAGACAGAAGTATTATTAAAGATAAGAACTCGGCTAATATTGATTTTGAATCTGATAAAATCCTCCTTCAAAGGGTAATAATCAATCTGTTAAAAAATGCCCTTGAAGCGACTGAGCTTTCTGGAGTGGTTACTACAGGAATTGAGAATAATGAAGAAAAGATTGCTTTATGGGTGAAAAACGATCAGGTAATACCAGAAGATATACAGAAACAGTTGTTTCAGCGATCATTCAGCACAAAAGGCACAGGAAGAGGAATTGGTACTTATAGTATAAAACTACTGACTGAAAACTATCTTAAAGGGAAAGTCAGTTTTGTCAGTAACGAAACAGACGGAACTGTTTTTAGTATTGAGTTGAATAAGAAATTTCCTAAAGATATTGCAGATTAGCGCAGATATCTTGCTTTAAATCAGCGAAGATCTGCGTGATCAGCGGGAAAGATATAGTTTTATTTCTCCTGAAGGAATTTATCAATTTCTTTGGCAACTTTTCTGCCTGAAGCAATCGCATTTACCACAAGAGTTGCACCGCTCACTGAATCCCCTGCTGCAAATACTTTTTGCCTGTTTGTCGAATTGCTCTTATCGACCTTAATGTTTTTTCGCTGATCGAGCTCTAAATCAAGTTCTGCAAGCAGGCCTTCAAGAGCAGGATGAACAAAACCCATTGCCAGCAATACCAGGTCAGCAGAAATAATTCTGCGAGTTCCGGGCAGAACTTCCATAGTATACCGGTCATCGTTAAGATTCCATACCACATCTTCTACTTCTACACCGGTCACATTATTATTAACACCGTGAAATTTTACTGTAGCCAGGTTCCAGTATCTTTCACATCCTTCTTCGTGAGATGTAGATGTCTTAAGAACTTTTCCAAAGTAAGGCCATGGATTATCGTCAGCCCTGGAAAGCGGCGGTTTTGGCATAATCTCAATCTGCGTTACACTTGAAGCTTTCTGGCGTATTGAAGTACCAACACAGTCAGAACCCGTATCCCCTCCACCTATAATCAGGACCTTCTTTCCTTCTGCATTTATTGGATTAGCTGAGGCAACCATCTGGCCTGAGTTTACGCGGTTTTGAAGTGGAAGAAATTCCATTGCAAAATGGATTCCATTAAGATTCCTTCCCTCTGCAATAAGATCGCGTGGATGAGTTGCTCCAATAGCAATACATATTGCATCGAATTGCTCAAGAAGCTCTTTTCCAGTAATATCAACACCTATGTTTATTCCTGTTCTTATAATTAGACCTTCTTTCATCATCAGGTTGAGCCGACGGTCGATAGTTGCCTTACTTAGCTTGAAATCTGGAATGCCATATCTAAGCAAACCACCTGCTTTTTCATCTTTTTCAAAAAGAGTCACGAGGTGACCTGATTTATTTAACAGGTCTGAAGCAGCTAATCCTGCCGGACCACTTCCGATTACAGCGACTTTCTTCCCGGTCCTGATTTTTGGAGGCTGCGGCTTAATATAGCCTTCCGAAAAGGCCTTTTCAACAATCGCCACTTCATTTTCCCTGATGGTTACAGGCTCCTTGCTGATATTCAATACACACGCATGTTCGCAGCTGGCCGGACATATTCTTCCGGTGAATTCGGGAAAATTATTCGTAGCGGCAAGTCTTAGATAAGCAGCTTTCCAGTCGCCTTTATACAACAGATCATTCCATTCAGGTATTAAATTATCGACCGGACAACTCCAATGACAAAACGGAATGCCACAATCCATGCATCTTGAAGCTTGCAGCATCCTGTCTTCGCTGTTAAGCACCTGTTCAACTTCACTGTGGTCGCAGATCCTCTCATTAAGCGGTCTGTTTCCAGCTTCCTTCCTTTTTATCTTTAAAAACCCGTTTACATCAGCCATAATATCTTATTATAATTTGTTAATAGGTTGCCCCCCTTCCCCCTAAAGGGGGGTTAATTCAGTTAAATATTCGTGTTTTTAGCTTCATGTTTTGCATTTTCACTTTCGCCTCTTTGCCCTGGGCTCTGAGCCCTGAGCCCTTTCAGCTGGCACTTATCTCAAGATCAAGTTCAACATCGGCGATCTTCTTTCTAATCTCCTCTAGTTTTTGTTCCTGTAATACCTTTTTAAAATCATATGGAATAACTTTAATAAACATTGGGATATATTTGTAAAGATCATCGAGAATCATTTTGGCTTTTTTGCTATTGGTAAACTGATAATGACGTGAAATCAACTCGGTTAATTCATTTATATCGCCGTAGTCTTCAACCAGTGACAACTCAACCATTCCCATATTGCAATAAAAATCAAAATCTCCGTTTTCATTGAAAACATAAGCTATTCCTCCACTCATTCCGGCCGCAAAATTGCTACCTGTAGTTCCAAGAACTACTACTCTTCCTCCTGTCATGTATTCACAGCAATGGTTACCCACGCCTTCAACTACCGCATTTGCACCACTGTTCCGAACCCCGAATCTTTCTCCTGCAACGCCCGAGATATAAATCTCACCTCGCGTTGCTCCATATAGCACTGTATTGCCAATTATTATATTTTTATCAGGTTCAAATGTTGATCCGGCAGGCGGAACAACTATTATTCTTCCTCCTGAGAGACCTTTTCCGAGATAATCATTTGAATCGCCCTCAAGATAAAGTTCAATACCCGGAGAAAGAAATGCCCCGAAACTTTGTCCTGCCGATCCTTTAAACCGGCATTTTATTGTTCCTTCCGGAAGTCCGGTTGAACCGTACATTGTTGCTATTTTTCCCGACATCATGGCGCCGGTGGTTCTGTCGGTATTGTGGATAGGTCTTCCTATAACCACAGGTTGCTTATCTGACAATGCCTTTTCAGCCTCGGTTATCAATTCTCTGTCGAGGATGTGATCAATTTTATGATCTTGAATATCAACACAATGCATAGCATTAACAGTCGATTCAGCTGGTAATGAAAGAAAACCTGAGAGATCCAGATGTTTGATTTTCCAATGGTTGATTTCAGGATTTCTTTCAAGCAGATCAAACCGGCCAATTATGTCATCCATCTTTTTGAAACCCAGATCAGCAAGCTGTTCACGTACTTCTTCAGCAAGGAACCTGAAAAAGGTTACAAGATTATCAGCCTTTCCCCTGAATCTCTTTCTCAGTTCAGCGTTCTGCGTTGCAACACCTACCGGACAAGTATTAAGATGACATTTACGCATCATTACGCAACCCAATACAATAAGAGCTGATGTTGAGAATCCAAATTCCTCAGCGCCCAGAAGAGATGCAATAATAATGTCCTTTCCGCTTTTTAATTGTCCGTCTGCCTGAAGGGTCACTTTTCTACGGAGGTTATTCATCACCAGTGTCTGCTGAGTTTCCGCCAGACCCAGTTCAAGAGGTAATCCGGCATGCTTTATAGATGAAGAAGGGCTGGCTCCAGTGCCTCCCTCATACCCGCTGATAGTTATGAGGTCAGCGCCAGCCTTTGTAACACCGGCAGCTATGGTGCCAACTCCGCTTTCGGAAACCAGTTTCACGCTGATCTTAGCTCTTGGATTAACATTTTTCAGATCGAATATTAGTTGAGAAAGGTCCTCAATTGAGTAAATATCATGATGAGGAGGAGGTGAAATCAGCGTTATTCCGGGTATTGAATATCTTGTTTTTGCAATAATCTTATCAACTTTATGTCCGGGCAGCTGACCACCTTCCCCGGGTTTTGCTCCCTGGGCAATTTTTATCTGCAGCTCATCGGCATTTACTAGGTACTCAGTAGTCACACCAAAACGGCCACTGGCAACCTGTTTGATTTTACTTCTTACACTG
>Ga0302322_100005806_pt1 | contig 10865 bp, 11 predicted proteins | sample Fen_T0_2_FD_203757 | JGI IMG/M metagenome (GOLD analysis project Ga0302322, IMG submission 203757) | Peat permafrost microbial communities from Stordalen Mire near Abisko, Sweden - Fen_T0_2 | ecosystem: Environmental > Terrestrial > Soil > Wetlands > Permafrost | place: Sweden: Abisko... | reverse complement strand
ACAAGGAAGGCGAGCGCAAGGAGATCGATTTCCTGAAGTTACAAGGGGACGATTATCTTGGTTGGACGATTCATGATTTGCCCGGCACTTCATTCCTGGTCGCGGAAAAGATCGGCGGATGGGAACCGCAGGAACAGGCCAGCTCGCGGCCCGATCTTGCGCGGTTGGACATGATCGTTTTTGAAGGCACGAAACTGAAGTACCGACGCACACTGGCGTCATTGGATTGGCTGGGCACGGGAAGCGGCAGCGCGTTCTGGCGTCGTTTCAAGAAGGAGGCCAACAATCGCTATGTCATTTACCTAACCGCTGACGGCTTCAGGCGGTATGATCGATGGACAGACCGGGACGAGCTCCTCCCGGCGGGCGCGGATTCCCGCTAGGGCGGCGGGCTTCGCCGCAGGTGCTCGATCAGCTCCGCCGTGCCGGTGGCCATCGACACACGCGGATCGTAGCCGAGATCGCGGCGGGCGGCACTGATGTCGAACCAGTGATCCGTGGCCATTTCCTTGGCGACGAAGCGCGTAATCGGCGGCTCGCCCTTGAGCGGCAGCACGCGCCACAGTGTTTCCATCACGGCTCCGGCGGCGTAAGCTGTGTTGAGCGAGACGTGCTTCTGAATTTGCGGGATGCCCACGCCGCGGAGCAGCTGGTTGATCCAATCCCACAAAACAACCGGCTCACCGTTGGTGATGAAATAGGCCTTTCCCCCGACCGAGTCGCTTGGGGCCGTGGCAGCGAGCAAGTGGGCGTCGACGACATTGCCGATGTGGGTGACGTCGACCCTGTTTCGGCCGGAACCGATGATTTTCAACCGACCCTTTCTCGCCAGCGACAGCACGCGGGGCACGACGTTCTTGTCGCCCGGACCCCAGACCAAGTGCGGGCGCAGCGACACGGTGGCGAGTTCGTCGGAATGGGCAGCCTGCACGAGCCGTTCGGCGGCGGCCTTGCTCGTCGGGTAGGCGCAGGGCGCCGACGTGCAGAGTGGCGCGGACTCGTTCACGCCCGACAGGTCGCCGCCGTTGTAGACGACACTCGGGGAACTGGTGTAGACCAGCCGCCGCACCCCGGCGGACCGGCAGGTCACGATGACATTGTCCGTGCCCTCGACATTGACGCGGAAGAAGTCGTCCGCCGGGCCCCACACGCCGACGCGGCCGGCGACATGAAATACCGTGGCGGCGCCCTCGCAGCCGCGCCGCAAAGCCTCGATGTTATCCAAATCGCCCAAGAGCACCTGCGCCCCCGAATTTTCGAGTTCCGGCAGCGGGCGCCGGCTCAGCACCCGGACGGGCCGGCCCTCGCCGAGCAACCGCAGCGCAATCCGGCCCCCGATGAAGCCGCTCGCGCCGGTGATGAAGACGGGATCGTTCATCGTTTCAACGACCCGGGGGACACATCCCGCTTGTCCATTTCATAGCCGTGGCGGCCCACGGCCCATTGGGCGAGCGCCAGCCGGTGGATCTTGGCATTGTGGCGGACATCGACCGGCAGATGCGGGTGCAGATAGACCAGCCGGATGCAGTCTGTGCGGGCGTGCGCGGCGCCGAGCACCCGCAGCTCCCGCACGAGTTTGCGCCGCAGGGAGGGCGTGGCGACCACTTCGCGCGAAACCGGTTGCACCACGATGGCCGGCCGCCGGCCATCGTGGCCGGTGCCGATGAGGGCGCTGCGCGCAACGGCGGGGTGCGCATTGAAGATCGGTTCCACCTGTTCGGTGTAGAGCGGGCCTTCGCGCGTTTCCACCCGCTCGGCCTTGCGCCCGCAAAACCACAACCGGCCCGCCGCGTCGAGATAACCCAAATCGCCCATGCGGTGCCAGGTATCATTTATGGTTTTCGATTGGCGATTTACGATTTTGGCCAGAGCCGTCGCGGCAGGCAGGTCATCGTATTCGCGGGTGACCACAGGTCCGCGCACAATGATCTCGCCGATTTCGCCGACGGCGAGTTCCCGGGCGTCTTCAAGGGAGACGATCGCACTGTCCTTGGCCGCGATGATCTTGATTTCCATCTCCTGCACGGGCCGGCCGACGCAGGTGCCGGCCCCCGCCACGGTTTTCGCCGCGGTATCATCCAGCACCTCGCGGGCGGCGATACTGGCGACCGGCAGGGACTCGGTGGCGCCATAGGGACTGTGGGCCGTGCCGTTGGGCAGGATTTTCTGCAGATCGGCAAAGAGTGAGGGCGGCACCGGGGCGCCGGCCAGCAGCACGCGCTTGAGCGACGGCAGGGTGAGGTTGTTCGCCAGGCAATGGCGGCTGATCTTCCGCCAAAGTGTGGGCGAGCCGAATGAGTTGGTCACCTGCTCCTGCTGGATGGCGCGGACGATTTTCTCCGGATCCACCGTCGCCGGGCGGCTGGGGTCGAGTTCCGGCACGACGGTCGTCATCCCAAGGGCCGGATTGAAAAGCGCGAAGATGGGCAGCATCGGCAAGTCCACTTCACCGGGCTGGATGCCGTAAGTGTCGCGCACCAACCGCACCTGCGCGTCGAACATGCCGTGCTCGTAGCACACGCCCTTGGGGGCACCCGTCGAGCCGCTGGTGAAGAGGATGGCGGCCAGGTCGCGCGCGGAGCTCGCGACCATTTCCGGTTTCCGATCCGGGATTTTCGATTGGGGAGACAGTTGTGTGGTGGGCGAGCCGGAAACCCAGACACGGATCTCGACGGAACGAAACGCAGAGCGGAAGAGGTAGCCCAGCAACTGCGCGAAGGGTATCCCGAGCAGCACCCGCGGCCGTGAGCGGGCCACGCAGGCGAGGAAGCTTTTCCGGCCCATGCCGGGATCGATGATCACCGGCACGGCGCCGAGCTTGAAAAGGGCAAACGCCGCGGCGATGAGGGGCAGGCCCTGCCGAACCATCACCAGCACGCGATCTCCCCGCTGCACACCGCGGGCGGAAAGCTTCGTGACCCAGGCGTCCACCTCGGTGTCGAGGCCGGCAAACGAGAGCGTCAGGTAGTCAATCGCGCCGTCCCGCAGGCGTCCGCGCGGGATTTTCACCGCCGGATGGTCCGGCTGGCGCGCGGCCATCAGGGGCAGGTGACGGGCGATGTTGGCGGATTCAGGCACGCTGGGTTTTTATCACCACAAAGGCACGAAATTCACGAAGCCAGAAGGCAGAGTCTATTCTTCGTGGGCTTCGTGCCTTCGTGGTGAAAGGGATTTCAGCTTTTCCAGGCGGGCTCGGCCTTCAGCAGCTGCGCCTGCCAGGGCAGCAGCACGGTATCGATGCTGGCCGGCTCGCGCGCGATCTGCACGAGCTGCGAACGGGTGGCGATGAGCGTGGGATCGAGATTGAGGCCCTGGGCGAGCCGGTCGCGGTCGGCCTTGAGCCGGTCCTGCCGGGCAAGTTCGTCGGGGGACATGGAGTTGAACTCGCGGCGGCGCTCGCGGCGCGGGAGGGTCTGGGGATCGGTGGCGAAACCCTGGCGCACCGCCTCGGCGAGCGAGGGGAACAACCGGTCGTGCCGCCGGCCGAGATGGAGGTGCAGGACCTCTTCGATGGGCCGGCCGTCCTCCGCCGCGCGGGCGATGCGCCCGAGCAGTTCGTTACCGGTGACCTTGAAGGGCGGGGTGTTGATCTTCGCGGCCCACTCCTCGCGCCAGTGCCAGATGGCGTGCAGCACGGCCAGGCCGCGGCCGCGCAGTTTTTCCGAGCCGGTGATGCGCCAGTCGTTCTCGTCCGGGGCGGTGAAGCCGTCATGAGCAACCGCCATCTGCCAGCGGCATTTCTGCTCCATCCACTCGAGGCGGCCGAGGCGGACCAACTCCGCCTTCAGCCGGTCGCGCAGGCCGGGCAGGTGATAGACGTCCATCGCGGCGTAATCGAGCATGGCGCGATCCAATGGGCGCTGTGACCAGTTGGCCTTCTGGTGATCCTTGTCCAGTTGCACGCCGAAATGCTGCTCCAGGAGCGCGGCGAGGCCGAAGCGCGGGATGTTCAGCAGCTGGGCGGCGAACATAGTGTCGAACAGGCTGTGCGGTTCGAAACGGCACAGCTCCCAGAGCAGGCGCAGGTCGTAGTCGCTGCCGTGCATGATGAGGGGCTTGGCGGCGAGGCGCGGCCAGAGCCCGTCGAGATTCAGGCCGGCGAGCAGGTCGACGAGGTAGATCTCGTCCACCGCCATGATTTGCAGCAGGCAGACCTGGGTCCGGTAGCGGAATAGATTGTCGGCCTCCGTATCGAGCGCGATCTCGGTGCAGCGGTCGAGCGCGGCGTAGAGTGGCGGCAGTTGGTCCGGCTGGCCGATGAACTGGTAGTGTAGAGAGTGACTCAAGCGGTTGAAGGGTTATTTCTCCCACGCCGAAAGGAAAGCGTCAATCAGCAGCGGCAGGTCTGGGCTGTAGCCGCCCTCCAGGAGGGCGGCGGCGGGCCGGCCGGCTTGGCGCAGCCAGCGCCCCAGTTCGGCAAAATCCCCGGTTTCCAGGGACATTTCCGTGATGGGATCGCGGGCGTAGGCGTCGAAACCGGCGGAGACGAGCACCAGATCCGCCTGGAAGTCCAGCACAGCCTCCCACGACCGCGCCAACTCATTCATGTGCGCTTCGCGGGGCGTGCGCGGCGCGACGGGATAGTTCCGGCAGTTCCCGGAGGAAGTCGTGCCGGTGCCCGGATAGCCGGGATACTGGTGGACCGAGGCAAAGAAGGTGTCGGGACGGCCCTTGAGGATGTCCTCGGTGCCATTGCCGTGGTGCGCGTCAAAATCCCACACGGCGACGCGCCGGCCCCGGCTGGCCTCGTGCAGGGCGGCGATGGCGATCTGGTTGAGGTAGCAAAAGCCCATCGCGCGCTCGCGCGTGCAATGGTGGCCGGGCGGGCGCATCAGCGAAAAGGCCTTTTTCCCGGTCCCGGCAAGCGCGCCGGCCTGCAGGGCCGCGCCCACCGCCCGGCGCGCGTGCACCTCGATCCCGGGGAAGTGTGGGGTGTCATCGTCGATGTCCGGCGGCACCGCGATGCGCTTGACCAGCGCCGGGGTGTGCGCGGCGAGCAGGACGGATTCCTCCGGCAGACCCGGCAACTGCCAGGTCCAGTCAGGATGCGCCGCCTGCAGGTGCGGCACGCTGCGCAGCACGCGGGCGGGTTGTTCCGGCCGCATGTGGGAGCCGTAGCCGGCGCACTGGGGATCGTGGATGATAACCAAGACAGTCAGGATTTTTGCCGCAGCACACGGGACAGCAAGGCGGGATTGTCGCTGAGGATGGCATCGAGGCCCCACGCGGCCAACCGGCGCATCCGGGCCGCGTCGTTCACGGTCCAGCACCAGACGGTGTGGCCCCGCGAATGAAACTGGCGCAGCCACCCGGCGTCGCGGATGACGCGGTGATCGATGCTCAACCCACTCGCGTCGAGGCCACCCAGTTGGCGGACGAGAGCGCCGGGGGTCCGCCGGCCTTCGGATATCAGCATGCGCGGCACGGCGGAGGCGAGCCGGCGGGCCGTGCGCAACGGTGCGGGCGAAAACGAGGCCAAGATCACCCACGGCATCGCCCGGACCGACTTGATGGCACGGACAATGGGCGCGACCGGCACGCCCGCTTTCATCTCGACCTGCACCACCGCGCGACCGCGGATGAGGCGGAGGACGTCAACCAGCCGGGGAATCGTTTCAGTGCCGGACACCCGCAGTTTTTTCAATTCACGCCAGGGTTTGGAGGCGATCCGGCCGCGCACACCGGTCAGCCGGAGGAGCCCGGCATCATGAAACACGACCGGCACGCCGTCGTGCGACACCCGGACGTCCAGTTCGATGCCGTCCGCCCGCAGGGCCAGGGCGCGGCGGAAGGCAGGCAGGGTGTTTTCCGGCTTTTCGGCGGAGGCGCCGCGATGGGCGATGACTAATGTGGCCACGGGGTTGTTTTTCCTTGGCCTGCACCGCGGAGCCAATGCTAAATGCACTCATGAAAGTCGTGGTGCTTTGCTCCGGTGGCATGGATTCGGTGACGGCGCTCCATTGGGCGCGGCGGGAGCACAGCGTGGCGGCGGCGCTGAGCTTCGACTACGGCGCCAAACACAACCACCGCGAGATCCCCTGCGCCATCGGGCAAGCCCTCAAAATCGGCGTGCCGCACCGGACCATCCCGTTGGACTTCATTGGAAAATATTTTACCTCCGACCTGCTCAAAAGCGGCGGGGAGATCCCCGAGGGGCATTACGCGGCGGAGAACATGCGGCGCACGGTCGTGCCGTTTCGCAACGGCATCATGCTCGCGGCCGCCGCCGGCTTTGCGGAAAGCGCCGGGGCGGAGGGTTTGGTGATCGCCGCGCACAGCGGCGACCACACGATCTATCCGGATTGTCGCGAGGATTTCATGCGCGCCATGGGTGACGCGATGCGGCTCGGCACCTACGCGGGCATCGAGCTGCTCCGGCCGTTCATCGCATGGAACAAGGCGCAGATCGTGGCCGAGGGCGTCCGGTTGGGTGTGGATTTCGCGCGCACCTGGTCGTGCTACAAGGGCGGCGAGTGGCACTGCGGTGTCTGCGGCACGTGCGTGGAACGCCGCGAAGCCTTCCAGCAGGCCGGGGTGCCCGATCCCACCACCTACGAATCCACTCCGCCGCTGCCGGCGGGCCCCAAGGCAATTTAACCACGAAACGCGCGAAATTGAACACCGGCTTTGTCTTCGTGCCCTTCGTGTGCTTCGTGGTGAATTGCACATGCTGATTTCCGAAATCTTCCATTCGTTGCAGGGCGAGGGCGGGCTGGCCGGCGTGCCGTCCGTCTTCGTGCGCACGAGCGGTTGCAACCTGCGCTGCAACTGGTGCGACACCCCCTATGCGTCCTGGTCGCCCGAGGGCCAACCGATGACCGTCGAGGAGATCGTGGCGGCGGTGCGGGGGTATCCCGCGAAACACGTCGTGCTGACCGGCGGCGAACCCATGATTGCGCCGGGCATCCACGAACTGGCCTTCCAGTTGCAAGAGCAAGGCTATCACATCACGATCGAGACGGCGGCGACCGTGAAGCCCAACGGGATCGCCTGCGACCTCGCCTCGCTCAGCCCCAAGCTCGCGCATTCCGCCCCGGATGCTCGACTGGACGACACGTGGCGAAAAAAACACGAGGAGCTCCGCTGGCAGCCCGAGGTGGTCGCCAGCTGGATCGCGGCCAGAGATTACCAGCTGAAATTTGTCGTCGGCTCCGCGGCCGACCTGGCGGAAATCGAGACCATGATGGGGGAAACCGGCTGCGCCGTGCCACCCAGCAAGATCTTGCTGATGCCCGAGGGTGTGACCGTCGAGGCGTTGCGGGCGCGCGCCGGCTGGCTCGGCGAGTTGTGCAAACAACGCGGCTACCGCTACGCCCCGCGGTTGCACATCGAACTCTACGGCAACGCGCGCGGGACCTGAGGGTCAGAATCCAACCTCCCGATGCACATCAACGACCTGACCCGGAACTCAAAGACCCTCTCGCAGGAGTTGCACGAGCTTGCGGTGGAATTCGAACACCGGCCGGTCCGGCTGGAGGAGGTGATCGTGGTGCTGCAGGAGAGGGCCTACACCCTCCTGATCATCATCCTCGCCCTACCCTTTTGTGTGCCGGTGGCAATTCCGGGACTGTCCACCCCGCTTGGTCTGGTCATCGCCGTTATCGCCGGCCGGTTCGCGCTCGGCCTGCCGCCGTGGCTGCCGCAACGGCTGCTGACCACGAGCCTGCCCGCGCGCTTTTTTCACACCGTGCTGGAGGCCACGAGCAAGGTGGTCCGGCTGCTGGAACGGGTGCTGCGACCGCGCTGGCTGGCCCTGACGGCGACCGCGCGGCTGGTGCGGCTGCACGCCTTCATGGTTTGCCTCGGCGCCGTCGCACTGCTGATCCCCGCGCCGATCCCTTTCAGCAACACCCTGCCGGCCCTCGGGATCCTGTTCTGTGCCGCGGGCACGATGGAACGCGACGGAGCGGCCATTCTGATCGGATATTTTTTCACCGCGCTGGGAATCGCCTATTTTGTGCTGATAGCCCTGATGGGGGCGCACGCGTGGGAATTCATCCGCGACCGGCTGTTCTGATCATCCCTCCGGCCGGCGCCGCGGCGGCACCACCAGCGACAGGGCGATCGCTCCCCCCAGGATGGCCGCAATCAGGCCCAGTGACCAGGTGATGGGGAACTTTCCGCCAAAGACTTCGTTCAACCAGGCCAGCTTCAGGCCGACGAAGACCAGCACCAGGCCGAGCCCATATTTGAGGAGGTGAAACCGGTGCATGACTCCGGCGAGCAGGAAGAACAACGCCCGCAGCCCAAGCATCGCAAAGATGTTGGAGGTGAAAACCACCAGCGGTTCCTTGGTCAGGGCAAAGATCGCCGGCACACTGTCCACTGCGAACACGATGTCGGTCAACTCGAGGAAGGCCAGGCACACGAACAGCGGGGTGGCATGCAGCACGCCGTTCTGGCGCAGGAAAAAACGGTCGCCCTGCAGCTGAGAGGTGACCGGCAGGAGCCGGCGCAACAGCCGGATCAGGGGATTCTTCTCCGGATCGAGCGGCTTCCCTGGGGCGAAGATGATCTTCAGGCCGGTCAGGATGAGCAAAAGCCCGAAGAACCAGATCACCCAGTGGAACTGCATCAGCACGGAGCCAAGGCTGATGAAAATGACGCGGAAAACCAGCGCCCCGAGGATGCCATAGAAGAGCACGCGGTGCTGGTGGCGCGCGGGAATAGCAAAGTAGCCGAACACCACCACGAACACGAAGATGTTGTCGACCGACAGCGATTTCTCGACGACGAAGCCGGTCAGGTATTCCAGGCCGGTCTGCCGGGCCAGTGCCGCGTGGTCCAGCCCGGCCAACCGCGGATCCAGCGGAAATTTCCACTGGGCATACAGGTAAAGGCTGGCGCCAAAAAGCAACGCCAAGCCGATCCAGACGGCGCTCCACGTCAGCGCCTCCTTGAAGCCCACTTCGTGGGCCTCGCGGTGAAAAACCCCGAGGTCTAGTGCGAGCAGGGCCAGCACCAGGGCGGTAAAGCCGGCGTAGAGCCACCAATAGTCGGTGAACGGGAAGAGCAGGATGTGGTCCATGGAGAAACGGCCGAGGAAACCGGCGGGGGCGTCCACGGCAAGCGGGACTGGACTGGAAACCGGAATGGATTTTCCAGCAGCCGGCGGGCGGGCCGTCCCGGCCGCGGCATGCGACCGACCGGCACGATCACCGGCCGCCGCCCGCGGAGTCGCGGATCAGGGGTTTTCCGGCCAGGGGCGTTCCTTGGCCGCCCAGTGCGATTGCAGCGCCAGCTGGTTGCGATTGAAGACGGTTTCCACCAGCAGCGCGTCATCGAGCAGGCCGATCTCCGGAATCGAGTCGGGAATGAGGTCGTAGCCCTTGAGGAAGTAATAGAGCACAAAAGCGACTTCCCGGCGCTCGGGTGTGCCGCCCTGTGGGTGCGATTCCTGGAAAAACAATGCGAACAACTCGAGGCGCCGGCGCAGACGGGCGGAATCGGCGATCAGGCCGGCCTTTTTTCTGACCTGGGGAAGCAGGCCGCGCAGACCGGTCAGATCGCCGGCACTCACGCAAGCCGCGCCATTGACGATATAGCTGGTCGGGGTGGTTTGAGGGCCGGTGCCGGCTTTCTGGGACAGGTAACGGCCGAGGAGAGCGGAGGGGATGGTGTTCATGGCAGTGGGATGGTTGCGCCCAGCAGGCAAACGCCGGCCGGGAAACTCACAAGCCGGACCGGATTGGAAAACCACCCGGTGTTTCCAGCCCCACTCTTCAGATCGCGAGGCCGATCTTCCCGAACTGCGCGCCGGCTTCCATGTGGCGCAGGGCGGCATCGGTTTGGTCGAGCGGGAAGACCCGGTCGACGACCGGCACGATCTTGTGCTGCGCGACAAAGGCCGTCATGCCGGCGAAATCCGCCGGAGAACCCATGGTAGTGCCGAGCAGGTTGATCTGCCGGAAGAATGATTTCCGCATGTCGAGACCCTTGGGGTTGCCCGTGGTGGCGCCGAAAAACACGATGCGGCCGCCGGGCGCGGAGAGATCAAGCAACTTCCCAAAGCCCTCCCCGCCCGCGCTGTCGACGATCACGTCGAATCGCCCGGCCAGTTTCTCCAAGGCTGGCGCCCAGTCGGCGTCGCGGTAGTTGATGCCGCCGGTGGCTCCGAGGGTCTTGGCGCGCTCGATTTTCCCGGGTGAACCGGAGGTCACCCAGACCTGGGCGCCCGCCGCCAGGGCAAACTGGAGGGCGAACAACGCCGCGCCGCCCCCGACGCCGGTGATGAGGACGCGTTCACCGGCCTTCAGCTGTGCCCGGCTGAAAAGCGCGCGCCACGCCGTGAGGCCGGCCAGGGGCAGCGCGGCGGCCTCCTCCCAGGAGAGGTGGGAGGGCTTCGGGGCGAGATTGGCGACAGGAATCAGGAGCTGTTCGGCAAAGGTGCCATGATCCGGCAGGCCGAGGATGCGGAAATTGGGTCCCTGTGCGCGCGGATCGTCACCCCAGTCAAGCGAGGGATTGATGATCACCTCGCGTCCGACCCAAGCGCGATCGGTTTCCGCGCCCACCGAGGTGACAACACCGGCGCCATCCGAGCCGAGCGTGATCGGCAGCCGGATGTTCGGGTAGAGGCCAAGCTGGGTCCAGAGGTCGCGGTGATTGAGGGCCGCGGCCTTCAGGCGCACGACGGCCTGACCGGATGCGGCGACCGGCGCGGGCAAGTCCCGGAGGACGAGCGGTTGCTTCACCTCGGTCAGAACAGCGGCTTTCATGTCACCAAGCTAAAACCGCCCGGCACGAACGCAAACGTTCACACCGGGCAGTGGACAGGCATAACAACCGGCTTAGTGCGGTCCGTCGGCGAAGACCTGGCCGCCGACGATGGTGCCGAGGCAATGGCTGGTGTATTCGAAGGGATC
>Ga0302322_100005804_pt1 | contig 10866 bp, 9 predicted proteins | sample Fen_T0_2_FD_203757 | JGI IMG/M metagenome (GOLD analysis project Ga0302322, IMG submission 203757) | Peat permafrost microbial communities from Stordalen Mire near Abisko, Sweden - Fen_T0_2 | ecosystem: Environmental > Terrestrial > Soil > Wetlands > Permafrost | place: Sweden: Abisko... | reverse complement strand
AAGTAAAAGCAATTCGCATTCCTGGGAACGCCTGAACAACTGCTGAAGATGGGCGACGAGACTCCAAATCCCGGTACCAAGTCCGCAAGCGGACCACACATTGTTACGCTGGCGCCGATTCGCGTCCTGCTGCTCGACGATCGCGAGGAGAACCTCATCCTGCGTTCCGCGATCCTTCGAAAGAACGGCTACCAGGCGGTGCCGACCAGCTCCATCGAGCAGGCCCAGGCCAAGTTGCACGAGATCGACATCGCAGTGTTGGACTATCACCTCGGCGCCGGGAAGTTCGGCACCGCTGTCGCCGAGGCCCTTCGGCGCGACCGCCCGGAAGTTCCAATCATCGTGCTATCGGCCACTCTCGAAAGAAAATTCGGAGGCATCGCCGATATGCATCTGCTTAAGGGCCACAGTTCAGTGGAAGACCTGCTGGACGCGCTACGGTCCTTCGAAGCCAAGAAGCGGGGACGTCCGGTTGTGGTGGACGCGCGGGACTTCTTTTACTCACGCATCTCCATGGCCATGGGCGACGACATCGTGCTCGAAATCCTCGACCGCGACGGCAATTGGCAGTTTGTGAACGACTACTTCGCGGCCATGAAAGGCAAGAAGCGCGCCTGGTTTTCCGGCAAGAACCTGTTTGAACATTTTCCGGAACTCGGCGAAGAGTGGCGCGAGATCCTACGCACGGTTGCCGATACGCGCGAGACCTACATCGACCGTCGCGGCTTCCGCGGCACGGCCCACCTTCCCACCAAGAGTGCCCACTGGATGTGGAACGTGTTGATCCTGCCCATTAAGCTCCACGACAACCGCGACGGAGCGGTCCTCACGGCACGCATCATCGAAAAAAAATAGGACAGCAAACAACCGAACGATGCCAGCTCCTTCCAGCAAAGCAGCTGGCTAATTCCCGTTCTCCCATGTCGTAGACTGAGTTCTTGAGCAAACTATCCACCGACAGAAACGCCGATCGCCGGGCGTTGGAACAGCGTTACGCGCAACAGCGCCGGGACGCATGGTTGACCCTCGCCCTGGGTGGAATATCGATAGCAGCGTTGCTCTGGTACTACGCCCACCAACAGATCCTGCTCTATGGCGACGCCGTAGCGCACATCAACATCGCGCGACGAGTGCTGGACAATCGCTCGTGGCTGTCTTCGTACTTCCAGTTAGGAACAGTGTGGCTTCCGCTACCTCACATTCTCATGCTGCCTTTCGTGTGGAACAAAGCGCTGTGGATGAGCGGAATCGCCGGCTCCATCCCCAGCATGATTGGTTATGTAGCTGGCGCTCTCGGCATCTTTCGGCTGGTGAGCGCTCACACCACGCGGGTCGCAGCTTACGCGGCGACGGCGATCTTCGCGCTCAATCCCAATCTGCTGTACATGCAGACCACCGCGATGAACGAACCTCTCTTCCTCGCGTTCTTCATCTGGGCCATCGTTTACTTCGATGAGTGGCTGCGCGCGATTTCAACCGAACCGACTGCGGCTTCGTTGGACCGCAGCCCGGAACGCGCACTGGAGAGCTGTGGCATCGCACTGGCCGGAGGAGCGGCGACGCGCTACGACGGCTGGTTCTTCGGTGCAATCATGGGCGTGCTCGTTTTGTGGACGTTCGTACTTTGGTGGCGGAAAACACCTGATGCTGCCCGACGCCGCGCGATTTCCAAATCGCTGGCCGAGTTCCTGCTGCTGAATGCGCTGGTACCGGTGTTTTGGCTGGCATACAACCACCGCGTCTCAGGACACGCCATGGACTGGGCCAATGGCCCATATTCGGCAAGCGCCATTGCAGAACGCACCACGGCACGAGGCGCCGCGCCCTATCCCGGAAAGGACCACGCGGCAACCGCTGGTCTGTATTTCCTGAAGGCAGCGAAGCTTAACGTGGGCCCTGGACACTGGGGCAACGTCTTGTTTTTGCTGGCCGTTCTGGGAACAGCAGTCGCGCTGTGGCGATTCCGTCAGTACCGCACCTGGCTGCTGCTTTGGGTTCCACTGGCGTTCTACGCGCTTTCGATTGCGTACGGCAGCGTGCCCATCTTCATTCCCACATGGTGGCCATTTTCGTATTACAACGTTCGCTACGGGCTGGAACTGTTGCCGGTTTTTGCCGTGTTTCCAGCGCTGCTGGCGGTGTATCTGGCTGAGCGTGTCGCCAACCGGAACAAGAAGCTGGTCGTGTGGAGTTTGCTCGTGCTCCTGTTTACCGCTAGCTACCTGTCGATCTATGCTGGCGTCCCCATCACACTCAAAGAAGCGCAAGTGAATGCGCGCACGCGGATGATCCTGGAGTTGGAATTGGCGCGATTCCTCGCGAGTCTGCCTCCGTCAGCCACTCTGCTGATGTACCAGGGCGAACATGTGGGTGCGCTGCAGCAGGCCGGCGTACCTTTGCGGAAGGTGATCAGCGAAGTGAGTCATCCAGATTGGGAGTGGGCATTGCTCGACCCGGCGCACCGCGCTGACTACATCGTCGCATTCAAGGGCGACCCGGTGTGGATGGCAGCACATGAGCATCGCCAGGAATTGACCGAGCTGTTTTCCCTTACCGTACCCGGCCAGGCCAAGTTCGCGATCTATCGTCCTGCACAAGCTGCTGGCGTCACACCGATGCCGTCTGCAAGATAAAGAGGTGTCTGGCAAGAGTGCGGTCATTGCCGCTTTGCTACAATCCGCGCAGTAACCATGCACGCGTCAACTGATATGACCTCCGTCCCTTTCGTCAAAGCTAGCGCCTGCGGTAACGATTTTCTGATTATTGCAATCGAACACGCTCCCGCAGACATTGCTGGATTCAGCCAACGGATCTGCCACCGGCACGACGGCGTTGGCGCTGATGGCGTCGAATGGGTACTCCCTGCTAGCGATGCCGATGTCGCCATTCGCTTGTTCAACGCAGATGGTTCGGAGGCGGAGATTTCTGGCAACGGCACGCGCTGCGTAGCGGCGTGGTACTGCGCGGAACATACCGTCGTGTCCGTGACGGTCAGAACTGGGGCAGGAATCAAGACCTGCGATCTCACGGGTCGGGATGAACAGAATTTTCAGTTTCGCACGGCGATGGGAAAGCCGGAGGTCGGCGCCGCAGTGGAAGTCAACCTTGCGGATGGAACCGTTCGCGGTGTCCCGGTATCGATGGGCAATCCACATTTCGTGATGTTCGTCGGGGAATTCAGGTCCGACTGGCCGGCCTGGGCTGCGCAGATTGCAACCCATCCCGACTTCCCCCACGGGACCAATGTCGAACTGGTCAGGGTTCTCAACGACCACGAGATCGAAGTGCGCTTCTGCGAACGCGGGGTTGGCGAGACGATGTCGTCAGGAACCGGCTCGTCGGCGGCTGCCGTGGCGGCGATTCATCGCGGCCGAGTGCGGTCTCCCGTGCGGGTACACGCCCCCGGGGGCACGCAGACGGTGGAGTGGAACGGCGAAGTGCTGCTGCATGGGCCAGCGACGATACTCTGTCGTGGCGATTTTTTCATTTAAGATTGTCCTACCGAATGACGGCCTTTGCCCAACCTGAACGCATACGACCTGCTGCGCTGCAGCCCGGCGACACGGTTGGGATCATTGCGCCTGCCGGTCCGATTGAACACGATGCCCTGGAGGCGGGTTGCGCCTGGCTGGTTCGCAGGGGGTATCGACCGTTCTATCTGCCGTCGATTCTCGACCGCGAACTGTATTTCGCAGGCAGCACCGCGCGACGTCTGGATGAGTTCCACCATATGTTCGCGCGCCCCGAGGTAAAGGCAATTATCTGCGCCCGGGGGGGATACGGATGCAATTACCTGCTTCCCGGTATCGATCTCGAGGTGGTGCGGGCAAATCCCAAGATATTCTGCGGCTGTAGCGACGTCACCACGCTGCTCACATACCTCTGCGATGCCGCTGGCTTGGTCACGTTTCACGGGCCGATGCTCAATATCGATGTCCGTCCCGATGGCGTGGATGAGAAATCGTGGCTGGCTGCGATGACGTCAGGAGAAGCGTATCTCCTAGAATTCAGTAATGAAGAAGTACAAACGCTCGTAGCGGGCAGCGCGCGAGGCATGTTGTACGGAGGTTGCCTGTCGCTGCTTTGCGCGTCGCTGGGCACACCCTACGAGGTCGAGACTCGCGGGACCATTCTCTTCCTGGAAGACCTGGCGGAACCGGCGTTCCGCATCGATCGCATGCTTATGCACTTGAAGCTGGCAGGAAAGTTTGATGACGTCCGTGGAGTGATTTTCGGAGAAATGCTGAGCTGCGGCCAGCGTGGTGCGCAAGACTACACGCTCCAGCAGGTGGTGCAGCGAGTATTGGGCGACCTTGGCGTCCCCATCGCGTATGGCCTGAAGTCTGGTCACGTGAGCCGCAACAACGTCACGTTGCCTTTCGGGGTAAATGCACGGTTTACAGCCGGGGAGGGCGTCTCGTTGCGGCTCGCGGCTTCCGTGGGACTACAACGCGTCAATGTTCCCGTCTCCCGATCATGAAGCCGAAGCACATTCACCTGATCGGGATTTGCGGCACTGCCATGGCCTCGCTGGCGGGCATGCTGAAGCAGCGTGGTCATCACGTGACGGGCTCCGACGCATCCGCCTATCCCCCGATGTCCGATTTCCTTGGGTCCATCGGGATCACGATTGCACAACCGTTTAGTGAGAAGAACCTTGAGCCGCGGCCCGAACTGGTGATCGTAGGGAACGCTATTTCGCGCGGCAATGTTGAACTGGAATACGTGCTCGACCATCGACTGGCCTATCAGTCGATGGCCCAAGTGCTGCACGATGAGTTTCTGGTTGACCGGGAGCGGCTGGTCGTAGCGGGCACGCACGGCAAAACCACCACGTCCTCCCTGTTGGCGTGGCTGTTTACAGCAGCCATGCGCGCCCCTGCTTTTCTTATCGGCGGAATACCGGAAAACTTCGGAAGCTCGTTCGCCCTGGGAGATGGGCGCGAATTCATTCTCGAAGGCGATGAGTACGACACCGCGTTCTTCGATAAAGGTCCAAAATTTCTTCACTACTTCCCGGATGCAGTAATTCTCACCTCGGTTGAGTTTGACCACGCTGACATCTACAGGGACCTCGACGAGGTGAAGACCGCCTTCAAACGGCTGGTCAACCTGGTGCCGCGACGCGGGTTGCTGATTGCCTGGGATGGCCATCCCAATGTGGATGAGTGCATCAGTCACGCCTTCTGCCGGGTTGAGCGCTATGGTTTCGGCGACGGATCAGCCTGGCGGATTTCGGACGCAGACTACAGCGGCAGTCTTACACGCTGGAAAGTCTCGCGCGACGGCTCTCCATGGGCGGAATTCGAATCGCAACTGGCGGGTGAGTACAACATCCTGAACGCTACCGCCGCGGCTGCGATGGCGGCCAACTATGGAATCGCGGTCGAAGTGATCACCGCGGCAGTGCGCACATTCCGTAGCGTCAAACGGCGGCTCGAAGTGAAGGACGAACTCTTTGGAGTGACGATCATCGATGACTTCGCGCACCATCCGACGGCGATATCCGGAACATTGCAAGCTCTGCGCGCCCGTTATCGGGGCCGGCGCCTGTGGGCGGTTCTCGAACCTCGCTCCAACACTTTGCGGCGCAAGGTGTTTGAGAATGAACTGGCACAGAGCCTGACGCACGCCGACCAGGTTGTGCTGGCCGGGGTGTTCAAGTCGGAAGCCATTCCGGAGGCGGAACGGCTCGATGCAGAAGAAGTCATTGCCAAGCTGAATGCCGGCGGGGTACCCGCCCGACTGCTGGCCTCGGCCGATGCCATCGTGGCCGCAATTGCCCCGGAGCTGCGCGAAGGCGACGTGGTGGCCATCCTCTCCAATGGCGGCTTTGGAGGCATCTACGAGAAACTACCGGCGAAGCTACGGTCGCTTCACGAGGTCTCGACGCCGGCGTGATGCACCCGCCCAAATCAGCACTTGTCATCGCACTTCTCGGTGTCATTTTCGCGGTGGTGCCTGCGGAGCAGGTCTGGGGTGCCACGCCGGTCACATGTTCCTCTCCCACCAGTGCGCGACCGCAAGCCACCGAGTACTTTGTGTCACTCGCCGACCGCTCCCGTCACCTCGCGCATGTCAGCATCCGATTTCCTCAGACGACCGGGGCCATCGCGCTCAACATGCCGGCATGGAACGCGCTGTACCAGGTTCGCGATTTTGCAGCCAATGTGGAGAACGTCCGCGCCGCGGATGCTTCGGGCAGACAGATTCCGGTCGTCCAGAGCAAGACCAGCGAGTGGGAGATTACGACTCCGGGGCGCTGTGCCGTAGTCGAGTACGATATACACCTCGACAGCGGGGGGCCGTTTGGCTCGCAACTGGGCAACGACCATGGCTTTTTCAACTGGGCGATGGTGCTCATGTATTCTCCTGCGACGCGGCCGCAGGGTATGAGCATTCAGTTGCTGGATGTCCCCGCGACCTGGGGGCTGCACGACCTGCACATCATGGGCGCAGCGCCGGCGGGCAAGGTGGAACAGTCCATCGGCGTCGCCCGCAACTACGACGAGCTGGCAGACAGTCCGGCTGAGGTCGGCGTTTTCCAACGCTCCGACTTCCAACAGGACGGAGCGACCTATCACATTGTGGTACATGGCGATCCGCACGACTACGATGCCGGGAAATTGCAGGAACAGGTTCGCAAGATCACGCATGCGGCGGTGGAATGGATGGCCGACCGCCCCTTCGACGAATACACTTTCCTCTATCACTTTCCGCGTGGCCACGGCGCTGGTGGCATGGAACACGCTTATGGCACCGCAATCGAAAGCAATGGCGAACGACTGCACAGCAGCATGATGCCGGTCGCCAGTGTCAGCGCGCACGAGTTTTTCCACCTCTGGAACGTCAAACGCATCCGGCCCCAGTCGCTCGAGCCGGTCGACTACCAGCAGGCAATGGACACCCGCGCGCTGTGGTTCAGCGAAGGGGTAACCAGCACAGTGGGCGATATGCTGCTGGCGCGGGCCGGCCTTCTGGACGACCAGCAGTATATGAATCGCGTCGCCGCCGAGATCAATGAATTGCAGTCGCGCCCGGCGCACCGCTGGCAGTCGGCCGAGGAGTCAAGCCTGGACGCCTGGTTTGAGGGCGATCCACATTATCGCTCGCCTCAGCGCAGCATCAGCTACTACAACAAAGGCGAAGTGTTGGGAATCTTGCTCGACCTGCGCATACGGCAACTCAAGCAAGGCAGAAAGTCGCTGCGCGATCTCTTCCAATGGATGAACGAGAACTACGCCTGGAAAGGCCGCCCCTTCCCTGACTCGGATGGTGTACAGCAGGCCGCAGAGAGCATTACTGGTCAGAGTTTCGTGGAGTTTTTCCACGACTACGTGGCTGGAGCACGCGAGTTGCCTTACAACGCACTGTTCGCGTTCGTGGGTCTGCAGGTGGCGGAGACAACGGTCAGTGCTTCAACGCCAGGGTTCACGACCAGTACCAACCTCGGCGGCCAACCTGAAGTGTCAGCGGTGGACGTCAACAGCGAGGCGCAACGCGCGGGGGTGACCATCGGAGACCGCATCGTTGCAGTGGATGGGAACCCGGCTACGGCGGCGGTCGATGACCAACTCGCGCGCGTTCGTCCGGGAGCCACGGTGAAGATCAGCCTTTCGAATCGACGGGGACAGCGCACCATCAAACTGAAACTGACGGGCAATCAACAACAGATGTACCTGCTGCAGGACACTCCTTCCGTGTCCGCTGAACAACGTGCGCATCGTGTGGCCTGGATTCACGGCGATGATGAGAACGGATCTGAACCATGATCCGGACTGTTTTCTTGCTTACGCTTTGGGGATTGTCGCTCTTGATCACGGGGCCGTTCCTGCTGCTGTACACATTCCTTGCGCGCAACATCATGCCGCTGTATCGCACTGCAACCCGGCTGGCAATTACCGGGGTTCGCATGGCCGGCGTGGAGATCGAAGTGCGTGGGCTGGAAAACATCCAGCCGGAACGTAATTACATATTCATGTCGAACCACGTATCCAACCTGGATCCCCCAATTCTTATTCCGTCGATCCCGGTACGGTGTTCCGTGCTGGTAAAGAAAGAGGTCTTCCGTGTGCCGATTCTTGGTACCGCGATGAAGATGGCAGATTTGGTGCCGGTCGATCGCAGTAACCGCGAAGCGGCGGTCGAAAGCGTCCGCGCCGCGGCAGAAGTATTGCGGCATGGACTGAGCATGGTGACCTACCCGGAAGGTACGCGCTCGCCCGACGGCCGCCTGCTGCCTTTCAAGAAGGGACCTTTTCATCTGGCCATGGAAGCCGGAGTGCCGGTCATCCCAGTGACAATCCTGGGAACTGACGAGTGCTGGCCGAAAGGAACATGGGCGATGCGTGCGGGAAAGGTGACGCTGATCTTTCACCCGCAGATTGTTCCGGCGGATTTCGCAGACCGCGAGCAGTTGACCAATGCAGTCCGCAGCTCGATCGCCAGCTCACTGCCCGAAGATCGACGAGGTTTGTAGACAGCTGCTGCGACTGTGCGCCGCGCGTGGCTGTTGACTAGTCCAGGTGCGTCAATTCGCGAAATACTTTGAAGCGCTGGTCGATTTCTTCTCGCGACAGCGACTGCAGACGTTCGGTGCCGAACTGCTCTACTGAAAACGACCCCATCACGCTGCCGTAAAACATCGCATGTTTGAGAACGTTGCGCGTAACTTCCCCCTGCGAAGCGATGTATCCCATGAAGCCGCCGGCGAAGCTGTCGCCCGCGCCCGTGGGATCGCGTACTTCATCCAGTGGAAGCGCGGGAGCGCGGAAGGGATGATGCCCGCCCGCGAACTCGCCGTCGCGGAAAAAGATGGTGGCGCCGTATTCACCATGCTTGATGACCAGCGCCTTGGGGCCCAGTGCCAGCACCTTGCGGGCGGCGCGCGGCAAACTGCTGTCGCTTGCCAACATCTTGGCTTCCGTGTCATTGATCAGCAGAACGTCCACGCGTTTCAACATCTCGCCAAGATTCGCGCGATGGTCTTTGATCCAGTAGTTCATGGTGTCGCCGCCAACCAGCTTCACCTTGGGCATCGCGTCTCGAACTTGCGCCTGCAGTACGGGATCGATGTTGGCAAGAAACAGGAAATCCGAGTTGTGATATTCCGCTGGAATTTGCGGCTGGAAGCTGGCAAAGACATTCAGGTCTGTCTGCAGCGTCTGGGCTTCGTTCACATTCTCGCCGTATTCACCGGCCCAGAAGAAAGTCTTGCCGTCGGCGTGCTGAATGCCACGCGTATCCACGCCGCGCTTATTCATCACCGCCTCGTGCTCAGCCGTGAAGTCTTCACCTACCACGCCTACTACGCGTACGTCTGTGAAGTAGCTGGCAGAGAGGGAGAAGTAGGTGGCAGCGCCGCCAAGGACCTTCTCGCGAACACCATATGGGGTTTTGAGACTATCGAATGCAACTGAACCAACCACAACAATAGACAAGGCCTAGGCTCCTGGTTTCTTTTCCGATTCAAAATACCGACCGACGATCAGTTTGAGACGGTCGAGAGTGGCGGCGGGAACCGCATCCTTGTGGGTGATGATCGCGTGCTTCAGAGCCGAGCCACACTTGCAGACACGGCGTGTGGGCATGGCGGCGACCGCTTCGCGGACGACGTTGCAGGCATTCTCGGCGTTCTTCACCAGCACCGCGATGATCTGGTCAACCGTGACGGAATCGTGCTCCTCATGCCAGCAGTCGTAATCGGTGACCATGGCCACCGTGACGTAGCAGAGTTCGGCCTCACGCGCCAATTTGGCTTCTGTGAGGTTGGTCATGCCAATCACGTCCATCCCCCAACTGCGATAGAGGTGCGACTCGGCTTTGGTGGAAAATTGAGGCCCTTCCATGCACAGGTACTTGCCGCCCGACTTGGCATTCACTCCGGCGCGCTCGCAGGCCCTCGCGACCACCTCGGCCGCCTCGTCACAGATGGGATCGCCAAATCCGATGTGAGCGACTAATCCGTCTCCAAAGAAGGTGTCCACGCGATGGCGAGTGCGATCGACAAACTGATCAGGAATCACGAAGTCCAGTGGCTTGTGTTCTTCCTTCAGCGAACCCACGGCAGACAGAGAAAGAATGCGTTCCACGCCAAGCTGCTTGAATCCGTGAATGTTGGCGCGATACGGAAGTTCGGTCGGCATCAGGCGATGTCCGCGGCCGTGACGGGAGAGAAAAGCGACTTTTCGGCCGCTCAAGGTGCCCAACACATAGATATCAGACGGGGGACCGAATGGTGTTTCCAGCGAAACCTCGCGCACGTCTGTCAGGCCCGGCATGGAGTACAGACCACTCCCGCCGACTATGCCAATTTCTGCCTGCTGCAACGGATTCTCCTTCAAGGTGGGTAGCAAACCTCTGATTATACAAAAAGAAAAGGGCGGCCCGAAGCCGCCCCGATTGTCGCTTTGATTGCCGACTCAACGCATGATCATTGCGACATGCGACCCGTTTGCCAAACCCAGCGACCAATTCACCGCATTAATAAAGAAGTTCGGGAAGATCCCGATGCCAACCGTTCCCGCAGCGGTGACAAGCAACGCCAATTTCATCGATGGGCCAATCGTGATCGGGTCGGCATCCACAGCGGGCTTGATGAGCATGGCGCTGGCGATGCGCATGTAGTAGTACATGCTGATGACGGCGTAAAGTACGGCGACGCCCGCAAGGAGGTAATGCCCGGTCTGAATCAGGCTCAGGAAGATAAAGTACTTGCCCCAGAATCCGGCCAGCGGAGGGATGCCCGCCAGCGACAACAGGAAGAGCAGCATCAACATACATTCCGCCGGGGCCTTCGAATAGAGCCCGGCGATATCGTCGATCTCGTCGCCAATGATGTTGCGCCGCCGCAACGAGGTGATGACG
>Ga0302322_100005803_pt1 | contig 10867 bp, 11 predicted proteins | sample Fen_T0_2_FD_203757 | JGI IMG/M metagenome (GOLD analysis project Ga0302322, IMG submission 203757) | Peat permafrost microbial communities from Stordalen Mire near Abisko, Sweden - Fen_T0_2 | ecosystem: Environmental > Terrestrial > Soil > Wetlands > Permafrost | place: Sweden: Abisko... | reverse complement strand
CGCCATTGCTACTATTGGCAAAAAACCCAATAAAGCAATAATTAATGTTTTACTTTTCATATTTTAAAATCCTAGTTTATCTGTTGTTGCGGTTGTAAAATATACGTTAAGCCCACCAACGAACGCGCCAAGCGCCGCTAGGTTTTCAGGGGTAACATACGGTGCTAACGACGGGTAAAAAAGCGCTATAAGCGGGGCCGCCGATCCAATCAATGTCAATGATTGTTGGATTCTTTTATAAAAGGCTGGATCCTTTAGAGAAACACCTTTTTGTAAAGCTGATAATATAATCATTTTTACCTCTTTTTTGTTGAATGTTGATAAATTAGTCGTATCTTACATTTTCACGACGTTCTATTATACGCGCTAAAATAGCATTGGTTTCCGCTTGCCGGTTGTCTGCCACTTTCGTGGCTTCGGTGTAAGCTGCTAACCATTCGGCCCGTTCACTAGAATGTAATTTTACAAGGAAATAAATAAATGCGAACAATGCGCCAATTATTATCCCGTTTAAACCAAATTGCGAGAAGCTCTCAGTTATGGCATTTTCCATTTATCAAACCTCTTTTAATAATAATTGGGCTTCAATCCGCCGTCTGTTTATTAATCCATTGTTAACAACACCGGCCACGCGGTTCCATTTTCTAATCTGCTCGGCTGCCTGGACCCAATCGCCCGCGTCGATCTTTTTTCTAAAAGTCGAATAAATATACCCGATCCGCTGTTTATTCCCTAATCCGACATTAAAAATAAACGACGCAACTGCCGCCCGCCTTGAATCGTTCGCGGTTTCTAAAATAGGGGATAACCTTACGGCATCATCCTCCGCTTCTCCCGCCCGTCTGATTAATTCATTATCCGCTTGCGCTTGGGTCCATTTAACACCTTTTTTAATATCGGGGCCTGTGCAACCTACGCCCACCGTCCAAACGCCGCCTTGATCTTGATAGGCTGTTAATTTACAACCCTCCCACCGTTTTAGATGGTCAATCAATATAGTATTCATAATATTAAATAGTAGCATCAAGCATATATGTGGCGGTCGCTCGTGCAACCCCCAACGCGGTTATTAAAAAATCCTCTTTGATATATTGTTGTGCAGGTAATACGTTAAACGCCGACGCGTTAACATACGTCGGACCCGTCAATATTGTTAATGTTGGGCTTGCTGATCGCAATGGTACGGGCAAATTTCTATAACGAATTGAATCCATACCGGCCGATCCATAAACCTGCTCGCTAAATGTTACAGTTTGTCGGTGTCTATAACACCGCAATAATTCAACCATTTGCAACTCTGGTACATAAGGCACAATGTTCTCCCCTAGCGTCAATGTTGGATTCCACATTGTACCGGGCAACCATTCAAGAACTGTATCCGTGTAATAGTTCATGGCTATAAAAGCATATCCGTTCGTAAATGTCGTACCGTAAATTTTACAACTAGCGGTCCCACCCCATGATAATACATAATTCCCTGTAATTTTTATTTCATACCACGCCTCTATTGTTTGTGTTAAGGATCCCGCTGTAATGTTTATCCCGTTCCGGGACGTTGTTAAAGCGGGTATAATTTGATACGTTATACCGGCCGCTCCCGCTTTCCATACGTCGTTAGCCACCGCGCCCGCCGCTAGTGTTACGGGTGCGCCAACCATGTTTAAAGCCCCCTGGTTAACAGTAAAACCGCTATTTGTTATTAGATTTCGGTTACTTGTTTGTATTCCCATTTCCGCACGATACACGTTGTTTCCTGGTTTCCATGCAATCGTTGAACTAGATACAATTAATTGAACCTTGCTCAACGTTCCCGCTGAGAACTCAATATTGCTTGTTGCGCCACCAACCAAAGTAACCGCTCGGGGGATCCCGTACGCTCCCGCATCTACGCGCCCTTGTGCGGTCCCGGTCCAACTTAACCAGTAAGTTTGACTGAATACTCTAAAGCCTGGGACCTGGGTGTAAAGCGTCCCACTAACAATAGTAATTGTTGTAACACCTAAACTGGTTGTAAATGTATAAGTACACCCCCCCGAACCTGCATACCACCAATCATGCCCTGCTTGGTTGGCTGTCAATACTACCGTTCCACTAACCCCTAGCTGATTATATTCAAAATTAGAGTTTTGAATTAAATTATCATTGCTCACCGGGATTGTTGGGACGGATATAACCTGATCCGTAAAACCGCCCGCTTGCGCCGATAAAATTGAGAAAACATTAACATCATTATGATCTTTTAAGGTCAAGCTGTAATCACTAGCGCTAAAAAATACGTTAGCAGGGCCGCCGCTAAACGTTATGAATCCGTTTTGCAATGTAAGCGGTTGGGCTGCCGGTTGGGTCAACGCTCGATCCCAATAGACTGTTAACGGGGCGGTTTCTGCAATGTTCCCGGCAACCCCAACGTATAACTTGCCATTTTGTAGCGGTTGACCGTCGGTCCCTAAGTAGGGTGTAAAAGGGTTTAAAATAGCTTGCGACATAATTTTATAATCCGTAGTTGTTAATGATCCCGGCCCCGGGTTTCAATGCGTTGTTAATTGCCTGTTCTTCAAATGCCCGCAACCTAGCATCAAGGCCCATTTCTACGACGGGACCGATCCCGGGAATATGGGTTAAACCTCTGTTTATTTTATCACCAATTGACGCGGTAAACGTGTTTGAATTATTAACATAACCACTCGATTTTTGCGCCTTGATCCAGTCGCCAACGTCGGCCACTTTGCCCAAATCGTTCAAATCCTCGGGGTTCATAATTGCCTGTAAACGCGGCTCCAAATGATTTAACGCTTTTCTATAGGTGTCCGATTTAAAACCATTTTTACTAAACGCCGCTTTTTTCAATGCTCTCATAACACCACTGTTCATTGATTGAATTGCAAGGGGATCGTCGGCTAAATGTTCAACCATGGTTTCTAAATTTTTCCGCTTCCCGTTGATAACAAACTTTTGTATAAAATCATCGGCCGCAACTTTATCATTAACTGACGCTTTATACGCCGGGTCGCGCTCTAACATACTAAAGCGGCTTTTTGCGGCTGCCCTGGCGGTATCTGCTAACGCTTTCATTTCCTGGGTTGCGCCGGGTAATAAGGGGGCATCCTCTAACGCGTCCCTAACTATCCTAACGGCATGTAACGCGGTTCCATCCCCTTTTATTTCAAGTTTCCGGGCTTCGCTGGCTAAAATCGTGCGTAGGTTCTCAAACTGCTCGAAAGTCATAACCCCGTTTTCTTGTAAATTAACTAAAACCTTTTTTAATTTACTTGGTAAAAATGCGCCCCGCATTGTTCGGGTTAACTCTTGACTAGCGGCCCCAATAAATTGCGTCGTATCAATTGGCAATGCGCCCCCGTTCGCATCGGCCAACGCTTTATATTTACCGCGTATATCTGTTTTTAAATCGTTATCTAATAACTTATATCCATCAATAACGCCCTGTCCGTCGTCAATATGTGAACCGCCAAAAATGTCCGGGGCGGCCCGTTCGTGAATAGCATCTAAATTCGCATGTAAACCCGCGTCTTGTTGGTCTAAACGCTCCCCTATCTGCGGGTATTTTGCCCGGCTGTTCTTTTCTATTGATATCCTGGCGGCATCGTCTAACGCTTGCCCCTCAGTCAATTCGATCGGGACGGGTAAACTGTGCGCCGTTATATGTCTGTTTGTTGCTGTTTCATTCAATAGGTTGTTTTGTTCACCGGCTTGGATTATTTTGGTTATTTCGGGATTTATACCGCTTGCCGCGGCCTGTTCGCTTAAACTCGCACCGGCCGCGCTTGCGTTCCTGGCCGCGTTGTTGGCGTTAACCGCCGCTGTTCTCTCTAACGCTGTGCCGGGTGCGGTCCAACTATCAACTAACGGGGCAACGCTCGCAACTTCGCGGGGTGCTGCTGACATTAACGACTTCACACCACCAGCCAAACCTAGCACGTTTAGAGCTGTACTTACTGGTCGATCATGTGCCGTTTTTAGGATCGCTTCCGGGGATCCATAACTGTTTTTTAAATCTTGCGCCATGGCGTTGAATTGCGGCCGCGCCTCGGGGGTTACGCCTTGTTTTATTAATGCGTTAGTAACTGAATCGGGTAAAGCTGACTGCATACCGCCCCGAATAACACCGGCCAAATTAGCGGCCGTGTCTAAAGGATGGCTAACCGTATTTATAACCCCTTGTCCAATGTCGGTAATGTCTCGGGCCATTCGTTGCCCGATCCGATCACCCTCGGCCGCTGGTTGGTCATCCTGGGGGCTTAACTGGTCACTGATAACGCCCGCCCCCATACTTAACGCCTTATAGGGGTTTAAGGTTAACGGGTTACCTATAGCGGTTTTCTGGGCGGGTTGGGGCGGTTGATTCGCCGCTTTCCAACTTTGAAAGTCTGCTATTATTTTCGCCGGGTCGTTTGGATCGCTGGTGGCTTGATCCGGTTGGGGGATCGCGGCCGCTTCCTCGGGTTGGACCTGTTCGGGTTGCTTCGCTGCTTTCCAGCTTTGAAAGTCTGCTAATATTTTCGCCGGGTCGATCTCGGGACGTTCGGCCGCGTTAGCGGTTCCGATCGGGTTTAATGCTGACATTACCCGATTAACATAACTTTTAGTCACTGGTCCATGGTTTTTTCGATCTGTGCCCCCAACGTATTCAGCCACCGCTTCGGCGGGATCGCCGCCGTTCCTGTCTTGCGCTTCCTTTAATAGCAGGGCGGCCGTCATCGCGGCATTATGGGGGCTTAAATAAGCATCAATCCCGTACTTTTTCAAAACCGCTTTCCTGGTTTCCGGGATAATTTGATAAACTGAACGCGCCCCCGCGCTGCTAACCTGATCCGCGTTGGATCGTTCCCCATGTAACCGAACACTAGACAATAAACCCGCGGGCAATCCAACGCGGTTTTCTACTTGCTGGTCAATTAGATTATAAATCGGATCCTTGTAACTTTTGGGGGCATCCATTTAACGGCCTCGGCTTTGTAAAAATTCGGCGGCTTCCTGGGGGGTTGCACCGTTCTGTATTAATATGCTCATTATGGCGTTATTATCCGGGGCGGCCGGTTCAACCGTACCCGCTGGCAACATTCCTAATTGCTCGGATTTTTTCGCATATTTCGCGCTTCTTTTTTGCGCTACGCTTAACACCGTATGAATTTTGGTTAAATGTTTCTCTAGTTCTTTTGAATCTAGCGCCGTATCTAAACTGTCAAGTTCACTTTTAAGAAGTTCCATGTCTTTATCACTCATTGAGCCCGTCCACCCCGCCGCTTTTGCCGCTGCCAATGTTGGAATTAGGTTCATTGTTTGAATAGTCGCAAGCTTTTGGTCAAAAGTTTTATAAGGGGATCCCGGGACTCCGTTAAATAACTTTCGTTGCCATGGGGACGCTTTTAACGCTGGATCGCTTAACGCTTCCATTAATCTCGTTTTAACGCCCTCTATTGTACTGTTTGCGGTTTCATACGCTTGGGCCCCGTCTAACTGCTTTTGTTGCCGTTCCTGGTCCTTAATGGTCAAATTCTGATTTAATTCCCGCTGTTTCAAACTGTTTGTTTGTACGCCGACGGCCGCATTTAACGCGTTAACCTCATTATCTGCTTTAGTATCGGTTAACTGATACTGTTTATTTTGCAATTCCGCCGCCGCTGTATCTGCAACAAAAGGTAAACCCGCCTCTTTTGTTGCCGCGTCGGCCGCGTCTTTTTTGCCTTTTGCGGTTTCGGAATAAATTTGATAAGGGGTCAATTGGCTAACGTTTTCCGCTTTGGTCTGATCTAGCCACGTTTTACCAAAATTATCCGCCCCCATACCATGGGCCAATGACATACCAGCATAATTTTTAAAGCTCTCCGGGTCCTCGGTTGCCATGGCCGCAAAATCACGCAACCGCGCCACTTCTTCCGGATCACCGTTGCTGTTTTCTAATGCTAGGGCTTGCTTTTCTAGCATCTTTTTGGCTACGTCCATCCGGCCCGCTAACGCCGCGCTATAAATCGGTATCGTAGAATCTACGCGCCGTTTTTGCTCGTTAGTATCAAACCCCTCGAAAGCTGTTTTTATATGCCCGCTTAATTCGGGATATTTCAAAACTAAGTTTAAAATTTGTTTAGGGCTATGATTTTCGCTTAAGGCTTGTAAATCCGCGTCGCGTCGCGCTAGTTTATCCCGTTCCTCTATGCTATCCCGTACCGCGTTAACGTTATCAAACCCCATTTTAAAAGGGTTTTGCAGGCTGTTCGCTATGATCGTGCTAGGGTCTAATAGGTCGCTCATTTTTTATAAACCTCTAAAACCATAACCACCGTTCCCTACTGGTTGTGGGCCACCTTGAAAAACATTACCGCCGCTGTTTACTGGTTGCGGTCCACTTTGAAAAACCCCGCCGCCCTGATTACCATAACCGGGACCATAATAAAGCGGGCGGTTAACTGGTTGTCCGGTCGCCTGTCCACCCTCAAAACCGCGTCCCTGGCTACCATAACCGGGAGATCCGTTCAAAGGTTGCGCCACCGGTCCGTTTATACTTTGCTGTAATGTGTGAACGATATCGGGGTGTAATTGTTGCCCCGTCTGGATCGCCTGAACTATCGCGGGGTGTAGCGGCTGGTTGGCGTGCATTGCATCATTAACGGTCGGGTGCAACAACGCCGGGTGTAAATTTTGCCCACTTTGTAACGCTTGCGCGACTAACGGATGATAATTAGCAGGTTGTTGAAAACCGGCTGTTCTATGCCAACTGTCCGCTGCCCCCTGGCGTTCATACGCTACTTTCGGGACTGTATACGCGGGGTTTGTCGCGGCCGGTTGGCCCGTTACAGGGGTTGGCCCGCCGGTTACTTGGCCGGGTAACGGTTGCTTAATCGCTGGTAATGGCACACCGTTCCCACTTATATTGTTGTTTAGCGGTTGCGCCCCTGGCTTTATAACCGCCGCGTTCATGTTACCTCCCGTACCGCTCGATCCCTGGGTAACTCCTGGTATTAAATTCGCCATAATATTTTAACCTCGTTAATTTTTAATGTAATCCTGCAAAACCATAACCGCCCGAACCGTATCCGCTCGGTACGCCCCAACTTCCTGAGCCACCACCACCACCGCCGCCCGAACTTCCTGAGCCACCACCACCACCAAATAAACCGGCTAACGCGCCCAACCCTTGCCCCATGGCGTTACCCCAACCCAACGCGCTCGATTGATTATAACCGCCCGCTTGTTGCGCTTGGTTCGCACCCGCTTGCCCCATTTGTTGGAATAACTGGGCCTGATAACCGTTGGTCCCGTTGCTGTAATCAATAGCATTTTGACGGTTGCCGTTAATGTACCCTAGATAATTGTTTAATATATTCCCATAATTTTGATTGGTTAACGCGGTTTGGTTTTTAATCCACTGGCTACCAATATCGGCCGTCCGGTTGGCGTTAGCTGTTTTTAAACCGCCGAATTGCGTCGCTTTTTGGGATCCTAAATCGCCAACCCTTAACGCGTAGTTGCTGTTGTTATTACCTAACGCTGTTTTATATGTTGCGCCAAAATTACCCCTATCCGCATTAACCCCGGCTAACTGGTTTCCTAAATCGGACCTGTAACCGGCCAATGAATTGGACGCGTTTAAACCTTGATTAGACATTCCCGCTAGGTTCGCTGTTTGTTTGTCAATTATGTTTTGCATCATGGCCGGTCTGAATTGCGCCAACGCTGCCGCCGTGTTACCACCCCTAACCCCGCCCGTTGCCGCGGCATTTTGCAATAAACTGTTCTCGCCTTGTTTCGCTAACTCGGTATATTGGCCGTTTTGTAACCCGGTAAACGCGGCATCCTGCGCGGCTTTACCATTTAACCCCATTAAATCTTGTTGGCTACTCAATGCGCCGGTTCCGGCTTTCATGTACGGGTCATAATAACCCTGAATACCTTTAAACGCGTCATTATAATTAGCATCTCTAGCAGTTGCCGCGCCCATTTGAGCGTTATATGCGCCGGTCGCTCCATTGTTCAACGCGTCGCGTGATCCGCCCGCCCCGCCCATTAACGCCTTGTAACTTTGGTTTATTGCGTCGGTTCCGTACTGTAGGCCTAATGCGTTGGCTGTATTCTGATAATTAGAATCTTGATTGTTTCCTTCTAGGGCGGTCCCGTACATCTGCCCCTGTATCTGCCCTGTTTGATCGTATGCGTACTGGTTATATGCTTGGTTCTGATCCCGTACTATTGTTGCGTTGCGTTCCTGGGCATTGCTGGAATTTTGCATCGCCGCTAGTTGTTGCATATAAGCGGCCCATGATGCTTTTTGGCCCGCCTTGCCCGCGCTCGAACTTGCCAACCCGTTACCCAACGCACCGGCCGCGCCCACTCCAACGCTTAACGCGGTCCCCGCACTGATCCCAAAAAAATCAAAGCGGCATCCCGTAAGGATCCATAAAAATGGTTTTAAAATTTTATGTAAAATCATGTGTAATGTCCCACGTTAACGCTTGTTTGTTGGCCGGTTCACCTAATAATTCATTATAAGGCTGTTTGATTACATTTTTAACAATATTTTCTAATTTTCGGCTGTTTGTTGGGTTGGGTACAAATCCGTACAATATGCTATCTTCATAAGCGTACATACTGTTTTTTGTACCTACCGAATTTTTTAACAATTCCCCGGCTTCAATATCTCGGGTTAAATCCCCCTCAACGATCCGCAAACGGCCGCGGGCTAACACCCAAAAACACTCTATTGAATATAACGCGCCTGTTATAACCACCCCGGCCGGGATCGTAAACGCCCGCGCCATGATATCTAAACCGCCACTATTATCAGTAAAAAAATGCTCAACCGGGCAGGTTTCGGGCTTAACGTTATCAATTAAAAACCGCTCAAGTTTCTCCCCTTTTTTGCGTTGGACGGTTAACGCTCGGTTATGGTTTTTTAAAGTTTTTTGTTGTTTTTTTGTGATTTTCACATTCTGTACCATATTCCGCTTGCTTTGGAAAATTTAAACCTCACCCCGGCCGCGTTGGCCGCTAGTGAAGTAAAACCCGTATTAAACGCCGCTCCTGGGCTTAATAATAATATAGGGTTGATTGTGTAATACGTCGTTAAAAAAATTTCTTGTCCGTCGATTAAATTATCAACATTGGGTAATGTTACAGTAAAACCCCCTGTTATAACCGCCGCGGGGTAAAACTCTAACCATAAACTTTGCCCGCTCTCCGTCACGTCATAACTGCCGCCGTCAACCGGATTTATTATCATACTTTTAAGGCTTAATTGTTGCTCATTCCTGGCAACTGTAAACAGATTAATAAACCTATTTATCAAATCGTTAGAGTTTAAAAACGTTGATAATTGACTGTTTGAGGGGGTTAAAATTTTCATTAATTAACTAAGGCTTCGGCCCGAACTTCTAAGGCGGTAATAGTCAAATGGCTGTCACTGGTTCCGCCTATTCGTTGGATCCGTCGATCATTCATAACGCCGCATTGTAGCCAGTTTAAACGCTTTTCACGTTGCCCCAACCTACCGGCCCGCCTGGTTCTGATATTGCTCCAGGTTATGCCGCTGTCGTTACTGTAGTTGGTCCATATCATGGGATCATCGCTCATATTCTCAACGCGGCCGGTTAAACAAATGATTTCAATTTCGTGAAAAATGCCACCTTGCCCGCCGTTATAACTGATCCCTGTTTGTATCTCCCAACCAACCGCCGCCCCATAATGCCCGCCAATATCCGATCTCAATTTGTTTAAACCACTCGCTATAGGGTTTCCGCAGAACCACTCATTATAAGCATAGTTAAAATTAAACGCTTGGTAAGGTCCCTCACCGGTTAACGTTGATCTTAAAATAAACCATATTGGCGCGCCTAAATCTGCACTCCCCGCCGCGTCGTATACATAGGATCCATTCGGTAAATGAATGTATAAAAACTTGTGGTTTTTGTCGGTCCGGGCTTCAATAATAATATGTTGTAATTCGTCGTCTGTATAACGCTGTAACTGTACGTCGATTTCCCTTGTGCTTATCTTAGTCATGTTAGAATCAACCGCCAACCATACGCCGACGCCTTCATTTTGGCCGCCGCCAACAAAAGCAATTGAATCATCAAACACGCAAGCGGCAAAACTGCCCACCGCTCCGCGTGGGATAAAACCACCGTCAACGCGTTGAAAGGGAAAAAACTGCCCGCCTATATTTTGGAATTGCTCAATAGAATAGCGGTTAATTGCATATAAATGATTACGTAAAACTTGCAAGCTGTTAATTGAATCTGGAACTACTTCGCTGGATCCGTAATTTAATGGGCTGAACGTTGTTGGTGTGCTTAAATTTGATGTGATTATATAGTCTCCGTCTGTGCTGACAAAATAACCGTCCAACCAGTTTATATATAAACAGGTCTGTAAAAACGGGTCTATAACTTGCGCCAAACTGTTAGTTTTTAACGTGAAATAATATAATAAACCAACCGCGCTTATTGCAATAATATCAAAACTGTAACATAAAGAACACTGCCCCGTCCCCGGAATAACCCCTAAATAAACGATTGAACCATTAGCATTTATTCGCGCAAACTTATTGCCGATAACCCGATATAAAACACCGTTAACAACGATCCCGCCGCGGTCATTTCCGACGGTATCCGTTACCCGTTCTAAACCTTCGGCGGGTCGTAAATAGCTGTCACTTATCCCCGTTGCTTGTGCTACCGGTACAAGGTTCACGGGGTAACTACTCCTATAATCCCCCGTCTGATCGCTATAAACGCCGCTTAATATTGGGACCTGCATAAATTAACCCATGTTTTGAGATGTTACGAAAGCAAAACTTAACAACGCGCCCACATACTCACACCCCAATCTATTCGGGTGTGACGAATCGTTACCATAA
>Ga0302322_100005802_pt1 | contig 10867 bp, 9 predicted proteins | sample Fen_T0_2_FD_203757 | JGI IMG/M metagenome (GOLD analysis project Ga0302322, IMG submission 203757) | Peat permafrost microbial communities from Stordalen Mire near Abisko, Sweden - Fen_T0_2 | ecosystem: Environmental > Terrestrial > Soil > Wetlands > Permafrost | place: Sweden: Abisko... | reverse complement strand
TGCCCGCGGGCGCGCGGATCTCGGCCGGGAAATCGGGGAACGTGGAGATGTCGTTGCCTGCTTCCGCCGCGGCCTTCGCAAACTCGGTGCCGGTGAGCTGCATGCCATCGCCGGAGTCGCCGACGAACCGGATCACGACCCGGTCCAGGTGCTTCGTATCCATCGCGATACCTCAGGCTCGCCAAGTCCAGCGAGGTGGCGCGGACCTTACCAGCCATGGAACCAGAACCCAAGTCCCCAGGTCCTCACGGCAAGCACCCGGTCGCGCGACGCACGCGGCTACCCGGTCGGGTCGATCAGTGACCCAAGTCAGTTCTTGCACACGGCGACGCGACTGCAACGGTGAGCACGCTCGATCGCCGCGCGCGCGGCGTGCACGTTCGATCACCAATCGGGGCGCAACGGTCAGCGCCGCCGCGACGCGCCCGTCACGAGCCACGGCCCGATCGCCGCGTGATCACGCTGCCTGCCGTCCGGCAAGTCCGTCAGCAATTGCCAGGCACTAGCTCGCCGCGCGACGGATACCGCCGTGCTGCATGGCACGGTTCTGCATCTCAACCTAGGCTTGCCGCGTGTACCGAGCCGTCCTTGCCGTGCTGTTGATCGCGTGTACCAACCATCCGACGCCGCGCGCGGCCGCGCCCGGCGCGGCGGTGGCGGCCACCAAACCCGCGCCGCCGGCGCCGAACCGCGCCCTGGGCGCGGGCCCACCGCTCGCGACCCCCGGCGAGCACATGCAGTACCGGCTGTCGCTGAAGGGCATCGATCTCGCGACCTACGAGATCGCGCTCGGCGAGCTCACCGACGTCGCGGGCCGGCGCGCGCTGGTCGTACAGAGCCACGCGAAGGTCACCGGGGTCGCCGCGTTCGTCGCGACGATCGACGATCGCTTCACGTCGTGGATCGACGTCGCGACCGGCCGGCCGCTGCGGTTTCAGGCCGACGAGTTCGCGTCCGGCAGCCGGACCAAGGTCGAGCACGTCGTCGTCGATCTCGCCGGTCGCACCGGCAACGTGGTCCCGGTCGCGTTCCACGTCAACGACGAGCCGGGCGTGACCGAGCCGCCGCAGCAGGTGAGCGAGCCGGTCGCGTGGGACTACAACGCCTTCATGATCGCGCTGCGCGCGTGGGAAGGTCCGCCCGGCACGGCGCTGTCCGCCGAGGTGTTCCGCAGCCGCTGGATCTGGCACGTCGACGTCAAGATCGCTGGCAAGGAGAACCTGGTCACCGCGCTCGGCGATCTGCCGGCGCTGCGGCTCGAGGGCCGCACCTACAAGCTCGAGCGCAACGGCACGCGCGACACCGGCTCGGCGGAGCGCACGTTCACGATCTGGATCAGCGATGACGACGGACGGGTCCCGCTGCAGATCAGCGCGATCACCGACTACGGCGAGCTCGAGATGCAGATCGTCGACTACCAGCCCGGCACCGCCGCGCGGCTTTCGCCCTGAGCCCGGAGCTACTTGGCCGGCGGCCTGGGATCGCGCTTGCCGCGGAACTGCTTCTCGCCTGCGCCGATCACGACCTTGGCGTAGTAGCTCGCCGCCGGGACGCCCGAGCGCTCGACGAGCGCCAGCTGGTCGTCGATGCGCTGCTTGAACTCGTCCTTGGGCAGCGCGCCGCTCATCTGCTTGCCGTTGATGAAGAACGTCGGGGTGGCGTTGACGTGGAACCTGGCGAGCTCGTCCATGTCGCGCTTGACCTGATCGGCGCACGCCGGGCTCGCCATGTCGGCCTTGAGCGCGGCGGTGTCGAGCCCGACGCCCTTGGCGATCACCAGGACGTGATCCTCGTCGATCAACTCCGGATCGTTGGCCTGGGCGTACGCGCCGTAGCCCTTGTCCCAGAACGCGTCCTTGAACTGCTTGTACTTGCCCTGCTTGGCCGCGGCGCAGCTCGCGAGGTGCGCCGGCTTGGCCTGCGGGTGGACCACCATGTTCAGGTACACGATGCGGACTTTGCCGCGGTAGTCCCGGACCAGCTGGTCGAGGATCGGCGCCACCCGCTGGCAGAACGGGCACGCGAAGTCGAACGCCTTGACGATCGTCACCGCGGCGGTCGGCGGCCCGTCGACCCGGCCCTGCTGCACGGCGTCCGTCACGTCGACGGCGAACACCGCGTCGTCGGCAGGCTCGGCCGCCTCGGACTCGTCCAGCTGCGCCTTCTGCTGGGCGTAGACCTTGTTCAGGAAGTCGAGCGCCTCGGCGTTGGCGGCGTAGGCGGCCTCGAGCCGCGCCAGCCGCTGCTCGACGGTGCCGCTGCCGTCGGGCGCGGGCGAACGCGCCGCGGTCGCCGCGGGTCCGGCGGCCGGGGTCGTCCCCCGCGCCTCGGTGTGGGTGCACGCCCCCAGCGCAGCGATCGCCGCGGCGACCACCGCCCATCGACACGTCTTGATCATGGCCGGGGAGGTTGCCTCGCCCGTCCGCGATCAGCAAGTTCAGTTCGGCTTCGGATCCATCTTCGAGCGGAACTGCTTCTCGCCCTTGGCGAGCACGACCTTGTCGTAGTAATCGGCCCCCGACACGCCCGACGACTCGACGACCTTGAGCTGCTCGTCGATGACCTGCTTGAACCGCTCCTTGGGCAGCGCGCCGTTCAGGTGCTTGCCGTTGATGAAGAACGTCGGCGTCGAGTTGACGTGGAACTTCTGCATCTCGTTCATGTCGGCGGTGATCCGCTGCTCGCACTCGGGGCTCGCCATGTCGGCCTTGAGCTTGACGGGGTCGAGCTTGAGCTCCTTGGCGATCGCCAGCATGTTGTCGTCGGCCATCTTCGAGGGATCGCTGCGCGACTGATCGTAGGCCTGCCAGATCGCGTCCTTGAACGGCACGAACTTGCCCTGCTTGGCGGCGGCGCACGCCGCGAGGTGCGCCGGCTTGGCCGGCGGGTGGATCAGCATGTTCGCGTAGACCACGCGGACCTTGCCGTCGTACTCCTTGACCAGCTCGGCCATCGTCGGGGAGACCCGGCGGCAGAACGGGCACTCGAAGTCCGACGCCTCGACGATCGTGATCGCCGCGGTCGCCGGGCCGTCGACCTGGCCGAGCGCGACGTTGCCGCTGACGTTGACGGCGAACACCGCGTCGGGGGCCGGGTCTTCGCGTTCGGCCTGCTCCTGCTGGGCCTTCTGCTGCGCCTTCTGGCTGGCGTAGACCTTGTTCAGGAAGTCGAGCGCCTCGGCGTTGCGATCATGGGCGTCCTCGAGGCGGGCGAGCCGCTCCTCGATCGTGCCGGTGCGGTCCGACTTGCCGGCCGAGGGCGGCGTCGCGCCGGGGGCTGCCGTCGGGCTCTTGGCGTTCGCCATCGCCTTCGCGTCGCTGGTGCTGTCGAGCCGAGATTTCTGTTGCTCGCAGCCTGCGAGAGCCGCGACCAACGCCAAGCCGGTAATGATCTTCATAGCCACGGAGGGTGCCAATCCGCTCGAAGATCGGCAAGGCTGTTCGTCGCGATCTGGGGGCGCCGGGGCGCCCTGGGACGGGAGGGCCCCTCGTGGCGTTCTACCCCGCACGACAACCGGCGCCGGCAGATTTTTGTTCCGCGATCCGATCGCGGCGGCGCAGAAACCGGCTAGCCGGGCCGGGCCAGGTCGAGCAGGTCGGCGCCGCTCCCGGCAAGCGCGGCATCGAAGCCCTGCGGATCGCTCCGCCACGTCAGGTATTCGGCCTCGCTGACCGGGACGACGCGCGCGACGGTGATCGGCGGCGGGCCATCGTCGATCGGCAGGCCGAGCCGCCACAGCCGGGGCACCGTGATGTAGACGTGCGGCAGGCGCTGCGAGAGATCGCCGGCGGCGAGCGCGCCGATCACGTCGCGCACCATCACGCCGGGCTCGGGGAAGAACCCGGTCTGGGCGAGATGAAACGCGAGGTTGGCGAGGATCTGGCCACAGATCTCGGCGTCGATCACCGTCGCCAGCAGGAGCTCGACGCGCGGCCGGCCGGGCTCGGGCCACTTGGTGTTGGCCAGGCCAATGGTCGCGTAGGTCCACGCGCCCAGGCTCGGCTGGTCGACGAACCGGCCGACCTCGAGCGGGATCGCCTCGTCGGAGGCGTGGCGATAGGTCCGGGCCGAGAACGTGCCCATCGCGGCGCGGAGCGCATCGGCCGAGCGCGTCGAGACCCGCAGGAGCTTGGCGAGCCGTGGGACCGCGCGCGCCATCTCGAACCACGTCGGTTGCAGCGCGAGCGTGCGCCGCAGGTAGTCCTGCGCGACGACCTTGTTGCCGACCTCGGCGTGCGCGACCGCGCCGCCCCACAGGGCCGTGGCGCTCTCGGGGCGCAGCCCCACGGCCCGATCGAACGCGCGCGCGGCCTCTTGCGGCCGGCCCATGCATAGCAGCGAATGCCCGAGCCCGCGCCACGCAAGGGGGTGCAGCGGAAATACCTGCGATGCGCGCTCGAACTTGGCAGCAGCCTCTTCGAATTTTTCGGCACGAAACGCTTCGTCGGCTTCCGCCACGAGCGTGTCTGCGGCCGCTTGACTCATATCTCGATTAGGCACGCGCCTCCCGGGGGCGCGCAAGCTGGTATGCTCGCGAGTCCATGTCTCCCGGAGTTGGCGCCGACGTCGAAGCGCTATGTTCAAAATGCGGCGACGTCTGGCACGTCGTCGTAGCCAAGGTCGGCCAGCAGATCGTCAAGGTTCAGTGCAAGCAATGCAGCGGCTACCACCGCTACAAATCGCCGCATGCTGCGCCCCCCGAGAAGAAGCTGCCGGCCGCCATTCGCCCGCCGCGTGAGCCCAAGGCTCCCGTCGAGCGGTTCGAGAAACCCGCGGTCGCCGCCGATCTCACCAAGCCGACGCGGAGCTACCGCGCCAGCGAGGCCTACGAGGTCGGCGAGCGGATCGACCACCCAAGCTTTGGCCAGGGGGTCATCGAGATCTCCGAGCTCGGCAAGATCACCGTGTTTTTCGCATCGGGTCGCCGCGTGCTCGCGGCCGCCAAGGGTCCGGTGGCCGGCGGCGGAGGGCTATCGCGGCCCAAGCCGTTCGATCACGCTCATCCGCCGGCCGGAGGCAAGCCGGTCAGCGAGAACTAGCCCACGGCGCGGCACGGCTGATCCTGGTCCGCTGCGGGTCGGCCGCTCACTCGGTGCTCATTCGGTGCTCAGCAGAGGTGTGACTCGATGGATCCGTTCGAAGAGCTGAAGCGAATCATCGCGCCGTTTAGCGCGGAGCAGATCGATCGCGCGCTGGCCGATCAGCCGTCGTCGTTCGACGTCGATGCGCGGTGGTTTTCGAGCCACGAAGGCCCGCCCAAGACGACGTCGGACAAGGCGCCGTTCGACGGCAACGCGCTGCTCGCCGGCGTGCAGGCGCTCTGCCTGCTCGGCAGCTACCTCCCCGTGGGCGATCCGCGCCGGATCGGTGTGCCCAAGCTGCACGCCAAGATCCTCGCGCGGCTCGCCAACCCCGAGCTGCTGCTGTTCGGCGGTTCGCGGGCGATCAAGATCGAGGGCAAGCCGTACGTCGCGCCAGGCTACCAGAGTAACCCCTCGCATCACGGCCTCGACAACGGCGCGATCGTCACCGCGCACGGCTACGTCTATTTCCGGCCGGCGCGGATCCCCATCGAGGACACCGAGAACCTCGCGCGCGCGAGAGACGCGGCCGAGCTGCATTACCCGATGCAGACGTTTCCGTGGTCCGGGCTGTACCACGTGTGGCAGGCCGCGCTGTCGCCGGGCGTGGCCGCGCTGGTCGCCCGCGCGATCGGAAGCCCGCTGCCGGACGGCGCCTCGGAGCTCGATCCGCGGAACTCGGCGCCGTCGGTCGTCGACGCCGTGGCCGCGCACCACAAGCTCGACCGCGACGCGGCGACGCTCTACCTCCAGCTGCTCGCGCTGGTCGACGCCGGGGACGCGCCGACCCGCGAGGTCAACGGCTGGACCCAGACCAAGCACAAGAAGGCGGCGGCGGCGCTGGTCGCGGCGGGCCTGGTGCTCGAGCACAAGCTGCCGCGCGCCAACCGCAAGTTCGTGCTCGATAGCCCGTGGGAGCCGCTGTTTCCGCCGCACCCGGCGATCGAGCACCAGAAGCTGCCGCTGTACGGCGCGCGGATGGAGAACGGCGCGCTCGCGGCGCCGCTCGGGCGGCTGCTGCCGCTGCGCCCGCTCTCCGAGGTGTTCGCCGACGCCTGGCAGCGCGCGCGCGGCGCGTGAGGCTGGCCCCTATCTATCGATCGGCCATCTGGTAGGGTCCGCGCCATGAGGCAACAGCGACTCGGCTGGCTCGGTCCCGCGATCGTGGCGGTCGGCGCCGCGGTGGCCGCCGCCGGGGTCTGGTACATGGTGCACGTCCGGCCGGTCGCCGGCCGGGTGATCGACACGATCGCGGTCGACGCCGAGCACGAGCTGGTGGTCCGCGCCGAGGACGGCGGCAACGGCGATCGCGCGTTCGTCGAGCTGCGCGACGGTGCCCGCGTCGCGTGGCAGGCGATCGTGCCGCGCTACGCCGGCCGGCCGGGCGCCCCGGGGATCGCGTGGAGCTCGACCGCGGTCTCGGTGCGCGTGATCCGCGACCATCGCGCCGAGCTGTTCGCGCTCGCGATGCACGATGCCTCGAAGCTCGGTGGGATGCGGCTCGCTCCGCAGCACGGCGAGGTCATCGAGGACGCGCCCGGTCCGGTCACGCTGACCGACCACCTGCGCACGTTCGAGCTGGTGGCGGGCGCGGACTGGCACCAGGTGGTCGCGATCGACCTCACCTCGGGCAAGGCGCTGTGGTCGAGCGAGCTGGGCGCGGCGCCCGTGACGGCCGGGGGCGTCACGGGCGCCGTGATCTGGGTCGATCAGGGCGCGGCGGGCAAGCGCTGCTTCGACGTGCGGACCGGCGCCGCGGCGGCTGCCGCGCCGTGCGGCACCTGACGCGCAGCTAGCGCCCGCGCTCCGGCGCTCCGCTACCCGCGGTGGGGGCCGCCGGTCGTGTGACCGAAGACTTCCTAACGCATGAAAATCATGGGCCATTGTACGGGTGAGCGGCGTGTGACGGATCTGTCACCGGCGCGGTATAATTTTCGGCATGTCCGCCGAACGCCCGCTGTTTGCGACCGAGACCTCCGGGGCGCACCGGCTCGAGCTCCTCGTCCCCGCCGAGCTGCGCGATGCCCGGGAGGCCGATCTACGCGACCGCCCGGCCGCCCGGCCGGTCGATCCAGCGGGCCGGACCCCGCCGGCGCCGTCGCTGGGCGAGGTCATCCCGAGCGATCTCGGCGCGCCCGAGCTCTACCTCAACCGTGAGCTGACCTACCTGAACTTCTGCTGGCGGGTGCTGCACGAGGCCGAGGACGACCGCGTGCCGCTGCTCGAGCGGGTCAAGTTCGTCGCGATCGTCAGCTCGAACATCGACGAGTTCTTCCAGAAGCGGATCGGCGGGCTCAAGCAGCAGGTCGGCGCGCAGGTCCACTCGATGACGCCCGACGGTCGCACCCCCCAGCAGCAGCTGGTCGACTGCCTCGAGCTGATCACGCGGCTCGAAGCGCGCAAGATGCAGATCCTCGAGCACCTGTTCGTCGAGCTGCGCGCGGTCGGCGTGTGGATCGCGCCGTTCAAGGAGCTCGACGCCCAGCAGCAGGCGTGGGTCCGCGACTACTACCTCCAGAACATCTTCCCGCTGGTCACGCCGCAGGCGATGGATCCGGCGCACCCGTTCCCGTTCGTCTCGAACCTGTCGCTGAACCTCCTGGTCTCGCTGCGCTACGAGAACGACAGCGAGTCGCTGCTCGCCCGGGTCAAGGTCCCATCGTCGGGCGGCACCGCGCGGTTCCTCCGGCTCGGCACGTCGCGCACGTTCGTCGATCTGGCCGACGTGATCGCGAACAACCTCGACCTCTTGTTCCCCGGCATGGAGATCGAGGCGTGCTCGCGGTTCCGGGTCACCCGCAACGCGGTGACCGAGCGCGACGAGGAGGAGGCCGAGGATCTGCTCGAGATGATCGAGATCGAGCTGCGCGAGCGCCGGTTCGCGCCGGTCGTCCGCCTGCAGGTCGACAAGGTGATGCAGCCGACCCTGCGTGGCCGGCTCGCCGCCGAGCTCGGCCTCGACGAGCAGTCCGACGTGTTCGAGGCCGAGGGCATGCTCGGCCAGCGCGATCTGATGGAGCTCGCCACGCTCGATGTCCCCGAGCTGCGCGACCAGCCCCACGCGCCGGTCTCGCCGATCGACCTGCTCACCGACGGCAGCATCTTCCACACGATCCGCGACGCCAAGTACCTGTTGGTGCACCACCCGTTCGAGTCGTTCCAGCAGAGCGTCGAGCGGTTCCTGCGCGAGGCGTCCGACGATCCCAAGGTCCGCGCGATCAAGATGACGCTGTACCGGACCTCGAAGGACAGCGAGGTCATCAAGCACCTGGTGCGCGCCGCGCGCAACGGCAAGCAGGTCGCCGTCGTGCTCGAGCTCAAGGCGCGGTTCGACGAGGAGGCCAACATCAAGTGGGCGTCGCGCATGGAGCGCGCCGGCATCCACGTCACCTACGGCGTGGTCGGCCTCAAGACCCACACCAAGATCATCCTGGTCGTGCGCAACGACTACGACGGCCTGAGGCGCTACGCCCACCTGGCGACCGGCAACTACCACGCCGGCACGGCGCGGCTGTACACCGATCTCGCGCTGTTCACCTCCGACGACGCGATCGGCCGCGACCTCACCGAGCTGTTCAACTACCTGACCACCGGCTACAAACCGCGCCGCAAGTACCAGAAGCTCCTGGTCGCGCCCAAGCAGCTCAAGCAGGCGCTGCTCGAGAAGATCGAGCGCGAGATCGCGGCGGTGAGCGGCGGCGGCCGCGGGGCCATCCAGTGGAAGCTCAACGCGCTCGAGGACGTCGATATCGTGCGCGCGCTGTACCGCGCGTCGCAGCGCGGCGTGACGATCGATCTGATCGTCCGCGATAGCTGCCGGCTGCGGCCCGGGCTCGACGGCGTCTCGTCGACGATCAAGGTCGTCAGCATCATCGGCCGGTTCCTCGAGCACGAGCGGATCTACTACTTCCACAACGCCGGCAAGCCCGAGTACTACATCGGCTCGGCCGACGCGATGCAGCGCAACCTCGAGAAGCGCGTCGAGGTGCTGGTGCCGATCGAGGATCCGCGGCTGCAGGGCGAGCTGCGGCTGATCCTCGATACCGAGCTCACCGATCAGCGCGGCGCGTGGGACATGCAGCCCGATGGCAGCTATGTCCAGCGCACCGGCGTCGGCGCCAAGCACTCGCAGCAGCAGGCGATCGAGCGCACCGAGCGCCGGCTCAAGGAGGCGACCCGGCTGCGCCGCCGCAAGGTCCAGTCGACGATGCGCCGCAAGCGCTGACCCCGGCGGGCTACCGCGGCCGCGCCGCGCGCTGATCGTCGATCCGCTCCTGGAGCCCGGCGATCGCGTCGTCGAGCAGCTTCGGCCAGCCCGCGGGATCGTACAGCGGGTGCGGGGTCTCGCCAGCCTTGATCCGCTCGACCTTGCCCTCGAACTGCGCCTCGGGGTGCATCCAGAGCACGATGTCCGGATGGAGCCGCTTGAGCTTGCGAAAGCTCGCGAGCGAATCCTCGGCCAGCGTCGGGAACTTCGGATTGTGGACCAGGGTGACGCCGAGGTTGGGGCCGGCGCACGCGTAGAACGCGATCGCGTAGGGCCTCGCGTGGTCGGTGACCCGGGTCGTCCAGATCGTGCAGCCCGGGGTGTGGCCAGGTGCCCAGACCGCGGTCATCGTGGTGCCGCCGAGCGTCACGGTATCGCCGTCCTTGAGCACGCGATCGACGTGGACGGGAGCCCAGCCCTCGGTGCCGAGCTCGACCAGCGGCGAGCGATCGGCGCCGGCCTCGATCGCGACCGCATCGTCGCCCAGCGCCATGACCTGGGCGCCGGTGGCGCGCCGCATCGCCGCGTGGCCGCCGACGTGGTCCCAGTGGGCGTGGCCCGACAGCAGGATCTTGATGTCCTTGCGGTGGAAGCCGAGCTTCTCGATGCTCGCCGGCACGACCGACTCCATCTCCTTGGTGCCGGTGTCGAGCAGGATGTGGCCGTTCGGCGTGGTGATCAGGTACGACGCGACGTTCCTGGCGCCGACGTAGTAGATGTTGCCGACGACGCGAAACGGCTCGACCGCCGCGCTGCCTGGACCGTGGAGCGCGTCGCTGGTGCTCGGCTTCGCGGGCGGATCGGCCGGCGGGGCGGGCGCGGCGGCGGGCGCGGGCGCCGCAGGTGGCGGCTGCGATGGCGGCACGGTGGCGCCGGTGCTCGGGCGCGGGCCGCAGCCTGCCAGGACGAGGGACGTGGCGGCGAGGACTGTGCGAATTCCGGGGCGAGGTGGCATCACCGCGTAGCCTACGCGGCCCGCCGGGCCCGGATCCAATCGAGAACTCGCGGGGGATTCATCGAAGTTTTGAATGGGGCGCGCGCAGCCCGGCGAGCAGCGCGGCGCCGGCCTGGCTGATCGGCGCGCCGGCGCGGCGGACCGCGAACACCGTGTTGTCGGCCGGTGGCCGGCTCCACGCGACGGCGCGCAGGCCGCGGCGGGCGCCCAGCACGAAGCTCGGCACGATCGCGACCCCGACGCCGTCGGCGGCGAACGCGAGCACCTCCTCGAACTCCTCGAAGTGCGCCGCGCTCCACCACACCGGCGCGCGGCGGCCGAAGTGGTGGCCCATCCACCGGCCGATCACGTAGTCGCTCTCGTCGTAGGTCACGACCGGCACGTCGCGGAACTGCTTGGGCGTCGCGAGCCGCGCGGCCCAGGTCGGGTTGGCGGCCAGCACCAGGTGCTCGGTGTAGACCGGCTCGAGCACGAGCCTCGGGCGGGCGACCGCGCGGTGGGTGAAGCCGAGGTCGACCTCGCCATCGGCGACCCGCCGGAACACCTCGTCGGCGGTCGGGAACC
>Ga0302322_100005801_pt1 | contig 10869 bp, 10 predicted proteins | sample Fen_T0_2_FD_203757 | JGI IMG/M metagenome (GOLD analysis project Ga0302322, IMG submission 203757) | Peat permafrost microbial communities from Stordalen Mire near Abisko, Sweden - Fen_T0_2 | ecosystem: Environmental > Terrestrial > Soil > Wetlands > Permafrost | place: Sweden: Abisko... | reverse complement strand
GGTTCACCGGAATAATACGATAACCCTGCTCTTGCAAATACGAAACGATCCAATAACTATCCTTCTCTTGATTCGAAGAGAGTCCTACACTGGCGATGGTTTTGGTTGACAATAAAATTTCTTTCATCTCTGTATCGCTGTTCATGTTTAGCTCCTTTTATTTGCTCATCTTCCTTGGCAACATTACTTTAAACTTTGTCTCACCTGGTTTTGACTCAACGAATAATTGTCCATGATGCCGGTTCACCACAATATCATGTGAAATGTGCAAACCCAAGCCTGTGCCCTTACCGGGCGGCTTCGTTGTAAAGAATGGCTCAAAGATGCGCTGACGTATATTTTCAGGAATGCCCGGTCCGTTATCCACGATCTCAACGACCACATGCTCGTCTTCGGCAAACGTCCGCAAAATAATTTCACCTTTTCCATTCATCGCATCACTGGCATTATCAATAATATTCGTCCACACTTGATTCAATTCACTGGCATAGGCTTCGATGCGTGGCAGGTTCGGTGAATATTCACGCTTCACGGTCACACCTTGTTTCAGCTTGTGTTGCAAGATCACCAATGTACTTTCCAACCCTTCATGCACATCCACTTCCAATAGCGGCGCCTGATCGAGGTACGTATACGATTTCATCGCTTTCACAATTTGCGAAAGCCGCTCCGTTGCCTCGCGCGTTTCTGATAGCAGACTCATCATCGCGCATCCGGTGCCCAACCATTGAACGGATAAATCAAAAAAGGATGAACTCTTCAACGCCTCAAGCGACTCTTGACTCCACCCAAAGTTGACCAACGCGGGCGCCAACTCCCAAGCAGACTCAACTCCACTCGCCTCCAACCACGCCTGAAGTTGGTCCACCAGATCGATCTTCTCCAACGCCTCAACTTTCACCGGCGATTCAAAGCGCTGGGCCGCTTCCTTCATCAAATCACTCAGCCATTCAGTTTGATTCTCTTTGAAAGCCCATGCTTCGATCTCATGTGTCAACGACTGCCATTGGATCAGTGTCTTATTTAATTCCGATGCGCTTCTCTGCGCCGCCGCGGCAGGATTATTTAACTCATGTGCCAAGCCCGCGCTCAACGTGCCCAATGACGCCATCCGTTCCTGCTGATGGAGCAAGGCTTCGTTTTGACTCAGCCGATGCATTACCCAATGCAAAACCGCCAGCGCGGCGTTTGAGCTTGATGATAATAAATTTTCAAAGGCTTCTTTTGAAATACATAACGTATCGCAATCCGTGACCGCTGTTACCGTGGCAGAACGTGTTGCCTGCGAAAGCAAAGCCATCTCACCCAGTACATCACCGGGGTTGCGCACATCGATCTTGATCACCGATTGCCCTGATTGTTTCGTGATCGCGAACTCACCCTGCACCACCACAAACGCCGAATCCCCGATATCACCCTGCTTGATCAGCACCTCGCCTGCACGCAAAGAAACCGGCTTGGCATGATCCATAAGTTGTTGCAACTCGTCATCAGCCAAACCCTGAAGCAGTGGTGATTTGCGGAGGTCTTGGATGTTCATAATATAGTTACGAGTCTTGATGCAAGCTTTATCCATACCACCAACGATGGCGGTCTACTTTAAGAATCCTGTGTTAAACAAATATACCAAAAGAGCAAGAACTAAAATAGAGAATATGAGAAATGAAATAATCCCAAGATTCCATGCAAGCACATTGTGCCTTAATCTTTTGAGTATATCTGTAGCTTCAGGGAAATCTTTAACCCAATTTGGTGTATAGAAAATCCAAGTAAGCATCGTAAATGCTGGATTTGATACAAATAATCTTTTCACAATATTCATCGATCGAGTTGGCGCATGATAGCCTAGCATTCCTGATGGTTCGCCGCTCCTTTTCCAAGTATCAAACGCATTTTCATATTGGAATTTGATAAGGTCATTGTGTGCCTTAGCTGCCTTGAACCAAAATGGAATGACGAAAGCTAAGACAGCCAGGATAGAACCACAGCCCATGAGTTGAAATAGAAGTGTCATGATTTTATTTGTGCCAGTTTATGTAGCTACTTATTTGCTCGTCAACATTCTACAACGCCTTCAAATATTCCTTCATCAATGCGTATGCAATCGCGCCTTCACCTACTGCAGAAGCAACGCGATGATTGGTGCCATAACGCACATCGCCTGCTGCGAAAATTCCAGGTGTGGATGTCTCCAATAGAAACGGATCCCGGTCGAGGGTCCAGCCTTGAGGCGGCTTTTTATCCGGCATTAAATCGGGTCCGGTAAAGATATAGCCTTTGCCACTGCACAGCACCAAATCCGAAACGATCTTGTTTTGCGGTTGGACACCGATGAACACAAACATCGCCGAAGCCTCGAGTGTTTGTAAATCAGCACGCTTGTTATTTTTGATGACGATCTGCTCAAGCGTGTTCGTACCTTTCACTTCAACTAAATCAGTATCAAGCAATATCTCGATCTTCGCGTTCGTGTTCAGCGCATCCACCAAATATTTTGACGCAGTGGGTTCGTGCCCGCGAATCAACACTGTGACCTTGCTCGCAAAACGACTCAGATACAATGCACCTTGCGCTGCGGAGTTCGCGCCGCCCACCACGACAACATTTTTATCCTTGTAATTCAGTGCCTCGGTATACGCCGCGCCATAATAAATCCCTGCGCCGTTGAGTGTCTCCGCGCCCGGCATCGTCAACGTGTGGAAGGATGCACCCGTCGCAAGCAACACCGCATGACAGGATATCTCCGTCCCATCTTTCAACTTGACGATGCGATACGGTTCCTTGACTTCAATTTGGCTTGCCTCTTGCGCCGATAGAATTTCCACGCCGAATCTTTTAGCCTGCGAAACTGCGCGGCGCGTAAGATCATCACCAGAGATGCCGGTTGGAAAGCCAAGATAATTCTCAATTTTTGGACTCGAACCTGCCTGTCCACCCGGCGCGGCTTTCTCAATGACAAGAGTTTTATATCCCTCTGAACCTGCATACACTGCGGCGGCAAGACCTGCGGGTCCACTCCCGATGATCACAATATCGTAAAACGGAAGCTCCGCTTTTGTTTGTAATCCAACTTTATCGGCGAGTTCTTTTAAATCAGGTTCAATCAATACTTTGCCATCAGGGAAAAATATAACGGGCAGTTTTGTTTCTGTCGTCGCACTTTCAACTAATTTACGTGCATTGGAATCTTTTTCAATATCCAACCATTGATAGGGGATTTGATGCCGTGTTAGAAAATCTTTTACTTGATGGCTCGACAAAGACCATAATGTTCCCGCAACTCGAATACCCTCGTATGGCAAACGCACGTGCGCTTTCCAATCAGCGAGCAGTTCATCGAGCATGGGATACAGTTTTTCTTCCGGCGGATGCCAGGGTTTCATCAAATAATAATCTAGCCCCACTTGGTTGATCGAATCAATTGCGGCTTGGGTGTCGGCATACGCGGTAAGTAAAACACGTTTGGCTTGCGGATAGGTTTGCATGGCTTCTGCAAGAAATTCCGTGCCGCTCATTTCGGGCATACGCTGGTCAACTAAAAACAACGCAACGGTTTCGTTGCGTTGTTCGAGTTTCTTTAAATAATCTAATGCGGCTTTACCCGAGTTGATGGGGAGGATGCGATAATCCTGTCCATAGTGTGAGCGCAGGTCGCGTTCGATGGAGTTTAATACAGAGGGGTCATCGTCAATCGAGAAGATAACTGGTTTGGGCATATGGATTTGCTATATTTTATCCGGCGAATTCAAACGTGGGCATGCCTTCCACATCTGTCTCGAGGCGGAAGACGCCCCCTGTAAGTGGATACTGCATCAGTGTAGCATCATCCAACCCTTTGCGCGCAGACGTGATATAGAGTTCGTTCATGTTCTTGCCGCCGAATACACACGAAGACACATTCATGGCCGGCACCGGAATCTGTTCAAGTAATTCGCCGGTGTTTGGATTCCATTTGGTCATTTTTGCGCCGCCCCACATGGCGATCCACAAGTTGCCTTGCGTGTCGGATGTCATGCCATCGGGCCAGCCCAATGTTTCGGGGATGTAAATTGCTTTGCGTGAGTTGGCAATTGTACCGGTCTCGAGATCATAATCAAAAGCACGCACTTCACGCGTGGGTGTATCAATGTAATAAAACGTTTTGAGATCGGGGCTCCATGCCATGCCGTTCGAAATGGTGACATCGCTCAACAACTTCGTGATGGACTTGCCATCGAATGAATACAGAGTTCCGGTTGGGTCGGTCTCGTTGTTGTCCATGGTGCCGGCGATGAAACGTCCACGTGGGTCACATTTGCCATCGTTGAAGCGGTTGTCAGTTGGTTCAGCTGTCAGAGGCAGGAGTAAGGTTGCTCGGACGGAAGCAGGCTCAAGAGTCCAAATTGAGGCGCGTTTGGTTAGGATGAGTCCGCCACTTTTGCGAGGGGCAATGCAGCCGATGAATTCATCCAGTTCGATGAGCAGTTCCCCGCCGGCATAAATGCGTTTGTTGAGAATATCAAGCCAATAGAGCGTTTGAGTGCGCACGTCCCACACGGGACCTTCGCCTAAGTATGCTTTTGTATCATGGAGTAGTTCAAGTTTCATTGTATTTGCTCGGGCATGTTTTTTTGGTTATCCCAATATGCCATGCAGTTGCGTTTCTCCTTTGCAAGATATAAAGCCTTATCGGCTCTTTCGACAAGTTGCTCAAGTTCAGTCGTGTCATTGAAGGAAGCAATGCCCGCGCTGAACGTGATGCTTAACTCAGTTCCATTATACGTGATGGAGCGACCAATGACGCGTGCCCGCAAACGTTCCGCCGCTTCAAATGCAGAGGCGAGATCGGTTTCGGGATAGATGACGGCAAATTCTTCGCCGCCAAAACGTCCGATCACATCAATTTTCTGGCGGATGATGAAACTACATTGATCAGCAAACCAGCGCAAGACTTCATCGCCAGCGGCATGACCATAACTATCGTTGATCTTTTTGAAGTGGTCAATATCCATGAGCATAAAAGAAAGCGGACGTTTGTAACGCAGGGCGCGTTTGTATTCCTTATCCAATAATTCAAACAAGCGTCGGCGGTTGTTGATACCGGTAAGCATATCGGTGAAAGCGAGGCGCTGGACTTCTTCATACAGCCGCGCATTCTCAATGGCAACCGTTGCCTGGTTGGCGAAGACAGTTAATAGGTGCAGATCATCGTTGGTGAATTTATGTTGTTTATTGTGACGCGCTACGCCCAACACGCCAATGAATTCATCGCCCTTCAGAAGCGGCACATCCAAGGTGGCTTCGATGCCGGTTGTTGTTTCATCATCAAGCGAATTGACAAAGGCTTTGTAATCGTTGAGGATCAATGCACGTTTTGTGACAGCCACGCGTCCCATGGCGCCTTCACCGGGTTTCATTTTGAAACCAATTTGACTGGAATTAAGCGGATGCTGTGCCACGATCGCCAGTTCGCCAGTCTGTTTATCGAAGAGCATCAGTTCGCCCAATGTGACGTTCAGGAGTTTTACGGCGCGCGCGGTGATGATTTGCAAAAGGCTGTTGAGCTCTAGTTCACTGGAAATGCTGGTGAGCGTTTCGTTCATCACTTCCAGTTCTTGAATACGGCGCTGGCTGAGTTCAGCCGCTTTGCGACGCTGGCTTGAAATTTGATAGATCACTTCACCCGCGACAATGATGCTGATCCATTGCACGGCGTCAGAACCGAGTAGGAAAGAGCGTTCGCGGGTGAAAATATCCACCCCAAGGTGGGTAATAATAAATGTCAAAACAATATAGAGATAGAGTCTGCGGTTTTGTGTGATCGCTGCGGGGAAGACAAACAACACTGAGACAGCATGGATGAACCAATACGGTATATTCCAATAGATCATCCCTGATGCGACTGTGACTAACGCGATGATAGCCCCCCCGATAATGATCCGTACTGAATTCCAACGGTTGATCGCCATTAACTCACTAGTAACTATATTATACAAAAAGGCGGACAAATTGTCCGCCTTTGTTACTCATCTGTATCGTTTGTCCTGCCGGGCTGTTCTATCTTTACCACTTCACCATGCATGTTGATCACGATCTTGAAGCCTACCATCCCCAAATACGCACGCATATCTTCAGGGATGCCAACCTGCAATAACTGCTCGAACTGCTTATCCATATTCTTGATCTGTTGTTCGATCGCGGCTTTGGTGAAGACATCCTCTTGTCCGATCATCTTGGCAGTTTGTTCCGAAATTAGATCTTCACTGCCTTTCATCAAATCCGCGATCTGTGAAAGCACTACGCGGTCCACTTGTTCAGAGGGGATGTGACGGCGGAAGCCGTAATCATCCACCACGTAACAAGGTTCGTCGCCAACATAGGCAGTCTCAGCACGATGATCTGATTCGTCTACGACCAATCCGGCAAATAAAGGTTGTTTGGGCATTCGATATCCATTCTACTAACTGATTGTGACTCGTGTACCTTCGCCCGGTTTATGGACATAATCCGTGTCGGGCGGAACGTTGGGCTTGGTCCAGCGATAAAGAAATTTTGCGGCGTCTGACGGCAGATTCACACAGCCATGACTGCGCGGACGACCATAATCGTTATGCCAATAGGCGCCATGGAAGGCATTACCAAGACCTGTGAAAAACGAACACCACGGCACACCCGGCAGATTATAAATCTTCTCCAGCGCATCGCCATCATTGGTCATATGGACCGAAGGTCCTTTGTGATACGTGCTGAATTCACCAGTTGGAGTTTCGGTCCCTTTTGCGCCGCTTGAACAGCGCTGCGAGAAGACCAATTGCTCGCCTTCGAAGGCGGTCACCAATTGAGTCTTGAGATCTACATAGATGCGTTTATCACTGTCAGGCACATCCGGGGCTAATAAAGTCAATTCTTCGTTCGGCACCAGTCGCATGTCATGCGCGGGAACATAATAAGATTTTTTGACATGGAAATCATAGATCTCATACCAGATGCTTTTTTCTTCACGCGTTACAAAAGCGCGCTTTACCCAATGCGTACTGCCATAATACACACGATATCCACGATCGGCATATACATAAGGTTCATCTTTTGTGTCGCTATACGGTACTGTGATCTCGCCGACTTGCCCTGGTCCAGGGATATCGAAAACCGGTTTTTGATAGTTCGTGTGCACGGGTTGGATCCAACCGGAATAACTAAAGCCTTCGTTATTGATCTGATACCATGTGCTGTTAAAAGAATTCCCAAAGTCACCACTTTCATTTACTGCGGTGATATTCACAACCTCATCGGCATTGAAGTTATGGATCTTGTTAGCGTTAAATGTCGGACCATCATATAAAGGAATGCCGCTGATAGTCATACGGCCCTGCGTGATGGATGACGCTGAAAGCACACGATCAAGGCGCAGGTCTTTCAATGCGAAAGCTAGTGAACCAGCGCTGAGCAGTTTAAGAAAATCACGGCGGGTGAGTTGAGGGTTAAGCATATTGATTATTTTAACGACTGAGGAACATTGGATGTTCCCTGTAGAGCTTGTCTTACACTTTGATCTCTACGTAAGTACCTGTTTCCCCGTATACAAATTCCTTGTCAATTGGCACGCTGGGAAGTGTCCAACGGAAGAGCCATTTGGCAGATTGTGGAGTCAGGTTGATACAGCCATGACTGCGCGGATGTCCATAATCGTTGTGCCAATAGGTGCCATGAAAAGAGATGCCGCTTTTGGTGATATATGTGACCCACGGTACGCCCGGCAGGTCGAATCCATTAGAGGCGATATCGCCAGCTGCCATATGCCGGGTGGGGCGTTTGTGGAAGGTTAGAAAATCGCCATCGGGCGTGGTGTAGGTGCCAGTGCGTAAACGTCCGCCGGTGGCGACGCGCGCGGCGAAGACAAGGTTGTTCTTTTCATATGCCAGAACGATTTGGTCGTTGAGACGCACCTCGATGCGTTTGTCAGCGTTGGAAATGTTTGGGGATAACGGAGTCAGCTCTTCGGGAGTCATGAGGCGCACATGTTCAGCATGGACGTAATAGTTCGTGTTGAATTTGTCATCCAATAGAACATACCACTTGCTTCCATCCACTGAATTGATGGCGCTGGCTGTGACCCAATGGACAGTTTCATAATATAGCCGATACACAACTTTGGCATTGGGTTCAAGTGATTCGAACGCGTCGGTATATGGCACGCTGATCTCGGCAAGCGCGCCGGTGAGTGCGATCGATTGTGGTTGATTTAATATCGTGCGGACAGGTTGCACACTGCCCGAATACACATAGTTGCCATCGGCTGTCTCATACCAAACGCGGTTGTAGGCTGAAGCATCATCGCCGATGGTAGAGTTTTGGATGGGGAAAACCAGATCGCGCCAATATAATCTTTTGAGTTTGGCTTTGAAATTTGGCGCGTCATAAGACCAAACGATGCGATCAGTGACGCGACCTTGCAGGTTGTCAAATTCATCTGTTGAGGGGAGTGTTAGAGGCAGGCTCGGTAAAAATAGCCCCATCAAGCCATAGCCTGTTAATTTCAAAAAATCACGCCGCGTAAATTTTTGGTGACTCATATTTCAAAGGGATGATCTCAAATCACTTGCGCCGATACTGATAAAACATATTTCAATTACAGACTTTATTGTATTTACAAAAACATCGCGAAGATTGTCTTTAGCGTTCAAGCTAGTTGAAATAAAATCTTCGTGACGATGTATATCAGATTTTATCTTTCTTAATGAAGAACAGCTTTTACGATCAACCAGCTGATCAAAATAACGATTGTAATTGCCAGCGCGGGGAGCGCACGATAGTATACAAAGCGTGCAGTTTGCATTTGTTTTTTTACCGTTTCATGGTCATTGACGTAAGGGAAGAGCACACCTTCAGGGATGGGGAAATCTAAAAAGTTAGCAAGTGGTTGCCAGCCTTCTTTGACGCTAAAGATCAATAACTTATCCGCTGGAACTGTTTGTTTGACCTTTTCAATGTGTTGATTAAAGACCTGGATGGCATGTTCGCGTTCAGCGAATTTGCCGGAAAAAAGTCCATCCCAAATTAACAGGTCAATCAAGTCGGCGAAGTGTTTATATTGAGGCACATATTTTTTGAACCATGCTGGAGTTGTCAACTGCATCATGGTGTAGGCGGTGTCATACATGCTTTGATACCAGCGTTCTGGCTCGCGTACACTTAGCACCACTTTTGCGTCGGGATATTTATCCAGTAGTTCGCGATAAAACAGGCTGGCTGGAAAATCAAGTGATGATTGATAGTTGCTGAAAATATCATCCCAATTCACAGGTTTACCTTGTGCGGCGGCTGTCCAAATATCAATGTGCTTCGGGTATTTGATCATGTCTTCCATGTGATAGCAGGGTCCCAATCCTGCTATTTCAAGTGCTTTCTTGAGTGACAATGTACCTGTGCGTCCGAAACCCGCCCCAATAACCTTCATAGCTTCTATAAATCCTTTTCGTATTAATTATGCCTGTGGATATTCACAGAACTAATAATGCACATTTACCAGTGTACCCACCGATGCCCAGTTATACAACCATTCCGCATTAGAAGTTTCCAGGTTCACGCACCCATGACTCATGGGCGTGCCAAAGTTATGATGCCAATAGGTGCCATGCAATCCGTAGCCCTTGTAGAAATACATAACATACGGAACATTAGGGAGGAAATAACCAGGACCAGACATGTTGGCGGCTTGGTACTTAACATAAATTTTGTATTGTCCCGTCACTGTGGGATGAAGCCATGTGCCGGTGGAAACAATGAATGAGTTGACCACCGTGTCGCCTTGATAAGCATAAACGCTTTGGGTTGAAAGATTTACATCAATCCAGCGTGCTCCATTATTATTGCCGCTGGCGGCTACTACTGCCGGTGGTGGCGCGGCGGGCGCATTTGTTGGCGCGACATATACACTTGTTGGTGTATCTGCCAGAACATCCATTGCCATTACGCCAGGCGCCTCAGTAACTTCAGGTGTAGCAGTGGGTGTTTCAGTTGGAATGGCTGAAGGTGAATCAGTTGGCGCAAGAGCGGGGACTTCGGTCGGTGTGGCGGTTGGTGCATCAACTGAAATTGAAGGCTGTATCGCGATAGAAGTTGGTTGGGGCGCAAAGGCGATTACATCAATGGGCGCGACACCGGGCTTTGGGATATCCATCCGCGCCCAATGGATTTCCTGCGCAGGCGCATTGTTACTGGTGGGGATGATCGAAGAAAACATGCCATTGTTGTATGCCCACCATGCTGCAATTCCCAATGCAACACAAAGGATCAAGCCAAGAGCAAACACTACAAAAATTAAATTACGAGGATTTGATTTTTTCTCAACAGGTGGTTGACTCTGTTGCGCCACACGTTTGACTGGAGGGGCGACAGGCGCTTCATCGTAGACGCTGGCAGTTTTTGACGCTGGGCTGACATTTCCCATCGCGCGATCCAAATTCACTTCGGGATTTGCTTGAGCCTGTTTCAATTGATTCATTGCCCATTCTACGCCTTTGCGAGCGCGTACACTGGCCGGGTTTAGCTCCAAGGCTTTTTGAGCATACGCCAGTGCGTCTTCGGGATTTGAATCTGCGGCGGTTAATACGAGCCAGGCATCCTCAAGATCTGGAGCGAGGAGTGCGGCTTTTTCGCCCAAGTCGCGGGCGGACTCTTTATCACCGCTTCGCAGGGCTTCACGGGCTTTGGTTATAAATTCACGGGCTTCGATGATGTTTGTGTTCATAGGTTTACCTTTAACGTCTTAACACTAATTGTTCAAAAAGGATTTTAGAAACTGCATTGTGACGTACATATAAGATGAATCATTATCAAAACAACAATCACCAGCGGATTTCTACGGTTGTGCCGACATCTGCCCAATCATAC
>Ga0302322_100005799_pt1 | contig 10871 bp, 9 predicted proteins | sample Fen_T0_2_FD_203757 | JGI IMG/M metagenome (GOLD analysis project Ga0302322, IMG submission 203757) | Peat permafrost microbial communities from Stordalen Mire near Abisko, Sweden - Fen_T0_2 | ecosystem: Environmental > Terrestrial > Soil > Wetlands > Permafrost | place: Sweden: Abisko... | reverse complement strand
ACGAGAACGCCATCAACGCCATGGTGGCCAAGTACGCCAAGCTGAAGCACGCCACGGCCGCCATCATTCGCCGCCGCGACGAGATCCAGGACCGGTACGCCCGGCAGTCCAAGGAGCTGGTCGAGGTCAGCGCGGATCTGGACGTGGCGGTGCAGACGGCCAAGGACGACCTGGCCATGATCCTGATCCAGAAGAAGAACCAGCTGGAAAAGGAAGTGGTCGATCTGAAGACCGACCTCGAAAGTGCGGCCAAGGACGCCGACAGCGCCAAGTCGGCCCTGCTGCAAGTGCAGTCGGAGATCAAGAAGCTACAGGCCGAGAAGGACAACATGCTGGCCAAGATGGAGAGTGCCAAGGCGCGGGTTCGCATCCAGGAGCAGCTCGACGGCCTGAGTGTGGATGCCGAGGTGAAAGCGCTGGAGAACGTGCGCGGCCACATCAAGAACACCATCGCCGAGGCCAACCTGGGCAAGGAGCTGTCCGAGTCCTCCCTGGATCAGAAGCTGCAAGCCCTGCGCGCCCAGAGCGGCGAGGTGACTGCGCGCAGCCAGCTCGACGAAATGAAGGCCAAGGTGGCTGCCAAGAAGGCTGCCGTCAAGACCATGTAGCTCGTCCCGAACGACCTTTCCCTTCCACGCGCCCGAGGAGTCCACATGCCTTCACATCCCGGTTGGGCCGACGAGCTTCGGCAGCGCTATTTGCGCGGCGAAGCCAGCCAATTCATCCTGCACGGAAACGTTTTCGACCTGGTCGCGTGGGACGGTAAGCTGATCCCTCTCGGCACGTATCTGGCCGAGCATCTGCTGGGGGAAACCAAAGACATCGTCGTGGTGTACAGCCTGGCCAGCGGGGGCACCTTGGTCCGACGCAAGGCCGACCTGGGGGGCTTCGAGGATCTGGTGGCGCAGCGCCAACCGAGCAAGTTCCTGCCCGCCATGGAACGCATTCTGAAGACGCGGTCGAAGGTCGCGTTGATCATCGACTACGCCGAGACCCTGGCGCCAGCTGCCGACGCGGCCATGATGAGCGAAGAGGATCGCACCGCGGTGGTGACCCTGCACCGCTGGTCGCTGTCGCCCGAGATCGAGGCCGCCGACAACGTGGTGCTGATGCTGGCCGAGAACCTGTCCGAGCTGCACCCCAAGCTGGTCTCGAACCCGCGCATCGCCACCGTGCGGGTTCCCATGCCCGACGAGCCCACCCGCAAGGCAGTGGTCACCCTGACCATGCCGGCCGCCGATGCCGCTTACGCTGAGCGTCTGGCCTCGGTCACCGCCGGTCTGCGCGCGGTCCAGATCCAGAGCATCCTGCAGCCGCCACCCGCGGGCGCAGAAGAGGGTGAAGAGGAACGCTTCAAGTTCATTTTGGGGCTTCTCGGCGGTGGGGCTGCCGCCGAGCCCAGGGCGCGCAAGCTGGCCGCCATCACCAAAGGTATGGGCCGCGACGAGATCCGCGTCGTGGTCGCCCCCGACGCCACCGCGGCCTCGGCCGACGACTCTGCCAAGCGCGAGCGGGAAGAGGTCGACCGGGTCATCATGCGGCGCAAGCGCGAGATCATCGAGCGTGAGTGCTATGGCCTCATCGAGTTCGTCGAGCCCCACCACGACTTCCGGGTGGTGGGTGGCATCGAGGCGGTAAAGAGCGAGCTCAAGCGGGTGGCCAAGGCGATCCGCGAGGGCCACACCGAGCGGGTGCCGATGGGCATCCTGTTCACCGGCCCGATGGGCGCCGGCAAGACCTTCGTGGCCGAGGCCTTCGCCAAGGAATCGGGCCTCACCACCATCAAGCTCAAGAGCTTCCGCTCGAAGTGGGTAGGCGCCACCGAGGCCAACCTCGAGCGCATCCTGCAGGTCATCCAGGCCATCGGTCAGGTGGTGGTCATCATCGACGAGGGCGATCGCTCGTTCGGCAACCAGGGCGACGGCGACGGTGACGGGGGAACCTCGTCGCGGGTCATCGCACGCCTCAAAGAGTTCATGTCGGACACCAGCAACCGTGGCCGCATCCTGTTCATCTTGATGACCAACCGGCCCGACAAGCTGGACGTGGACATCAAGCGCGCCGGACGTCTGGATCGCAAGGTTCCCTTGCTGTACGCCCAGAGCGCCGATGAGGTCGAAGCGGTGCTGCTGGCCCAGTTGCGCAAGCACAAGCTGTCCTGGGACGTGACCTTCCCGGCTGACCGCGCCGAGGTGTCCGAGCCCATGCTGGGCTTGTCAAACGCGGACTTCGAGGCGGTCATGCTGCTGGCAGCGGAATACGCCGCGGGGCCCGATGGGGATCTGGTGAGCAAGATCGCCAAGGCGCACATGCTGCAGGCCAAGGCGGACTACCTGCCCTCGCGCGATCAGAAGATGCTGGAGTACATGGAGCTGCTGGCCGTGTTCGAGGCATCCAACCGCCAGATGCTGCCCAAGAAATACCAAATCATGACTGCCGAGGAACTGCAGGCTCGCCTGGATGTGTTGCGCATCGAGTGCGGCCAGCGGCGCTGACAGTCACTTTACCAAGGAGACCAAGCCATGGAGTTCTTCCCCGAGATTTCCATCAATGAACAGCAAGCCCAAGCCATCGCCCGCGGCCTTTACACGGTGGCCTCGGTCGACGGCGTGCACGAGCGCGAGGCTGCATTGATCGCCAACTTTTACGGCGCCGCCGTCGACGGCGAGACGCGTCCGGTGACCAGCCTGGCCGAGCTTGGCCGCCTGGGCCCTCTGACCGCGGCCGACCTGGCCGCCGCCCTGGTTGGCGAGGATCTGCGCCAGCTGTTCGTCAAGGCCGCCATCCTACTGGCCTACGTCGACGGCAACGTGACCGCCGAGGAGCGCGCGCAGATCGCCGCCTACGCCGCTGCACTGAACGTCGCGCCCGATCGCCAGGCCGCCCTGGAACAAGCCGTGCTCGACCACCTCATGCAGCCCCTGTCCCGGCTGGCCAACAGCGAGGCCGTGTCCCAGGTCGCCAAGCAGCTGGGGCGCTAGCAATACCAATCTTGGAGAGTGCGATGACCGACCTGGACGTTCGTGCGCGCATCGGGGCCATGTTTCCCCGCATCGAGGACGTGCCTGCCGCCGCCGAATTCGCGACGGGCGGGGGCACCTTCCCTGACGGCGATCGCTACCTCGTCGACGGCGAGCTGCGACGCTGGGCGGGCGAGTGCACCGAGGTAACCTCGCCCATCTGCGTGACCCGCAGTGGGGCCACCACCCGCCGCGGTCTCGGGCGGGCGGCTTCGCTGTCCAAGCAAGCCGCCCTGGAGGCGCTGGCCGCAGCGGTGCGGGCGTGGGACAACGGGCGCGGCGCCTGGCCCACCATGCGGGTCGGCGAGCGCATCGAACGCACCCAGGCTTTCATCGCGTCCATGCAGCAAACGCGCGAGCAGGTGGTGCGGCTGCTGATGTGGGAGATTTGCAAGACCCGCCCGGACGCCGAGAAGGAATTCGACCGCACCCTCGAGTACATGCGCGACACCGTCGAGGCGGTCAAAGACCTCGACCGCTCGGCGGGCCGCTTCTCGAACGTGGGCGGCGTGCTGGCCCAGATCCGGCGCGCCCCGCTGGGCGTCACCCTGTGCATGGGGCCCTTCAACTATCCGCTGAACGAGACCTTCACCACGCTGATCCCGGCGCTCATCATGGGCAACCCGGTGGTGGCCAAGCTGCCGCGCTTCGGGGCCTTGTGCCAGGCGCCCATCTTGAAGTGCTTCGCCGACGCCTTCCCCAAGGGCGCGGTCAACATCCTGAACGGCGCTGGGCGCACGGTCGCCTCGGCCATCGTCGAGGAGGGCAGCCTGGCGGCCCTGGCGTTTATCGGATCCTCGCAAGCCGCCAACGTGCTGAAGAAGCAGCACCCTCGCCCCAATCGCCTGCGCTGCATCCTGGGTCTCGACGCCAAGAACCCCGGCATCGTGCTGCCCGACGCTGATCTCGACCTGACGGTGAAAGAGTGCCTGACCGGCTGCCTGACCTTCAATGGCCAGCGCTGCACGGCCCTCAAGCTGCTGCTCGTACACCGCTCGATCGCCGACAAGTTCGTGGACAAGTTGGCCGCTGCCGTGGATGCCCTGCCGTTCGGGCTGCCCTGGGAGCCCGGCGTGAAGCTGACCCCGCTGCCCGAGCCCGACAAGGTGGCGCGCCTGCAAGGCTGGGTCGACGAGGCGGTGAAGAAGGGCGCCAAGGTGGCCAATCGCCATGGCGGTCTGTCCAACCAGACCTTCTACTTCCCGTCGGTGGTGTATCCCGTGACCGCCAGCATGGCGCTTTATTCCGTCGAGCAGTTCGGCCCCGTGATTCCGGTGGCGGTGTACGACGACGTCGCCGAGGTGGTGGCCTTCATGGAGACCTCGCATTTCGGTCAGCAGGCCAGCGTGTTCGGCTACGACCCCAAGGTGATAGGGCCGCTGGTCGACGTGCTGTCCAACCAGGTGTGCCGCGTGAACCTGAACGCCCAGTGCCAGCGCGGCCCCGACGTCTTTCCCTTCGCCGGCCGCAAGGACAGCGCCGAAGGCACCTTGTCGGTCTCGGATGCCCTTCGTTGCTTTTCGATCCGAAGCATGGTGGCAGCCGCCGACAACACCGCCAACCGCACCCTGCTGCACGAAGTGCTTCGGGAACGAACCTCCAACTTCATCAGCACCGACTATCTATTCTGACCGCAGCCGATTCGGGAACCCATGACAGAGCCAGACCCACCCAAGGAAAAGAACAGCCCCTTCCGGCGCGCGTTCTTCAATCAATACAACGCCATCTTGGTGGGCGCGACCGTTCTGTTCGCCGCGGCGACCTTTTCCTGGCTTCCCCTGGTGCTAGGGGCTGGCCTCGAGATCCTGTGGATGACCTTCCTGCCCGACAGCGGCTTCTTCCGGCGCTGGGTCGGAATGCAGGAATCGCGCGAAACCCAGGAACGCATCCAGCACGACACCGAGACCATCCTGCGGCAACTGGATTCGAGCTATGGCCAGCGCTTCTTCGAGTTGCAGCAAGTGGCCGACGAGGTGTTGACCCTGTCGAAAGAGAACCAGTCGCTCGAGGCCCGGCTGGTGGAAGACGAGCTGCAGAAGATTGGCCAGGTGCTGTTCTCGTTCTTGCGCATGGCCCGCGCGCACCAGCGCCTGGCCCACTTCCTGACCGAGAACCCCGCGGGTGAAATCGCGGCGGATATGGCCGACACCAATGCCCAGCTGCGCCGCGAGAAGGATCCGCGCGTCCAGGCTAGCCTCAAGCAAGCCCTGTCGCTGGCCGAGAAGCGTCTGCGCCAGCACGAGCAGATCAGCAACTCGGCCAAGGCGCTCTCGGTGCAGATGGAGACCCTGGAGAAGGCGCTGTGCTACTTGAAGTCGCACATCGTGGCCATCGGCAGCCACGAAGAGCTGGCCAGCGAGCTGGACGGGCTGGTGATGGGGGTCGATTCGGTGGAACAAATGGAAGCCGAGACCGGCGATGCCCTGGCTGACCTGCGCCCGATCGCCGCCGAGCGCGCCCAGCGCGTGTCCACCAAGCGTTGAGAGGAACCATGACGACGATTCTCGCGATGACCATTCCCGGAGCCGTGGTGCTTATCACCCTGTTCGGCCTGCTTGCCCGCGGCAATCCCAAGCCAGGCGGCGTGGCGTTGTTCTGGCGGGTGGGTCTGGTGGGTCTGGGGCTTGGCTTCGCGACCTGGTACCTGACCGCGCGAAGCGGATGGTTGCCGACCTTGCCCGACCTGTTTTACCAGGCGAACCAGGGTCTGCTGGTGGGCGCCGCGGGCGTCGTGGTGCTGGCCGGCCTCGGAACCGCGCTCAAGCGGCAGAAGTAACGCCGGGCCGGCGTGTTGACCGCACCGTTGATGCGGGCCTATCCTCCGACGTTCAACTATCCTTGCGACTAACCTTCCGCACTGGAGAACCATGAAGCTCACCGGTCTGTCCAAGTTCCTCATCACTGTGGTCGTCCTGGGCGCCGCCGCGGCCGGTGTGTATCGCTACAGCCGCGCGCCGGGCTCGACCGCGTTTTGGAAGCAAGGACAGCAAGGACAGCAAGGACAGGATGAAGGCAAGGCTGGCGACGGCACGCCAGCCGCGAAACCGCCCGCGCGCAAGGGCGGCAGACCCCACATCGTGGTTGGCGTGAACGACTTCGGCGGGGCGTACCCGGGACTCGTCGCCAACGACGGTGCGATCGCGGGACCCAACTCGCTGTTCAGCAAGGCCGGCCTGGACGTGGAAATCAAGCTGGTGCCGGGTTCCAAGGAACGCCTCGAACAATTCGATGGTGGGCAGGTCGACGTGATGCTCTTGACCCTCGACTACGTCGCGAATCTGTACCCCGTGTATCACGCCAAGGGCACCGAGGTTCAGGCCTTCATGATGGTCGACTGGTCGCGCGGCAACTTGGGAATGGTGACCAAGCCCGGCATCACTTCCATCGAGGGGCTGAAGAAGGCGCGCATCGCCACCACCCGCAACACGCCCACCCACTACTTCATCTTCACCCTGCTCGACCGCTCCAACCTGAGCGCCGCCGAGATCACCCAGGTCAAGGAGTCGCTGGTGTTCGCCAAGAAGACCCCGCTGGCGGGCGAGATGTTCCAGCGGGGCGAGGTCGATGCCGTCGCCATCTGGGAGCCGCACCTGTCGCGCGCCGCCGCCGAGGGCAAGGGCCGTCTGCTGGTCTCCACCGCGACTGCGACCAATCTGATCGCCGACGTGCTCTTCGCGCGCTCGGCGTTCCTCGACGCCAACGCCGACGTGATGCCGGCTTTCGTCAACGCCTGGTTCGAGGGCGTCGAGCAAATCCGCAGGGATCGCCCAGGTTCGGTGGCGCTCATCGCGAAGGCGTTCAAGCAGCAGCTGAAGGAAACCGACGAGGTGCTCTCGAAGATCAAGCCCGCCACCTTCGCCGACAACCGCGCCTTCTTCGGTCTGGAGACCGAGTCGTCGCCGTATTCCATTTTGTTCAACGAGGCCGCGCAGATCTGGAAGCGTGAGGACGTGATCAAGGAGATCCCAGATCCGCGCAAGGCGGTGCGGACCAAGTTCCTCGAGGCCGTGGCCGCGCAGCACGCTGGCGAGAAGGTGGTCGAGGAATTCGAGTTCAAGTCCTCCAAGGCCAAGGGCGACGCGCTGCTGTCCAAGAGCGTTTCGATCTTCTTTCCCTCGGGCTCGGCCGAGCTGGACGCCAACGCCCGTCGCATCGTGGACGACTTCGCCAACCGCACGGTGGGTGTGTTCCAGAACGCCTATGTACGCGTGGAAGGCAACACCGACTCGGTGGGAAATCGCAAGCTCAACACCGCGCTTTCCAAGCGGCGCGCGGACGCTGTGATCGACTACCTGGTTTCTCGACACCGCTTCGACACTGCCCGTTTCGTTGCCGTTGGCAATGGACCCGACCGTCCGGTGGCCGACAACAAGACCGACCCGGGGCGCGAGCTCAATCGTCGCACCGATTTCCGCGTCGTCCCCAACTACTGATCTCCGACCTCTGTCCCAGCAAGGTGACCCCATGAAATCCACGACGATGACGAAGGCGCTTGTGACCCTGTTCTTCGCGCCCTTTCTCTCTGCCCAGGCCTTGGCCCAGTCGGCCCACGATCCGATCCCGCTCGACAACCTGGCCAAGCCGGCCGGTAAAGCTGCGGGCGGTGCCGCCCGGGCCCCGCGCACCCGCAGCGAAGCCGCTGGCGCCCGACCCAAGTTGGTGGTGCTGCTGGTGGCGGACATGTTCCGGCTTGACTACCTGTCCCGCTACGCGAGTGACTTCGGCCAGGGCGGCTTCCGCCGGCTGCTGAAGGACGGTGCCGTGTGGACCGGCCGCTACGGCCATCAAAACACGTACACCGCGGCCGGGCACGCGCTGCTGGCGTCCGGCAGCTACCCGTACATCAACGGGATCATGCAGAACAAGTGGTACAACCAGACCACCAAGCGGGTCGAGTCCATGCTGTCCGACCCAGCCGCGCGTCTTCTGCAAGGCGAGACCACGCCCGAGGACGAGACCTCGCCGCGCAACTTCAACGGCAGCACCATCGGCGACGAGCTGCGCCTGACCACCCCGGCGTCGAAGGTGGTGACCCTGGCTATCAAGGACCGCGGCTCCATCCTTTTGGGCGGGCGCATGGGGCAGGCCTACTTCATGGCCGATGCCACCGGCGACATGATCTCCAGCACCTACTACATGCCCGAGCTGCCGGTCTGGGCCCAGGCCTTCAATGCCCGCAAGCTGCCGCAGGCCGCGTTCGGCAAGACCTGGGAGCGACTGTTGCCTGCCGAGCGCTACAGCGAGCCCGACAATTATCGGTCTGAGTTCGACGGCAAGGGCATGGGCCGAACCTTCCCGCACAAGCTGACCGGCAAGCTGGACAAGCCCGGTCCCGATTTCTACACCATGTTCACCCACAGCCCGTTCGGCCTGGACTACACCTTCACCTTTGCGCAGGCCGCGCTGGACGGCGAACAACTGGGCAAGCGAGGCGTGACCGACATGTTGGGCGTGTCTATCACCCCGACCGACATCTCGGGCCACGCCTTCGGCCCGTACAGCCAGGAGATGCACGACATGGTGCTGCGGGTCGACCAGTCCCTGGCCACCTTCCTGTCCGACCTCGATCGCCGATTCAAGCCCGGTGAGGTCGTGGTCGTCTTCACCGCCGATCACGGCGCCGTACCGATGCCCGAGTGGAGCGACGAGCAGAAGCTGTCGGGCGTGCGCATGAAGAAGGGCACCATCAAGAAGGCCGTCGAAGACGCCCTGAACGCCCACTTTGGCCAGGCCAACTGGGTCGCCGCCCTGGAGGATCCCAGCATCTACTTGAACCGTGAGGTCATCGCCCAGAAGAAGCTCGACCCCGCTGCCGTGGAGCGCATCGCAGGCGAGGCCGTGCTGGGCCTGCCGGGTTTTCTGACCTATTACACGCGCACCCAGCTGCTGAACGGCTGGCTGCCCCCGACCCACCTGGGGCAGGTGGTGGCGCGCGCCTATTCACCCACCCGCAGCGGCGACGTGGTCACGGTCATGGCGCCGTTCGCGTTCTGGGGCAAGTACGCCGAGAAAGACTGGGGCACCACCCACGGTAGCCCCTTCCGCTACGACACCGACGTGCCCCTGATCATGATGGGCAAGCGCTTCCGCCCCGGCTACTACGGCGAGACCGACATGGTCGACCTGGCTGCCACCCTCGCCGAGGTGCTGGGCATCACCGCCCCCGCCGGTTGTGAAGGCCAGCCGCGTAGCGAAGCGCTGAAGTAGCGCGAAGGCCAAGTTCAGTCGCCGATGTTCAGTCGGCGACGTCCTCGTTGGGATTGGCACCCAGGACGACTTCTCCAGATGCTCCCTGGGTCAGTGAGATGCCCCAGCCGTCGCGGAACTGCCAGCTGACCGCTGTCCGGCGGGCAGACCGCGGCTTGCCGAGACGCTTTCGCATCTCGGCGCTGGTCTCGGCAAAGTCGGCGGCGCAGGAAAAGGAGAGGCTGCCCAGCACCCAGCCCTTTCCATTCTCGGCTGCGGTGAAGGAGAACAAGGCACTCTTGACCACCCCGGCTGGCTTCAGCAGCCCCAATACCAAGGAGGAATCCGTTCTTCCTTCCTCTCGCAGACTGAGCCATGGGATCTGCTGCCCTATCTGCGACGGATTGACGGCAGCCATTTGCTTGCGTCCTGCCAAGAACTCCAAAACCTTGGATATCGTCGGCACAGTATCAGAGGCGTCCGACGGACCAGGGCCGGCTCCAGGCGCCGCCAAGGCGAAGTCCGCAAGGACCGACATGAATGCGAGGACAAGCGCGCAGTGGAGGCGTCGTAGGGTCATTTGGCAACCTTGTAGCATGCACCTGGCAAAGTCACCCCGCCGTGACACACATTCAAAGCGTAGGTCAGCTTGTCGAGAAGAGCCGTGGGGTCGAGCAGATCCGTCCGCCGTTGAAAGGGCTTGTTTCCTCTCGCCGTGAGAGAGCCGCGCCAGCCTCCAGAGTAGAGCTCGAAATGCAGCATCGAATCGTGGTTCATCTTTCCGACCGCCGCAATTTGCTGACCCGCCTTCACCTGCGTACCGGGCCGAAGCGACGCCACCGAGGGCGGATCGATTTCGCAATACCGGGCCACACAAGATCCGTGTCGAACCGAGATCGCCGACGTCCCCCGGAAGAAGTTCGGCAGGTACTCCTCTACAATTCCGTCGTCGATGGCGAAGATCGGAGTCCCTTTGGGCGCGACCAGATCGCAACCCGCATGAAGCCGGCCCTGGGGCCGCTGGGCCCCAAAATGGCGATGGTGGCCTCGGCTTGGGTGATAGTCGAGTCTTGGAACAAAAGGCAGGGGAAATGGCATGACTGTCCTCCGTTGGGTAGTGCGACCAGGAAGACCTGCTCGCCGCAGGTGCATGCCGAGTTGTCGGATCGAGCCGCGAAAAAGTTGCCCAAGAAGATCAGTTGTACCGAGCGGAACGGGTGGTGCGATGACCGCATGGTCGGGACCGGCGCCACCCGATCGACCGGTGGGTCCGGCGGCAGCAACAGCGGCGATGCTGGTACGCCCGCCTGCGCATGCGTGATGCACGAGCGCGGCGGCATCCATTGGCAGACGGAGACAATCAATTGCGGCGCTATTGTAGAAACCATCGCAGCCCTCACAATTGACTATTGCACCGGTTACTGAACAAGTGCACAGTAATGGCTATGGCTGGCGTGGAAGAACTGGCACAGGAGATTGCAGGCATCTCGGCGCACGTCGATGCAGCGACACATCGCCTACTCGAATGTATTCGGCAATTCGATGACTGCGGCGGTTGGTTTCAGCAGGGCGCAGTGTCCTGTGCCCATTGGCTGGCGTGGCGGGTGGGGCTGGACACTGCGACCGCACGCGAGAAGGTCCGCGTGGCGCATGCCCTCGGCAGCC
>Ga0302322_100005798_pt1 | contig 10871 bp, 12 predicted proteins | sample Fen_T0_2_FD_203757 | JGI IMG/M metagenome (GOLD analysis project Ga0302322, IMG submission 203757) | Peat permafrost microbial communities from Stordalen Mire near Abisko, Sweden - Fen_T0_2 | ecosystem: Environmental > Terrestrial > Soil > Wetlands > Permafrost | place: Sweden: Abisko... | reverse complement strand
GAAGCTCAACGTGAGTAGCAGGGCAAGGCAGGTCATAACGTAAATTCGTTTCATTGGAATTCTCCTTAAATCGAACGTTTCAGTTTTCAGCTTGAACCAGCTGTCTTGGTTTCAGATTAAGACAATCTATTTTCCGATTGAGATAAACAACGCTCTGACGAAAGTTGTTTTCACAGGGGGCAAACCTGACGTCTCAGTGATCGTGAGAGTAAAAAGACCGCATACTCGATGAATTTCAACCACTCCAGCTAACTGCTCACGACCACGTTTTGTTTGATTGTCTCTCTGATTAAATACATTTGATTTAGGTGAATCCAGCCAGCCTACCACTTCATCTACTTGGTACACGACAAACAGATTGCAGTAGTGGAGGCAAATAAAAGTGTTCACCAAGGCTGATTGGCTCATACTTGCGGCGGCTTTCTTGTCTTTCCTCTTTTCGGTTTCCCTTTGGTTCGGCGTTGGCATGAGCGCCAGCAAGGAGGCTGGCGTCTTCGTGGGCCTATGGGTTCCATCTATCCTCTCGGCAGGAAACTACTTCCGGCAGGCCGCGCGGGCCAAGCGAAATGTCTGACACCGCGATATTCCTCGTTGGTTTGTTCACTTTTGCGCTACTCTCCTGGGGGATTTACTTCACCTTCGTAGAAGTACGGCGCCTTGATGAGGCAGCGAAAGCCAAACGGCAGTCAAATAGGCTGTAGGTACCGATGTCACCTATCACCGGCAGACAAAGACTAAAGACTGATGTTGGACAGGTGCGGTTCCCCATCTGTCCGCGACTTGGTCCAAGGAGAGTGAAGCAATGGATCTATATTCTTCTACTTCACAGCAGAGCAATCAGGCAAACCCAAGCAAGGTATGTATCGTTTGCGGCGGGACCATCCTGTGGCGAAGACGGCTTGCCACCAATTGGGAGAAAGTTCGGTACTGCAGCGCCTCCTGCCGGCGCGTTTCAGCGGCTAGGGCGAGAACCGCAGTCAACGACCGCGTAGAAGCCTACGATCACCTTGCCGCCGAGTCGGTGGCTTCTGCTGCGTGAGCACCGTCCTGATGCGCGCGCCGAATTCCATTAGCGCTTTGCTGGAACGCTGACATGATTCAATCGTGCGTTGTTTTCGGAGCTTACGGAGGCATAGGTTCGGCGCTTTGTCGTCGCCTGGCCAAGACGGGCGCACATCTGCTGCTCGCAGGCCGGGATGAGGTGCGGCTGGCTAGTCTGGCCGCAGAACTTGGCGCTGAAACATTCTGCCTGGACGCCAGCACCTTGCGACCGGTGGAGTCGTGCATGAAACGAGCCGTGGAATTGCACGGCCATGTCGATGGTGTAGCCAATTGTGTAGGCTCACTCTTACTCAAACCAGCGCACCTTCTCTCGGAAGAAGAGTGGGATGCTGCCATCACTACGAATTTGAAATCAGCATTCGCCGTCGTCCGTGCTGCGGCGATCACAATGACACAGAATGGTGGATCGGTCGTGTTGCTCTCCACGGCGGCGGCCCGCATCGGATTAGCGAACCATGAGGCAATCTCCGCAGCCAAGGCCGGGGTCGAGGGTTTGGCGCTCGCCGCGTCCGCCTCTTACGCCTCGAAAGGAATCCGAGTTAATTGTGTGGCGCCGGGTATGACCCGTACCCCTCTCACGGCCAAGTTGCTGCAGAACGAAATGATGGCCAAGGCATCGGCTGGCATGCATGCATTGGGTCGGATCGGCGAGCCAGACGATGTTGCGTCCGCGATCGAGTGGTTACTCGATCCCGAGCAGAGTTGGGTCACCGGCCAGGTGATTGGTGTGGACGGCGGGCTTTCCCGAATTCGATCTCGATCCTGATGCAGTTCGTGACGCCTGGGCCATCGAAAACAGATGACACTGACCAACCATGCCGATTGTGTAATAGTGGGCGCCGGTATTGCGGGCCTGGTAGCCGGCCGTAGTTTGCACGCTCGGGGTCTTAGCGTTCTGATCGTCGACAAGGGACGAGGTGTGGGAGGACGCCTGGCGACTCGGACTTTTGAGGGAGGCCGGTTCGACTACGGTGCGCAATTTTTCACCATGCGCAATCCCGCATTTTGCCCCTTAGTGGATGAGTGGCTGGAGGCAGGGATCGTGACTCCCTGGTCCGAAGGATTTGTTCTTCCCGACGGCAAGCTAAAAAATACTGGCGAGGTCCACTACCGTGGAGTGGGTGGGATGAGAATGATCGCCAAGCACCTTGCCCACAACCTGGATGTGCGTTCCCAGATCGAGGTCACGGCGATAAGTATCGAGAAGGGTATATGGAAAGTGCTGGTCGCGAGCGGCAATGTGTTCACGGGAAAAGTCCTGATTCTGACTCCACCTGTTCCGCAATCGCTAGCATTACTGAACGCCGGCAACGTACCACTGGAGAAGTCCGTCCAAGGGAAGCTGTCGAGGTTCACATATAACCCCTGTATCGCGGTGATGGCGATTCTGCACGGTCCAAGTCGGATCCCCTCGCCAGGGGGAATTTGGTTTTCCGGTGAACCGGTCGCCTGGGTCGCGGACAACACTCAGAAAGGTATCTGCGCCGAAGCAGGGGCTGGCAGCAGCATTACTTTGCACGCGGGCCCCGACTTCAGTCGCGCTCATTGGGACCATGCGACGCGGACGGCTGGATTTCTTTTGCAAAAGGCAGCTCCATGGCTGGGGGCGCGAGTGAAGCACTTTCAGACACACCGATGGAGGTTCAGCCAGCCGACTCACATTCACGATGATCTGGTACTGAGCGTGCACCGCCCCGCGCCACTGATACTCGCGGGAGATGCGTTCGGGGGTCCACGCGTGGAAGGCGCAACGCTATCTGGTCTTGCCGCAGCCGCTTGTCTTTAAGGGTCTTACTTTTTCGGCCTTTTAAGGGCTTGTGACAATCAGCCCTGTGCAGGGGCTGCCGCCCGACTTGCAGTAGGTGTGAGGCACACTGGAATCGAAGTAGATCGAGTCGCCAGCCTCCAACTCGTAGCCGTGGCCCCCGATCGCCACCACGAGTGCTCCGGAGAGCAAGTACAACAGTTCCGCTCCCGCGTGAGTGTGCGGCTTCAGTTTCTCCTTCGCGATCTTCTGGAATTCCGCGTAGTACGCGTTGAGCTTTCGCGGCGTCGCCCCGTAGTCCAGAGTTTCGAAGAAGTATGAGACCTCAGATGTCCCCGGGCGTTCCGGAAAGCGCTGGCGATCCAGCTTTTTTGCCACTGCCACCACATGGCGCTTGCGCTCATCCATGAAGAAGTGATCCAAGCCCACGTCGAAAACTGTTGCGATGCGTGCCAAGGTAGGCAAAGTAGGATAGAGCTTGCTACGTTCCAGCTTGGATAACATCGCCGCGGAAAGCCCTGTATGCCGCCCCAGTTCCACCAGACCCAGTTTCTTCTTGAGGCGTAGGTTTTTCAGTTTTTCCCCGATCGAGTATGGTTTTAGCCAGCCCGCCACCGTCTCTTTGGAGGAAGCAGGCTCAGCCCTTTTTGCGCCCAGCACAGGCTGGCGTTTGTTCTGACTTCCGTTGATGCCGATTCCGGCCAATGCGACCTCCTGTCATATCAATGCAACGTATTTTCTCTAGATTCAATTGATCTACGGTGATCAGATGCAAATAAAAAGGGAAACGTCGCAACTTCTCCTTCTCGCGCCCTGGCAGTTATGAGTTCGGCACGCCCCCATGGGCCAAGACCTCGGTCCCGGCAGTGTCCACCTTCTTTCCGCGCCTCTGGTGTGCCTTTTGATTAACGAGATAATCTCGCCTATGAAACTTGCACCATCATCCTCGGAACTCGCTCCGACCAGCAATTCTGACCTGCCTCCGATTTGATCTACTCATCTCTTGAATAGAGCCTTTTCTTGAAGGTCATGTGCCACAATGTGCCACGATTTGCGAGGAATAGGGGAACGGTGCCAGGCGCCGCAGGAGTGGTCGGGAGAACCTGCCCGACCTTCCGCCCCTAGAATGTCCCGGGGTGCCCTGCGGCTGCGCGTCGCTGAACCACGTTCCCAATCGCGCCTATTCAGTTACGACGCTGGTCAGATCGACACTGCCGCTGGGTTCCCCGGGTCTTACGCTGACACTCGCAGACCTGGAAGGCAGTAGGCGCGCAACGTATCATCAAGTCTCTGGAGCTGGATGGAATCATCAACTGATTCTCGTCGCCGATCGCTGGTCCTGCTGACTGGAGCCACAGGCTACATCGGAGGGCGCCTTCTCAAGGCTCTTGAAAAGGCTGGGTGGCCAGTTCGTTGTCTGGCCAGACGCCCAGAATTTCTGCGGCCGCGCGTCGCTCCCAACGTCGAGGTGGTGAAGGGCGATTGCCTCGACCAAGCTTCCCTCCCAACAGCGCTGGCCGGAGTCCACACAGCCTATTACCTGGTCCACTCGATGGGCTCCTCAGGTAAGTTTGAAGAAGAGGACCGTCAAGCGGCCAGCAATTTCGCTGCGTCCGCGCGCCAAGCGGGTGTGTGCCGCATCATCTATTTAGGTGGCCTCGGTGCTGAGGGACAAGCGCTGTCCGCCCATTTGCGAAGTCGTCAAGAAGTAGCGGACATTCTGCGTTCTTCTGGAATTCCCACGGTCGAGTTTCGCGCTTCGATCGTGATCGGCTCGGGAAGCCTCTCCTTTGAAATGATTCGCGCTCTGGTGCAGCGCCTGCCGGTGATGATTTGCCCGCGTTGGGTCGCCGTGAAGGCTCAGCCGATCGCAGTCGAGGACGTAATCGCCTATCTCCTGCAAGCCCTTGAGCTGCCGGTTGGGGAGGCCGCGGTATTTGAGATCGGCGGCGCCAACCAGGTGAGTTACGGCGAAATCATGAAAGAATACGCGCGGCAATGCGGCCTTCGCAGATGGACCATTTCGGTACCGTTCCTGACGCCTCGTCTTTCCAGTCTGTGGCTGGGCCTGGTCACGCCGATCTATGCCCGCATCGGGCGCAAGCTCATCGACAGCCTGCGCAATCCGACGCTCGTGCGGAATCCATCAGCGCTGAGAGTGTTTGATCTCAGGCCTAAGACTTTAAGAGAAGCAATTGAGAGGGCCCTCCAGAATGAGGACCAGGAATTCGCCGAGACGCGCTGGTCGGACGCACTGTCGTCGGGTGGGAAAACGCCGTCGTGGGGTGGTGTGCGTTTCGGCACCCGGCTTGTAGACTCTCGCACGTTAAGCGTCTCGGCTTCACCGGCAGCAGCCTTTGCTCCCATCCGGCGAATTGGGGAAGCGAACGGTTGGTACTTTGCTGGCCTTCTGTGGTGGTTCCGCGGTTTTCTGGATCTTATAGTCGGCGGCGTCGGAATGCGTCGGGGCCGCCGCAATGCGGAGACCCTGGTGGTGGGCGATGCGCTGGATTTCTGGCGAGTGGAGGCGTTCGAGTCCGCTCGTCGGCTGAGCCTGGTTGCCGAAATGAAAGTGCCCGGACGCGCTTGGCTCCAATTCGACGTTGAGCCGATCAGTGCACAGCCAGATTCGCTAGGATCAAATATCCGCCAGACCGCAATTTTCGATCCCGCGGGTCTGGGCGGTCTTGTCTACTGGTACGCGCTGTATCCCGCCCATCGCTGGATTTTTGCCGGAATGCTTCGTGCGATCGCCGCCCGAGCAGAGCTTGAGCCAGGCGCGACTCCCCAAGGCGGATAAGCATTCTGACTGGAAAAGAACTCCAAGAGGAGTGGGTTCTTGCTCACCCACGTCACTTTGCTTGAGAAGCAAAGAAATACGAGCCCTTTGCACTCTCGCGCACACAAACTTCAAGAGAAAGGCGCTTTTACCTTTATTCAACTTTATTGTCTATATATTCAAAACAGAAAGCAAATTCCAAAGTCTCACAGGAGAAATAATAATGTCTGAACAGCAAACAGCACACGACATCGTTGATACCGCCGTAGCCGCAGGTTCCTTCAAAACCCTGGCGACGGCGCTGACATCTGCTGGCCTGGTAAACACCATGAAGGGAGCAGGACCGTTCACCGTCTTTGCCCCGACAGACGAAGCGTTCGCCAAGCTGCCCGCAGGAACGATCGAGACCCTGCTGAAGCCGGAAAACAACGAACAACTGCGTGGCATCCTGACTTATCACGTGGTGCCGGGAAAGGTCACGGCCGCCGATGTCGTCACCCTGAAGTCGGCAAAAACCGTGAATGGCAAGTCCCTGAAAATTGCCACTCACAACGGTGGAGTCACAGTCGATGCCGCGAACGTGGTAAAGACCGACATCCTCTGCACCAACGGCGTGATTCACGTGATCGATTCCGTTGTCCTGCCTCAGTAACATTGGCGAAACTGCATTGGTTTTTCCGAACCTGCAAAAGCAATGCGCGATTGAGGTTGGATTCTTAGAGAGAAACGAGCCAGCGGATGGCACAAGACAACGCTGTGCCATCCTTATTTTTTCCGGCTACCTGAGCCGTCTCGAATCGCTTAGTTAGGGGATACGAGAACGGTTCTTGAACTCAAAACCGCATTCGCGCCTAGAGGTATCGGTGATACAGATGAGGTTCGACAGTAGTTCTTGGTTGACTATATTGTAAGCGCCGAAGTCCTTGAGGATTGATCAAAGCGCAATTGAAATACGGGGAATCGTTTGTCGGACCGACTGATCTTCGTGCTTGGAATGATGATGACCATGATTTTCGCCTTTGGAGTCACGCTTATGGTTCGTGAGTTTCGCCATTCTGCTCAAGAGAACAAGCATCGCGCAGCCCGACGAGCTCTCCACGCCAAGCCGCGCGTCATTGACATTGATCCGAAAGAAGAGCAATAGGGCACGAGCAACCACGAATGGCAATTTCCTGCCAATCACCACTACACTTTCAAAAGCCGATAGTTGATCAACGCAATGACGATCGAGAGGACTAACAGAGTCAGGCTGGGCAGCATTTTGAACAACGGATTCTTTACGCGCAGATGAGTGACAAAAGCACACCCCATCAAGAGAGCGATGCCAAGGCCACCGGCCACCGCCAAAGACTTTCGTTCAATTCCGATCAGCAACATCAGCGAAAAGGTCAATTTCAGAATGCCAACCAGGTCTCGCAACCAGTCCGGCAGACCATAATGTTTGAACTCCTCCATGACATTGCCGTAGCGTACCACCCAGACAAAGAAAATCGATGTGGCCACCAGCGCCTGCAAGGAAATCGTCAAGCTATGCATGCCGAAATGGTATGGCTGTTCGCGCTGAATTGCTAGCGAGAATCCCAGGTTGGACTCAGAGCGGCTCCTAAGTTGCGATGCTTCCTTTCATGCTCAGATTCACGCTCTGCGATAGCCGTAGCATCAAGGGTTATAAAGTAATGACACAACCATGGATGATCTGAACGAGCTAGCCGATAATCCTCGCGTAACCGTACGGCGTTCAGGACCGCCCGATCCGGCTGGCACTTGCGTCGTTTACTGGATGCAACGTGCGCAGCGGGGCTTGGACAATCCAGCGCTGGACGTGGCAGTTGAGGCAGCGAACGCGCTGGCGAAGCCTGCCATTGTATTCTTCGCGCCCGTTCCTTTTTATCCGCGTGCCAACCTTCGCCACTACCGCTTCCTCGCCCAGGGCATTCCGGATATCGCGGAGTCGCTCAAGAAACGCCACATTGGCTTCGTGCTGCGGCGATTCCCAGAGCACAGTCTCATCAAGTTCTGCGAGGAAGTTAGGCCGTCGCTGGTGGTGGGCGATGAGAATCCGATGCGGGAGCCCGAGTCCTGGCGGCGCTCCGCGGCGAAGAAACTCAGCACACCGCTCTGGACCGTTGACGCGGATGTCATCGTTCCCTCGATACTGCTGGAAAAAGCGCAGTACGCGGCGCACATCATCAGGCCGAGATTGCAGGCGCAACTCGGGCGCTTCCTGGTCCCGCCGAAAAACACAAAAGCACAAGTGGCGTGGAGAAGGCCTCAGGCGTTGCAGTCGCTCGACCCCGAGTTTGAAATCACGCAGGGCTGGCCGCTTGACGCCTCGGTTGGTCCGGTGTCAGGCTTTCGCGGCGGCACGAACGAAGCGCTGAGAATTCTGAAACACTTCATCAAGCACGGACTGTCCGCCTATGGCACCAACCGCAACAAGCCGGAGGTGAACGGAACCAGCCAGCTTTCGCCCTATCTGCATTTCGGGCATATCGGTCCGCTCACCGTCGCGCTGGCCGTACAGAAGGCCGACGCACCCAAGGTGGACAAGGAAGCATTCCTGAACCAGGTAATCACTTGGCGCGAGTTGGCGGTAAACCTGGTGCGATTCAATCCGAATTACGACAATTTCGAGTGTGCCGAGCCGTGGGCACACCGCACACTGGCCAAGCATGCGAAAGACAATCGCCCGGTGCTATACAGCGAAAAGCAGTTGGAGCATGCAGAGACGCACGATTCGCTTTGGAATGCGGCGCAGATGCAGATGGTCAATACCGGCTGGATGCACAACTATGTGCGGATGTACTGGGGGAAAAAGCTTCTGGAGTGGAGTCCGTCGCCGGCACAGGCCTCCCAGATCGCTGTGCGGCTGAACGACAAGTACGAACTGGACGGTCGCGACCCCAATGGCTACGCGGGGATTGCGTGGTCGATCGTAGGAAAGTTCGACCGCCCTTGGTTTGAGCGGCCCGTCTTCGGGCAGATTCGATATATGTCCGGCGAGAGCACTGGAAAGAAGTTCGACAGCAAGAAGTATATTCAGCAGAATTCGTTGCCATAGTGGCGGCTTGTGTCACGCAGAGTCACAGGCAGGATATTGTAGATCGTGAGTATGAAGATCAATTGGTGACGCTATGTTCTTAAAACTCTATTGCATTGCCCTCCCGATTTTCTTTGCGGTGGATATGGTCTGGCTCGGCCTAGCCGCGAAGAATTTCTACGCCAAACACATCGGGTTCCTGATGAAGGCCAACGTCAATTGGGCGGCGGCCATCCTCTTTTACCTCCTCTTCATAGCGGGCTTGGTGGTGTTCGTCGTTGTTCCGGCCCTCGAGAAGGGTTCATGGGTGCGTGCGCTCCTGTTCGGGGCGTTGTTCGGTCTCATTACCTATGCAACGTACGATCTCACGAATCTCGCCACGCTCAAGGATTGGCCCCTTGTGGTTACGGTGGTGGATTTGATTTGGGGTACGGTATTGGCAGCTTCCGTATCAGTCGGAACCTACGTCATTGCGGCAAAGATCGGCCTATGAACTACTATCGGACATTGGCATTCCTGCTGTGGGGGTACATGAGCCTATGGTTCCTGATCTCATTGTTCAAGAGAAGGAACGACGTGGCCGACGTGGCGTGGGGGTTGGGCTTCGTGCTTCTGGCGTGGACATCTTTCTTTCTATGCGGCGGGTCGGGAACGCGAGGCGTACTGGTAGGCGTTTTGGTGAGCGTATGGGGCTTACGTCTTGCATGGCACATCCATGCCCGCAATCGGGGCAAGGCGGAAGATCACCGCTACATGGCCTGGAGACGGCAATGGGGCAGATGGTTTTATGCACGTTCGTATGCGCAGGTATACCTTCTGCAGGGCGCGCTCCTATTTCTTATCTCGTTGCCGGTGCTGATTATCAATCGAAGCGGAGGTGGGCCGTTCCGTTTTCTGAACGGCATCGGCGTCCTTGTTTGGCTGTTTGGATTCCTTTTCGAATCGGTGGGTGATGCAGAGCTTGCACGGTTCGTGAAAGATCCGCTTAACAGGGGCAAGATATTGCAAAGCGGGCTGTGGCAGTACACCCGACACCCCAACTATTTCGGAGAGGTTACGCAGTGGTGGGGCATTTGGCTGGTGGCGCTCGGCGTTCCGGGGGGTTGGGTTGGGATTGTCGGGCCCCTCACGATCACCGTCCTAATCCTGAAGGTTTCGGGGATTCCCATCCTTGAAAGGAAGATGGCCGAGAATCCCGATTTCGCGGAGTACAAAAGAAGGACGAGCGTGTTCCTCCCCTGGTTTCCGAACGGATAATGGTGACTGGAACCGGAAAGGGATTTTCTTCGGTTTTCCGAGATTGTTTCAGTTGCTGCGCCTACTAGACCACCAGCGTCCGCGGGGTGGTTCCGGAGCGAAGCGGAGGAGCTTCGGCGGGGACTTGGGGTGCAGGGGAAAGGGGCGGCCAGCCCCTTTATCCCCTGCTTATCTCTGTAGAAGCACGGCTCATTTTTTCATAGCCAAGGCTTGATCTTGCACGCCAATGCTGTCGGATGAGGTCGCCAGTGTCAGGCAGATTGGGCGAATAAATGGCGCAAGCTTGCGAGAACGCCTGCTTACGTAAACTGACCTGAGCTAGAGAACGGATTTCAGTGCATCAATTGTTCAGAAAGGGTTCCATGGCGGCATAGACTTGTGCGGGCTGTGCGGCGTAAAGTGCATGCCCTGCATTTTGGATTTGCACGATTTGTGCTTGCGAGAACGTGGCCAAGTATTCCTTCGCTACTGCCAGAGGAACAAAATCACATGCACCTCGTAAGACAAGCACTGGGGTCGAGTTGCCACGCAGAACCGGACGGGGGTCTGGATATGATTTCTGGGTTGCGAATACCACCTTGTTGACATAGTTATTGGAGCCGACGATGAGACTTCTGGGGATGCGTGCCTCAGCCCCGGCACAGTAGTTGTTCTCGATTTTGACGCTGGTCGGCATTGCGTCCATGAAAGCTTCCATTGCCGACTCCGAGACAATTTGTTTCGCAATCACCGGATTGCGCGCAGCCAAGAAAAGCGCAGCCATGATGGCTGGCGTAAACCCTGGGTCTTCGCCGACATTGGCACTGTGGGAATAGTCGAATTGGAAACGACCCACATCCCACATCGCGCCCGGAGAAGAAAATACTATCTTCTCAACGTGGCCTGGGTGAGCCGCCATATAATCCACAGCCAGAGTATTTCCCCATGATTGGCCGATGAGGACCATCTTGTCAGCAGCGATGTTTATC
>Ga0302322_100005797_pt1 | contig 10872 bp, 5 predicted proteins | sample Fen_T0_2_FD_203757 | JGI IMG/M metagenome (GOLD analysis project Ga0302322, IMG submission 203757) | Peat permafrost microbial communities from Stordalen Mire near Abisko, Sweden - Fen_T0_2 | ecosystem: Environmental > Terrestrial > Soil > Wetlands > Permafrost | place: Sweden: Abisko... | reverse complement strand
TTGATCGGCGATGGCTTGGCTGGCACTGCGGACCGCCACGATGTCCCTGAGCACGGACTTGAAGCTCGTGCCCGTCGCCTCAGACTTGGCCAGCGTCAGGTTGGAAACCTCGGCGATGCCGTCGACCAGGGCCTTGATGCTCTGGGCCTGCTTCGAGCTGGTCTCGGCGAGCTTGCGGATCTCGTCGGCCACCACCGCAAACCCCCGGCCCGAGGCGCCGGCGTGGGCCGCTTCAATGGCGGCGTTCATCGACAAAAGGTTGGTCCTGTCGGCGATGTCGAGGATGAACTTCACGATCTCCTGGATTTCCTGGGTCTTTTTGACCACCCCTCCGATGGATTGGCGGAGCGATTCGAGGGACTTCTCCCCCTGCTCACCGGTGGTGGTCAGGTTGCCTGTCAGTTCGTGGGTCACCCGGGCTTCGGAGGCCGTGGCTCCGATCCGGCGCCTGTTGGCCTCCATGGATTGGCTGAACAGGAAGAACTGGGTGGCCATTCCCTGGGTGAGGGTGTTGGCGTCGGTGATCCGGGCCAGGATATCGGAAATCTCGTTTCCCGCGGTCGTGGTCTGCCCGAGCTGGCCCACAGCAAACCGAGCCACCTGGCCCGATGTGGCCGACATTTCTTCGATGGCGGCCGCCGATTCTTCGGTGTTTGCCGCGAGGGTCGAGCCCATGTGTGACAATCTGTCGGTCACTGTCGCGAGGGAAACCACCTGTTTTCTCAGGTCTTGCTGCAGCAGCTCGACCGACCGGGCCAGTTGGCCCAACTCGTCCCCCGAGGCCAACAGCCCCGGCGGAACCTCCTTTGACAGGTCCCCTTGGGCCACGGCGCCTAAGGAGCCGATCAATTGCCGGGTCTGGCGCCGAATTCCCGCTACGATGAGCAGCAGCACCACGAGGCTCACAGCCAGGCCGACGGCGGCCAGGAAAAAGGATGCCACCAACTCCTCGGTGTCCACACCCACCCGATGGTCGATCATCTGACCCAGGGCCGCTACGCCCTCGTCGTGGAAGGCGTTGACCACAGGGACGAAACTGGCCAATCTGGCGTTCAGTTCGACTGGGTCGAATTTCGGGTTCTGGGCGGCCTGAAACGAGGCGTCTCGGATTTCGGCGGCGGCGGCCAAAAGGGGGTCAAGAACCTTTTTCATTTTGGCGTCGTAGTCGGACACCACAGCGGCGCTCAGGGCGGCTTCCTTCACCGACCGATCAACCTGGTCGGCCAACTCGGTGGAAGTCAGGTTGATCTCCCGGGCCAGGGCGAAGAAGTTGAGCCTCTCTCCCTGGGTCAGGGTGGTCTTGCCGGGGCGGGTGAACTCGCGCAGGCTCGTCAGCCCGTCGAGGAGACCGGGGGCCGATTGGTAGAGGGCCAGGACGAGGTAGTAACTATCGAGGTCAGGGTCGAGGACGAGTCCGCTGTTGTCGCTTAAAAAGCCCAGCTCAGTGGTCAGCCGTTCGTGGACCGACGAAAACTTCTCATAGTCACCGCCGGCGCCGCCCTTGACCAACGTGGCGACTCCCTCGGGTCCCAGCCAGTCAATGCCGTCGGTCTTCTGATCCTCGGCGTTATAGTTCAGGTTCCCCGCCACGTCCTTGGCCTGGGTGGCGAAGGCCTCCAGAGCCTTGTTTGTCTCGTCCCCCGGGATGCCGTCTACTCCGGCCGCCTGCCAGCCAAACATCACGTCGAGTAGCGGGGCGGTCACCGACACGCCCTGCTTTTCGAGTTTGGCGGCTTGAATTCTGTTGTTTCCGTACTGGTAGAGGAACCACAGAGAAACCGTCAGTGGAACGAGAAGAATCAGGGCTCCCATCAGGATTTTGGCCCGGAGACCCAGGGTGAGTTTTTTCATGCGATCTGCTCCATTTTTCCTAGTTTAATTCACTGGCCAGGGAATTGCTTAAAATTCCCTAGCGTCGCCCACCCTGAGCCGGGGAACCTATGCCTTTCTTCAAGGGAATACCGGCAAGGCAGGATTCTCCCCAGCCAGTCTGCGTTCGGCTTGCTCTGGCGTCCAACCGGGGGTAAATTGGGGGAGTCCCTCAGAGTCGATCATCAAAGGAGACAACCATGGAAGAAGCCAAGTGCCCCTTTCCCCACGGAGACCAAAAACACACGGTGGCCGGAGCCCCCGGGAACGCCGATTGGTGGCCCCAACAGCTGAACCTCGGCATCCTTCACCAGCATTCCACCCAGTCCAACCCCATGGACCAGGGATTCGACTACGCCAAAGAATTCAAGACCCTCGACCTCAACGCCGTCGTCGCCGACCTCAAGGCCTTGATGACCCACTCCCAGGCTTGGTGGCCGGCGGACTGGGGCCACTACGGCGGACTGATGATCCGCATGGCCTGGCACTCGGCGGGCACCTACAGGACTTTCGACGGTCGCGGGGGGGCGGGCACGGGCAACCAGAGGTTCGCGCCGCTGAACAGCTGGCCCGACAACGTCAACCTCGACAAGGCCCGACGGCTGCTGTGGCCGGTGAAGCAGAAGTACGGCCGAAAGCTCTCCTGGGCCGACCTGATGATACTGGCCGGTAACGTGGCGCTGGAATCCATGGGATTCAAGACCTTCGGGTTCGCCGGGGGTAGGGTGGACATCTGGGAGCCCGAACAAGACGTCTATTGGGGCTCCGAGGCCACGTGGTTGGATGACAAACGCTACACTGGCGACCGACAGCTCGAGAATCCGCTGGCGGCCGTTCAGATGGGACTGATCTACGTGAACCCCGAAGGCCCGAACGGCAAACCCGATCCCGTAGGCTCGGGTCGGGACGTGAGGGAGACCTTCGCCCGGATGGCCATGAACGACGAGGAAACCGTCGCCCTGGTGGCCGGGGGGCACACCTTCGGTAAGGCCCACGGTGCGGGCGATCCGGCGCTGGTGGGGCCCGAGCCCGAAGGGGCTCCGGTCGAGGACCAGGGCCTGGGCTGGAATAACAAGTTTGGTAGCGGCAAGGGAGTGCACACCACCTCCAGCGGCATCGAGGGCGCCTGGAAGCCCCACCCGACCCAGTGGGACAACGGCTATTTCGACATGCTGTTCGGCTACGAGTGGGAGCTGACCAAGAGCCCTGCCGGAGCCCAGCAGTGGACCCCCAAGAACGTCAAACCCGAGGACCTCATCCCCGACGCCCACGACCCGTCGAAAAAGCATCCTCCGATGATGACCACGGCCGACCTGTCGCTGCGAATGGACCCGGCGTTCGAGAAGATCTCCCGACGGTTCCACAAGAACGCCCAGGAATTTGCCGACGCCTTCGCCAGGGCTTGGTTCAAGCTCACCCACCGCGACATGGGCCCCCGGGCCCGGTACCTGGGCCCCCTGGTCCCCCGGGAAGAGTTGATCTGGCAGGATCCCATTCCGGTCGTCAACCACAAACTTGTCGAGGCGAACGACGTCGACGCCTTGAAGTCCCAGATCCTGGCCTCCGGGTTGACGATTTCCCAACTGGTGACCACCGCCTGGGCGTCGGCTTCGACGTTCAGGGGTAGCGACAAACGGGGCGGAGCCAACGGTGCCCGGATAAGGCTGGCTCCTCAGAAGGATTGGGCCGTGAACCAGCCGGCGGACCTCGCACCGGTGTTGGCGAAGCTGGAGGCCATCCAAAAGGCGTTCAACGCCGCCTCGGGTGCCAAGAAGATCTCGTTGGCCGACCTCATTGTCCTCGCCGGATGCGCGGCCGTGGAAGCCGCTGCCAAAAAGGCGGGGCACGAGGTGAAGGTGCCGTTCGCCCCGGGACGCATGGACGCCGGGCAGGAACAAACCGACGTCGCGTCGTTTGCGGTGTTGGAGCCCGTGGCCGATGGCTTCCGCAACTACGTGTGCGCCGGAGGCGAAGCCAAGGCCGCCGAGATGCTGGTGGACAAGGCCCAATTGCTGACCCTGACGGCCCCCGAGATGACGGTGCTTGTCGGTGGTCTGAGGGTGCTGGGCGCCAACTTCGGAAACTCCTCCCTCGGAGTCTTCACGAAACGCCCCGAGTCACTGAACAACGACTTCTTCGTGAACCTGCTCGACATGGGGACGAAGTGGCAAACCTCGGCCGTCGAAGGGGTGCTCGAGGGTCGGGACCGGGCCACCGGCGACCTGAGGTGGACGGCGACGGTGGTCGACTTGGTCTTCGGCTCCAACGCGCAGCTCAGGGCCCTAGCCGAAGTCTATGCCTCCAGCGACTCGCAAGAAAAGTTCGCGAAAGACTTCGTGGCAGCCTGGACCAAGGTGATGAACCTGGATCGGTTTGATTTGAAGTGAGCCGGGCGGCGGCTCTAGGGGTTTGGGCGGGGTCTGCCTGCGGGGCTAGATCCGGCGGCGAGCGAAGCGAAGCCTATGTAGTTCTGGGCGCCGGAGATCGGTGTTTTTGGCAAAGCCGAAGGGCCGCGACGACCGGAGGTGTACTGGAAGTACACCGAGGACCGGAGCGATCCTGAGGCGAAGCCAAAACGCCGAGATCCAAGCCCTAGTTCCTTCGGGGACACCTGCCTAGAGACGCTTCTCCCTGGCTACCCAGCCGACAGCCATCCGGCGCAGCTCATGGGATCCATGGCAACCCAGCTTGCTCTTGAGATTGCCCTTGTAGGTGTCGACGGTTTTCACGCCGATGTGGAGTTTGGACGCGATTTCTGTGGTTCCTTGGCCCATGCCGATCAGACGGAAAACCTCCAGTTCTCGGTCCGAAAGGGTTTGAAGCTCCCTATCGGGGAGGTCGTCGGGGTCCACCCCTCGCCCCGCAGGGATTGCCTCCGGACCTGGCCAAAAGTTGCCGTTCGCCACGGTGCGGATGGCCTCCAGAAGGAGGGCGACGTCCTGCCCTTTCCCGCAAAACCCCAGGGCGCCGGCCGCGAAGGCCCTTTTGGAATAGAGTGCTTCCTCGTGCATAGACAGGACGAGAATTCGGGTCCCCGGGGCCCGATGCAAGATGTCTTTGATGAGGTCCAGCCCGTTGTCATCTCCCAAGGACAGGTCGACAAGAGCCACATCGGGTCTCACCGCATCGACAGCATCGATGGCCTGCTGCCGGTCCCGGGCCTCGGAGACCACCTCGAGGTCCAGCTCAAGTCTGAGGAGGCTCGTGAGTCCCTTGAGAAAGATGGGATGGTCTTCGACGACCAAGATCTTGGTCTTCGAGGGACGACCCGGGGGCGGTTCCCGATCAACGGGAAGCGAGCCATTCAATGGCATAGCGGCGCAGTTCATAGTTGTTTTTCACTCCCAGTCGAGACTTGATATGGTCCTGGTGGACACCGATCGTCTTGGCCGAAAGGCCCAGCAGGCCCGCAATCTCATTCACCCCCCGGCCCTTTCCCAGAAGTTCCAGGACCTCCCGTTCCCGGGGGGACAAGGCACTGGGGTCCCGGGGGGGGGCCACCGATGCCACGGCCTCCGAACCTTCGCTGTTTCGTTCGAAGAAGGTCTTGCCCGCCAACACGAGGCGGATGGCTTCCTTGAGAACCGACCCCGGGTCCTGTTTCATGACGAACCCCCGGGCTCCCGCTTCCTTGGCCCGAACGGCGTAGACCGCTTCATTGTGGATGGAAACCACCAGGGAAAGGACACTGGGAAACTGATCGCGGACAATCTCGAGGAGGTCGAGACCCGTCCCATCGCTGCCCAACGACAGGTCCACCAGAAGGATGTCGGGTACTTCGACCTTCAGGAGGGCCAAGGCCTCGGCTATGGTTCCGACCTGGGCCAGAACCTGGTATTTCGCCTCGCTCTCGACCAGGGATACCAGACCGTAGCGAAAGACCGGATGGTCGTCTACCACAAGAAACCTTGTCCTCATGGGTGGCCTTCCTGCTTTTTCCTCAATCGGCAGGTGACCCGCAATCCCGGATCGAGGTTCTGAAAGAGCAACCTGGCCCCGGCCGAATCGGCGCGAAACTGAAGAATCCTCATGCCCATCCGATCACCTTGGACCGAATCGCCCAACCCCTTTCCAAAGTCCCTCACCTCGAGGCTCCATTGCTCCCCTTCGTCGATGAACCGGACCAGGATGAGTTCCGAACCCGAATGCTTCACCGCATTGGCGACCAGCTCCTGGGCGATCCGATACAGTTGGAGCCGGGTCTGGGGGTCGTCGACGAAGTCCTCGCCTTCGACCTGGAGGGCCACTTGAATGTGGGGAGCCGTTTGGCTGTAGTTTTCCACGAGGTCTCCGAGGGCGGCCACCAGCCCATGCTGTTCCAAACCCGGGGGGTAGAGGGTCCGGGAGTACTGACGGGCTCGGTCGACGGCCTTCTTGAGCAGGATTCGGATCTCCCGAAGAGGTTGGACCCCGTCGGTCTTCTTGGTGGCCAGCTTCTCCTCGAGCACCGAGGTGAGCATGCCAATCCCTGCCAGGTGTTGGCACAGGTCGTCGTGGATGTCCTGGCCAATGGCCTGCATGGTGCGGTTCGAGACTTCCTGAACCACTTGCTCGAGTTCACGCCTCTGGCGAATCTGGTCGGTGAGGTTCCGGTTGGATACCCGCAGTTCCTTGGTTCGACGTTCCACCTGGAGTTCGAGCTCCCTTTGGTGGTGAAAACTCGCCTCCATGAGCGCCGTGGCCTTGACGGCCGTCGACATCTGGTCCCTGAGGGTCTCGTAGACCAGGGTGTCTTCCAAGTCGCAGCACAGGACGATGTACCCGAGAAACTCCTCCTGGTAGACCAGGGGAAGGACGACCCAATCGGGGTCATTACCGATTTCAGGGAGGACGAGGGGGCCTTCGAGCTCTTCGGAGACTTTGAGCCCGTCCCCCCGGGTCCAGCGAATGAGCCTGTGGAGGGGGCCGTCGTAGAGCACGACGTCCCCGGCCGTGAAGCCGAGGGAATCCAGGGCTAGGGCCCATTGGGACGCCAGGGAGTCCCAATCAAAGGCGCCCTGGAGCCTGACGCCAATCTCTCGCAGCCGGGCGAACCGATCAAACTGTTCGAACCTGACCTCCACGTCCCGATCCGAAACCTCCCGGGGTACCATCGAGCATCCGCAAGAGCGACGAAGGACCACCGAACAGTCAAATACGGAAGAGTGGTCGGGGAAAGTCCCCTCACCAAGGAGGAGGTCGACCGCCCGGTGTCCCATGGTCTGGAGCGGCTGTTGAACCGTCGTGAGGGCAGGGCGACGCCACTGGGATTCGGGGAGATCGTCGAACCCGACCACCGCGACCTCCTCGGGCACCCGAATCCCTTTCCGTTCCAGGACCTCGAGAACCCCCGCGGCCATGTGGTCGTTGAGGCAAACGACGGCGTCGATGGCCACCCCCAGGGAGAACAGCCGTTCGGCAACGGTCGCGGCCTGCTCTCGACTGAACTGGGCATCCACGACCAAATCAGGGTTGAGGCAGAGGCCATGGGCCCCTAGTTCCCGCCGGACGTCGTCCTCCCGGGCCTTCGACTCGGGCTGGATTTCGGGTCCCGTGATCAGGGCAAAGTTCCGGCGGCCGTGGACTTCGACCAGGTGGGCCACCAGTTCCCGGACCGCTCCGTGGCTCTCCGACCTCACCGAGGGGACCCCCGGAAGGTCATACCCCACCGAGACGGCCCGCAAGCCCAGTTGGGAGATGAGGGCGGAAACCGCCTTGGGGCCGCTGTGGGTACCAACGTTTTGCGAGAAGACAATCAAGCCCTCGAGAAGGGGGCCCCGGGCCAGCCTATACAACGCTGTGGAGGTACGGTGCCTGAGTTGGGGTTCATCGATGCCGTGACCCAAGAACACCACTGTCGAAACGTCCAAACTTCGGGAGCGGGATTGGACGGCCTTCCAAAGGTCCCTCTGGAACGAATCGCTGAAATGGGCTACCAGGACTCCAATTCGTCGCGGACCACCGTTCGTTCCCATCAAAGCTCCCTACCGCCGCCACGTCGGCCACGGGTCACTCATCGTAGCCCCGAATGTCCACCCAGTCAAAGTCGGCAATGGTGTGGACAGCGTACGGACCAACCATGCATCCGACAAAGCCGCCGGCGGTTTCGGTGGTCAGGAAGCTTCCGTCCACTCCAGTTTCGACCTCGGACCAAGAGCTCCCGTCGGTGCCGAATCGGCCACAGTAGGTATGTCCCTCGCAAGTGATTTCCAAGAGCCGCGGAGCTTCACGGGCATTTTGCCGGCCCACCACCTTCTCCTGGCCTGCGACCCTGGCGATCATCATGACTTCGGGACCGCCGGCTCCCATCACGATTTCCAGCCGGAGATGGAACTCGTCGTTCTGGATCACGCAGAGTCCCGCCCTGGCGTTAGGGGCTTCCTTGGGCATCTCAACCCGGCAACGGATGGTCCAGTATTCATGGAGCACCCGCCGTCCCACCCAAGCGACGCTCTGGCGTGAACCGGGGCCGGCCTCTTGCCCCCGAAGGCGCAACCAACTGGGGCGTTCGGTCAACGAGTGCAGGGGCAGGGAAGGGCATCGGAGAAACTGCCATTCGGTGCCGAGTTCTGGTCCCTCAAAGCCGTCGAACCCCCCGGTGCGGTCGAAACCCGACCATCTGACCGGCGGTGCCGGGGACTTCGGGTAGGTCCTCTCCAGCCGACCCAAACCGGGTGAGACGACGGGCCAGTCGTTCTCCCAGGACACCGGGGTCAGGAAGGTCTCCCGCCCCCGGTTGGTTCCTCCCCCATGGTGGGGCCGCGAAGCCAGCAACACCATCCACCACGAGCCGTCGGGGGTCTCGACGAGGTCGGGGTGTCCCACCGTGGTCACGGTCGCCGACGACCCTAGATTCCGGTGGGTGAGGATGGGGTTCTTCTTGTTGCCTTCGTAGGGACCCGTAATTTCTCGGCTCCGAGCCACCGAAACGGCGTGGTCGTCGGCGGTCCCGCCTTCGGAAATGAGCAGGTAGTACCATTCCCCCCGCTTGTAGATGTGGGGACCCTCCGGCCAGACCGAATCCCTGACCGCCCCTCGCCACAACCCTACCCGGGGACCCAACCATCGACCCGAAGTAGGCTCCCACTCCCGAAGCCAAATCTCGTTGTTGCCAAAATACCGGGGACCCTCGGGGGCGTCGGCGGTTCCCATCATCCAGGCCCTTCCCCCTTCGAAATAGAGGGATGGATCGATGCCGGGGGCGTCGAGGACGAGGGGGTCCGACCAGGGGCCCTCGATGGATTCGGCGGTGACCAAGAAGTTGCCGCAGCCTCGGACGTTCGTGGTGATCAGATAGAACCTCGTGCCGTCGTGGCGAAGGGTGGGGGCGAAAATGCCCTCGGAGTGGCCCTGGTCACTGGGAGGAAGCTGGGAGGCGCGGGTCAAGGCGTGACCCACGGGCTGCCAATGAATTAGGTCCCGGCTGCGGTAGAGGGGGATGCCGGGGAAGTACATAAAGGAGGAGACCGCGAGGTAGTACCAATCATCGACTCGGCAAACGGTGGGGTCAGGGTGGAATCCGGGAAGGATGGGATTGCGAAAGCCGAAGGGAAAATCCATGGACCCATTTTCGCCCCACCGGGGCCGGGAGAACATCAGCGAAATCCCTGAGCACCGTCTCGCAGCCCTCGGGGATTTCGCTGATGGACCGCCCTTGGTAGTGGCCTCACACTGGTTTTGCCAACGAAAAACCACAGGAGGTTTCCCATGCAAGTGCCCTGGAGAATGGCTGGACTGGCCCTGGTCCTGTCTCTTTCACTGACCACCGCAACGTTCGCTGCCGATCCCCCGGTATCGATCAGCGTCTTTCAGTTGGAGAACTATCCAACCCCGGCCAAGGACAACCGGATGTACAAGCTCATCCAGGACAAGCTGGGAGTGACCTTCACCTGGGACATCGCCGTGGGAAGCATTGATCAAAAGATCGGCGTCATGATCGCCAGCCAGGACTATACCGACATTCTCACCGTCAATTCCAACAAGTTTATCGAGGCCGGCGCCCTGATTCCCCTTGAGGACCTCATCGAGAAGTATGCGCCCAACCTGAAGCGCCACTACCAAGCCAACCCCACCGTCTGGAAAAAAATGTTCGAGAAGGACGGCCACATTTACTGTTTGCCCAACTACGGTGTGGTCGAGAACGGAGAGTCGGGGACCGACTACTTCGGCCCTGCCATGTTCATCCAAAAGGCCGTGATGAAGGAGGCCGGATATCCGAAGATCAAGACCATCGACGAGTACTTTGACCTCATCGCCAAGTACAAAGCCAAACACCCCAAGACAGCTGACGGGAAGCCCACCATTGGTTTCTCGATTTTGACCTACGACTGGCATGTCTTCGACCTCATCAACCCGCCCCTGTTTCTGGCCGGGTTCCCCAACGACGGCGCCGGCTGGGTGGACCCCAAGACCTTCCAGTACAAGATTGGTTTGAACTCCGAATACGCCAAACGTTGGTTCAAGTTGCTCAGCACCATGAACGCCAAGGGCCTGGTGGACCAGGAATCCTTCATTGACAACTACGACCAATACCAGGCCAAACTCACCAACGGCCAGGTCCTGGGTATCCACGACCAGTACTGGCAGTTCCAGGACTCCCAGAAGCCGCTGATTGCCTCGGACCAAGTGGCGAAAACGATGATGCCCATGCCCATCGTTTTCGACAAGAACATCACGCCCCACTGGCGCGACAGCGTGTTGCCCAACCTCCAGCGCGGTTACGGCATCAGCATCAAGGTCAGCCAGGACAAGGCCATCCGGATCATTAAGTTCCTCGATGCCCAACTTTCCGAAGAATGGCAGCGCCTTCTGCAGTGGGGAATCGCGGGTCAGGACTACACGGTGAACGCCAAGGGTCTCCCCGTACGCACCGAAGCCCAGCGCCAACAGCAGCGCGACCCGACCTGGCGGTTGCAGAACATGGCCGAGCTCTGGTGGTCCGACGCGCCCAAGTTGGAAGGTCACTACGTCAACGGCGCCAACGCCGCCATCAACGACAACCCCAGCGAATTCCTTCCCAACCAG
>Ga0302322_100005796_pt1 | contig 10873 bp, 6 predicted proteins | sample Fen_T0_2_FD_203757 | JGI IMG/M metagenome (GOLD analysis project Ga0302322, IMG submission 203757) | Peat permafrost microbial communities from Stordalen Mire near Abisko, Sweden - Fen_T0_2 | ecosystem: Environmental > Terrestrial > Soil > Wetlands > Permafrost | place: Sweden: Abisko... | reverse complement strand
GGTCGTACGCCGGAATATGTCGGCAAGAAGATTGAGGCCCGCGAGGTCAAGATGGCGATGCTCGCGATCCTGGTGCTGCCGCTGATGTATCTCGGCTGGACCGCAGTCGGAGTGGTGCTGCCATCGGCGGTGGCATCGATGGCCAATGCCGGGCCGCACGGCTTCACCGAGGTGCTCTATGCCTATACGTCGGCGACCGGCAACAACGGCTCGGCCTTCGCGGGTCTCACCGGCAACACCTTCTTCTACAACCTCACACTTGCGAGCGCGATGTTTGTCGGCCGCTTCTTCATGATCGTGCCGGCGATGGCGATCGCGGGTTCGCTGGCTGGGAAGAAATCCGTGCCGCCGTCGGCAGGCACGCTTCCGACCACCGGCGGTCTGTTCATCGGCCTCGTCGTCGGTGTGATCCTGATCATCGGCGGTCTGACCTTCTTCCCGGCGCTGGCGCTTGGACCAATCGTCGAGCATCTCGCGATGAACGCCAACCAGCTGTTCTGATCGATCTCATTTCGGAGTAACCTCCATGGAAACCATGAAACTGCAGAAACGTGCGTCGATGTCGGCGATGCTCGACCCCAAGATCGTGCTGCCGGCGATCAAGTCATCGTTCGTCAAGCTCGATCCGCGACTGATGATCAAGAACCCTGTGATGTTCGTGGTCGAGGTCGTGGCCACGCTCACCACGGTGATCTTCCTGCGCGACCTCGTGACCTCAGGCGAGAATCTGGGCTTCACGTTCCAGATCATCCTCTGGCTCTGGTTCACGGTACTGTTCGCCAATTTCGCCGAAGCCGTCGCCGAAGGGCGCGGCAAGGCCCAGGCGGAGTCGCTGCGCAAGACCCGCACCGAAAGTCAGGCCAAGCTGCTGTCCGGCTCCGACAAGACCTTCCGGCTGGTGCCTGGTACCAGTCTCAAGGTCGGCGACGTCGTGCTGGTCGAGGCCGGTGACAACATCCCCTCGGACGGCGAAGTGATCGAGGGCGTCGCGTCAGTCAACGAAGCCGCGATCACTGGTGAGTCCGCGCCTGTCATTCGCGAATCCGGCGGCGATCGTTCGGCGGTCACCGGCGGCACCCAGGTGCTGTCGGATTGGATCCGGGTGCGGATCACGGCAGCGCAAGGATCGACCTTCATCGATCGCATGATCAGGCTGGTGGAAGGCGCGGAGCGGCAGAAGACGCCGAACGAGATCGCGCTCAACATCCTGCTCGCGGGGCTCACGATCATCTTCGTGTTCGCGACCGTGACGATCCCGAGCTACGCCGCCTACGCCGGCGGCTCGATCTCCGTGGTCGTGCTGGTGGCGCTGTTCGTGACGTTGATTCCGACCACGATCGGCGCGCTGCTGTCGGCGATCGGCATCGCCGGCATGGATCGTCTGGTGCGCTTCAACGTTCTGGCGATGTCTGGCCGTGCGGTCGAGGCTGCCGGCGATGTCGACACCCTACTGCTCGACAAGACCGGCACCATCACGCTCGGCAACCGGCAGGCGACCGCCTTCCGACCGGTGCGGGGTGTCGGCGAAGAGGAGCTTGCCGATGCCGCGCAGTTGGCCTCGCTCGCCGACGAGACCCCCGAGGGGCGTTCGATCGTCGTGCTGGCCAAGGAGAAGTATGGCATCCGCGGCCGCGACATGGCCGAACTCGGCGCCACCTTCATCCCGTTCACGGCGCAGACCCGCATGAGCGGCGTCGATGCCGGCGGCTCCGCGGTGCGCAAGGGTGCGGTCGACGCCATCCTGGCCTATATCGGCGGCGGCACCACGCAACTGGCCTCCGGCAACACGGTGCGGGCGATCCAGACCACGCTCAACACCGATGTCGCCCGCGAAATCCAGTCGATCTCTGATGAGATCGCCAAGTCCGGCGGTACGCCTTTGGCCGTCGCCAAGGACGGCCGGCTGCTCGGCGTCATCCACCTCAAGGATATCATCAAGGGTGGTATCCGCGAGCGCTTTGCCGAACTGCGCCGGATGGGCATCCGCACCGTCATGATCACCGGCGACAATCCGATGACTGCGGCGGCAATCGCGGCAGAAGCCGGCGTCGACGACTTCCTGGCCCAGGCGACCCCCGAGGACAAGCTCAAGCTGATCCGCGACGAGCAGGCCAAGGGTAAACTCGTGGCGATGTGCGGTGACGGTACCAATGACGCGCCCGCGCTGGCCCAGGCCGATGTCGGCGTTGCCATGAATACCGGCACCCAGGCGGCTCGCGAGGCCGGCAACATGGTCGATCTCGATTCCAACCCGACCAAGCTGATCGAGGTGGTCGAGATCGGCAAGCAGCTGTTGATGACCCGCGGCGCGCTGACCACCTTCTCGATCGCCAACGACGTTGCCAAATACTTCGCGATCATCCCGGCGATGTTCCTCACGTTCTATCCGCAACTCAACGTGCTCAACGTGATGCATCTTGCAAGCCCGCAGAGTGCGATCCTGTCGGCGATCATCTTCAACGCGCTGATCATCATCGCGCTGATTCCGCTGGCACTGAAGGGTGTCGCCTATCGCGCCGTCGGCGCCGGCGCGCTGCTCGGCCGTAACCTGATGATCTACGGCCTCGGCGGCATCATCATTCCCTTCATCGGTATCAAGGCGATCGACCTCATCGTGACCGCCTTGCACTTGGTTTGAACACCATCGTCATTGCGAGCGAAGCGAAGCAATCCAGGAATTCATCCACCGCGGCAGTCTGGATTGCTTCGTCGCTTCGCTCCTCACAATGACGGAAACCAACAGGAGATAAGACAATGTTGAGAGAAATCCGTCCCGCCATCATCGTGCTGCTCGCACTGACCCTCATCACCGGTCTTGCCTATCCGCTCGCCATGACCGGCGTTGCGGGCGCGCTCTTCCCGAGCCAGGCGGCAGGCAGCCTGGTCGAGCGTAACGGCCAGGTGGTCGGCTCCAGCCTGATCGGGCAGGAGTTCAAGGACGACAAATATTTCCACGGTCGCCCCTCGGCGACCACGGCGCCTGACCCCAACGACTCCAGCAAGACGGTGTCGGCGCCCTATAACGCCGCCAATTCCGGCGGCTCCAACCTGGGACCCGCCAGCAAGGCGCTGAACGACCGGGTCAAGGACGATGTCGAGAAACTGAAGGCGGAAAATCCGCAGCAAGTCGTGCCGGTCGATCTCGTCACGACGTCTGCGAGCGGGCTCGATCCCGACATCTCGCCGGAGGCGGCGCTGTTCCAGGTGCCGCGGGTGGCCAAGGCCCGCAGCATCCCTGAAGACAGGGTTCGCGCCGTGGTCACGCAGAATACCCAGGGCCGCCTGATTGGCCTGCTCGGCGAGCCGCGCGTGAACGTGCTGGCCCTTAACCTCGCGCTCGATGCCGCTGCTACCAAATGAACGTGCTGGCTTTGGCGCAAAGGCTTGCCTATCTATAGTGGGACATGGCCAGTCAACGCCGCGATCCTGATCAACGTCCCTCGCCGGAAGCCTTGCTCGAGGCTGCCCGGCGGGAGGACAATCCTGCCGGGAAGCTCAAGATCTTCGTCGGCGCCGCGCCCGGCGTCGGCAAGACCTACGAGATGCTTACGAGCGCGCATGCCAGGCTGAAAGCCGGCGTCGATGTCGTGGTGGGTTTCGTCGAAACCCATGGCCGCGCCGAGACCGAGGCGCTGCTGCGCGGCCTCGAAGTGATCCCGCGCCGGCGGATCGACTACAAGGACCAGATCCTTGAGGAAATGGACCTCGACGCGGTGATCGCGCGGCACCCGAAGATCGCATTGGTCGACGAACTCGCGCACACCAACGTCGCCGGCAGCCGGCACCCCAAGCGCTATCTGGACGTCGAGGAACTGCTGTCGCACGGCATCGACGTCTATACCGCCGTCAATATCCAGCACATCGAGAGCCTCAACGACGTCGTCGCCCAGATCACGCATGTGCGGGTGCGCGAGACGGTGCCGGATTCGGTGTTCGATCGCGCCGATGCGATCGAACTGATCGATCTCACGCCCGATGACCTGATCCAGCGCCTGAAGGAGGGCAAGGTCTATGTGCCCAGACAGGCCGAGCGGGCGCTGGAGCATTACTTCTCGCCGGGCAACCTGACGGCGCTGCGCGAACTGGCGCTGCGCCGCACCGCCGAGCGGGTCGACGAGCAACTGCTGACCCATATGCAGGCCAACGCGATCGCAGGCCCCTGGGCTGCCAGTGAGCGCATCATGGTCTGTGTCAGCGAGGATCCGCGAGCTGCGGGCCTTGTGCGCTACACCAAGCGGCTCGCCGACCGGGTTCATGCGCCATGGACCGCCATCTCGATCGAAACCCGGCGCAGCCTGCAACTGACTGATGCGCAACGCGATCGACTGGCCGACACGTTGCGGCTGGCCGAAACGCTGGGCGGCGAGGCGTTGACCATTCCGGGCGTCGGCCGCCACATCGCCGACGATCTCCTGAGCTTCGCCCAGGCCAACAACGTCACCCACATCATCATCGGCAAATCGACCCGCTCGCGCCTGTTCGAGATCATTCAGGGCTCGGTGGTGCATGATCTGGTCAGGCGGGCCGGCAATATCAGCGTCAACGTGATTGCCGGCGACCAATTGCCGGTGGCCACCAATGTCTCGGTGCAGACTCGTCCGCGCAGTGAACCGTTCCGGCCGCGCCCCTATCTGATGGCGCTGTTGATCACGGCAATCGGCCTTTGCGCCGCCGAATTGATCCGGCCGTGGTTCGGCATCGAGAATGTCGACCTGGTATTCCTGACCGCGGTGGTTGGTGTCGCCGTGCGCTACGGCCTCTGGCCGTCGCTGTTGGCGAGTATCTTCGCCTCGCTCTGCTACAATTTCTTCTTTCTGCCGCCGATCTACACGTTCACGATCACCGACCCCACCAACATCGCGGCGTTCTTCTTCTTCATGCTGATCGCCGTGCTGGTCTCCAATGTTGCGGCACGGGTGCGGGTGCAGGCCGATTCCGCCATCGGCCGCATCAGGACCACCGAGCAGCTCTATGCATTCAGCCGGAAGCTCGCGGGCACCGCGACCTTGGATGACGTGTTGTGGGCGACCGCCTATCAGGCTGCGCTGATGCTGAAGGTGCGGGTGGTGCTGCTGCTGCCACAGGACGGCGTGCTGACCGTGATGACCGGCTATCCCCCGGAGGACCAGCTCGATCAGGCTGATCTCGCCGCGGCCAGCTGGGCCTGGAGCAACGATCGCGCCGCCGGCCGCGGCTCTGACACGCTGCCCGGCGCCAGGCGGCTGTTCCTGCCGATGCGAACCGGCCGCGGCCTGATCGGGGTCATCGGCATCGATGACGATCGCACCGGGCCGTTGTTGACACCGGACCAGCGCCGCCTGCTCGACGCGCTGGTCGATCAGGGCGCGCTCGCGATCGAACGCGTGCTGCTGGTCGAGGACATGGACCGTGCCAAGCGCACCATGGAGCAGGACCGGCTGCGCTCGGCCTTGTTGACCTCGATCTCGCACGATCTGAAGACGCCGCTCGCCTCCGTGCTCGGCGCCGCCTCGACCATGCGTGATCTCACGACACGGTTGAGCGACAAGGAGAAGCTCGATCTGCTGGCCACCGTGATCGACGAATCCGAACGCCTCAACCGCTTCATCGCCAATCTGCTCGACATGACCAAACTGGAATCCGGTGCCATCAAGCCGAACACGGCGCCGCATGACATCGGCGAAATCATCGGCAGCGCCTTGCGTCGCGCCAGCAAGATCCTGGCACACCATAAGATCTCGCTCGAGCTTGCGGCCGACCTGCCGATGCTCGAGCTCGATGCCGTCTTGTTCGAGCAGGTGCTGTTCAACCTGCTGGACAATGCCGCGAAATACTCGCCTGATGACACCAATATCGCGATCCGCTCGCGCCGCGACGGCAACTGGGTGGTGCTCGATGTCTGCGACGAAGGCGAGGGCATTCCGCCTGACGAGGTCGAGCACGTGTTCGACAAATTCTATCGCGTCCAGAAGGGTGATCACGTCCGTCCCGGCACCGGACTGGGGCTGGCGATCTCGCGCGGTTTCATCGAGGCCATGCACGGCCGCATCCTTGCCGGCAATCGTGGCGATCGCCGTGGCGCAGTGCTGACCATTCGCCTGCCGATCCCGGCGCAGGCCAAGTCGCTGGACACCGCCGCATGAATGCTGCCCCGATCAAGGTGTTGGTCATCGATGATGAACCGCCGATCCGCAAACTGCTCAGGATGGGCCTGAGCACGCAGGGCTATCAGATCCTGGAGGCCTCCAACGGCAAGATGGCGCTTGAGCTCCTGGCTGAAGATCCCGCGCTGATCATTCTCGATCTCGGACTGCCCGACATCCAGGGCCATGAACTCCTGCGCATGATCCGCGGCCGCAATGACGCCGTGCCGATCGTGGTGTTGTCGAGCCGGGGTGACGAGGCCGGCAAGGTCGAAGCGCTCGATCTCGGCGCCGACGATTATCTGACAAAACCGTTCGGCATGGACGAGCTATTGGCGCGGATGCGCGCGGCCTTGCGGCACCAGCTGCAGATCAAAGGCGAGCGCCCGGTGTTTCGGTCAGGCGATCTCTCCGTCGATCTGGTCAGGCGGATCGTCAAGGTCGGGGAGCGCGATATCAGATTGTCGCCGAAGGAATATGAGCTGCTGCGCGTGCTGGTACAGCATGCCGGCAAGGTGCTGACCCATCGTTTCCTGTTGAAGGAGCTGTGGGATGAGCTCACCGACGCGCAGTATCTGCGGGTCTATGTGCGGCAGTTGCGGCAGAAGATCGAGGCCGATCCCGAACGACCGCATTTCGTGCTGACCGAAACCGGCATCGGTTATCGCCTGCGCGCACCCGATTAGGATCACAGGTGCCTGTCGGTATCGTGCAATTCGGAACCATCCGTGATGGCGATGATTAATTTCGTGCCAATAGGAGATATATTTCATGGCAGCGACAACACGCAAATATTCCAAGAAAGCGTCCGCGAAGGTCGGGCGCGCGATGAACGAGCGCAAGGCCTTCACGCTGAAGAGCGGCGGCTCGGGGCGTACCGTCAGGAGCCGCAAGCAGGCCATCGCGATCGGACTGTCGGAAGCCCGCCGCGAAGGCGACAAGGTGCCAAAGAAGGCGAAGGCCTCCGCGAAGAAGACAGCCAAGAAGACGTCTGCCAAGAAGACGTCGCCCAAGAAGCGGAAAGCGAAGCAGAGCTGAGCTTCGATAGCTATCCGTCATTGCGAGGAGCGAAGGCGACGAAGCAATCCAGAGTCCCGCCACGGTATTTCTGGATTGCTTCGCTTCGCTCGCAATGACGGCATCTGCTTCCGCTTTGACGGCTTTATCCCGCCTTACGTCGCCGCGCTGCCGATCGATGTGCCTTCTTGGGGGCGCGAGATCCATGCCGACTTGCCGCAGAACGCGTCGACGCCTTGGCTGCACCCTTGCCCTTCAGGCTCTGATTCAGCGCATCCATCAGATTGACGACGTTGCTCCGCTTCTGCTCGGGCTCGGGCATCTTGATCGTCTTGCCGGCCGCCTTGCGCTTGACCAGCGTCTTCAGCGCGGTCTCGTAATCATCCTTGAATTTCGACGGATCGAAATGCGCCGCCTTGCTGTCCAGGATGTGGCCGGCAAGCTCGACCATGTCCTTGGTGATCTTCGGACTCTTGATGTCGTCGAAGAAGTCGCCCTCGTCGCGCAGTTCATAGGGAAAGCGCAGCGTGGTGCCTATCATGCCCTTGCCGAGCGGCTCGATCGCGATCACGTGCTCGCGGTTGGTGAGCACGATGCGCGCCAGCGCCACGCGGTCCTGGTCCTTCATTGCGTCGCGGATCACCGCAAACGCGTCCACCGCGGCCTTGCCGTCGGGCGCGATGTAATAGGGGTGGTTCAGGTAGCGCTTGTCGATTTCGCCCTTGGGCACGAAGCTGTCGATGTCGATCGTGTGGTTGCTCTCGATCTCCACCGCGTCCAGCTCTTCCGGCGCGATCTCGACATATTTGCCCTTCGCGAGTTCGTAACCGCGCCCCTTCTGATCACCTTCGACGACATCACCGGTCTCGGCGTCGATCATCTGCTGTTTCAGACGGTTGCCGGTCTCGCGGTTGATCATGTGGAAGCGAGTCTTCTCGACCGAGGTCGAGGCGGGATAGAGCACGACCGGGCAGCTCACCAGCGACAGTTTGAGCGAACCTTTCCAATAGGCGCGGGGGGCCATGCGTTATCTCCAGCCGTCGAAGGGATTTGGGAACCCCAACTGATCCCACGGGTTTTGGTTCCGGGTCGCCGCCGGCGCATGCTAGGCTGCCGCCCAAGGCGTAGCAGTGGGGTTGAGCCGTGGCGCTGAAGACACTTTCCACCTATCGGAAGAAGCGGGATTTCGACAAGACCGAGGAGCCTTCGGGCAAGGTCAAGGTCGCACCAGCCAAGCGGCCGCGCTTCGTGATCCAGAAGCATGACGCCACCCGGTTGCATTATGATCTCCGTCTCGAATATGGCGGCGTCTTCAAGTCCTGGGCCGTCACGCGAGGGCCCTCGCTCGACCCACACGATAAGCGGCTCGCGGTCGAGGTCGAGGATCATCCGCTCGACTACGGCGATTTCGAAGGCAAGATTCCCGCCGGCGAGTATGGCGGCGGCACCGTGATGCTGTGGGACCGCGGCTATTGGGAGAGCGAGGATCCTGAAGCCGGCTTCAACAAGGGCGACCTCAAATTCACGCTTCAAGGCGAGAAGCTGCACGGCAGCTGGGTTTTGGTGCGGATGCGGCACGATCGCAGCGGCGGCAAACGCACCAATTGGCTGTTGATCAAGCATCGCGACGAATTTGCCAGGGAAGGCGAGGCCAACGATATCCTGGAGGCCGACACATCGGTGGCCTCCGGACGCACCATGGCGCAGATCGAAGCCGGCAAGGGCAAGGCGCCGAAGCCGTTCATGCTGGCCAAAACTCCGGCCAAGACACAAACAATGAAGGCCGATGCGGTGTGGCACTCCAATCGCGGCGAGGCCCATGAGGGCCGCACCCGCAAGGCGGCGAAGACGGTCGAGCCCAAGCCGATCGCGGCGATGGCGGATTTCGTCAAGCCGCAGCTCTGCAGCTCGGTCGCTCAGCCGCCCGGCGGCGAAGGCTGGGGGCACGAGATCAAGTTCGACGGCTACCGCGTGCAGATGCGGGTCGAGGGCGGCGTGGCCAGCCTGAAGACCCGCAAGGGGCTGGACTGGACCGCCAAGTTCGATGCGATCGCGAAGGAGGCCGCCAGGCTGCCGGACGCGATGATCGACGGCGAGATCGTCGCGCTCGATGCCGACGGCAATCCGGATTTCGCGGGCCTGCAGGCGGCGATCTCGGATGGCAAGACCAGTGAGCTGATCTTTTTTGCCTTCGATCTGCTGTTCGCCGATGGTCTCGATCTGCGCCAGTTGCCGCTGCGTGAGCGGAAGGAGCGCCTGCAGAAACTGCTGAAGGCCTACATCAAGGGCAAGGCGACGCACATCCGCTATGTCGAGCATTTCGAAAGCGACGGCGATGCGGTGCTGGAATCGGCGCGCAAGCTGTCGCTCGAAGGCATCGTCTCCAAGAAGCTCGATGCGGCCTATCATTCCGGCCGCACCGACAGCTGGACCAAGGCGAAGACGCGTCCGGGCCATGAGGTCGTGATCGGCGGCTGGAAGACCACCAACGGCAAATTCCGCTCGCTCATGGTGGGCGTCAACAAAGGCGATCATCTCGCCTATGTCGGCATCGTCGGCACCGGCTTCGGCCAGGACATGGTGAAGCGGATCATGCCGGCGCTGAAGGCCGCTGCAGCGGACAAGAGCCCGTTCGGCGGCAAGAACGCGCCGCGCATTCGCCGCGAGGTGCATTGGCTGAAGCCCGAACTCGTTGCCGAAATCGAATTCGCCGGATGGACCGGCGACGGCAATGTCCGCCAGGCGGCGTTCAAGGGATTGCGGCAGGACAAGCCGGCCAGCGAAGTGGTCGCGGAGAAGCCGGTCATGAGCAAAATCGTCAAGCCCGTCGCGCGTGCGGCGGCAGCGGCCGCCAGCGCCGGCACGGCGATCCACCGGACGGCGAGGGCCGCGAGCGCCGAGGTGATGGGCGTCGTCATCTCCAAGCCCGACAAGCAGCTATGGCCCGATGCCGGCGACGGCGAAGGCGTCACCAAGCTCGATCTGGCGCGCTATTTCGAGGCGGTCGGCGACTGGATGATCGGCCATCTCAAGGGACGGCCATGCTCGATCGTCCGCGCGCCCGATGGCATCAATGGCGAAACATTCTTCCAGCGCCACGGCATGCAGGGCACCTCGGAACTGCTGGAACTGGTCAAGGTCTCGGGCGATCGCAAGCCCTATCTGCAGATCGACCGCGTCGAAGGCCTGGCTGCGGTGGCGCAGGTCGGCGGCGTCGAGTTGCACCCCTGGAATTGCGCGCCGGACGCCTACGACACACCGGGGCGGCTGGTCTTCGATCTCGATCCCGCACCCAATGTCGCATTTGCCGAGGTCATCGCTGCTGCCAAGGACATGCGCCAACGGCTGAAGACGATCGGCCTGGAGAGCTTCTGCAAAACCACCGGCGGCAAGGGCCTGCATGTGGTGACGCCATTGGCCTCGGGTGCCCGCGACAAGGTCACATGGCCGGAGGCGAAGGCCTTCGCGCAAGGGGTCTGCCAATGGATGGCGAACGACAGTCCCGAGCAGTATCTGCTAAACATGTCCAAGAAGCTGCGCAAGGGAAAGATCTTCCTCGACTATCTGCGCAACGACAGAATGGCGACCGCGGTCGCGGTGCTGTCGCCCCGGGCGCGTGACGGCGCCACGGTGTCGATGCCGATGACCTGGGCGCAGGTCAAGAATGATCTCGATCCCAAGCGCTACACGATCCGCACCGTGCCGGCGTTGCTCGCCAGGACCAAGGCTTGGGA
>Ga0302322_100005795_pt1 | contig 10873 bp, 1 predicted proteins | sample Fen_T0_2_FD_203757 | JGI IMG/M metagenome (GOLD analysis project Ga0302322, IMG submission 203757) | Peat permafrost microbial communities from Stordalen Mire near Abisko, Sweden - Fen_T0_2 | ecosystem: Environmental > Terrestrial > Soil > Wetlands > Permafrost | place: Sweden: Abisko... | reverse complement strand
GCCCGGCGGAGCTATCACTGCCGCCTCGTGGCGAGCAACGCCTTGGGAATGGCGTGGGGCGCGGATAAAACGTTCACCACCGGCGGCCATGTGCAGGCCTGGGGCGGCGGCACGCTGAGGGAAACGAATGTGCCCGCCGGCCTGACGAATGTGGTGGTCATCGGTAGCGGAGCGAACCACGGACTGGCCGTGAAGAATGACGGGCAGGTGGTGGCGTGGGGTGCCAATAATTATAACCAGACGAATGTGCCGGCCGGCTTGACCAACGTGATTGAAGTGGCGGGCGGCGTGCAGCACAGCCTCGCCCTGATGGCCAATGGAACCGTCGCCGCTTGGGGGGACAACACCTACGGCCAGACCAACCTTCCCGCGGGCTTGACCAACGTCATCGCCATTGCCGCCGGCGGCTATCACAATCTGGCGCTCAAGTCCGATCAAACGATCACGGCGTGGGGGCAGAATACTTACGGGCAGACGAATGTTCCGCCCGGTTTGTCCAACGTGATCAATGTGGCGGCGGGCGGTTTTCACAATCTGGCGCTGAAAGCCGATGGCACCGTGATGGCCTGGGGCTATAATTCATCAGGCCAGACCAATGTGCCGGCCGGCCTGAACAATGTCGTTGCCGTGGCCGCTGGGCAGTACGACAGTCTGGTGCTCAAGGCGGACGGGGTTTCGGCGGCAAATTTTTTTCCGGTATGCCAATGGGTGGCGGACAGTGTGGCCGGCAGCGATGGCGCGGTCATCAGCCAGTGGACTGACAGTGTCGGCCACAAAAATGCGGTTCAACCCACGGCGGGCCGTCAGCCAAAAATCTACGCTAACACCCTGGCTGGGCATAAGACCGTTCGTTTCGCGAGTGCGGCCAGCCAGTATTTGACCGTGGCCGCTGCGGACAGTCCGCTGGCCGGAGCCGGCAATTTCACCTTGGTGGTGGTGCTCAAGACTGCCACGCCAGGCGATGCTTCCAGCCTCTTCTATGAAAACACCGGGCTGCTCGGCGCTGAACAGCCCGGCGCGGTTCCCGACTGGGCGTTTGGTCTCAGCGGTGGACAACTGGCGGGAGGCTTGGGTGCCGGTGCCGGCGGTTGCGCGGCAGATGTCAGTCTCTATGGCGGCAGCGTCACGGATGGCAAGCCACATGTGGTGATGTATGTGCGGTCCGGTAACACGCTGCGCTTGTATGTGGATGGCGTGATCGTGGCCACCCAGGATTCGCTTTGTCTCGCGGCACGGGGCAACTACGATTTTCAAATCGGGGCGATGACCGCCGGGTCGCATTTTTTTGACGGTGACCTGGCCGAAATTCAGATTTACAACCGTGCGCTGAATCCGTTTGAAATTCCGCGCGTCAATCAGGCGCTCGCGGCCACCTACGGCCTGGGCGGCGTCGCGGGCACCGCCGTCAGCCGGTGGACGGCGGACAGTCTGGCGGGGGCGGATGGCACTGCGGTCACCAATTGGACGGATGCCTTGGGCGGCCGCAATGCGGGGCAGGGGAACGCCGGGAACCGTCCCCGCTTGTATGCCAATGGCATCAACGGTCACAAGGTCGTGCGGTTTGCGAGCGGCAGCAGCCAGTATTTGACGGTGGCCGCCGCGGATAGCGCCATTTCCGGGGCCGGCAGTTTTACGTTGGCGCTGGTGTTCAAGACGGCGACGGCGGGAAATGTTTCCAGTTTGTTTTATCAGAACACCGGTTTGCTTGGGTGCGAGCAGCCGAATGTGGTGGCCGATTGGGCGTTCTGCCTCAATGGCACGCAACTGGGCGCGGGCCTGGGGGGCGGCACCGGCGGTTGCGGCGCGGATTTGGGCCTCTACGGCGGGAACGTCACCGACGGCAACCCGCATGTGGCTTTATATGTGCGCGCGGGTGAGACCGTCAGTCTGTATGTGGATGGCGTGCGGGTTGCCTCGCAGACCTCGCTCTGTGCCGCGGCGCGCGGCAGCTATCCGTTTCAAATCGGGGCGATGACCACCGGCTCGTATTTCTTTAATGGCGACATCGCCGAAATCCAGCTCTACAACCGGGCCTTGAATGCGGCGGAAATTACCAGCGCCAACGAGTTGCTCGCCGCTACTTACAGCCTCGGCGGAGCGGCGGGCACCGTGGTGGCTTGGGGCAGCAATGCCAGCAGCCAGACCAATGCGCCCAAGACATTGACGAATGTGGTGGCCGTCGCGGCTGGCAGCGAGTTCAATCTGGCCTTGAAGCTGGACGGCTCGGTGACGGGCTGGGGCCTCAACGAGCAGGGCCAGACGAATATTCCGGCGGGGTTGACCAATGTCTCCGCCCTGGCGGGCGGCGTGAGTTTTGGGCTGGCGATTGGCGATCAGCCGCCCGTGGCCGCCAACCTGACCGTGGCTGGCTATCAGAGCCATGACGTGACCTTCGCCCTGCCGGCGGTCAGTCCCGATGGCAGTCCGCTGAATTACCAAATCCTGGCTTTGCCCGCGGCCGGGGCGCTCTACCAATACTCCGGGGGCGCGCGCGGCGCGCAAATTATCGCGCCCAACACCAAGGTGGTTGATGCCGTCGGCCGCCTCATCTTTGCGCCCGCCGCAGGGGCCGCCGGCAGTCCGTATGCCACGTTCGGTTTTGTGTGCGATGATGGGCTTTATTCCTCCAGCCCCGCGCAGGTTACGGTGAACATTGTGTTGCCAGCGTTGCCCGCCGCCACCAGCGTGACGTGGCATGCCGGTGACACCGGCAGCAGCAGCTTGAATTTGAATTTTCCCGGTAACTCCAATGCCACTTACAGCGTCTGGGCCGCTACTAATCTGGTGGACTGGATACGGATTGGAACGGCGGCCGAACCGCTGCCGGGCCAGTATGAATTCGTGGATGCGGCCGTGACCAACTGGCCACAACGTTTTTATCGCATCGCCGCCGGTCAATAATATACTGTGAACCACTTTGTCACTCATGACCTTGAATAGATATTCGCACCGGACGTTTTTGCGGCTGGCCCCCCTGGCGCTATGCGGCGTTTTGGGCACCGTGGATGCCCGGCTCTTGGCCGGCGAAACCCCCGCCTTGGAGCGCACTTGTTTCCAAACCGGCGCGGCGTGGAGTCCGCAGGGGAATTTGCGTTCCGATGTCGCCATCGTCTACGGCATCGACACCAACCTGCCCGCGCGCATCGCCACCTGGCGCGATCACGGGTATCGCATTCATGTAATGACGGGCGTCGCGTGGGGCGAATATCAGGACTACCTGTACGGCCGCTTCGACGGCATCAACCACGAGGACGAGGCCCAGACCGCGAAGGACGGCCGCAAGATCGGCCACGGCGGCGATGTTTACTACATGTGCCCCGGCACGAACTACGGCAAGTTCCTGTGCGTCGGCGTGCAGCGCGCGCTGGATGCCGGGGCCGAGGCCATTCATCTTGAGGAACCCGAATTCTGGGATCGCGCGGGTTACTCCGAAGGATTCAAGCGCGAATGGCGCAGCTATTACCAGGAAGACTGGCAGGCGCCGGACAGTTCCGTGGATGCCCGCTGGCGCACCGGCAAGTTGAAATACTTTCTCTATCGCCGCGCCTTGCAGCAGGTGTTTGATTACGTCCAGGAGTACAATCAGCGCACCGGCCGGCAGGTGCGCTGCTATGTGCCCACGCACAGTCTGTTGAATTACGCGCAGTGGTGCATCGTCAGCCCGGAATCCAGCCTGGCCCGCCTCAAGGGCTGCGACGGCTATATCGCCCAGGTCTGGACCGGCACTGCCCGTGAAGCCAACCGCTACCAGGGTGTGGTGCGTTCGCGCACGTTTGAAACCGCCTTCCTGGAATACGGCGCGATGCAAAATCTCGTCCACGCCACCGGCCGTTCCGTCTGGTATCTGAATGATCCGATTGAAGACAATCCCAACTACGACTGGAACGATTACCGCAGCAACTGGGAATCCACCCTGACGGCTTCCTTGCTCCAGCCCGAAGTTGCGAAATTTGAAGTCGCCCCCTGGCCCGAACGAATCTTTGGCGGCCGCTATCCGCGTTCGGCCAAGCCGGAGGACCGCCTGCCCATCCCGCCCGCTTATGCCACCGAGTTGCAGACCGTCTTTAGCGCGCTCAACAACCTGCAGCAGTCGAAAGTGGAATGGACCAGCGGGACGCCCGGCGTGGGTGTGCTGGTCAGCGATTCGCTGATGTTCCAGCGCGGCCAGCCGACCCCCAGCGATCCGCATCTGGGCAACGTTTACGGGCTGGCGATGCCATTGGTCAAACACGGCCTGCCCGTGACGCCGGTGCAGTTGGAAAACGTCACGGCCCCGCATTATCTGGATGGTTTTCGCGTGTTGCTGCTGAGTTACGACGGTCAAAAGCCGCTGACGCCCGAAGTGCATGCGCCGCTGGTGGACTGGGTGAAGCGGGGCGGCGTGCTCGTGGTCTGCGACCGGGACGCCGATCCTTATCTCAAGGTTCGCGACTGGTGGAACAGTGATGGAAAAACCTACGCCACGCCGCGCGAGCATCTCTTTGAACAACTGGGGTTGGATCATTCTGTGACGGCCGGCCAGTTCAATAAGATTGGCCGGGGAGGATTGATCTGGTTGCGCGAACGCCCGGCGGTGCTGTCTGCCAGCGTGGCGGGCGCGGAGCAGGTGGTCACTGCCACCAAACTGGCCGCCCAAAAGGCCGGTCTGAAGTGGCGCGAAACGAATTTTCTGCAACTGCGCCGCGGTCCCTATATTGTTGCCGCCGGGCTGGATGAGTCCGTGGCCGGCGAGCCCCGCCAGTTGCAGGGGCGCTTCGTCAACCTCTTTGATGCGGAGTTGCGCGTGCTCAATCAGGTTGCCTTCACCCCCGGTTCCCGCAGCTTTTTGCTCGACCTCGATGCCGCCCGCACCGGCCGCACCCATTTGCTCGCCTCGGCCTGCAACGCCGTGCTCCAGGAGCAAAACCGCCGGCAAATCCGGTTCACGGTTGAGGGCGTGGGCCACACGCCCGCGATCCTTCTGCTGGAAGCCACCCGGGCGCCGAAGAGCGTGACGCTCGCCGGCAACCCGCTGACCGCCTTTGAGTATTCCGCCAAGGAACACCTGCTCTGGATTCACTTCGAGAATGAGGTGCATCCGCGTGACCTGACCGTGCAGTTTTAAAACCGGCTCATTGGCGGGAGGCGGTCGCGTTGAAGCTTTTAGCGCCTTGATTGTCGGGGTGCCCGATTGACAATGACTGATAACTTAGATTTCGTCCGCCGGTGCCCGCGTTGGCACCGGGCGCTTGCTTGCCTGTGTGGCCTCGTGCTGCTGGGGTTCACCCATTCCGCCGCCGCGTTTACTACGAACGACGTCGCCACGATTTACAGCGCCTACGCGAACAACTTCTATTCCGTGAGCGGCCCCCGGGCTTATATCAAGGATACCCAAACCGGCGGCATTGAATATTTCTGGGGGCAGGCGGAAGAAGTGGAATGTTTCATTGACGCCTACGAGTGGTCGCCCACCACCGCGTACAAGACCGCGATGACGAACCTGATCAACGGGTTCTCCTATTACAACGGCACCGACTGGTCGGGGAACATGTATAACGACGACATCATGTGGGCGTGCATTGCATATTTGCGCGCCTATCAAAACAGCGGCATCACCACCTACCGGACCGTGGCCAAAGCCAACTTTGACATGATGTATGCCCGCGCCTGGGACACCACTTTCCGGGGCGGCGGCCTGTGGTGGACCACGGATAACAACACCAAAAACGCCTGCATCAACGGCCCCGCCGCCATCGCGGCTTACCTGTTGTATCTCACCCTCGCTGACACGAATTATCTGGTCAAGGCACAGAATATTTACAGTTGGGAGCGGACAAATCTGTTCAATGCCACTTCGGGGGCGATTTACGACGCCGTCTCCGTGAGCGGCGGCCTGAGTACCTGGAGCAGCACGTACAACCAGGGCACGTTTATCGGCGCGGCCAATTTCCTCGGGTTCACCAACGATGCGATGCTTGCGGCCAATTACACCAAAAACAGCATGACCAGCAGTTCCGGCATCATGCCGCAATATGGCCGGGCGGGAAATAATTCCGGCTTCAATGCGATTTTTTACCGGTGGATGGTGAAATTCATCAAGGATCGCGGGCTGCAAACCACCTATCTGCCGTGGCTGCAGGACAACGCCAATGCCGCTTGGAATGTCCGGCGCACCACCGACAATCTCTCGTGGTGCCAGTGGCTGCAACCCACGCCGACGGGAATCAACCTCGATTCGTGGGACTGTATTTCTTCGTTTGAGGCCATGCTGGTGTTGCCGCCCACCCAAAGCACCGCGCCGGGCACGGTCACCTTGCAGGCGAGCGATGCGGTCGGGACGGCAAGTTTCAAAGCCGGATTGAACTGGTCGGACGCCACCGCGCCGTCCGCGCTCAATAATTATATCGTGTCGGGGTTGACCCTCCGCACGCCGGCGGATGCGGTCAGCTACAGCTTTGCTGGCAGTTCGCTGATTCTGACCAACGCCGGCACGCTGCGCCTCATGACCACTTCCACCGGCAAGGTGACCACGCTCGGCACCCGGCTCTATCTGGATGGCGGCGTGGTGTGTGATGGCACGGTGGCCACGGAACTGGCGGGGGTAGTCACGCTGAATGCCGGCGGCGGCACATTCGATCCGCAGAGCTTCGGCTTCACGGTTTCGGCGGGCATTGGCGGGACGGGCGCGCTGACCGTGGGCAGTTCCAGCGGTGTGGTGGGGGGCACCCTGACCCTGTCCGGCAACAATACCTACACCGGCGGCACGGTGCTCAATGCGGGCGATATTTTACAGCTCACCTCGGCCAATTCACTGGGCTCTAGCAGCGCCTCGCTGACCTTCAGCAATACGCTGAGCCGGGGCTACGGTTCGGTCAACTTGAACGGCACCAATCTCGCCGTGGGCAACCTGACCGGCGGCGGCGGAAAAATTTACAACAATGCTTCCGGCACGGTCGTTACTTTGACCCCCGGCACCGGCAACGCGACCGGCGGCAATTTTCTCGGCATCATCGCTGATCATGTTTCGGGCACCGGCACGCTGGGCGTGAACAAGGTGGGCACCGGCACGCTGACGCTTTCCGGGGCGAACACCTACACCGCCGGTACACTCGTCTCCGGCGGCACGCTGGTATTTGGCACCGGCGCCTCCGGCTTGAGCGCGGGTTTGCAGGTGGAAAGCGGCGCGGTTTGCCAGCTCGTTTCGAGCTTTCGGATTTTTAACAATGCGCCGCAGGTGACGCTGAAATCCGGCGCCCAGCTTTATCTGGGCCCGGTCGTGAATCACGCCATCGGCAAGCTGGTGCTCAACGGCATCGTGCAACCGACCGGCACCTGGGGTTCCTCCAGCAGTTCCGCGGCCAACCAGAATGACGTTTTCTTCACCGGCACGGGCGTGTTGACCGTCACGAACACGCTCGCTCCGCCTGCGTTGTTGGTCACGCCCGGCAATGCGCAGGTGGCCCTGAGTTGGACGAATCCCACCGGCGCGACCACTTATAACGTGAAGCGCGCCACGGTCAGCGGCGGGCCTTACACGGTGATTGGCGCAAACCTGACCAGCACCAATTTTACCGATAACAATGTGGTCAATGCCGCCACCTATTACTACGTCGCGTCTTCCGTGAACTATGTGGGCGAAAGCGTGAACTCCGCCGAGTCGGCCGTGGTGTCGGTCGGCCCGCCCGCCCCGCCAACGGGCGTCAGCGCTGCCACCGTTTCCAGCCAGGCGATTTTGACGTGGGGCACCTCCGCCGGAGCGCTCGGTTACAACGTGAAGCGGTCCCTCACCAGCGGCGGACCTTATTCCACGCTGACCAGCCAGGGCGGTACCGGTTACACCGATGCCGGCCTGGTCACCGGCACGCGCTATTGGTATGTGATCACCGCCACCAATGCGTTTGGCGAAAGCCTCAACTCCAGTGAAGTCAGTGTCAAACCCGGCACCTCCGTGGTGGTGCTGTTGACCATGGACACCAATAACACTGCGACGACGAGCTTTAATGGCGCAGGCTATTGGTCGGACGGCTTGCTGCCCTCAGCCACCAAAGATTATTTGGTGCCGATGAGTTTTGCGGTCAGCGGCACGACCAATTTCGGCGGCCTGCGCACGCCGGACAACTCCGCCAGCTACCTGTTTGCAGGCAGTTCGCTGACCTTGTCCAACGGCGCACTGCGATTGCGCAACAGCGGCGCCACCGTGATGGGCTCTTCGGCGGCCAATGGTCTCCTGCTGGATAACGGCCTGGTTTCCGCTTGGAAACAGCCCGCCTCGCTCATGGGCTATCTCACGCTCAAGTCGGGCGGCGGCATGTTCGAGGCCGCGAGCATGGGCAGCGCGTTCACGGTTTCCGCCCGGATCGGCGGGGTGGGGGCCTTGACGGCGGGCAGCGACAGCAATTCCTTCGGCGGCCCGATCTTGCTTACTGGCGTCAACACCTATCTCGGCGGCACCGTCATTGCCGGCCCGACCCTGCTGCAACTGAGTGGCGCGGGCACACTCGGTGCGGCGGGCGGCGCATTGACGTTCAAGAACAGCCAGCAGGTGCCGCTCGTCAATGCCAATATGCCCAACCGCGGTTTCGGCACGCTCGATCTCTATGGCACCAGCCAGACCGTGGGGCAGCTCAGCGGCGCCGGCGGCCTGATTGCCAACAATGCGCCCGACGGCACCAGCACACTGACGCTCAGCAACGCCGGCCCCGGCGCCGATTTTCTCGGCACCATCGCCAATCACACCACCGGCGGCGGCGTGGTTGCCCTCACCAAAAACGGCGGCGGTACCAGCACCTTTTTTGGCGCGAATACTTACACCGGCGCCACCACCATCATCGACGGCACCTTGCGCCTCGGCCTGCCCGCCCCGGTCACCCCGCCCGCGCCGGTCAGCAAATGGGCGGCGGACAGTTTGATTGGCGGCGATGGCACGCTGATTGCCTCGTGGACGGATAATCTCGCCGGCAAAATTGCCGTGCAAGCCACGTCGTCGTACCGGCCCCGGCTGTATTCCAATGTGATGAACGGGCACAAAGTGGTGCGCTTTGCCAGCGCCAGCACCCAATACCTGACCGTGAGCGCCGCGAACAGTGCCATCTCGGGTGCCGGCGACTTCACCATGCTCGTGGTTTTCAAAACGGCCACCCCCGGCGCGGCTTCCGGCAACTATTATCTCAACACCGGCCTGCTCGGTTGCGAACAGAGCGGGGCCGTTACGGACTGGGGCTTCTGTCTCAATGGCAGTCAGCTTGGCGCGGGCCTCGGGACGGGTGATACCGCCTGCAGCACCGACTTCAGCCTTTACGGCGGCAGCGTGACCGACAACAAGCCGCACCTCGGCATGTATGTGCGTTCCGGCAGCACGATCCGCCTGCTGGTGGATGGCGTTCTGGTGGCGACGCAAAGTTCGCTCTGCACCAGCGCGCGCGGCGCCTATGATTTCCAAATCGGCGCCATGACCGCCGGCGCGTATTGTTTTAATGGCGACATGGCGGAAATCCAGCTCTTCAACCGTGCGCTGAACAGCGGCGAGCTTGCTGCGGTCGGTGATTCGCTGGCACGGACTTATGGCATCGGCACGACCCCGGATGCGCCGGTGCTGAACTTCTCGCCCGTCTGCCAGTGGTCTGCGGACTCGCTTTCCGGCAGCGATGGCACGTCCGTGAGCAATTGGACGGATACGGTTTCCAGCAACCGCGCCACCCAGGTCACCGCCGGCAACCAGCCCCAGCTCTATGCCAATGTTTTCAACGGCCACAAGGCGTTGCGCTTCACCAGCGCCAGCAGCCAGTATCTGACTGTTGCCGCTACCAACAGTCCTCTCTCCGGGGCGGGTGACTTCAGTCTGGTGCTCGTCTTTAAGACCACCACCGCCGGCGCGGCTTCCAGTTTGTTCTATCAGAACACCGGCTTGCTCGGGGGCGAGCAGACGGGGGTGGTCGCCGACTGGGCGTTTTGCCTGAACGGCAGCCAGCTCGGCGGCGGGTTGGGCGCGGGCAGCAGCGGCTGCAATGCCGATGTGAGCCTCTACGGCGGCTATGTCACCGACGGCAATCCCCATGTCGCCATGTATGTTCGCTCCAACAGCGTCGTCAGCCTGATCCTGGACGGCGTGTCCCTGCTGTCGCAAAGTTCCCTCTGCACCGGCGTGCGGGGCAGCTACGACTTTCAAATCGGCGCGATGACCGCCGGCGCGCTTTGCTTCAATGGTGACCTCGCCAAGCTTCAGATTTATCCCCGCGCCTTGAACACCACGGAAATTGCCGTGCTTTCCCAGTCGCTCGCGGCCACCTACGGCCAGGGCATCTTGTCGGACACCACCGCGCTGAATCTGGCGGGCGGTACCGGCGTTTTTGATTTGAACAATCATGCCGAAACGATCGGTTCGCTGGCTGGCGTTTCGGGCACCACCGTCGCGTTGAACGGCGGCGCACTCGTCGTCGGGGGAAACAACACGACCACCAGCTTTGCCGGGAATTTCTCCGGCCCGGGCGATTTTGCCAAAACCGGCACCGGCACCCTGACCTTGAGCGGCGCCGGCTCCGTGCGCAATCTCAACCTTGCGGGTGGCACGCTCGCCGTGGCGGATGGCGCTTCGCTGGCGGTGGGCTTTGGCGGCACCAATGCCAGCGCGCTGGTCATTACGAACGGCACGCTCAATCTCCTGGGCGGCACGCTGACCATTTCCAATACCGGCCCCGCCATCGCCGGTGCCGCCGGCAGCAGCATCTTGAATTTCAACGGCGGTACCCTGCGTGCGGGCGCGGCCAGTGCCATGTTCATTCAAGGCCTGACCGCGGCCAACGTATACGCGGGCGGCGCGGTGATTGATACTTCCGTTTACAACCTCACCGTGGCGCAGGCCTTGTTGAACGGCGATCCCGCCGGCGGCCTGCAGAAA
>Ga0302322_100005793_pt1 | contig 10874 bp, 8 predicted proteins | sample Fen_T0_2_FD_203757 | JGI IMG/M metagenome (GOLD analysis project Ga0302322, IMG submission 203757) | Peat permafrost microbial communities from Stordalen Mire near Abisko, Sweden - Fen_T0_2 | ecosystem: Environmental > Terrestrial > Soil > Wetlands > Permafrost | place: Sweden: Abisko... | reverse complement strand
CCCTATGGTCGAGAAGGCCCACGACGAGCCCACCGCCGATCTGCTCACCCAACGGCTCCAGATCCACGAGAAGACGGCCTGGATGCTTCGCAGCCTCCTCGCCTGACGGTCCGATGGCGACGTTCTGGGAAGATGGGCGCATGACGCAGCCAACCGCGGCCCTCGAGATCGGCTCGGGCCCCTGGGACCTCCCCGCCATCCAGGGGTTCCTCCATTCGACCGTCATCCCGATGCGGCTCGCGACTCAGGGGTCGATGTGGCCGCTGGTGCAGTCCCTCTGGTTCCTCTTCGAGGACTCGGCATTGTGGTGCTGCACCCAGCAAGACTCGGTCGTCGCGACGCGGCTGCAGCACGATCCCCGGTGTGCCTTCGAGATCGCCGCCGACGATCCGCCGTACCGGGGCGTGCGGGGGAGGGGCATCGCGTCGCTCGATCCCGGGCCCGCCCCTGATCTGCTCGAGCGCCTCATCGGCCGCTATCTCGTTACGGGCGAATCGCCGTTGGCATCTTGGCTGCGATCGCGGGCATCCGATGAGGTCGCCATCCGCATCGGCGCGCTCGCGGTGTCGTCGTGGGACTACTCGTCACGCATGCAGAGGTCGTAGCGACCAGGACGGCGGCGACGATGGTGGTCCCCGCGCGCGAGTCGCGCCGGTCGGCCGGGACGACGGTCGCGTCGATTCCCAGCGCTTCGAACTTGCTGCGCGCACACGCCACGCTCGGCGTTTCCGCCGCTATCGTCCTCGGGATCGTCGTCTACCTGGTGACGCGGTCAAGGAACCCACCCCGCCAGTCAATCGGGCTCCTGGGCCCGTTCTCGATCGAGGGGTGGAGAGCCGAGCCTGTCGGCTGCCTTGCAGTTCCGGCTCGGGACTGGGACTCTGAAACGATGCGCACGATGCACCGCGTCCTCCCGTCCGCTGCTTTCGAAAGTCTGGAGGAGTACATCGCCGAGGGCGGTGGTGCCGGCTTGCGGAAGGCTCGGGAGCTCTCACCGGACGCGATTCTCGCCGAGATGGACGCCTCGGGCCTACGCGGTCGTGGCGGCGCGGGGTTTCCCACCGGACGCAAGTGGCGGACCGTCGTCGCGAATCGATCCGCGGTGGAACTGTCGACAGTTGTCGTGAACGCAGCGGAGGGCGAGCCCGGCTCGTTCAAGGACCGTGCGATCCTCCGAGCGAACCCGTATGCGGTCCTCGAAGGGGCATTGATCGCGGCACAGGTCATCGGGGCCGAACAGGTGATCATCGCAATGAAGGGCACGTTCACCGCCGAGATCGCGAGAGTCGACGTTGCCATAACCCAACTCGATGCGGCGGGCTGGACCGGTCCGATCGACATCTCGATCTTCGAGGGACCACGCGAGTACCTCTTCGGCGAAGAGACGGCGTTGCTCGAATCCATCGACGGACGTCACCCGTTGCCACGGGTTGCACCACCGTTCCGACGTGGAGTGGACGAAATCGTCGACTCATCGGCTGACGTCGGGTCCCAGAGCGGTTCGGCCGCGCACGTCGAGCTCGCCGGCCCCGGGAGCGAGTCCATCGCGGCACCCGCATTGGTGAGCAACACCGAGACATTCGCGAACGTTCCCGGCATCGTTGCCCGCGGCGCGAAATGGTTTCGATCGGTCGGCACTTCCGAGTCCCCCGGGACGATCGTCTGCACCATTACCGGAGCAACCAACCGCCACGGCGTCGCTGAAGTCGCGATGGGTACGACACTCCGCGAGGCGATTGCGACGATCGGCGGCGGCGCGAAGCCTGGACATCGCATCGTCGCGGCAATGTCGGGTGTTGCAAACGCAGTCGTCGGCGAAGCGGATCTCGACGTTCCGCTCAGCTACGAGAGCCTCGCCGGGATAGGGAGTGGGCTCGGAGCTGCTGGATTCATCGTGTTCGACGATGCGACCGATCTCGTCGCAGTCGCCGCGGGAACCACGCGCTTTCTCGCCGTCGAATCGTGCGGCCAATGCGCACGCTGCAAGCAGGACGGCCTCGCCATCGCGGAGCGGCTCACGCGCCTCGCCCTCTCGGAACCCGCCGAACGCGACCTCGATGAAACCCGCGCCCTCCTGGCCACGGTTACCGAGGGCGCCCGCTGCAACCTCGCGTACCAACAAGAGCGAGTCGCGGGCAGCATCCTCGCCCAATACGCGGAACAGGTCGATGGCCACGCGGAACGGCGACTTCCCGGCCGCGAACCGATGCTGATCGCCGCGATCGTCGAGCTCAACGACGGCCACGCCGCGCTCGACCAAGAACAGAGCCAGAAGCAGCCGGATTGGACCTACGACGCAACAGACTCCGGGCAATGGCCGGCCGATCGCCTCTCCGACCACCGCCACAAGACCGAACTCTGACCCGCAGGACCCTCCTTCGGTGTCGATGTGAACCAGATGATCGTCTGCCCGAGGCACCTCCGAAACCGCCGCGTGCGCGCTTCCGGCGGTCATCAGCCGAGCGTGTCCTCGAGGCCGATGGGGGCGCTGATTGCGGGTGCGGCTCACACTGGGTGGAGGTCGGCGATCGCCGACTCGACGGCCCGGTGGAAGGTCGGGTAGGCGTAGATCATGTGCCGGAGCCGGTCGATCGGCACCTCGGCGTAGACGGCGAGTGTGAGCAGGCCGAGAACCTCACCGCCGGACGGACCCACCGACGTAGCGCCCACCAGCACACCGTGAGTCGTGTCTCCAACCAGCTTGACGAAGCCCTCGTTGCCCGTCTTGTGGATCCAGCCGCGGGCGGACGACGGTATCGGAGCGGTCCCGACGCTGAGGCTGAGGCCGCGGTCGCGCGCCTCGCGCTCGCTCAGACCGACCGATCCGATCTCGGGGTCCGTGAAGGTGACCCGGGGAACAGCCCGATAGTCGGCCGGCACCACGTCACGTCCCAGGATGTCGTTCACCACGATGTCGGCCTGGTACATGGAAATGTGCGTGAACGCCCCCTTGCCGGTGATGTCCCCCACGCCCCACATTCGGTCAGGCCCGATCACTCGGAGGTGGTCATCGACCGGCAACGCGCGCGCCGTCTCGTCGACGCCGACCGACGAAGCGTGAAGCGAGCCCAGATCCACGCGTCGGCCGGCAGCGACGAGAAGGCGCTCAACCTTGACCGCTTCGCCACCAGCCAATGCGATTTCGAAGCGATCTCCCGCGTGACCGACCGACTCGATCTCGGCACCGGCGCGCACGTCGATCCCCTCCGCGACGAAGACGCGCTCGAGCAGCGCACCGGCTTCGGGCTCCTCGGGACCAATCAGGCTGGGGCCGACTTCGATGACGGTGACCTCGGCACCGAACCGACGAAAGACCTGGGCGAGCTCGACGCCGATCGCTCCGCCACCGATGACCGCGAGCGATGTCGGGACGTCTTCGGTCTCGACCGCGTCGCGGTTCGTCCAATACGGCGTATCCGCGAGCCCCGCGACCGGTGGGATCCACACGCGTGTTCCGGTCCCCAGAACGATCGCGCGCTTGGCTTCGATGACCCGGTCGGCCACCATGACCCGGCCCGGACCGTCGAGTCGTCCCCACCCGCGGATGAACCGTCCGCCCTTCTTCACGAACCGCTCGACCGCAACCGCGTCGTCCCAGTTGTCGGTCGCCTCAGCCCGGATTCGCCGAGCAACGGGCGCCCAGTCGGGGCGTACGTCAGCCACACCCGCGACGCCCCGGATGCGGCCACCCTCGGCCAACAAGCCGGCGGCTCGAACCATCATCTTCGACGGCACGCACCCCCAATACGGGCACTCGCCACCCACAAGTTCCGCATCCACCCCGACCACGTCAAGACCCGCCTCGGCAAGGCGTCCTGCGACCTCCTCGCCGCCGGGCCCCATTCCCACCACGATCACGTCCGCGTGCTCGGTCACAGACACCCCCTTCCTGCAATCGCCCTCCAAGCGCCTGCGACGGGCCAAACCCCTCGGTCAGCTGTCTCCTCCGCCGCCTCGCGGCACGCAATTCGCGTGTCGCTGGCGAGGCTATGCGAAGAGTCACCCGGCATCTGCCCGCCGCACGGCTCATCCGCCGGGCCCTTCGATCACCTCGCGTGCACGCGGATGTGCCGATATGGGGAGTGTCGGGAGTTGCGGAAGATGTGGCGTTCACGGCGCCACGCTCGGCCGACCGGGCGACCACGCAGGGTTCGCCGCGCTGCGCGAGCACGCCGACGCGGTGCTCGTCGGGATGAGGACCGTTGTGGCCGAGCATTGCCACGCGCCGGAATCATCTCGCCTGCGCGGTTACGTCCTCGCGGAGATGCCGGACGTCTCGGGCGCCCCACGCGTGCACGATGATCGTGGGGTCAGACGGCGTTCGTGTGGATTGCGACGTATTTGGTCTCGAGGTACTCGTGGATGCCCTCGGGTCCGCCTTCGCGTCCGAAGCCCGAATGCTTGACGCCTCCGAACGGCGCGGCCGGGTTGGAGACAAGACCCTGGTTGAGTCCGATCATCCCGGTCTCGATCCGTTCGCACACGCGCAGTGCGCGATCGAGATCTCGGGTGAAGACGTACGCCACGAGACCGAACGCCGTGTCGTTGGCTGCGTGAATCGCGTCGTCGTCGTTGACGAATCTCGTGATCGGCGCGACTGGCCCGAAGATCTCCTCCCGCAGGACCCTGGCATCGAGCGCGACGTCCATGAGGACGGTCGGCGCGACGAAGTGTCCGGGGCCATCGATGGGTGCTCCGCCGATTAGCACGCGCGCACCGTGGCGCTGCGCGTCGTCGACGAGTTCGTCGACCTTGGCGCGGGCTCGGGCGTCGATGAGCGGGCCGACCTCGACGCTAGGGTCGGTGGCCCGTCCCATTCGCATGGCGCCGAGCCGCGCTGCGAGTCCCGAGCCGAACTGCTCGGCGAGCGATTCGTGGACCAAGAACCGGTTGGCGGCCGTGCATGCCTGGCCGACGTTGCGCATCTTCGCGACCACCGCGCCGTCAATGGCGGCGTCGAGGTCGGCGTCTTCGAAGACGACGAAGGGGGCGTTGCCGCCGAGCTCCATCGACACGCGCAGGATCTGTGACGACGCGGCGGCGATGAGTTGACGGCCGACCTCGGTCGAGCCGGTGAAGGACAGCTTTCTGAGACGCGGGTCGTCGAGAATTCCAGCGACGGTCGCCCCCGCGCTCGTCGATGTGACGACGTTGCACACGCCCGCGGGGAGTCCCGCCTCGGCCAGGATCGCTGCGAGTGCGGTCATGGACAGCGGAGTGAGCGCGGCCGGCTTCACGATCATCGTGCACCCTGCGGCGATGGCGGGCGCGATCTTTCGGGCGCCCATCGCCATGGGGAAGTTCCACGGAGTGATGAACAAGCAGGGCCCGACGGGCTGTCGGAGCACGAGGAGGTGGCCGCGCCCGTTCGGCTCAGGGGTGTAGCGGCCGTTGATGCGAACTGACTCCTCAGAGAACCAGCGAAAGAACTCGGCGGCGTACACGATCTCCGCCCGTGAGTCCGCCAAGGACTTGCCCATCTCCATGGTCATCAGCAGCGCCAGGTCGTCGGCCCGTTCGGTCAGCAGCTCGTAAGCCCGGCGAAGGATCTCGCCGCGGCCACGCGGTGGATGCGCGGCCCACGTTGCCTGTGAGCGTGCGGCCGCGTCCATCGCGTCGAGCGCGTCGAGCGCGTCGCCGTCGGCGACCTCCGCGAGGGTGTGTCCCGTCGCCGGGTCCTCGACGGCGAACGTGCGTCCCGAACGTGCGGCGCGCCATTCACCATCGATGGAGAGGCCCTTGGGGGCGGCGGCGATGACGGACTGCTCGTGGTCGGTCGTGGTCATGTCAGGGTGATCTCCTCGCCGAGCTCGTCGGCGATTGAAACGTCGAGGGAGTAGTCCACGGGAACGACGATCAACGACGGACGGTCCAACGTGAGAGCGTGGGCGAGCCGGACGGCAAGCTGGTCGGCCGACGCCACCCGCCACGAGGGCAGCCCGAACGATTCTCCGAGTCGCACGAAGTCGGGGTTTCCGAAGTCGGTACCGAAGTGCCGATCGAATCGGCGGTCCTGCTTCCAGACAATCGAGCCGAACTGGCCGTTCTCCCAGACCAGGTTCACGAACGCCGTGCCGCAGCGGGTCGCAGTCTCGAGCTCCTGACAGTTCATCAAGAACCCACCGTCGCCGCTCACCGCGACGACGCGCCGATCCGGCTGCACGAACTTCGCCGCGATCGCGGCCGGGACCGCGAAGCCCATTCCGGCGAGCCCATTCGCGATCAACACGGTGTTCGGCTCGTATGCGGGATACATGCGTCCGATCCACAGCTTGTGCAGCCCGACGTCGGAGATCAACAAGTCGTCGCGTCCGAGGGCACGACGTAGCTCGAACAGGATGCGCGGCGGACGCATGGGGAACGTCGAGTCGTACTGCGCTCGCGTGAGCCACCCGCCCACGAGGGTCCGGAGCCGGTCGGAGCCGCCGACGTGCTCGAGCCGCCCGCAATCGTCGCCGAGCCGGTGGAGGGTCGTCGCAACATTGCCGATGAGCTCGACCTCGGGAACGAAGTGCGCGTCGATCTCGGCCGGCAACGAGTCGACGCACACGATCCGGACATCGCAGTTCGGGTTCCAGAACCGCGGGGCGTGCTCGACAAGGTCGTACCCGATGGCGATCACCAGGTCGGCCGACCCGAAGCCCGCCATGGCGTAGTCGCCGGCTTGGAGACCGACCGCACCGAGCGCCTGGGGATCGTCGGCGTCGAGGAGGCCCTTGCCCATGAACGTCTCGGCCACTCGAAGGCCCGTCGTTCGCACGAAGCGCCGCAGCGCGTCGCTCGCGTCTTGGCGCACCACCCCGTTGCCGGCGAGCACGATCGGGTTGCGGGCTTCGCGAATCAGCCGCGCGGCGACCGTGACGTCCGCGTCGGCCGGCTCTGGCTGCACCATCGGACTCGCCGGCAGCGGCCGAGCATCGCAGTCGGCGCGCATGACGTCCTCGGGCAGCTCCAGATGGGTGGCCCCGGGCTTCTCCGCCTGGGCGACTTTGAACGCCTTGCGCACGACCTCCGGGATGATCGCCGGATCCGACACGCGGGCGTTCCACTTGGTGATCGGCTTCATGATTCCCATGACGTCGAGGTACTGATGCGACTCCTTGTGCATCCGCTCGAGGTCGACCTGCCCGGTCAGCGCGACCAACGGCGCCCGGTCCAAGAACGCGTCGGCGACACCGGTCACAAGATTCGTGGCCCCCGGACCCAGCGTCCCGAGACACACACCCGCTCGGCTGGTGAGCCGCCCGTACACGTCAGCGATGAACGCTGCTCCCTGCTCGTGACGCACCGGAACGAACTCGATCGACGAACGGTCGAGCGACTCGTTGAGGTCGAGCGTCTCCTCACCGGGGATCCCGAAGACGAAGCGGACACCTTCCGCCTCGAGACACTGGATCAGGACCTCGGACGCCTTGGGCATCCGGCCATCATCGCAGTTCCACTTCTCACTGCAACCCGCCCCGGACACGTGGACACGTAGAACGTCTCGTCCAATGGGTCTCGACGCATGACGACGCCGAGGTCGTACTCGGCTTCGGGTCCCCGAGTTCGACCGCGGTGCGTCGGGGTTACACTCCGTGCGACCCAAGCTCCCGACACCCGCGAGAACTCTGTGGCACTGCGTCGAGAAGAAGTCCGAGGCGCGTCCAGTTTTCGGCTGCACGAGGCGGAGGTCGTGGTCGAGGCGTTTCCCGACGAGACGATCGCCGTGCACCTGGGGACCGGGCGGTACTTCAGCATCGACCCGATCGGAGCGGAGATGCTCGACCTGCTCGCGAGCGGTTGTGCGGTCGAGGCAGTCGCCACGCACCTGACCGCGCGGTACGACGCCGACGCGGCCGTGGTCGAGGACGCGGTCATGGACTTCGCGGGTCGACTGCTCGACGAGGGCCTGATCCTCCCGGCTCCGGGCAGTGCGACCGGCGTCGTCGTTCCGGCGCCGGTGCGATCGTCGGTGACGTTCTCGGCTCCGACCCTCTCCGTCTACTCCGACATGGAAGACCTCCTGTTGCTCGACCCGATCCACGACGTCGACGAGACCGGCTGGCCGGTGCGCGCCGAGTCAGCGGATCCCGACCCGGCCGGACCGCGCCACGCGGCATGAACCTCAGGGCTGGATCCCGGTCCACCGCGCTCCGGGAGTCCCACGCCGTCCGATTCTTCGGCGCGGCCAGCGAGGTGTTCGATCGCGCCCGAGCGCGGGTCGGCATGCGTGAGCACGACCTGGTGCTCGCGGGCGCACGCATCCGGCTCCGGTTCGCCGGTGACGCGCTCGAGCCACTCCTGCTCCCCGCGTTGGTGCACCTGCTCACGGACGGGGTGGAAGACGAGGTGGCGCTGACCGTCTCCCTGTTCGACAGCGCGTCGACCGGCGAGCGCATGGTGGCGCCCGCGTGGGGACCCGACGACTACGGGCCGAAGGGCGAGATCGTCGGCTTCAACGACGACCGGATCCGAACGGTGTTCCAACCCGGCGTCGACATCCTGAACGGCTACGACGCCGCCCGCCGGGCCGGGCTGTACTGGGTCGCCTCGCCGCGCGTCGTCCCGTGGTGGGAATCGACGTTCCCCCTCCGGACGATGCTCCACTGGTGGGCGGCACCGACGACGCTCCAACCCGTGCACGCGGGCGCCGTCGGTCGTGGCGGACACGGCGTGCTCGTCGCTGGGAACAGTGGTGCGGGCAAGTCGACGACGACGCTCGCCTGCCTCGAAGCGGGGTTGGACTACGCCGGTGACGACTATGTGCTCGTCGACGTCGAGTCGGCCACCGTGCACAGCCTCTACGGGACGGCCAAGGTCGAGCCCGAGAACCTCGGACGGTTCCCGGCGCTGGCTCCGCTCGTCGTCAATCCCGACCGGCTGGATGCCGAGAAGGCGGTGGTGCTCCTCGACGACCACCGGGCCGAGCGACTCGTCCGCAGTCTCCGGCTCCGGGCCGTCGTGCTCCCGAACGTCACGGGTCGGCGCGGCTCCACGCTCACGGCGGTGTCCCCAGCCGCCGCGATCCGGGTGCTCGCTCCCACCACGTCGTCCCACCTGCCGGGACACGGCCGTGCGGTGGTCACCAAGCTCAGCCGGCTGGTGCGTGAGCTGCCCTGCTACCGACTCGACGCCGGTACCGATCTCACGCATCTCGCGGCGACCGTCGCGAGCCTGGTGGAGCCGTGACGCGCGCTGCCCGCCCGCGGGTCAGTGTCATCGTGCCCGTGTTCGACATGGGCCGGCTGCTCCCCGAAGCGATCGCGAGCATCGAGGCGCAAGGGGTCGCGGACGTCGAGATCGTCGTCGTCGACGACGGCTCCACCGACGACACGCCGGAGGTGATCGCGTCGCTGGGTGACCGCGTCGTGTCCGTTCACCAACCGAACCGCGGGCCGGCAGCGGCGCGGAACGCGGGGCTCGAGGTGGCGACCGGCGACGTGATCGCGTTCCTCGACGCCGACGACCTGTGGCCGGAGCACAAGCTCGCGCAGCAGCTGGAGCGGCTCGAGCGCGATCCGGAGCTCGACGTCGTGCTCGGCCGGATCCGGTACGTGGCCCTCGACGGCGGCGAGCTCCCCGACATCGAGTTCGAAGACCTCGATGCGAAGACGCTCAGTCACGTGCACCTCGGCAGCGGGCTGTACCGCCGCCGGGCGTTCGACCGACTCGGCGTCTTCGATCCGAACCTCCGCTTCAGCGAGGACGTCGACTGGTTCCTCCGTGCCCGGGAGGCGCAGCTCCCGATGGTCATCCTTCCCGAGGTCACGCTCGTCTACCGGCTGCACGGGGCCAACATGACGCGCGAGATGAGCCTGCCCACGTCGCGGATGCTCTCTGTCCTGAAGCAGTCGCTCGATCGACGGCGCGCGGCGGGGAGCACTGGCGACCTCGCGCCGTGGCGGGCGTTCGACGAGCGCGCACCGGGCCGTCCGACGGTGAGTGTCGTCATCCCGGCGTTCAACGCGAGCAAGTACCTGCGTGCGGCGATCCGCAGTGTGATCGAGCAGACGCACACGCCGTTCGAGGTCATCGTCGTCGACGACGGGTCGTCCGACGCGACCGCATCGATCGCGCATCGGTTCGGCGCGCCGGTGCGGGTGCTCCGTCGTCCCCACCGCGGCGCGGGGGCGGCACGCAACGCCGGGATCCGCGACGCGCGCGGTGCGTTCATCGCCCTGCTCGATTCCGACGACCTCTGGGAGCCGGACAAGCTGGCGCACCAGCTGCGCCTGTTCGACGCCGATCCAGGCCTCGCCGTCGTGTTCGCCGGAGTGGAGCAGTTCGTCAGTCCCGAGCTCGCCGACGGTGCGACGCGGGAGGTCCCGGCGCCGTCTCGCACCGGCCGCTGCGCCAGCGCTCCGCTGATGCGGGCGACCGTCGCGGAGCGGGTCGGCCCGTTCCGCGAGGACCTCGAGCTGGGCGAGTTCGTCGACTGGTACGACCGGGTGCTGGCCGCCGGATGCCGGGTCGGCCAGGTCGGCGGGATGCTGGTGCGCCGCCGGATCCACGACGCCAACACGGGGCTGCGCCGTCGGGGGGATCGCAGTGACTGGGCCGTCGTGGCCAAGGCGGCACTCGACCGGCGGCGGGCGGCCGGTGGCGGCCTTCCATGATCGGGAACCCCGCGGTGCCGTCGGTCTCCACCGTCGCGACCGCGGGGACGTGGCGGCCGACCGAGGTCCAGGAGACGCTGCTCGAGGCGGCGCTGGGCGACGGCGCGCCGGCGGAGGCGGCGTTCTCCCGTTGGGTCGCGACGACCGGGGTCGACGACGTCGACGCCGGGTCGTTGCGCATCCTTGCGCTCGTCGCTCGGCGCTTCGAGCAGCGCGGCATCACCACCCCGTGGTCGGCGCTCCTGCGAGGCATCCTGCGGCGGTCGTGGTACGAGA
>Ga0302322_100005791_pt1 | contig 10875 bp, 7 predicted proteins | sample Fen_T0_2_FD_203757 | JGI IMG/M metagenome (GOLD analysis project Ga0302322, IMG submission 203757) | Peat permafrost microbial communities from Stordalen Mire near Abisko, Sweden - Fen_T0_2 | ecosystem: Environmental > Terrestrial > Soil > Wetlands > Permafrost | place: Sweden: Abisko... | reverse complement strand
GCAGAAGCTTGAACGACGGAAAGACACTTGAACTACTCTTTAACTGGTACTCAAAATCAGCGCTGCATTGCCCGGCTTGACCTAAAAGACTATATGGATGCGCTTCACTCAAGACCTGTACTGTGGTTATATCATCGCTCAGGTTATCAAATCTATAATATGCATCTTGTTTGGTACCTGCTTTTAACGGTTCTGTATTTGTTTGCGCTCGGTTGTGCGCAAACAACTTAGCCGTAAAGCGAGGTATGTAGTAATTTGGGTCACTATCGTAAAGATTATCTTGAATTCCGTTGAACTGTATTATACCTGTATTGATAATAGGCTCAAAGCCAAGAAGAAACGGGTCCAGATCAATGCGTGTGTTGCCGCTCATGTACAGCGCTCCGCGGCTTAGAAACGTGATATAATCAGGCAGATTGGCTTGACCAAACTGTTGGACTTTAATAGTATCGCCGGGTTTCTTGATTTCGTAGGTAAAGATAGGAATAATAGTTGTTACAGGAACTTGCACATCTTCAAAGCGGGCTTCACCTATTCCGTTCACAGTAAAATTCGGTGTCTGTAATTCGAGTGGAAACACAATTGTTGAACCAGTTGAAGTCTTCCTCGCACCTACACCAAAGTAATTTGAGGAATAGAATGACAAACCATTTTTCGACGCTGGTTTTTTATCCTGTTTATTGATAAAGATATCGTTCTCTAAAGTATAAAAGTAATTAACGAAGCCTTCATGAGCCCTCACTCCCGGGTTGATACTTATTCTATTTGAGCCGATGATAAAATATTTTACCCAATTTGAAGAATTCATCATGGGAGCATCCCCGATTGACGATGTGACATGATAACTAAATAAGTTATCCGCACCAGTGGCTATAGTAAAATCTTGCTGGTTACGAATGCCGTACATAGATGTACCAAGGATATAATACTTGGACCCGCTAGGTACAATCCGCGTTTTTGTTACATAAAAGGATGAATCAAGAGCAGAGATGAATACATGGCTACTAATTGGATAAAAATGAATGAAAAGCTCTGTCGTGACACTCCGACGGTCTGAAGAATAAAATAAATGATAAGTTATTTCGGCGCATTCGTTAAGATCAGGCGTGACCCCCTTATTATAAATATTGTAGATTGTATCATTCACTGTATTAAATGCTGCTTCATTGTGACTCACATTAACATAGGTCAGGCCGGTGGGGTTACCAATTTTATGGTTGACAAAATAGATATTAGATATGTCCTGAGTATCGGATTCATCCATCTCTGCAAGTAGCTCAAGTGAATGCGATTCAGGTATTGGGACCACTACTTTTGTTGTACCTTTGTCAAGTCTCACAAAATCAAAGTATCCAATTGTCCGGTCAATAAGAAAACAAAATTGCAGAGGCATGTCAAAGTTGATAACGAGCGTCGTCGATTTGATAAAGCTAAAAGGGACTATAATGTTATCGGAGTCCGAGGTCACTTTGATTTTGCCAACGTATGCAAACGGCTCCGTCGGTACGATGGGAACAGAGGATGGAACAGTCAGAAGTGCAAGGATGGTTGTTTCTTCCCCGGGAGCGAGAGAGAACGATGTTTTATCGAAGGTTAAGGTGGCTCCGTTTGGCGGACCATTGATAATGCTCATCTGAGTGTTTTGTGCTACAGAACGGTAATTCTTTACCGTCAGCTGTACTGTATCCCTCCAAACATCTTGCGCCAGGTCGGTGTATCCGAAGCTCAAGACTCCGGGTTCAACCACCATCCGCGCTTCTGCCGCATCCAGAGCATCGACACGTCCTTTTCCTTGTGCAAAAATAGATACGCTATCTCCAACGGAATGAGCCGTGTTGATGATGGCTGCTTTTATTTCCTCCGGAGTCCATGTTGGGTGTTCTTGCTTGAGCAATGCAGCAATCCCTGTAACATGTGGTGTAGCCATAGAAGTACCAGACCAATTTGCAGTTTGATTGTGCAGGACTGTAGAAAGGATATGTACTCCCGGTGCTACGACTTCCGGTTTGATGAAAGAATGAATAGGATCCGGCCCTAAAGAGCTGAAGTAGGGAATTTGATCAACCGAATCACATGCACCAACTGTCAATGCTGCTTCACTTGTGCCCGGTGAACTAATAACTCCATATTTAAATTGTCCTGAGTTGCCTGCAGCAACAACGCATAAAACACCCGCTTTCGTGGCATTGTTTACAGCACTATCCACTGGACTATCAGTTGATGGCTCGCCGCCCAGACTCATATTGATAATATTCACAGCGTCGTTTGTTGCCGGATTTCCATCAGGGTCAAGACAGTAATCGATCCCGGTAATAACGTCCGACATCAAGCCTGATCCATCGGCGTGAAGTACTTTTACTGCAAGAAATTTGGCATCCGGTGCAACACCGCGTAACGTGTCGCCGCTGTTTGCTCCAATGATGCCTGCCACGTGTGTCCCGTGTCCATGATCGTCCATTGGATCGTTGTCGTTATTTGCAAAATCATAACCTCCAATAACCCGAAACGCTGGACCAAAACCACCACCCAATGCCGGATTTTCATAATCTATTCCTGTATCAATATCTCCCACCAGAACACCTTTGCCCGAATACCCCAGGCTATCCCGCACAATATCAGCCCTGATTTGATGAACCGATTCTTGGAGATTAACTTTTACTTCTTTATCCTCGCTGACCTGTTTCACCGCAGGCAATGCACGGATGCTGCCTATCATGCCGCGCTTGCATTTCATCGCGACGCCGTTCAGCGCCCGATAATAATCGCGCGTAATCGTGTAACTATAATCAGATTTAAATTGGGCAGACAAAGTCTGACTTATTGTACTAAGAGCTGTTTTGAATGAGGCATGACTTGTTTGCAAAGATGCATAGATAGATAATACAGACGTTTTTTGCAGGGATGACTTCTTAGCCTGATATGTTGCTAAAGGATAGTCTTTGAATGTCACAATCAGACCCACTACTTCATCCGGATTATCCTTCTGGACAGAAACGATTTTTCCGTTTTCTATGGCGACCGCACTGGTGCCTTGAGTGGGGCTCTCCAGTCTCACATGTTCACCATTGGAGAGATTTATTTCGTTGTAATACTGGGCAAAAAGATTTGTCGAGGAAATAAATATAAAGAGAGTTATAACAACGACCCCGATACTGACCTGGCTAGAATTTGGATGGTTCATAATAAACTTCTTCGATATTACTAAAAGTAGTAAATTAGGAATTTATTGTACCAAATATCGTAACCGTCTTTCCATTAAAATAATATTTGATCATTTATTATTGCGCCTAACGGATGGCAACTAAGCTGCGGCAACGAGAAGCCGCAAGTTGCTTAAAACAGGCGGAGCCCCATAACTGTAACACACGAAGTGTGTTTCTATACTTATCACCGGCAATGCGTAACGCAACAACCTTTTTAATAATTTGTATCATGCTTCGCGTGATTATAAATGCACCTTTAATTTGTATCGCACTTCGTGCGATAACTTTTTTCAGGCCTCCGGCTGTCGGCCAGCAGAGCTTGTTTACCCGCCATGCTTTATCTTTGGGCGGGAGCGCCTGGTGAGGCGGCGAAGAATATAAATTTATTTAAGATAACTTTAGATTAGTCGTTTTATTTTAAAAGTAAAGCATACGATAATAAGATTGTCGTGATTTCCTTTACTCTGAGTTGGCGTACTCCCCATGTTATTGCGATAAACATTATTACATTTGTCACTAGCAGAACATAGATATTTATCAATGATGATACAGAATTTGAGAACAGAGCAACAATAATCAATAATAAAGAAATTAACGTGGAATATGATATACCGCATACCATACGGGAAAGGCCTTCAGCAAATAGTACCTCCTGTCCAAGTGCTTCTGACTTGTTCATGACGAATAACTTGCAGTAATTGACATAAATTTTATGGTTAATAGTTAAATCAGAATAGGATACGAAATGATTGAAACCCTTTTTATTAATAGGTATGCTATGAAGTGCACTGTTTATAAACCAAATGAAATATGGAAAAGATTCGCGAAGACCTTTATGTGGATCTTTATATTTAAATATTATTCTCATTATTGCTGAAATCCTATCAGGGAAGTTCGGATTTAAGACACGAAGCATTATACCTATGATATAGGCAACAATTGTAATAATGAGGAACGATAAAATATCTTCTTTTAAATACATTGGAGTAATTCCAAGAACTGAGTGTAATGATGATTCGATATTATGATAAAACAGAAGATATATATTAAAAAGTAGAATGATTCCGGGTATTATTATCCCAATAAAGTCCCCTCCTCTAATTTGAAATCTACTCATTTACCACCTCCTGATTCAGAATGTGTAATAACTAAACCGACTTATGTAAATTATACTGAACAAAACACGTTTTAGCGTACATGTCGAACAACGGATATTCTCTATATCTTCCACTTGCCATGCTTAACGCACCCATTTACCCGCCATGCTTTATCTTTTGGCGGGCGCCCATTAAATATTATTAGTATCACGCTTCGCGTGATATATTCTCAGGCCTCCGGCTGGTCAGATTGGGCCGCTGGTTAGGGTGCAACAATGACTATTTTATTTTGAAGACTCGCAACAAATCGTTTTTCGATTCAACAACTTTCATTTTGTAGTGAATACTTCCGACTGTATCACGAAGTTCGACGATCGTATCGGTTGAAACACTAACCGACCAGGTTCCTGCAACAGAATAATGCGCATCATTGGGACTCAAAACCATGTAACTGCACTTTCCGTCACTTTGCAAATTAAAACCGTCCCGATATCGAGCTGCGGGAAATTGTTTGTAGCTACTTGGACGATATACGTTTATGGAATCGGTCTCTTCTTCGAAAGAGTTAGTCCAAGCCTGAACCAACTCCGGGACTTCTGTAATTGGTTTGGCTGGATTCGATTTCTCTTTGCAGGCGTAAACAACAACCAAAGACAGGAGTAGAATATAAAGGAATATTTTCATGACTATCTCCTTTTGTTGCATCCAGCGAAGTGAGTTCACACTGATATCCATATTAATTTCTTATCAATCAACGAGAGACTGAAAAGTAAATAATAAAAATATAAACCCACTACCCGCAATGCTTAACGTACCCATTTACCCGCCATGCTTTATCTTTTGGCGGGCGCCCATTAAATATTATTAGTATCACGCTTCGCGTGATTATAAAGGCACCTTTAATTTGTATCGCACTACGCGCGATAGCATTCTCAGGCCTCCCGGCTCTGGACAAGCCGAGCTTGTTTACCCCGCTGCTTTGTAGCGGGGAGCGCCTGGTTATACCGCTCGCGCATGCTTTTTACAAGATTGCGATCTCAAACACTGAGCAATAAGAGTTTAATATAGGACTTTTCAGATATCGTTAAATTTGTACGGATCATTCATGGTCCTGCTATAAATCTAATCCCTATCTGTTTGATTCTTGTAATTGCATTAGAGTAGGAAATGGTTCAATACTCTTGCGCACTCCTAAACGCCAACCACCTACATACAAATAGAATCGTTTATCCATAGACAAAAAGTCAATTTGTGCGTCTAAAGGGAGTCCAAAATCAATTCTGATCCATTGTCTCCCGAGATTCCGCGTTGCATATATTTGATTATCTTGGTTCACGACTATTATTGAGGTTGAATCAAATATATGAATTGTTTTTATTCCAATACTATCAAACCTTAGCCTTTGCCAATGTGCACCACGATCATTAGAACGGAGAATACCTGAAGCATTAGTTCCTAGGAAAAGTACACCCTTCTCATCAACAACAATACAGGATATTTCTTTTTCATCAGGGATCAATTCTTTCCACGACCTACCGCCATCCGTAGAGCGCTGAAGGGTTGTTAATTGTTTCTCACCTGCATGTAGACCCTCACTCAGAGGTTCATAATCGAAAGAAACACCATAAAATGAGTTTGATGATGCATCGTATTGCAACATCCCTATTTCTAAGTTTTGATTTGACATAGGAATTAATTTTCTCTCCTCCAAAGATATTTGGTGGATGCCGTAACTGCAGCCGGCGTAGATTTTCCCACGAGAGTTACTGGTTAAGCAAGATGCTCTATCATCATCTCCTTTGTTAAGAATATTCCAAGAAATACCATTATTCACTGAATATATTATATACCCCATAGCCGTGAGACCAAATATGTTATTGTGGGTATCTGTCAGCAACGATATAATATTCTCATCTTCAATTGGCGAGTATATACAATTCCAACTAGTGCCCGTGCTATCAGATCGATAAACACCAAAATTTTGGGTACCTGCAAATATATTCCATGAAGAATCAAATGCCACACATTGAACATGGGCAGGGGTAAAGCCGGTCGTTAATCTTGTCCATTGGTTATTATCGATATTGTAGTGTAAAAGACCGTGACCGTATGTACCAACAATGAGACTGTTGTCTATATTAAAAGAAACAGACGTTATATATATACCAGATAATCCTAAACTCAACCAAGAATTACCATAATCGGATGATTTGAGAAGTCCTTTGTATCTGCTGGCAACATATAGATAGCCATCAGGCAGGCTCTTACAAAATTCTCTCAACTTTTCACATTTCTTCTCTTTCAAAGTTGCTCCATGATTATAAGACCGATAGATACAATCATCAGTAATAACCAAGAATTCCCCGTTATCTAATATGTGAGCACTCAAATATCCATATGGAAATTCTTTGCCAATCTTTTTCCAAGATAGCCCATCGTCATCGGAGTATAGTATCTTCTTTTTGTCTGTTATTGTGATAGCTTCTTGATTTCGTTCAAACCACATTCTATCTATTTTACCAATAGCATTTGGAATCTTTACAAAAGACCAAGTTTTTCCGTAATCTCTAGTATGGTACATTTTTCCATTTTTCTTTTGAATAATAAGCGATCCGTTTTCAGATAAGAATATTCTAGCCAAGACTGAATCGTTATTAAAACGAATTGGATTCCAAGTCCTTCCCGAATCAAGAGATAGAATTGCATATTGCATTCCATTTCCGATCACTGCTAGAATATTACCATTTACATCACGATTGATTGTTTCGACTGGTGCCGATGGGCCGTAGACTTGTGACCAAGTAATTCCATTATCACTAGACATAACTATATTGTGAGGTGTTCCTATCAGAATATAGTTATTGGCAGGAATCAGGGTGGATAGAATATCGTCGGAATAGGGTCCGTTGAGACTCATCCAGAGGTTATTATTATAACCTGTAAACGATTTAATTTTATTGTTGGTTGTGTCCTGAACGAGTATTTTGGATGAGGGAATACTTTCTTCTTGTCCAACGCTGAAACCAAAAGAATACATACCGAGAGAATAATAGATGGTCACACATCCAATTATAGAAAAGTATTTTAACTGTTTAACTATGCTAGGTTTCTTTATCATCGCAAGTATTTATTATTTGTATTATAATTTTGTAAACTGATGACATTGACCTCTGTAAATCCGCAAGCGGTATAACGGATCGGCTCCCGATGTATCGGGATGAGGCACTGCAAATGTGCAACATGCACCCAACAGGCGGAGCCCCGTAACTGTAACACGCACAGCGTGTTTCTATTTAGTATCCAGCCAATATACCACTATGCTCATGCTGATGAATAAATTATTAAGCATCAAATACTTTAAGCGCAATGTAAAATCGCAGCACGCTTCTTGATATATAGTATCACGCTTCGCGTGATTATAAATGCACCTTTAATTTGTATCGCACTACGCGCGATAGCATTCTCAGGCCTCCGGCTCTGGACAAGCCGAGCTTGTTTACCCGCCATGCTTTATCTTTGGGCGGGAGCGCCTGGTTAGGCAGCGTTTTATAAATATTTATTTTGAACTCTTCTTTTCAGCCAAATTAAATATTAATCCGAATGGATCACGTACGTAACAACGCGGAATCTTCGGATCTTCGACTTCAATTCGACAACCATTTTCGACCAATGTCTTCTTTGCTTGTTTAAGATCAGGAACATAAAATTCAAAGACCGGACCGTATGAGTTTCCCTTATCAATGAAAAATCGAAAACTTCCCGTCTCGAATCCGATCAATTGTTCACTTCGTTCGAAAACTTGAAACCCAAGAATCTTCTCGTAAAATATTGCGGCTGCATCCATCTTGGTTGTTTGAATGAGGACATCTCGGGATGATTTCATAAGCTCTCCGAATCTTTATTTTTGTTCACGCCGCCTAACGGACTGGCTCCCGATGTATCGGGATGCGGCGCTGATAATTTTCAGGCGGAGCCCCATAACTGTAACACACGAAGTGTGTTTCTATATCTTCCACCTGCAATGCTTAACGTACCCATTTACCCGCCATGCTTTATCTTTTGGCGGGCGCCCATTAAATATTATTAGTATCACGCTTCGCGTGATTATAAATGTACCTTTAATTTGTATCGCACTACGCGCGATAGCATTCTCAGGCCTCCGGCTCTGGACAAGCCGAGCTTGTTTACCCCGCTGCTTTGTAGCGGGGAGCGCCTGGTTAGGCAGCGATAATATTTTTATTAATTTCATTGAATAATTCTCAGTGCTATGATGGTACCATTTCTGTACCCAGCGTAGATAAGCTTTTCGTCCGGCGACCATAAAATGCAATATATGTTATAAGAATAATCTTTATATGTTTGGATAATATTGCCACTACTTAATTCCACAATATTTATTTCTCCTTTTTCTGATCCTGTAGCGTAATATTTTCCATTTGGCGAAATACAACCGGTATATAATTGTGAGACATGTATTGGTATTATCTTTACTTGTTTTCCGGTTTTCATTTCCCATATCTTCAACGTTGTGTATTCTATGTCCAAGAGAGTAAGAATTCTCTCATCATAAGACATAGATACTACCTTCGACATATCAGGCATAGAGAATGTCTTATTGATATTAATTTCAGTTGTTAAATTAAAGACTAAAGAATCCTTTTGAATATTCCATACTGCTAAACTTATATTATTTGCTCGATCATTTTTATACACAATGCTATAAGTACTTTGGGGAGAGAACCAACCAAATGAGGCATCATGATGATTCTCGTTCAATAATTTCTCTGTTTGAAAATCAAATGTTTGTATTTTACCCCTATTATTCAATAAGATATTTTTATCGTCTAATGTAAAATCTATATTAGAAAATGATTCATATTGGTTAAACGTATATTTGTTAATCAATTTACCATCCGCCGCATTCCAAAGCGCAAAGTTTACGGAATCTTGATAAAAGTTACCATGCGGCGATCCCGGCTCATTCATTAATATAGAACCAATAGTGGCTATATAAATTCCACTATGTGAGAAGGCAAACTGCTCTATTCGTATACCAGAATCAAATCGTAATGCACAGACTTTCTTTCCATTAGACGTCTCCCAAACAATAACCTGCCCTCCAGATAGTGAAGCGCATAATTTATTATGATGATCGGAACATATATTTTCGACAGGATCAGGGGTTAAGTCATTTTTAAACAATAATTTAATTTCATCTCTATACTCTGGAGATCTCTGAGTTTCTTGTTGTTGTCCTCTACAAAACGAGTATAGAAGAGAAAGAGTAATTAATAATATTAAGATGGTTATGTTCTTCATACTTTTTCTTTGATTGCGGCCTAACGGATTGCGGCTAAGCTGCCGCGTTGAAAACGAACCAAATTCATGCTGAAAAGTTTATTATTAAGAACCAAAACCTATGCAAGCCATGCTTAACATACGAGCCCGCCGACTTGATGCGCTGTTTAGAACGCTTGCATCCTTAAAGATTCTATAGCTATGAAAGCAGCCTTCGTAGAATGACCATAGCTGCTGTTCTGATACTTTCCGATTGTGCATCTAAGGATCGAAATTCTTCAGGCCAATTTGGTTTTCCTTCTCTCTCAACTAAATCTCGCCAGTAGAGCTTCAGAGCCCTTTCTGTTCGCTCAACCTGTTGCATCGCAGAGCCTAGGCTACTTCGAGCTGCTTCTGGGTCAGTAATGCGACCAAGTTCGACTCTCTGAATTGGGCGTACAGAGACTTTTCCCTTCATATTCTGTAAAAGGATCATCAAAGTTTGCTCGTACGCAAACCATCTATTCGGAATGAGGGCTTGTTTGAGTGTCGGAGTATCTATAGCAAAAAACTCGGTTCTTGGCTTATCAGTAATTTGACGAATTCCCTGAGCTTCAGCGGGGAACCAATTATAGAGTAATCCGTAAGTCCCGTATGTGTCTATGAGCTGCTTCGCACTGTGGAGTGGCACGGAAATTTCTCCTAAACAAAGACAACATTCTCCGTCATACACACGGCGAGGTATTGTAGGCAGCAATTCCAGTGCATGTTTACCCTCGGCAGTTGAAAAATCGAAATCTCCTGGAATGAGCCAGAAGACGTCATGAATAGCACCTTCAGTTTCAGCCAATTGGAAAGAATCGCCTAACCCACGTAGCCACATTGCGCACGTATCGACTGCCCAAGTTTCAATTACATTTGAGGCAGGTTGCACAATTTGCGATATTGCTTGCTGATATATTTTCCCGAGCTGACCTTGGTTAGCTGAATTAAGAGAAATACGATATTTGGTTTGATTATTAACGATGGTAATTGGTTTCGAGTATATTTCTTCCTTTGACAGGATTTTGAGCATTTCGTACAAACGGGTCATGCTGGTCAAGTCATTGGGCTGGGCGAAGGGGTAAATGACGATTGGACGAATAGTTGAAGCTTTGTTCATATGAGATTCTCCCAAATTGTGAATTCTATGATAAAGATAAAAACATTAGTATTTGACTGCTGCAAATGCCAAATAATTTATGTAAATGTGCAAGCCGCCTAACGGATCGGCTCCCGATGTATCGGGATGCGGCGCT
>Ga0302322_100005790_pt1 | contig 10875 bp, 7 predicted proteins | sample Fen_T0_2_FD_203757 | JGI IMG/M metagenome (GOLD analysis project Ga0302322, IMG submission 203757) | Peat permafrost microbial communities from Stordalen Mire near Abisko, Sweden - Fen_T0_2 | ecosystem: Environmental > Terrestrial > Soil > Wetlands > Permafrost | place: Sweden: Abisko... | reverse complement strand
GTGATTTCCACCGCGCAGGCGGCGCTGTCGCCGGCCGTGCAGGCGCGCGCGGCACAGACCACCAGCGAGTACGCCGGCCGGTTCTCCGAGCTGGAGTCGGGCATCGAAGACAAGGCGCAGCAGATGAGGGACGGCCTGCTGGAGAAAGGGCGCGAGGCCGTCAACAAGATGCTCGAGGCGGAGAACGAGATCCGCAATGCCAACAAGGGCCTGGTGGCGCAGGCCAAGGAGAAGATCGGCGAGGTCGTGAAGGCGCTGTCCGAATTCAAGGACCGGCTGATGGGCATCTTGCGCAAGGGCGGCGACACCATCGACCTGATCGTCAAGGACCCGATGCAGTTCCTGTCCAACCTGCTGGCGGCCATCAAGGGCGGCTTCCAGCAGTTCGTCGGCAACATCTGGGACCACCTGAAGCGCGGCTTCGTGAAGTGGCTGTTCGGTGCGCTGGCCGGTGCCGGCATCACGATCCCGAGCGACCTGTCGGTCCCGTCGATCCTGAAGCTGGTGCTCGATGTGCTGGGCATCACCTACGAGCGCATGCGTGCCAAGGCCGTGAAGCTGCTCGGCCCCACCGCGGTGACGGTGATCGAGAAGCTGGTGGGCTATGTGAAGACGCTGATCGGCGGCGGCCCGGCCGCGTTGTGGGCGCAGATCAAGGCCGACCTGTCGAACCTGAAAGAGATGGTGATCGACGCGATCCAGAACTGGATCGTCACCACCATCGTGAAGAAGGCGGTGGCCAAGATCGTCTCGATGTTCAATCCGGCCGGCGCCATCATCCAGGCCATCATGACGATCTACAACGTCGTGAGCTTCATCGTCGAGCGCGCGGCGCAGATCGCCGACTTCGTCGAGTCGGTGATCGACTCGGTGCACGCCATTGCCACCGGTGCCATCGGCGGTGCCGTCAGCGCCATCGAGAAGGCGCTGGGCAACCTGGTGCCCATCCTGATCGGCTTCCTCGCCTCCTTCGTCGGCCTGGGCGGGCTGGGCGACAAGATCAAGGAGTTCATCAAGAAGGTGCAGGCCAAGGTCGACGGGGCGATCGACAAGGTGTTGAAGAAGGCGGTGGGGTACATCAAGGGGTTGTTCGGAAAACTCGGTGGCAAGGGCAAGGAGGACAAGAGGACGGACGCCCAGAAGCTTGCCGACCTGGACAAGGCCGTCAACGAGGCCACGGCCCTGGCCCGCGACAAGACTGTTCCGGCCAAGAAGCTCGACAAGAAGCTCGGCGGCATCAAGAAGAAGTACCAGCTCACGATGCTGAGTGCGACGGTCGACGCGAGCACCGGCAAGACGGAGCTGGTGCACATCCTCGCCGAGATCAACCCGAAGAAAAGGGCAGACGTCTCGAAGCCCAAGGTCGAGATGGACCACGTTGACGTGGACTTCAAATGCAAGTCGTCCCTGGACGAGACCGAGTTCACCAACCAGATCAAGGCTCAGCTCGCGGAACTCAAGAACATCGACGTCAAGACCTTCCTGCAGCGCCGTACCGACTTCAAGAACCGGCTCGCGGAGCAGAAGAAGGCCAAGCGCGCGAATCCCCAGGGGCGGGACCCGGCCGGAGACAAGCTGGCCAACGAACATCGTGAGAGAAAGATCCGGGATAAGGCGACGGAGATCAAGAATGCCAACCCCAAGCTGTCACTCGCACAGGCGATGGCGCGTGCGCGCAAGTGGGCGGAAGACAAGGCCGTGATCCATACGCTGGATCAGGTCGCCGGGGGATCGGGAAAGAAACTGGAAGAGAACCTTGGAGGCGCCCGCGAAGACTTCTCGATCGGGGCGCAATGGCGCGCCAAGAAGCGCATCGGCCGCATCGAAGAGTCGGCGGAGAAAGTTCCGGATGAGTCTCGGTCCGATGTCACGCTCAACGTGTCGATGACCGTCAACAGCAAGCCCGTGCTATGAAGCGCCTGATCGATGAACCGCAAGGAGTGTCCGAATGAGTGGCTTTGAAAGTTTCGAGAAGAAGTACGGCGCGCCGGTGCAGCCGCGCGTGCTGGAGGCTGCCGAGTTGGCTGAGTGCGAAAAGGTCCTGCCGGCGAATCTGGTGGATTACTTCCGGCGATCCGGAGTGGGGCAGTACGGCAAGGGCCTGTTCCGAACCGTCAGCCCGGTCGAGGCTGCCTCGTTGGTGGATGGGTGGGGCGATCTGCAAGCTGCGCGCTCGACCTTCCTGATCACCGCGTTTGGCTGTTTCGTTTACCGAGATGGCAGCAGCAACCGTCTTGTCAACGTCTGGGCGGGCACCCGCAGCGAACTGTTCTCGGACGCTGCCGACGCCTTCGAGGGCAACTTGTGCGATGCAGATTTCATCAAGAGTGTGCTGCTGAAGTCGGACTTCCTCTCGGCGTCGAAGCGGCTCGGTCCACCGGGGCAGGATGAATGCTTCGGGTTCGTTCCAGCGATTGCACTGGGGGGTGATGGCAGTGCCGCGTCCATCCAGCGGGTCAAGCTGCGCGAGCACCTGGCCTTGCTCGCCCAGTTGTCGGAATGAGGACCGCATCGAACCACCGAATGGCCGAGTGGACGCTGCGGTAGCCCCACCACCAGGAACCTGACGGTCCAAGAGAGGAACCCCGACATGGCTGCTGAATCGCTTCCAACCGTCAGCTGCATCATGCCCACCGCCAACCGTGCGGCATTCATCCCCGCTGCCGTGACGTGTTTCCTGGGCCAGGACTACGCCGCCCGCGAGCTGATCGTGCTGGACAACGGCGCGGCACCGATCGACCACCTGTTGCCCTCCGACCCTCGGATTCGCTACCTGCGCGCGCCCCCCGGCAGCAAGCTCGGCGCCTTGCGCAACGCCGCGTGCGAGGCGGCCACCGGGGAAATCATCGTGCATTGGGACGATGACGATTGGTACCCCCCCGACCGCATCAGCCGCCAGGTGGCATGCCTGATGGGCAGTGGTGCTGACTTGTGCGGCAGCAGTCAGCTGTACTTCATCGACGCCCACGGTCAACGTGCCTGGGCCTACAAGGCGCACGGAGCGCGACCTTGGCTGGCGGGGTCGTCACTGACCTATTGGCGAAGGCTGTGGCAGCGGCGACCGTTCGACGCCATACAAGTCGGCGAAGACACGCGCTTCGTGATGGCGCTGGCGCGCGACCGGGTGGTCGACCTGGCCGACCCCGGTCTGTGCGTGGCAGCCGTCCACGCCAACAACACCTCGCCCAAGCGCCCTCTGGGGAACGAGTGGCGCGCGGTGGCGGTGGATGAGGTGCTGGCGTTGCAGGGAGCGACCGTGCAGGCGCCTGGCATCGGAACGCTGATGCCTCGGGTGTGCATCGGCATCCATGCGCACAGCGACCCAGTCCGGCTGGCTGCCACGCTGCGCAACCTCGCGCTGCACACGTCCGCCGAGGTTCAGCGCCTTCTTTTGATCGACGGGCCCGATGCGGGCTTGCGTGCCGCATTGGCGCAATACACCCACCTGAGCGCCTCGGTGACCGACGAGCCGCGAGGCGCCCCCGCCTGCTTCAACCGCCTGCTGCGCGAAGCCGACGCCGATGTCTATGTGTTCCTTGAAAGCGGCTCGCTGGTCGGGCCGGGCTGGCTCGACCACCTGCTTGCTGCGCTGGCTGCCGATGCCACCCACGGCCTGGCCGGGCCGAGCACCAACATGGCCTGGAGCGTGCAAGGCGATCTGCGCGGGCGCGGTGCCAGGGCAGACAACATCAACGAGATCGCACGCCAGCTTGCGCTGCGCCGCGCAGGGCAATGGCAGAACCTGGCGCCGCTGCATTGCCTGGCAGACTTCTGCTACGCCGTGCGCCGGGACGTGGCGCAGCGCATCGGTGGCGCCGACGAAGGCTACGGCCAAGGCCCCTGCTGGGAGATGGACTACACCGTGCGCGCGGCGCGGGCCGGCTTCGCATCGGTCTGGGCGCGCGCAGCCTACGTGTATCGAATGCCTTTCACGGCCCAGCGGCAGCGCGACGAAGCGCGCTTGATGCCCGAGAGCAAGGCGCACTACCAGCGCAAGTTCTGTGGCCAGATGCTGGACGGCTCACGAAGCCATGTGGTGGACAACTGCCGAGGCGACCAGTGCCCAAGCTTCGCACCCGTTCAGCGAATACGCCTGCACCATGCGCTGCGGCCAGAAGTGGCAGCCGGAGCGGCGGAGACGGTGGCTGCGCAGGTTGCTTCGCCGTCACCCGCGCGGCCACTCGTCAGTTGCATCATGCCCACGGCGGGGCGCTTGCCCTGGGTCTTGCAATCCATCCGCTACTTCCAGCGCCAGGACTATCCGAACCTCGAACTCGTCATCGTCGACGACGGCACGGAAGACGTGTCGGCGCACCTGCCCCGCGACCCACGCATCCGCTATGTGCACCGGCCGAAGTTGGGCAGCATCGGGGCCAAACGCAATCTGGCCTGCGAGATGGCGCAGGGCTCCTACGTGGCCCATTGGGACGATGACGACTGGTATGGCGCGTCTCGCCTGAGTGCCCAACTCGCGCCGCTGTTGCGCGGCGAGGCGGACATCACGGCCCTGACCGGAACCCCGTTCTTCGACGTGGCGGAGTGGCAGTTCTGGCGCTGCTCGCCGGCCTTGTATGCACGCATCTTTCGGCAGGCCGTGCATGGTGGAACACTGGTCTACGCGCGTTCGCTGTTCGGTGCCGCGTGCAGGTTCCCCAACATTTCGCTGGCCGAAGATGCTGCCTTCTTGCAAGCCAGCATTCGATGCGGCGCGCGATTGCAAGCGGTGGCGTCAGCCGACCACTTCGTCTATGTGCGCCACGGCAGGAACGCCTGGCGATTCGGATGTGGCCAACTCGGCGACAAGGCAGCCTGGACACCGATCGAGCCGCCGGACTACCTGGCCGACGACATGCCGTACTACCGACAGCACCGCCCTGTTGCGCTGCACGGCACCTGAAGCCGGCGCCCCATGGTTCACAAAGACAAACTGGCGCGCTTGCTGTGGCAGCTGGATCCCGTCTACGGGCACGCGCCGTGGCGGGCATCTCCCACAGTGGCCGAGCGCGTGCTGCATGTGCACCTGTCCACGCCAGAAGAGCCGCAGCGCAGCCTGTGCCTGGCACTGGCCTCGCTGGCCATCCCGGGCGCTTGCCGGCGCGTGGATTGGACGACGCTGGCGTCGGCGCCACAACGCCAACGCGCTGTCGTCGAGGCGGCGGCCGAGCACCGCCCCACCCTTGTCTTCATGCAGTTGCAGTCCCCCGGCGTGCTTGCTGCCGAGGCCGTGGCCGCAATGCGGCGCGCTGCAACCACACCCGAGCTGGTGGTGGTCTGCTGGTGCGGTGACGTCGGCGGCGTCAATGGGCCCGGGCCGGACGCTGCCAGCCGCTGGGCGTTCGCCATGGCCGAGCAATGCGACCTGATGCTCTACACCAGCATGAGCCAGGTCAGGGCCCATCGATCGCATGGCATGCACAACGCCGCCTACCTGCAGATCGGGTTCGACGAGGACCGCTATCACGAGGGGCCTGACGCGGGCTATGGCAGTCGCCACGACATCGTCTTCCTCGGCAATCGCTATGACCCGTCCGGCTGGGGCAGCCTGCCCGGCGAAGAATCCGGGCTGCGCAACACCGTGGTCGAGCGCATGCGCGCCTTGCACAAGGAGCGTTTCGGGCTCTACGGAGCATCTTGGGGTGCCCCGGTGTCTCCGCTGGCACCGGCGCTCAGCGGAGACGCCTACCGCAGCAGCCGCCTTGCAATGAGCGTGTCGGTAAGCAGTCGGCTGGAGCGCTACAGCTCTGACCGACTGTTCCGCGCGCTGGCCTGCGGCACCCCCGTGCTCCTGAAGTCCTTTGACGACTGGCCCTCGTTCGGCCTGGCCGACAAAGACAACGTGCTCTGCTGGGACACACCGGATCAGGCCGTCGACCTGGCGCAGCGTTGGCTGACGGCGCCGAACCAAGCAGCCTTGCGGGCCATTGGACGGCGCGGCGCGCAGCTGGCGCGAGAACACCACGGTTGGGGTACTCGAATGCAAGAGCTTTTTCCATTGCTCATGGCCGCTCGCGGCCAGCGGGCAGAGGTGTGGCGGCCATGGTGATCGACACCGACAGCATGGCAAAGCTGATGCCCTTCCATTGCTTTTACGAGCCCGAAGCCGAGCTGGCAGACCTGCTCGCGGCCTTCGCGGCCACGCGGCAGCGCAGCTTCCTGGAAATCGGCACCCACAAGGGCTTCACGAGTGCCGCCATCGCGGTGTCGTTCCCCCATGCGCGGATCGTCACGATCGATCTGCCCGACCCGCAGAGCACGCAGTGGAATCCATTGCCGGCTCAGGAGGTCGGGGCGGCGCACCGGGCGCTGGGAGTCGGCTCCCGCATCGAGCAGCGGCTGATGGATTCGGCGCTGCTGTGGCAACTGGCGGGGCGGGGAGAAACCTACGACATGGTCTTCGTCGACGGGGACCATTCGCCCGATGCTGTCTTGCGCGATCTCGTGCTTGCCGCCGACCTGTTGGAGAAGACGGCCGGCAAGATCCTGGCCCACGACTACACAGCTCCCGGCGAAGCGGTTCGGCCACCCTGGACCCTCGGTGTGCAGCAAGCGGTCGACCGCTTCCTCGCCATCAGGCCGTTCGCCCTGCATCGACTGTCCGGCCTGCTGGCCGTGCTGGAGCCGTCACCCGGCGAACAAGGAAACGGAGGTCGCTCATGATCCTGCTGGTGGGTTTCTACGAGGACGCGGTTGCGGCACGCACGGAAGAGTTCGTCGAGTGCCTGCGCCGCAATTGCGCCAATCCCTTCATCGACCGCGTGATCGGCTTCGTCGAGGTGGCCGCCGCCGTGGACGATGTTCGCGCCCGCTGGCCTTCGCTCGTGCACCCGAAGCTCGAGCTGGTTGCGCATGGCCGGCGCCTGAGCTACGACTTTCTGTTCGAGCTGGCCAACCGCTGCTTCGCCGGCGCAGCGGTGGCCATCGCCAATGCCGACATCTACTTCGACGAGACACTGGCGCTGCTGGACGAGGTGAATCTGCGTGGCACGCTGTTGTGCCTGTCGCGTTGGGACATTTGCGACGATGACACGGCACGCCACTACGACATGCCGTTCAGCCAGGATGCATGGATCTTCGAGCCACCGCTGCCCCGGTTGAGCTGCAACTTCGCCATGGGGCTGCCGGGCTGCGACAACCGACTGGCGTTCGAGGCCGAACGCGCGGGCCTGGTGGTGTCCAACCCCAGCCGATCGATCCGCGCCAACCATTTGCATCGCAGCAAGGTCAGGCGCTACGCCGACGCTGACCGGCTGCACGGCCCGACCCGGATGCTGCCTTCGTCGTTTCTGACGGCGCCAGCTGCTGATGGCGATGCCTTGGTCGCCGGATTTCCTTCGCATCGCCGCCTGCGGGCCGAACGCGAGGTCGACGGCAAACCCCATGAACTGGTGAACCTGCTGTCGCCGCACCTGGGTGGCGTTGTGCCGCATCGCCTTCGCTCTGAACTGCGACGGGCGCTCGTATCGAATGCATTCAACCGGCCGCCACCGGTCGGCGTGCCGCTGGCAACGGTGGTCATTCGAGAGTCGATGGGTTACTCACTGGCACGCATGGCGCTGGGCACCTCGACCCACAACAACGATGCGCGGCCCATCGCGTCGGTGCCCCAGGAGCTTGAAGGGCTCTTGTTCACTCAGGTCGTCGCCAACCACTCGGCACCTGTCGAAGTCGAGTTCGTCAACGCAGGGAAGGTGTACGCCCTGGCTGCGCCCGGCTGGGAGGGCTATGCACCCGCGGCGAATTTTCTGGATGGTGCCGGCTGGAGGGAGCCCATGGAACTGCTGCGAACCAGCACCGGCACCGTGTTCGAGCCGTGGTCGCTCTTTGCCGAAAGAGGCGAGCGGTTGGTGCTTCCAACCCAGGTGATGCTCGTCAGCCGCGAGATCTCCGTGACGCAGGCGGAACGCTGACGCGCAAGAAGATGAAATGGGCCGCACTGGCGGAAGCGGTGAGATTCGAACTCACGGAAGGGTTCCCCCTTCGCTGGTTTTCAAGACCAGTGCCTTAAACCGCTCGGCCACGCTTCCCACAAGGAAGGCGAGATTGTAGTCAACCAGGCCGCTGTGCCTGCTCGCATTTCACCTGGACCACCTCGCGCTCAGCGTCATCAACGCGCACGGCCGTGAGTTGCCCACCCCACACGCAGCCGGTGTCGAGCGACAGCAGGTCGGGCTGGTTGATCAAGCCCAGCGTCGACCAGTGGCCGAAGGCGGTGGGCACGCCGGCCGTCAGCCGACCTGGCACGTCGAACCACGGGTAGGTGCCGGCTGGGGCAGCGCCGGCGCCTTCCTTGGTCTTCAGGTCCAGCGTGCCATCGGCGCTGCAGAAGCGGATGCGCGTGAGCACGTTCACCACAAAGCGAAGCCGCACGTCGCCTTGCAAGCCGGGCTCCCAGCGCGCAGGGTCGTTGCCGTACATCAAGCGGAAGAAATCGACCAGCCCGTCGCCGCGCAGCCGCTGTTCCACCTCGGCCGCGAGCTGCAAGGTGGTGGCCAGATCCCATTGCGGCACGACGCCGGCGTGCACCATCAGCCAGCCGTGCGCATGCACCGCCATGCGCTGGTGGCGCAGCCAGTCGATCAGCGCTGCGCGGTCGGGCGCCTGCAGCACATCGTCCAGCGTGTCGCTGCGCCCGGCTGGGCTCACGCCGTAGGCCACCGCCAGCAGGTGCAGGTCGTGGTTGCCCAGCAGGCAGGTGGCTGCGCTGCCCAGGCCTTGCAGCCGCCGGAGCGTGGCGAGTGAGGCGGGCCCGCGGTTCACCAGGTCGCCCAGAAAATACGCATGGTCGCGCGAAGGCGAGAAACCGATGCGTGCGAGCAGCCGCTCCAGCGCGTCGCAGCAGCCTTGCAGGTCACCGATGAGGTAGTTCATGCCCGGCATTCTGCGGCCTGTCACCGCGCGGCTGGATGACTCTGCTACGCTTGCTCGCTTCTTGGCACGTAGCCTTCCGGGCGGGCCCCGGTTCATGGACATCGCTCTTCTTGCTTTTCTGATTCTGCTCAACGGCTTGTTCGCCATGTCCGAGATGGCGCTCACCGCGAGCCGCAGGGCGCGGCTGCAGGTGATGGTGGAAACCGGCGATGTCGGCGCGCAGGTCGCGATGGACCTGCACGAGAACCCGACCAAGTTCCTGTCGACGGTGCAGATCGGCATCACGTCGATCGGCGTGCTCAACGGCATCGTCGGCGAGGCGGCGTTCTCCGAACCGCTGGCCGAGTGGCTGGGCCTGGCATTCAGCATACGGGCCAAGGTCGCCGGCATCACGGCCACGGCGCTGGTGGTGATGTGCATCACCTTCCTCACCATCATCTTTGGCGAGCTGGTGCCCAAGCGCCTGGGCCAGATGTACCCCGAGATCGTCGCGCGCTTGGTGGCCCAGCCGATGGAGTGGCTCTCGCTGATCGTGCGGCCCTTCGTCAAGGTCTTGTCGTGGTGCACCGAGGCCACGCTGCGCCTGATCGGTGTGCGCGGTGGGCCGAACCGGTCGGTGACCGAAGAAGAGATCGCCGCCAGCCTGGAAGAGGGCCTGGACGCCGGTGTGATAGAGGCCCAGGAGCACCAGATGGTGCGCAACGTGTTCCGGCTCGACGACCGGGCCGTGGGCTCGATGATGATCCCGCGCACCGACATCGTCTGGCTCGACGCGGCCGCGCCGATCGAGGATGTGCTCAAGGCCATGGAGCATCAGGAGCACTCGCGCTACCCCGTGTGCCGCGGCGGCCTGAACGACGTGCTCGGCGTGGTGTCGGCGCAGACCCTGTTGCAGCAACTGCTGCAGGGCCAGCCGCTGTCGCTGACCGACACGCTGCAGCCACCGGTGTTCGTGCCCGAGACGCTGTCGGGCATGGAGCTGCTCGACCAGTTTCGTGCGTCGAGCGCACAGCTGGTGTTCGTGGTCGACGAATACGGCGAGGTGCAGGGCGTGATCACCGTGCGCGACGTGATGGAAGCCATCACCGGCGAATTCACCACGCCGGCGTCGGACGACGCCTGGGCCATTCAGCGCACCGACGGCAGCTGGCTGTTCGACGGGCTGATCCCTGCGCCCGAGCTGAAAGACCGCCTGAGCCTGAAAGACCTGCCCGAGGAAGACCGCGGCCGCTACAACACGCTGGCCGGCATGGTGATGCTGTTGCTCGGCCGCCTGCCGCAGACCACCGATTCGGTGGAGTGGGAAGGCTGGCGCTTCGAGGTGGTCGACCTCGACGGCAAGCGTGTCGACAAGGTGCTCGTCACCGCACTGGCCCCCGAAGAAACGGGCGAGACCGCCGACACCTGAGTGCAGGTGCCCGGCGGTGCCGCTGCATCACTTCTGGTAGACGCGCACGTAGTCGACTTCCATCTTCTGCGGGAAGCTCGTGCTGCCGTTCGGTGCGCCAGGCCAGTCGCCGCCCACTGCCACGTTCAGCAGCATGTGGAAGCGCTTGTCGAACGGCGCCGGGAACGCGCCGCCGCTCGACCACCAGTTGGTGGCGGTGTGGTACAGCACGTTGTCGACGTAGAAGCGGATCTGCGTCGGCTCCCACTCCACGGCGTAGGTGTGGAAGTTGTCGACGATGCTGCTCGCGGGTGTGATGCTGCCGCCCAGGTGGGTGTTGTTGGGCCATGCGCCGCCGTAGTGCAGCGTGCCGTAGACGACATTGCCGCCCGCTGCGGCCGCGTTCACCGCTTCCATGATGTCGATCTCGCCGCTGGCGGCCCAGCCGCCGTAGGCCGAGTCGGTGGGCAGCATCCAGATGGCAGGCCACAGACCCTGGCCGCGCGGCAGCTTGGCGCGGATTTCCATGCGGCCGTACAGCCAGTCGCCCTTGCCGAGGGTGCGCAGGCGGGCCGAGGTGTAGTCACGGCAGCCATCGGTAGAGCAGTAGCGCTCGGCCA
>Ga0302322_100005789_pt1 | contig 10876 bp, 10 predicted proteins | sample Fen_T0_2_FD_203757 | JGI IMG/M metagenome (GOLD analysis project Ga0302322, IMG submission 203757) | Peat permafrost microbial communities from Stordalen Mire near Abisko, Sweden - Fen_T0_2 | ecosystem: Environmental > Terrestrial > Soil > Wetlands > Permafrost | place: Sweden: Abisko... | reverse complement strand
GGAAGTCATCCGCGCCATCATCAACCATGTCGTCGATTACGAGGTGGAGGCGACACGGCGGTTTTTCCAGGCCGCGGACGGCCTGCTGGACATCGCCTACTTCGGCAACGACTTCGGGACGCAGCGCGGGATGTTTATTTCGCCCCGGATGTGGAACGAATTTATCCGCCAACCGCTGAAGCGCTACTTTGACGCGTCCCACGACTACGGCTGCAAGGTCATGAATCATTCCTGCGGCGCCATCCGGGACATCATCCCCAGCCTGATTGCGGACGGCGTGGATATCCTCGACCCAATCCAGGTCGCCGCGACCGGCATGGACCTGGCGGGATTGGTCCGGGATTACGGGGGCGCCGTGGCCTTTCACGGCGGGGTGGACACCCAGCGCACCCTGCCATTCGGCTCCGCGGCGGACGTGCGGGCTGAAGTCCGGGCGTATCTCGCCCTCACCCGGGCGAAGGGCGGTTACATCCTGTGCGGGAGCCAGGAGTTCATTGAAGACATCCCGCTCGATAACATCCTCGCCCTGTACGACGAAAATCGACGGGAAATCCGACCGGGTCAGACTTCAGCGACCTGACGGCGAATACGTCGCGTTACTAGTGGGCCGGTTTTCGGGGGCGGCGCGTTTGGCCCGGACTTCGGCCCTTACGGCCGCCCTGTTTTGCTCGTCGCGGAATTATGGACAAAACGTTTCCGATCTCACACGTTCTGCCGCCGTTGCCCATGTCCCCCACCGCCCCCGCCGCCAAGTCCAGCCGCAAGAGCCAGTTCGTCGACTCCACCGTCTTGCTCGCCGATCCCGCGGCGCTGCGGGCTCGCGCCGCGGCGGACGGTTATTTGTTTTTCAAGCAGCGGCTGCCGAAGGACGAGGTGCTCGCGATGCGCGCCGAGATGCTCGCCGTCATCGAAAAATACGGCTGGCGTCAGCCGGGGCAGGATGCGCTCGGCGGGTTGATCGACTACGACGCGATCAATCGTGTTACCGAGGAGCAGATGCACCGCACCGACGTGGGCGTCACCGCCGACGCCTACCATGACGTACAGCGGCTCGAGCGCTTCCACCGGCTGCCCCACCATCCGCGGCTGCTGGAGATTTACCGCGCGCTGTTTGGCCGCGAGGTGCTGGTGCATCCGCGCCACATCGCGCGGATGGTCACGCCGCACACCTGCATGGTGCCGACGCCGCCGCACCAGGATTTTCCCTACATCCAGGGCAGCACCCAAACATGGACGTGCTGGTTTCCCGTCGGCGATTGCCCGCGGTCGCTCGGCGGGCTCACCGTGCTCCGCGGCTCGCACGTCCACGGCTACCTTCCCGTCCAGCCCGCCAAGGGCGCCGGCGGTTTCGCGGTGCCGCTCTGCCCGGCGGAGACCGACTGGGTCGAGGGCGACTACGAGACCGGCGACGTGCTCACGTTTCCCAGCCACACCGTGCACAAGGCGCTGCGCTGCCAGTTCAAGGACCGCATCCGCCTGTCCATGGATGTGCGCTACCAAGCCGCGGACGATCCCGTCGACAACAGTTCGCTGAATCCGCATTGCCCGCTGAAGTGGGACGAGATCTACGCCAACTGGCAGCACGACGACCTGAAGTACTACTGGCGCAAACTGCCGCTGAAGGTCAGCGAGTGGGACAACGGCTACCTCACGCCCAAGCGGCGGATCTGCTGAGCGCCAGGAGTGGCGTTTTCCGGGGCGGCGAGTGTAAGCGAGCGGCTGCTCGCAAAAAACATCCCAATCTGAATGTCTCCTATTAAGTGACATTGCCGTCGGCCGGTTCACCGGCGGCGCACCGCCGCGCGAAACCGGCCGGCCAGGATCGCGATCAGCCCGGGATGGTCACCGAGGAGTTTCGTCCGGACGGCCCGCAACTTCGGGTTTTTCTCCCGCGCCCGCCGGATGATCGCGGCGATGTCGCCGCCCGGGCCCGCATGCCGGCCCGGCAGCAGAAAAAGCTGCGCCACGATCACCCGCCCGGAATTCCACGACGGAACCGCGAGAAGACTTTCGAGCAGCGGCTCGTTGAACGCCTGCGCCTTGCCCGGCCGCCGCTCCATGCTGCACGGCGCCACTCCGGCCACGCGGGCGCCGAGCCGGCGTCCGAGTTGTGCCGCGATCCGGTTCCGCACCAGCGTCACCGCCTTCACCGGACTGCCGTGGTCCACGAGGGCGACTCGCACCGGCCCGCCCCGGCGGAAGGCCGGCGTGAGTTTGGCCCGCACCTGGTCTGCCAGCAGGCGCGCCAAACGGTCGTCTCCGCGCGCCGCCAGCGGCGTCGCCACCCGCACACGCAATCCGGGGTGCTTTTGCTTCCACTCCGCAATCCGGCCGGGAAGATATTCCGCCACGGCGCGGCTGGGCCCGACAAACAGCGGCACGATGACAAAGTCGCGTCCGCCCGCTTGGATGCGCCGCCTAACCGCCGGCTCGAGAATCTCCGCCGGCCGGCCACCCAGATTTTTCGCCGGCACCTGGTTCGAATGCAGCAGCGATACCGGTTCCACCTTCCGGCCGAGCCGCCGGCCCAGCGCCGCGGCGACGCGCCGCAGCTGCCGCGTTGCCGCGGGCTGGAGCGAACCGTTGTCAACCAGCAGCACGCTGACTCGTCCCGAGTTGCGCTTCGCCCGTTTGCCTGCGTCACTCACGCCCGCAATTCCGCCAGGCAGGTCCGCGCCTGGGCGAGAATCTCTGCAAACCGGACGACCTCGCCCACGATGATCAGGGCGGGCTGGCCCGACACGGCCGCAGCGAGGATATCCGCCGAGTCCAAGTCGCCCACCTGCACCGACTGGTCGGGCAGCGTGGCATTGGCGATCACCGCCACCGGGGTGCTTCCCAGCAGGCCGCCGTCTCGCAGTTCCGCCGCGATTTCCGCCAGCCGCCGGACCCCCATGTAAATGCACAGGGTGGCACGCGTGCGCGCCAGCGCCCTCCAGTCCACCGAAGTCCCGCGGGATTTGTCGCCACACTCATGGCCGGTCACGAACACGACGGCCGAGGCATGCTGGCGGTGCGTCAGCGGAATGCGCGCCACCGCGCCCGCCGCCACCGCCGCAGTCACACCCGGCACGATCTCAAAGGGAACGCCTGCCTCGGCAAGCACTTGCTCTTCCTCACCGCCCCGCCCGAAGACCAGCGGATCGCCGCCTTTCAGCCGGACCACATGGCGGTCTTGCCGCGCCTCGCGCACGAGGATCGCGCCAATGGTCTCCTGCGCAGCGCAGTGCCGTCCGGCGCGCTTGCCGACATAAATCCGCACCGCGGCCGGCGGGCAGAAATCCAGCAGGTCGGCGTTGGCGAGGTCGTCATAGACCACGACATCCGCCTCCTCCAGGGCGCGCCGGCCGCGCAGGGTGATCAGGTCCACCGCACCCGGGCCTGCGCCGACGAGCGTGACCCGCCCGGCCGGGGCATCCTTGTCATAGTCGTTGTTTCGTTCTTTACGGACCATCGAATCATTACTTGAGTTCTTGACTCATCTAATCAACTATAAAGTTTGTCATCCCCGTGCCCGACCCAACCACCCTTTCCAAGAACGAGCTGTTCAAGCAGGCCGACCCGACGCTCGGCGGCACCATTGCCACGGTGTTGGCCGACCCTGCCGCCGACCGTTTTGCGGAAAGTGACGAGCAATTCCTCAAGTTTCACGGGATCTACCAGCAGGACGACCGTGACCTGCGGAAAACCGGCAAGCAGTTCATGATGATGATCCGCGGTCGCATCCCCGGCGGGGTGATGACCACGCGGCAGTGGCTCACGTTCGACCGCCTGGCGACGGACTACGGCAACAACACCCTGCGCCTCACCACGCGCCAGAGCATCCAGTTCCACGGCGTCCACAAGTCCGGCCTCGGCGCGCTGGTGAAGCAGATCAACGAGTCGCTCCTCTCCACGCTGGCGGCCTGCGGCGACGTCAACCGCAACGTCACGGCCTCGCCCACCCCCGCCTACACCAAGGCCCGCGAGCAGGTCTATGCCGAAGCCCTGCGCCTCGCCGAGGCCCTCGCCCCGCAGACTCCCGCTTACCACTCGATCTGGATCGACCAGGTGCAGCTCAACCTTGCGGACCCGGTTGCCAGGGACTTCGTCGATCCGCTCTACGGCCCCACCTATCTGCCGCGCAAGTTCAAGGTCTCGCTCGTCGTCCCGCCGGTGAACGACATGGACGTCTACACGAACGACCTCGGCTTCATCGCCGTCGTCGAGGGCGACCGGGTCGTTGGCTACAACCTCGCCGTGGGCGGCGGCATGGGCCGCAGCCACGGCAATGTGCAGACCTACCCGCGGCTCGCCGACGTGGTCGGCTTCCTGCGCCCCGAGCACGTCGTCGCGGTCGCGAAGGCCGTGCTCACCATCCACCGCGACTTCGGCGACCGCGCCAACCGCAAGCACGCCCGGCTCAAATACGTCGTCGAGGAGCGCGGCGCCGCCTGGGCGCAGGCCGAAATCAACCGCCGCGCCGGCGACGTTCTTTCCGGCGTCCGCCGTTTCGAATTCACGACCACCGGCGATCTCTACGGCTGGCATCGCGCCGTGGACGGGCGGTGGTTTCTCACGCTCTTCGTCGAGACCGGCCGGATCAAGGATGTCCCCGGTCACGCGCTGAAGACCGCGCTGCGCGAGGTTGCCGAAAAATTTCCCCACCTCGAGTTCCGCCTGTCGGCCAACCAGAATGTCATTCTCGCCAATGTTCCCGAGACCGACCGCGCCGGCGTGACCGCCCTGCTCGCGGCGCACGGCGTCAAGGTCGAGCGCCAGGCGTCCATCCTCCACGCCGCCGCCATGGCCTGCCCCGCCCTGCCCACCTGCGGCCTGGCCCTCGCCGAGTCCGAGCGCATGCTGCCCGGCCTGATCGACCGCATCGAGAAACTCGGCGGCGAACTCGGCCTCGGCGGCGAGGAGATCATCATCCGCTCCACCGGCTGCCCGAATGGCTGCGCCCGCCCCTACATGGCCGAGCTGGCTTTTGTCGGCAAGGCCCCCGGCCGGTACCAGCTCTGGCTCGGCGGCAATGCCGCCGGCACCCGCCTCAACCGCGTCTTCAAGGAGGTCATCAAGGAGGACGACGTCGAGTCCGAGCTCCGCCCGCTCCTCAGCCGCTGGAGGGACGAGCGAGCATCCGGCGAGCGCTTCGGCGATTTCGCCGCCCGGGTGCTCTGGCCCGAGATCGCCGCCGCGGCAACAGCCGCGCCCGCGGTCGCCGCCGCCCCCCCGACCCCCGCCTGATACCCGAACTTCCGGGCTTCCTGGCTTCCTCCTTCAAAATTTTACCTCTGCCTTTTCTCCCATGCCAACGTCAGAAGAAATTTCCCGCTGGAACGCCGAGCTGCGCACCCGGTCACCGCTGGAGATCGTCCGCTGGGCCGTCGCCCGGAGCAACGGCCGCGCGCTCGTTTCGACCAACTTCCGCCCGTACGAGGCCGCCATCCTGCATCTTTGCGTCTCGGTCCAGCCCGACATCCCCGTGCTGTGGGTGGACCACGGCTACAACCGCCCGGCCACCTACCGTCACGCGGAGGAACTGCGCGCCCGGCTGCAGCTCAACCTCCAGCCCTACCTCCCTCGCCTCACCCCTGCGCACCGCGATGCCCTGCAAGGCGCCCTCCCGGATCCCGCCGATGAAGCGGGCCTGAAGCGCTTCAGCGCCCAGATGAAACTGGAGCCGTTCCAGCGCGGCATGCGCGAACTCGCCCCCTCCGTCTGGTTCACCGCCCTGCGCCAGGTGCAGAATCCCCATCGCGCCGGCCTCGACATCGTGTCCCACGACCCGAACTTCGGCGCGCTGAAGGTCAGCCCCTTCTTTTACGCGAGCGACGCCGACCTCGAAGCCTACCTCGCCGGGCACCGGCTGCCGAACGAGTGGGACTATTTTGACCCGGCCAAGGCCGATGAAAAACGCGAGTGCGGCCTGCACGCCGCGTGGGGCGGAAAAGCCGTCGAAGCGACGGCGGAGATCGGAGATGGCAGATAGGAGATTGCACCGGAATTCCAACCCCAACTTCCAGCTCCCATCTTCTATCTCCGTTTCGCGCCGCGCGAAACCCTCGCATGCCCAACTATCACCTCGACCATCTGCAGTACCTGGAGACCGAGGCCATTCACGTCATGCGCGAGGTTGCCGGCGAGTTTGAGCGTCCCGCCCTGCTGTTTTCCGGCGGCAAGGACTCGATCTGCCTGCTGCGGCTCGCGGAAAAGGCCTTCCGGCCGTCGGAGCTGCCGCTGCCGCTGCTCAACGTCGACACCGGCCACCATTTTCCGGAGTTGAATGTTTTCCGCGACCAGCGGGCAAAGGAACTGGGCGCGAAGCTGATCATCCGCCGTGTGGAGGACGCCATCGCGTCCGGCATCGCCACGCCCGTGCCCGGCGAAATCAGCCGCAACCGCCTCCAGATCCCCACGCTGCTCGCCGCCATCGAGGAGTTCCGCTTCGACTGCTGCATCGGCGGCGCGCGGCGCGACGAGGAGAAGGCCCGCGCCAAGGAGCGGTTCTTCAGCTTCCGCGACAGCTTCGGCCAGTGGGATCCCAAGAACCAGCGGCCGGAGATCTGGAACCTCTACAACGCCCGCCTGAATCCCGGCGAAAACATGCGCGTGTTCCCGCTCAGCAACTGGACCGAGCAGGACGTCTGGGAGTACATCCGCCGTGAGCGGCTCGCCGTGCCGACGATATACTTCAGCCACCGCCGCGCCTGCGTCCGCCGCCACGGCCAGTGGCTGCCGGTCAACGACCTCGTCCCGCCCCGGCTCTCCGAGGAGATCCGGGAACTGGTCGTGCGGGTGCGCACCATCGGCGACATCATCAGCACCGGCATGGTCGAGTCGCCGGCCGACACGGTGGATGACATCATTGTCGAGATCGCGGCGGCGCGCGTGACCGAGCGCGGCACCCGCGCCGACGACAGGTCCTCGGAGGCCGCCATGGAGGACCGCAAGAAGGCGGGTTATTTCTAACCCGCGGAGTTGGGAGATTGAAGATGGCAGATAGCATTCAAACATTCGAAGACCTGGAGGCTTGGAAGAGCGCCCGTGAATTGACGCGGCTGTCCTACGCCTTTTTTCACCGTGACCCTGCGTCGCGGGACTTTGGCCTGCGTGATCAAGTCCAACGAACGGCAGTGTCAGCCATGACGAACATCGCCGAAGGGTTCGAGCGGCTGCATCTGCAAGAGAAGATCCAATTCTATAACATTGCACGGGGCTCATGTGGTGAAGTGAGGTCGCTTTCCTACGTGATACTGGATGCAGGATATATCTCCGGCGACGAACTTGCTCAGTTTCAAAACATTGCGATTCGCACCGGCAAACTTGTGACGGGCCTTCTTCGCTCAACAGAGGCGCGCAAACCTTAACTTTCATGTCCGCCGCCTCATCTCCATCTCCCATCTCCCAGATTCCATCTTCGGCGGCGAGCAGCGCCGCTCTTCCGATCGACATCCTCCGCTTCAACACCTGCGGCAGCGTGGACGACGGCAAGTCCACGCTCATCGGCCGCCTCCTCTACGATTCCAAGTCGCTCATGGAGGACCAGCTCGAGGCGCTCGAGCGCTCCGCGGACATCACCGGCGGCGGCCAGATCAACCTCGCCAACCTCACCGACGGCCTGCGCGCCGAGCGCGAGCAGGGCATCACCATCGACGTCGCCTACCGCTACTTCGCCACGCCGCGCCGCAAGTTCATCATCGCCGACACCCCGGGCCACATCCAGTACACGCGGAACATGGTCACCGGCGCCTCCGCCGCCAACCTGTCCATCGTCCTCGTCGACGCGCGCCTCGGCGTGATCGAGCAGAGCCGCCGGCACACCTGCCTCGCCTCGCTGCTTCGCATTCCGCACCTCGTCGTCGCCATCAACAAGATGGACCTGGTCGGCTGGAGCGAGGAGCGGTTCAACGAGATCCGCGCCGCGTTTGAGCAGTTCCTGCCCCGGCTCGGCATCCAGGACGTGAAGTTCATCCCGATCAGCGCGCTGCTTGGCGACAACGTTGTCGATGCCTCGGCCCACACGCCGTGGTATCCCGGCCCGACCCTGCTTCACCACCTCGAGACCGTGCACATCGGCAGCGACTGGAACCTGAACGGCTTCCGCCTGCCCGTGCAGTGGGTCAACCGCCCGCATCATCCCACCGACCCGCGGCTCCACGATTTTCGCGGCTTCAGCGGCCAGATCGCCGGTGGCATCGTCCGCACCGGCCAGAAGGTGACGGTGCTGCCCGGCGGGCAGTCCACCACCGTGAAGGAAATCTGGACCTACGACGGCCCGGTGGCGGAGGCGTTCTGCCCGCAGTCGGTCACGCTGCGGCTCGAGCATGACATCGATGTCAGCCGCGGCCACCTGATCATCGGGCCGGACCACCTGCCGGGCGGCAGCAGCGACCTGCGCGCCAATGTCTGCTGGATGCACTCGCGACCGCTCCAAGCCGGGAAAAAATACTGGCTGAAGCACACCACCCAGAGTGTCCAGGCCGTGGTCACCGCCATCGACCACCGCCTCGATATCAGCACCCTCGAACCCGAGGCCGCCCCGGCCGGGCTCGCGCTCAACGACATCGGCGAGATCCGCCTGCACACCGCCCGGCCGCTGTTCTTCGACGGCTACGAGACCAACCGGCTGACCGGCTCGTTCATCCTCATCGAGCAGGGCACCCACGCCACCGTGGCCGCCGGCATGCTCCTTCCGCCCACCGAGGTCGTGCGCCCCGACACCACGGACTTTGTGATCTGAGCCGCCGCGGCCGGCGCCTCAATACCGGCCCTCGGCGAACGCCGTCTCGTACATCGCGATGATGTTCTCGGTCGGCGTGACCGGCTGGATATTGTGACAGGGCGCGAGGATGTAGCCGCCCCCGGCGCCGAGTTGGTTCATGCAGTCGCGCACCTCGCGCCGCACGTCCGCCACGCTGCCGTGCGGCAACACATCCTGGTTGTCCACGCCGCCGTGGAAACAGAGCTTGGCCCCAAAATCGCGCTTGAGCCCCGGCATGTCCATCCCCGGGCACACGTGCTGGATGGGGTTGAGGATATCCACGCCGAGCTCGATGAAATCCGGGATGATCCGCCGGATCGCCCCGTCGTCATGGTGCATCACCAGCGCGCCGGCCGAGTGCGCGAGGTCGGTGAATTTTTTCTGCAGCGGCTTGAACCACCGCCGGTAGCACTCGACGCTGATCATCAGGTCGTGCTGCGACCCGTAGTCGTCGGTCACCTGCGTGATATGAATCTTGCCGCGGCCGGCCTCGAAGAACCGGTTCGCGTAGTCCCAGCAGAACTGCGTGATCCGCCCGAGCATGTAGGCGGTGAGCTCGGGCTCGGCGATCAGGTCGATGCAGCTTTGCTCCAGCCCGCGGATGTGGTTGTACCAGTAAAACGGCGCCACGTAGCAGCCCTCGATGGCATGCTCGGGCCACGCGTCGCACTGCGCCTCGATCGTGGAGAAGTCATACCAGTCGGCGCTCGGCCACTGGAACGCCTCCAGCTCCGCCAGCGTCGTCGCGTCCTTCAGCGCCCAGGCCACGTTCTCACTGTAGCGGCCCGTGCCGTAGTCCACCTCGCGCACGGTGTTCCACCAGGGCGGGACCTGGCGCAGGCCGCCCGGCAGCTCGCGTTGCGGCGGGCCGACGTAGCGCGGGCTGACCCCCACGATCTTGTCGAGGTGGAGGCGGGGCCAAAGCTCGGGCTCGGTCGCGACGCCGAAATGCGCCAGCAGCCGGTCGCGGATTTCGGGCGTCATCCAGATATCGAGCGGAATCCGGTCGGGCCGGCCGCGGCGGGCCGCGGTGAGGATGCGTTCACGCGGGGTCATCATGATGGTGGCGGTGCCACTCGGTGTGACACCGCACCCGAGACAGACGCCGTCCGCCCGGGCGGCTCAATCCCAATGTCACCGCCCCGCGCGGGTATTAAGCGCCCCATCCCGGCGCGACGGCATAACTTACACCTCCCGCGCGTCCACTGGGTCGCAAATGGGATTGCCCGCCGGGCCTCGCGCCTACTTTAGTACTTCAGTGAAGATCTCCGTCAAAATGGACTATGCCTGCCGCGTGCTGTCGGAAATGGCGCGGTTGCACGGCTCGGGCCACCTCGCCCAGATCGACCAGCTCGCCAAGGCGGAGGCCGTACCGGCGAATTTTTTGGCGCAGATCCTCGGCGAGCTGCGCGATGGCGGCCTGATCGTGAGCAAACGCGGCATCCAGGGCGGCTACGCGCTCGCCCGCCCGCCCGAGCAGATCACGCTGTTTGACATCATGAAGGTCATCGATGGCGAGTTGCTGGAATTCAGCGGCAACTACGAGGGCCGCACCGGGCGCCGCATGAAGGAGGTCTGGACCGACCTGCGCGCCACCCTCGACGCCAAGGCCCGGGGCTGCACCCTCGACACGTTCGTCACCAAGACCGGCTCCGCGATGTACCATATCTAGGAAAGTAGCGGGTAGATGGTTGCGAGGAGCGGGCCGGCCCATCCACCCCTGAGCATTCTCACGCTTGCGCTACTCACTACTCGCTACTCACTACTCGCTACTCGCTACTTCAGCCCCATGAACCTGACCGCCATCAAGCAGGCCCTGCTGGATTCCTACCAGAAGCACGGCGGCATCAATCACCTCGACGGGGTCAATCTCCCTTCGCAGGAATCGGTCAATCTGCTCGCCAGCGACTGCATGCATCTGCTGTTCCCCGGCTATTTCGAGGAATCGGCCCTCACCGAGCGCGAGCTCCCGGCCCATGTCGCGGGATTGTTGACGCGGATCGACGCGCGGCTGTTCGCCGAGTTGGAGAAGTGCCTGCAGTTTTCCAAGGTGCCCGATCCCGTCGGCAAGGCGCGGGCCTTCACCAACGCCTTCCTCGGCCAGTTTGCGGAACTGCGGAAGATCATCAA
>Ga0302322_100005788_pt1 | contig 10878 bp, 11 predicted proteins | sample Fen_T0_2_FD_203757 | JGI IMG/M metagenome (GOLD analysis project Ga0302322, IMG submission 203757) | Peat permafrost microbial communities from Stordalen Mire near Abisko, Sweden - Fen_T0_2 | ecosystem: Environmental > Terrestrial > Soil > Wetlands > Permafrost | place: Sweden: Abisko... | reverse complement strand
AGGAGCAGTATCGTCCTCCGATTGGCCTTACGCCTTTATTGTGGTTCCCGCCGAACAAACAATCGCCGCTTAACTACTAAACCAACAAACAACCCTAATCTCGCCGATCATTTGGGCAACGGGCCCTTGACTCTTGACTGAGGCGGTCGGGAAAGGTTCGGCTCTTTGGAAGCGGATGTGGGAAACGAACGGCGAGGTGCCGCTTGTTTGATCAGGCAGCTGGTTTGGCTGAGCGGGCTTTGATTCGGTCCAGGGCTGTTGCGATGGCCTGCAGGTAATTGGGGTGCCAGAGTTCGTGCTCCGCGTCGGGGACGTCCGTGCTTCAAACGCGTATTCCAGGCCGCTGCCATCGGAAAACTGTTCCGATCCCACGAGTACATCGCCATGGAAACGGTCGATCCGGATCGTATCGAGGGATGTCGAGTGGAACCGCCGGTCGATCTTGATTTGATTTTGCGTGTAGTCCGAGGCATCCGTCGCCGCGAAGCATTCTAAGCTGAACGAGAAGCTCGCATCACGAAAAGCACGGCTCGTTTAAACCATAGTGCAGACGATAGGTCATCGGGCGGGGCGAATTCCGATGATATGGATCGCGCGTACCGGTAGTCGTGGCGTGACTTTAAAAACCGCTAAACAAACTATTGTTTGTGACGATAGGATCTCAAGTTTCCGTGACGTTCCAACATTCAAGGGTGTGCTGGTATAGCACAGTCGGAGTTCTCTTTGGCTGTGTTTTCCCGGTCTTCGCAACCTTCGAGCACCTCTATTTTTTGAGGCATCCTTTTTCGTGGGCAGAAATCGTAAACACGCATCACACGCAGCCATTGATGTGGATTATCGATACGGCTCCGTTATTTCTAGGGCTCTTCGCTGCGCTGGCTGGGCGGCGAGCCGATCTCTTGCTCGATGCCAAAAACACACTTGAGCAACGGGTGGCGGCAAGAACAATCGCCCTTCAGGAAGCGAAGGAACAGGCCGAAAGTGCGGCTCAGGCGAAGTCGGACTTTCTCGCCATGATGAGCCACGAGATACGGACCCCCATGAATGGCGTCACAGGCATGCTCTCCTTGCTGTTCGACACGCCGCTAAACGCCACACAACGCGAATATGTCGAGATCGCGATAAAATCAGGTGATTCGCTGCTCACCATCATCAATGATGTGCTCGATTTCTCACGGATTGACGCCGGCAAGATCGAACTTGAAGCGTTAATGTATGACCCACGGATGGTGGTGGACGAAGTGGTTAAGCTTCTCGATCATCAGTCCGTGGAGAAAGGTCTACGGCTTTCCACAAAAATAAGTACAAACGTCCCCAGTTTAATCTGCGGTGATCCCGGGCGCCTTCGGCAGATCCTGACGAATCTGGTTCAAAATGCGATCAAGTTCACCGGCAACGGCGAGGTCCTTATCGATGTCTCGGTGCTAACCACGTCCCCTGCAACCATTCACTTCGCCGTCAAAGACACTGGCATCGGCATGACACCTGAAACTCAACGCAAACTTTTCCAGGCATTCACGCAGGCCGACAATTCTACGACTCGCCGCTATGGCGGAACCGGGCTTGGCCTCGCCATCAGTCGCCGCCTGGTCGGGCTTATGGGCGGCACTATTTCTGTTCAGAGTGAAATCGGTAGGGGCTCGACTTTATTTTTCGACATTCCACTGTGCACCGTTCTACCAGAATGGGCCAAAAGCAATCCTACCATTACGGAGCCAAGCACACCATCCAAAGCAGAGATTTCCGTCGCGCCGACACAAGCACTGCAAATTTTGCTGGTGGAAGACAATATCGTGAACCAGCGAGTCGCCATGCACCTGCTCCAGCAAATGGGACACCAATTTGAGTTGGCCGCCAACGGGGCCATCGCCGTTGCCGCTTGTGCGAAAACCTCCTATGATCTCATTCTGATGGACTGCCAGATGCCCGAAATGGATGGTTACATCGCGACTAAAACTATACGAAAGGGACAAGGAACGCGTCAACCCCGCACACCCATCATAGCCATGACAGCGGATGCTATGTTGGGTACGAAACAGGCCTGTCTTGATGCAGGGATGGATGACTACATCACAAAGCCGGTTCGAATAAAAGAACTCGCCAAGATTATAGAACGCTGGGCAGCGTACTCATCGGATCGCAGGCAGATCGATTCGCAGACAAACTGAAAAAAAGGGGGGAGAAAGACCTCCGGTCTTGACTCTTGATTAGGGTTGCGGTCCGGAAGCTGCAACGATGGCGGGCAGAACGCGTTCAGGATCGCATCCGTTCAGGCCAGCGCCTCAAGCGGCGTTGAATTCGATCACGTACCAATCGGTGCTAGCCATCAAACCGACATCGACAACGATGGAGCAGCAGCTGAAGACGTCAAAGCATCGCTCAGGCAGCTGGTTTGGCTGACCGGGCTTTGACTCGGTCCAGGGCCGTCGCGACGGCCTTCAGGTAGTTGGGGTGCCAGAGTTCGTGCTCCGCGCCGAGGACGTTCGTGTAGGTGTGCTGGCGGTAAAAATCGCGCACGGCCGTGGCGCGACGGTGCATCTGCTCGTCTTCCTTGGCGCCCACGAGTATGTCGGCGGGCGTGTGCGCGTTGCCGGCGCGGTAGGAGATCATCCAGCGTTGCGGCTCGTCGTCGTCTTCCAGGAAGAAGGGCGAGATCGATCCAAGGATGAGGTGGCTGGCGCGCAGCGCGCCCAAATGCGCGTAGAGTGCGCCGAGGGAGTAGCCCATCACGATCTTGTCCGCTGTCTGGAGGTCGACTTGGGAGAAGAGCGCGGTGGAGTCGAAGTTCGGCTGTTCGCCGTTCCACTCAAGCCGGACAAACTCGGTCTCCCAACCGGCTTTGTGCACGAAATCGACAAAGGGTTTGAAGCGGCGCTCAGCGCCAGGCATGGGCGGGACAATCGTCAACAAAGGCATGCGCGCACGTATGGCCAGGCCTACAAAAACGTCAACCGGCGGTCCGAAAAAGGACCAAAAGGGGGGCGAAGTTTTCACTTTGGACAAAGCTGTGATTTCGGTGCAACGACTCTGCATGGATCCCATGTTGTCGAACCAACGCGGGAGGGACCGCGTGTTCCGCCCGAACTCAACCGCCTGCGATGAGCAGGCCCTGAGCACGTCGGCTGCGAACGATCAGGAGCAGCACACTTCGTAAGTTTCCCCATTGGGGAAACTCATGAGTGGTTAAAAACGGTTTGAGTGTTCGCGCCGGGATTCGGAAAGACAATGAGCGGGCATCTTTTTCGCGAGGATGTCCGTTTGCGCTATGGTCATTCGTGGAGAAGGTGTACGGGTACTCGTCCTTCTCACGGGGCGCCCCGCTTTTAGCCGATCAAATCCTCCCACCACCATGCTCAAGAAAATCCTTCTCGGCCTCGTTGCCGTCATCGTTCTGTTCCTCGCTTATGCCGCCACGCGGCCAGCCGACTTCCGGGTCGAGCGGAGCGCGACGCTGGCCGCTTCGCCGGCGGCGCTTTTCGCGCAGGTCAACGATCATCACAACTTCAACGCTTGGAATCCGTTTTTGAAAATGGATCCGAACGTGAAAAACACCTACAGCGGCCCGGCGAGTGGTGTTGGCGCAGTGTGTAGCTGGGATGGCAATCGCGATATCGGTGCGGGCTCGTCGACGATCACCGAAAGCAAGCCCGGCGAACTCGTGCGCATGCGCATGGACTGGAAGCGTCCGATGGAAGGCACGGCCACCGTCGACTTCACGTTTCGCCCGGCAGACGACAAGACCGTGGTGACCTGGGCCATGTACGGTAAGAATAATTTTCTGGGCAAAGTCGTGAGCATATTCATGGACTGCGATAAGATGTGCGGGCCGCCCTTCGAACAGGGCCTCGCCGCTCTCGGCAAAGTCGCGGTCGAGACGTCCGCTAAACCCCGGACCTAACCTGTTCAACGCAGTCAGCCTCGATCATCCAAACTCGGAGGGGTCGCAGCAGAGGGATCGAACGGTGGCGCGCCGTCCGGGCGTGCGTGAGCGATGTCGCAGGTTGAAGGAGGGGTAAACCCGAACCAGCAGTGGACCGGGAACGAACCAGCGCCCCTTATAACGTTTGCTACAACGAGGAACCTCCCGTGCGGAACGTTTATTGAGCAGCCGATTCCACTGTTCTCTTTATTATCGGCAAGGCTTGGTCCATCACACTGGCGAAGCGGTCGGCGGCTTCGTCCGGCAAAATATCGGTGATCCAGATCAGCCGGCAGCGGCTGTCGCCATCCGCGACGACCTGCATCGACGCCTGGTGATGCTTTGCTCTGTTTTGCACGGCATATACTAACCGTTGATGGGCGTCGTCGATCGATACGATGGCTTCATCTATCTCCAATCCGTTCGCAAATACCACATGGCGGACGCCGTGCTCATATGTTGCGCGAGCCACGATCCCGGGCGCCAATTTCACATGCACGTTGCCGACGTCGCGAACCGCCGCCCACGCCCGCAGCGTGTCTACTTGGATACTCAATTCTCGAATGATGCTCGCCATTCCGCAAAGGAACGAGGCTTCGAATAAAAAGCGAGCGGAAGACGTCGGATCTTGGATCTGACTGCTCTGATTGACGAACCAAGTGGGGCAGCGGGCAAGGGTTGACGCGTGTGTGCGATGTTGTAGGTGAACAGAAACGGCACTGACAGCGCGTTGCTTTCCAGGGATTTGATGGTTCGAGGGAGAGGGACAATGCGGAGTATTGTCCCTCCCACGGTCAGCGCCGGGAGCTCTGGGAAGGTAAGATGGTTAGAAGGTAGGGACGGCCAGCCTTGGCAGTCCGATTGAATTTGAGAGAAACGTTTGGCGAAGGAAACAGTCCGGCGCTACCTTATTCAACGCGCAGATTGTAGATAGCACGCGATGTCATGCACCGCGTATTGCTGGCGATCGTCCGCACGTTTTCTATCGCTGTCTTTAGTTTCGTTTGCAAAGGTTTCTCGCGTGAAGTCAGCGCTCACTAAACAATCGGTCCCGCTTATCATCAATGCGACCGTCATGGCTCTCTGCTTGTTGGCTCCGGCTCGCAGACTGGGCTGGACGAATGCCTGGGCACTCATCGCACTCTCCTCGGTGAGCGGCCTCGCTGCGAGCGCGGTGATTTCGAATGACGCCGGACTTGCGGCCGAGCGGCGCAACATGCGGGCCGGAATGCGTTGGGACAAACCGCTTGTGGGGTTTGTTGTCCTCATCGGACCCATTGCCACGTGGATCACGGCCGCACTGGAGTCCCGCCGTGGCGTGGGCATGCCTCTCGTGGTTTCTGGCGTGGGGTTCGTCATCGCAGCCGCAGGAAGCGCACTGATGCTCGGGGCCATGCGTGCCAACACGTTTTTCTCCGCGGTGGTGAGGATCCAAAGCGACCGCGGGCATGCGGTGGTTTCGACGGGCCCGTACCGCTTCGTGCGCCATCCCGGGTATGTCGGCATGTCTGCGTTCATGCTCGCAACACCCCTGATTCTCGCATCGCGCTGGGCCTTTGTGCCCGCGACACTCACGGTATTGGTAACGGTCGTGCGCACTGCACTCGAAGACCGCACCCTCCAAGCCGAACTCCCCGGCTATCCCGACTACGCCCGACGCGTGCCGTACCGGCTCGTTCCGTGGGTGTGGTGAAGGAAACCGGTCGGCCCGGCGGCCTGACACTGCTTGGGCGAAGGGGGACGCGCGGGGCTGGAAATTTGCGGCGAGGTGTGCAGGGTAGCTGCGACCTTACTCATCATGAATCATCGTCCCCTCACTCCTCGCGTTCGCGCGGCCCTGCGCCGATTGGCGGCGGGCCCGTAGGATATGCGCGATGAGGCGCTGCTGCAGGAAATCAACGAGGAGATGAAGAAGTTGGCCGTGGAGGACGTCGCCTACGTGCGCGATCGCGTGCGGTTTTCCTGTCCGCCTTGCCCGATGGTGCAATCGGTCGTGCTGATGCTGAACGGGCTGATCGAGGTGAAGAATCTCCGGTTGTAAGTGTGAGCGAACGGGCAGCCAGTCCTGGCCCGTTTGATCATCGCGGCTGTTCTTCGCGGCCTTTGCGATCTTTGGGTTAAATGATGTGGTAGGGATCGGATTGGAACACGAAGGACGCTAAGAGGCGCAAAGGGTAAACCACTTATTATCACTTATTGGCACTGATAAAATCAGTTTGTATTCTTATCAGTGAGTTTCCGTGAAAATCAGTGGTTCAACTGAGATTGTTTTCTTCGCCGCCTTTGCGAACTTTGTGTTGAAATGGTTCGGTGCGGATCGGCACTGAATACGAAGGACGCGAAGAAACGCAAAAATCCGAGGTGGGGTTGTTCTACCGTTTCGAAAGCGAGCCGACGACGCGCGTCCTACTTGGACGAACACGATTAGAAAAAGCCGACGCCGTGTCCGGAAGCCGTTCGATCATTCGTTGGAGGTGTAGTCGAAACTCTACCCACATGATCAAACAGATTGCCCTCAACATTCCCGTCGTCGACTTGCCGAAGTCCCTTTCTTTTTTCAAGGCCCTCGGTTTCTCCGTTAATCCGGAGTGGACCAACGATTCAGGTGCGTGCATCGTCATCAGCGAGTCGATCAATGTCATGCTGTCGACGCATGCGAAGTTGGGCGGTGGTGCACGCGAGATGTTGGTGAAAATCTCGCGAGCGCTCGAAGTCACGCGTACGGATTTCAAGCGGGTCATTCCCATCGAGACTCCCGAGCCCACGCCGCCCTAGAGAGTCAGGCGACAGCAACCGCCCGGAGGGCGTCAGTCACGAGCACAGTCCCCTCGTGTTTTTCCAGTGCAACTAAACGGCCCAGCGAGTTGCGCCCGCGCGCGCGGTCGCGAAGGTGCAGGCCAACTATGGCGAGCCGTCCGTCAGAACGCGTCATCCTGCTGGTACTGGCAGCGATTCAATTCACCCATATCATGGACTTCATGGTCATGATGCCGCTCGCGCCGCAATTGATGCGCGAGCTGAACCTGGGAGCGGGACAATTCAGCGCGTTGGTCGCAGCTTACTCGATCGCGGCGGGTGTGGTGGGTTTGCTGGCGGCGCCGTTCATCGATCGATTCGATCGTCGCACGCTGCTGCTGTTTGCTTACACCGGATTTGCCGTCGCGACGTTACTCTGTGGTCTCGCGCCCAACGCTCACATGCTGCTAATCGCGCGCGCCATCGGTGGCGCCTTTGGCGGGGTTTCGGGCTCCTTGTGCCTGACGATCGTGAGTGACACGGTTCCTCCGGAGCGGCGCGCCGCCGGCATCGGGATTGTCATGACGGCGTTTGCCGTGGCGGCGTCCATCGGGGTGCCGGTCGGTCTCCAACTCGCGCAACACTTCGGCTGGCGTTCACCTTTCAATTTTCTCGCGGCGGTTGCCGCGGTGGTGTGGTTCGTGGCGTTCCGGTTTATTCCGCCGGTTCGCGGACACCTGCAAAGCGGCGTGCACAAGGGTCGCGCGTTTCAGGAGCTGCTGCGCGACGCCAATGCCGGGCGCGCGATCGTCTTTATGGCGATCATGGTGCTCGGTCATTTCAGCATCATCCCGCTGCTCTCTGCGCACTTGGTGGGCGACGTGGCACTGCCCGAGAAATATCTCTTTCTGATCTACATGGTCGGAGGTGCTGTAAGCGTGGTGACGGCGCCCTATGTGGGACGTCTTGCGGATCGCCACGGACGCCAACGCCTCTTCACGTACATGGTGATCGCCGCCTCGGTGATCATCCTCGCGATCGCCAATGCCGGACCGCTGCCGGTGTGGGGAACGCTCACACTGAGCGGGTGTTTCTTCATCTTCGCGAGCGGACGCTTCGTTCCGGGTCAGGCGATCATCACGCTGGCCGTGCCTTCGTCGCGTCGCGGGGCATTCTTGAGCCTAACGAGCTGTGCGCGCGATCTCGCATCGGGGATGAGTTCCACCATGGGCGGCTGGATCGTCACCAAGCAGCCGAACGGTCAACTCGTTCACTTCAACTGGCTCGGCTGGATCGCCCTCGCCGCGGGTCTGTTGAGTATCGCCCTCGCGCGCACCGTACATGTGAACGACACCGGTATGGCCCGACCGCTGCTGGAAGCTCAGCGTGAACCGCAAGTGGCCGGTTAGCGCTGTCACCTGGTTTAGGAGGGGCCTACCTTTGTCAGGCGGGCGGAAGCGGGTAGGCACGACCAGCCTGATCGTCCGTCGAATCAACGATTCAACAACGCGGACGGCCTAGCAGTCCGGCCCTACCTGTTGCTCAGGACGAATGCGGCCGGTTCCAAAGGGGCTTGCCCGTCTCGGTGGGCTTGTTCTTAGGGCCGGTGTGGCGCGGGACTTGCGGGGCCCGGGCTTCTTCCTTCTGCATCGCGGCCTGAATGGATTTCTGCTCCGTCTCGGCGGGCGCGAGGAGATTCTCGACTTCACTCTCCGAGGCCGCCTCCGCGCTGGCGCGCGCGGCGAAGGTGTTAGGCGCGGGGTCCTCCTTTAGCTTCCGCTCGGCTTCGAGCCAGATTTCTGTGTCGCGGCCGGAGGGGCGTCCGCAGTTCTGCCAGAGTTGTTGGGCTTCCTGCGCGATTTCGTCGTGGGTGGGTGTCGTCATAATTTATGAGTTTAGCCCTAATGCAGGCGGGGAGCTATGGGGCTAAACCCGAATCAGAACTCGACCGACCGCTTATGCCGATCGAGTTATTGGAAACGGAGGAGGAATACAGCGATCGACGGCTGTATTGCTCCGAGCATCAAAAGCCCAACGTGAGGTCTTCGGCCAGGCTCGCCGAAGAGACCCAAGGGATGAGTTGTCGATTTCGCCGAAAACCGGTTTGAGTTAACCGAGGTAAAACCACTAGCAGCCAGCTAAAACGAGACGCTAGCGGTAGGGACTCGTTGGATAATCGCGCATGCAAAAAGGTGTAAATCCATGGAAGCGGCTGCGCCCTATCCGAAATTCAGGAAACAAATAATAGATTCTGGGTCAAATCTACGGAACCAAGTAAAATAATTTATGGAAAGAACCGAACCGAGCAGCAGAAGTTCCTCCCGTAGCAGTTCCTGACTTAACCGGAAATCTCTTTGGCTGTATCCTAATGGTAGCTTATTCACCCCTTATGAAAAATGCCCCAATATCCACCATGAAAAAGTATGCGGTTGGTTTGATCTCTGGTCTGTTTGCAGCCGTTGCTCCGTCTTCTGGATTCGCCGCGAATATCATTATAAATCACACCAACTGGGATTGGTACACAACCCAGCCGCAGTTGGTTTCTGACACAGTGGCGACGAAGAAAATCTTTTTTGCGCACGCATCGGTGGGCGGGAATATTCTCGATGGGTTGGCCAGCCTTCGTAGTTCGAATACCTCGCGCTATCCGCTCACGCAGATGAGCGAAGATGGCACGCCGCCTGCCACCACGGCCAATGGTACGATTTATGAATACAACCGGGGCAACCCGGACTGGACAGTGAAGGTCGCGGACTTCACGACCTACATCAACAATGGCTGGCGCTCGACCAAGGTCGATTTTGCGATGAACAAGTTTTGCTTCATCGACCAGACAGCAAACTGGACCACCTATCGCGATGCCATGTTGGCTTTGGAAGCGACGTATCCTGCCACAAAGTTTATATATTGTACTATGCCGCTGATGACTTCGACCGACTCGGATCAGGTGTTGCGTGCGCAATTCAACCAGAATCTAAGAAACTGGTTAGCGACTCAGGATAACAAATTGTTGCTTGATCTAGCCGACGTTGAGGCGTGGTCGCCCGCGGGAGTGCAGCAGACATTTGTATCCAACTCTGTCACATATCAAAACATGTACAGTAGTTATAGCTCCGATGGCGGACATCTGAACCAGACCGGCTGCAACCGTGTGGCCACGGCGCTTTACTCGCTGCTCGGCCAGGCCGTTGCCGCAGCCAGCACGACCGACACAACGCCACCCAGTGTGCCGACCAACCTCGCCGGCACGGCGGCTTCCACGACTGCGATCAATCTGACTTGGACGGCCTCGAGCGATAATGTTGCCGTCACCGGCTATGCCGTTTATCGCAACAACGCGCTCAAAGGAACCACGCCGTACACCAACTATTCAGACAGTGGTCTGACTGCTGGGACGACGTATTCGTATGCTGTATCCGCGTATGATGCCGCCGGGAATTCCAGTGCGAAATGCACCGCGGTGAATGTTGCCACGCTTTCAGGCAGTTCATCCTCCAGCAGTTCGTCTTCGTCGAGTAGTAGCTCGAGCTCGTCGTCATCCAGTTCATCGTCCAGCAGCAGTTCGAGTTCCAGCAGCTCATCTTCGTCCTCGGGCGGATCGAGTTCAGGTGGATCGTCGGGAGGTGGCGGTGCGCCTCAGGTTGGATACTTTGCTGGGTTAGCGGGTCTTGCTCTGCTCCGTCGAGTCTGTCGCGGGTGAGCCTTACGTTTCACGACGACGAGCCACTCGACTCCTTCGGCGGGTTCATGCGAACTTGTGCGCTTTGGTGGTGACCTAATCGTCAGTCTGAATCATCAGCGTGGGCTCAGGCGAGGCGGGTGCCTTCGAGAAAGGCCTGGTCGGTGGCGCCGTGGATGATGTTTTCGGTCGTCACCCGCATGATCTCACGGAGGGCTTCGGCGGTGAAAAACGCTTGGTGCGAGGTGATCAATACATTGGGAAATGTCAGCAGGCGTGAGAGCGCGTCGTCCTGCATGACCTCGCCGGAATGGTCCTCGAAGAAAATGCCTTCCTCCTCTTCGTACACGTCCAGGCCGACGCCGCCGAGATGACCGGATTTGAGGTGGGCAATCAGGGCCTGCGTTTCGATCAGTTTGCCGCGGCTGGTGTTGAGCAGATAAGCGCCGGGCTTCATCAGGGCGAGGGTGGTGCTGTTGAGCAGGTGCTGACTCTGGGGTGTGAGGGGCAGATGGAGCGAAACTATGTCGCTCACGGGAAGAAG
>Ga0302322_100005787_pt1 | contig 10879 bp, 15 predicted proteins | sample Fen_T0_2_FD_203757 | JGI IMG/M metagenome (GOLD analysis project Ga0302322, IMG submission 203757) | Peat permafrost microbial communities from Stordalen Mire near Abisko, Sweden - Fen_T0_2 | ecosystem: Environmental > Terrestrial > Soil > Wetlands > Permafrost | place: Sweden: Abisko... | reverse complement strand
CCGCACCCGGCCTGCCGGGCGACGCGTCGTCATCCTGTTCCTGACCGGCCTCAACGACTACGAGTCCATCAAGCGCGCCTATGACGTGGGCGCCGACGATTTCGCGCTGAAGCAGAGCAACCCGGCCCTGCTCGTGGAGCGGGTGCGGTTCCTGCTGCGCACGCAGCAGATGCAGGACGACCTGCGCAGCAGCGAGCAGCGCCTCACCAATGCCCAGCGGCTCGCCAACATCGGCCACTGGGAATGCGACATGAACGGCGAGACCATTGCCATGTCGCCGACCGTTCCCGAGATGTTCGGCCTGCCGCAGGATGCGGTCGTGAGCTGGAAACGGCTGCTGCAGCTGGCACACCCGCTCGACGTCTCCGACATGCGCCGCATCGTGCAGAAGGCCGTGGCGGAGCAGGGCAGCTTCACGATGGAGCACCGGCTGGTCTGCGAGGGCGGGCAGATGCGGATCCTGCGCCACGTCGGCGAGGTCGGCGCCAGCGCCCAGGGTGATGTCGTCGTGCGCAGCACGATCCAGGACGTCACCGCGACGCGCGCCCAGGACGAGCGCATCCGCTTCCTGGCCTTCCACGACCCGCTCACCGCGCTGCCGAACCGCGATTCGCTGCAGGAACAGCTCGACCGCGCGCTGGTCCGCAACACCTATGGCAATACGCACGTCGCGGTGCTGGCCCTCACCGTCGATGACTTCGAGAAGGTGGCCGGTTCGCTCGGCCGCAAGACGGCCGACGCCGTGCTCAAGACCATCGGCGACCGCCTGCGCGAGGAACTGCGCGACAAGGACTCGACGTTGATCGGCGGGGCCCGTGACGACGAGGGCGTGGTCGCCCGCGGTGACGGCGACGGCTTCCTGTGCTTCGTGCCGGGACTGGGACTCGGCGATGCCGCGATCTCGATCGCGGAGCGGCTGCAGCGCATGGTGCAGAACCCGCTGAAGCTCGGTGACATGGACCTGCGCCTGTCGGCGTCCGTCGGCGTCAGCCTGTCGCCGGGCGACGGCGCCACCGGCGGCGAGCTGCTCGACAGCGCCCTGGCGGCGCTGCTGCAGGGTCGCGGCACGAAAGGCAGCCTCACCTTCTTTGCCAGCGACATCAGCCGGCGCGCCCGCGAGCGCCTGAGCCTGGAAACCCAGCTGCGGACGGCCCTGGAGCAGCAGCAGTTCGAACTGCACTTCCAGCCGCGGCTGCGCACCGCCGACAAGCGCCTCGCCGGCATGGAGGCGCTGGTGCGCTGGCGCCATCCGAACCGCGGCCTGGTGATGCCGGGCGACTTCATCCAGGTCATGGAGGATACGGGCCTGGTCACACAGCTCGGCGGCCTCGTCATCGACCTGGCCGTGCGTCAGGCGGCGCAATGGCGCCTGGCCTTCGGCAAGCCCTTCCGGCTGTCGTTCAACCTGTCGCCGCGGCATTTCGCCGAGACCGATCCGGTCCGCGAAGTCGATGACGCCGTCGCCCGCCACGGCGCCAGCTACGACAACCTCGAAGTGGAACTCACCGAGAGCTCCCTCATGGAGGAGCCCAAGCGGATCACGCGGACGCTGCAGGCCTTCCGCGAGCGGGGCGTACGCATTGCCCTGGACGACTTCGGCACCGGGTATTCGTCGCTGAACTACCTGCGCTCGCTGCCGCTGGACATCCTGAAGATCGACCGCAGCTTCGTCAGCGAGATCGGTTCGGTGCGGACCGGCAGCCCGCTGGTGCGCGCAATCCTGTCGATGGCCGAGGCGCTGCAGCTGACCTGCGTGGCCGAAGGCATCGAGACCCGCTCGCAGCTGGAGTTCCTGACGCGGCTGGGCTGCCCGGAAGCACAGGGCTACCTGATCGCGCGCCCCATGTCCGCCGACAGCCTGGACGCCTGGGTCGCTGAACGCACGGCGCGGGCTCTGTCATACTCCCGGCGCCATGCAGACGTTCCCGCACAGCCTGCTCCTTGAACTGGCCGCGCGGTCGTGCGCACCACAACATCCACGCGTCACCGGCCGATCCGGTGCAGCGCTTCTTCGTCGTGGCGAACCGCGACAGCTACTTCCGCCCGCACCGCCATCACACGAAGTCGGAGCTGGCGATCGTCCTGCGCGGCGCCTTCGACATCCTGACTTTCGATGACGCCGGCGTGGTGCTGGCCCGCTGGAGCGTGGGCGAAGGCCAGCCGGCGTTTGCCTACGAAACACCGGCCGGTACCTGGCACACGCTGCTGGCGCGTGGCGATGGCGCGGCCTTCGTCGAGGTGAAGGAAGGCCCCTACGACCCGGCCACGGCCGTGGAATTCGCGCCCTGGGCACCGGCCGAAGGCGAGCCGGCGGCCGCGCGCTGCCGCGAATGGATCCGGGGTGCGCAGCCGGGAGCGCGGTTCGCGTAAAGCCGGCAGCTCCGCCGGCGTCAGCCGGGGCGCGGCGCGCCCGTATCGATGAGCGATGCCGCGGAAATCTCGCGGATGCTGCGCGCACCGCAGCCCACCATGGCGAGCCGCAACTCCAGGTTCAGGATGTCCATCACGCGTTCGACACCCTGTTGGCCGAAGGTCGCAAGCCCCCAGACATGCGGCCGCCCCACGCCGACCGCCGACGCGCCCAGCGCCAGCGCCTTGTAGACGTCCGTGCCCCGCCGCACGCCGCCATCGAGGAGCACCGGGATGCGGCCAGCGGCACCCTTCACGACCTCGGGCAGCGATTCGACCGTACCCCGCCCGCTCTCCAGCGCGCGGCCGCCATGGTTCGACACGATGATGCCGTCGGCACCGTGCTCGACCGCCAGCTGCGCGTCCTCCATCGCCTCGATGCCCTTGATGATGATCTTCATCTTCGTGACATCCCGCAGGCGCTTGATGAAGTCCCAGGTCAGCGACGGCGAGGTCTGTCCGAGCCCCTGCGTATCGAGGCCCGCGAACAGCGGCTTGAGCGCGAGGTTCGGCGCCGGATTGCCGCTGGGGCCCACCACATGGCAGTTGGCGCAGGTGCGCGTGTCGTCCTTGCGCAGCCGTGACGCGGTCACCGTGTTGCGGCCCGCCGGCAGGTCCACCGTCACGGCGACCACGGGACAGCCGGCCGCTTCGGCCTGCCGGACGATCTTCGTCGTCGCCTCGAAGCGGTTGGTCGTATAGAGCTGCAGCCAGACCGGCGCACCGCGCGCCGCGATGATGCCTTCCAGCGGCATCGAGGCCACGGTCGACACGACCTGCAGCTGGTTCTTCGTCTTCGCGGCCCTGGCCACGGCGATCTCGCCTTCGGCGTGGAAGGCCCGCTGGCTGCCGATCGGCGACATGAAGATGGGCGAACTCACCTTCGTGCCCAGCACCTCGGTCGACAGGTCCATGTGGCTGACGTCGACGAAGCGCCGCGGCTTGAGCTGCCAGCGCGAGTAGCCCTGGATGTTCGCGCGCAGCGTCACGTCGCCGTCCACGCCGCTGGCCAGGTAGCCCCAGTGCGCCGGCGGCAGGATCTTGCGCGCGGCGGACTCGAAGTCGAAGACGTCGAGCGCATCGGCGACGGACTCGAGTTCATCGCCCGCGGCCAGGGCCTTGTTCGCGCCGGCGAATCCGCCCAGCAGCGGGCTGGCGGCCAGGAACTTCAGCAGTGCGCGTCGATCGGTCATGAGGGCGTCCCTGTTCTTGTTATTGGATGTAGTAGCCCGCCACGCGCCATCGGCCCTCCGCATCGCGCTGGGGCGTGACTGTTTCCGTCGCGTCGGCCTTGAACTCGAACACGGCGTGGTACTGGATGACGACGTAGTCGCCGTCGGGCACGCCCGGCAGGCTCTTCGCCGGTGTCGCCGCGACCAGGTCCCGCGATTTCAGCTTGCCCAGCGGCGCCCGCGTCGCCGTAAGCGCGATCTGCCAGCGGTCGCGATCCAGCGCCTTCTGGAAGATCGGCGCGGCCGCCTGCCAGGTCAGTGTCGCGTTGCCCTGGTCGGCGAGCGCGAGCCAGGACAGCGCCGCGGCCTTCGCGGACTCGACGGCCGGATCATCGGCCGCTGCGGCCGTGCCCAGCGCAAGCAGCAGCATGGCGGACAGCGTGGCCCCGCGCGAACACATCAGCCCGTCTCCATCGGCATCGCCGGATCCGAGCTCCAGTCGACCAGCGACCCGTCGTACACGGCGACGCGCGGCGCACCCAGGCGCAGCAGCGTGAACGCGACGCTCGTCGCGGCGATGCCGCCGCCGCAGTAGGCGATGACCTCGGGCGCATCGAGCGCACCCACGTCGTGTAGCCGTGACCGAAGGTCGTCAAGCGGCCGGTAGGTGCCGGTTGCCGGATCCACGAGCGATGCCGCAGGCACGTTGCCGCTGCCCGGGATACGGCCCGGTCGCGGCGTGCGGCTGACACGCCCGGCATGTTCGTCAGCCGACAGCGCGTTGACCAGGCGCACCGGCGAGCCCAGCGCCGCCTGCACGTCCTGTTTCGCGACGAACACGCCTGCGCGCGGTTGCGGCTGGAACGTGGCGGGTGCCGTGTGCGGGGGCTGCGTCGATACGGGTCGCCCTTCGGCCTTCCATTTCGCGAAGCCGCCATCGAGGACAGCGGCCGCATCGAAGCCCATCGCGCGCAGCATCCACCACACGCGCGTGGCCCAGGTGTGTCCGCCCGCGTCATAAAGCACCACGCGCGTACCCGGTCCCACGCCGTAGCGCCCCATCGCCGCGGCGAACTGCGCGGCCGGCGGCATCATCATCGGCAGCTTGGTGTCGCGATCCGACAGCTCGAGCAGCAGGTCCGCGAAGCCGCTGCCCGGGATATGCCCTGCAGCCCAGGCCGCCTGCCCGCTCTCCAGTCGCACGCCACCCTCCACCGGCACGAAACCGACGGAGCAGTCGAGGATGCGCAGGTCCGCATCGTCCAGGTGGGCGGCGAGCCAGTTCGTGTCGACCAGCATCGGCAGTGTCGGTGTCATGGGTACGCGGTTCTCGATGTTCTGTGCGTCACCGCGAAGGTAACGCCACGCCGGGGCCTTCCGTCAACCCGCGGCGTCGAAGGCACGGCTGGCGGCGATGATCGCCCGGGCCGTGTCTGCATCGGTTCGCGTCGCGACCGCCGGATCCAGGAAGACCGTGTGTGCCTTCAGCGCCAGCACCGCGATGCCGGTCGGTGCAGTCGGGCCCCGGCCGCCCGGGAAGGCCGCGCGGTGATCGCGGATGAAGGTCGCGGCGGCGCGTATGGCCCCGTGCGCACGCTGCTCGCCGTCGTCGCGATAGCGAAAGCGCCAGGCCCGCACGCGCTGGTTGATGACGTGCTTGTCGGTCCCGCCGGCCTCGATGCCCGCCGCGGCGAAGATGCGGCAGTCGTAGTCGCGGCAGGTCTGCGGCCGATCCGCGTAGATTGTGCACAGTCCCTGCTCGAGCATCGGACAGGTACCGTCCTCGCGATACCCCATCATCCGCTGCTCCGGCGGCTGGCCGGGTGCGTGCACCAGCAGGGCCGACGGGATGCGTGCCCGTGCTGCCGCGTCTTCCGGTCGTACCGGGATGAAATACGAGGACACGCAGCAGCCGACGCAGCTGCCACAGGGCACGTCGGCCCCTGCCGTGCCGCGCAGCACGGCTGCGGCCTGCAGCAGCCAGGGACCGAACTCGCCGGCATCGATCGGGGCATCCATCGGGTGCTTCAGGGCCTAGGTCGTCACGACGCCGTCGCCCGCGTGCACGGTTGCACCGCTGACGATGCGGGCGCGCAGGCCAGCGCGATGGGCCATCGCCTTGACGACCCCCGGGCCCAGCAGGCCGGCAAGGTAGGCACAGGGCTCACAGAGCCGCATTCCCTCGAGCTGCGCCTCTCCGACGCGAAAGCGCCGGCCGACGAGGTCGTTGAGGCGCACGCCGCGCGTCACGACATTGCGGCGGAATGCATCCGGTGGCAGCGACTGCCCGGCCGCCGCGTTGTAACGGTCGATCTCCTCGATCTCGATCAGCGTGACTTCCCAGTCCTGTGAGTCCTGCAGTTTGTCCGAGAACGTGCCGACACTGCGGCTGTAGCGATCGCCGATCAGGCCCCGGCCCGGTTCCAGCTGCACGGCGGGGACCTCCAGCAACGGCGCACCGGCCTGCGCCGTCGTGTAGAGACCCAGGACCGTTGCGTCTGCGGGAACCTGCGTCATGACGAGCTCCGGGTCGCGGTCTTGCGCTTCGTGGCCTTCGCGGCATCCTGCCGCGCGCGCAGTCGCGTCAGGTCCGCGATGAGCCCGTAGGGAATCTCTTCGTCATACGGGAAGCGCAGGTTGCCCTTCTCGTTGGCATAGGATGCCGCGCGCCGTAGCAGTGCTGCATCGCCCCGTATTGGCGGATAGAAACCCACGTGCCCGGCAAAGCCTGCGTAATAGATGAGGATGCCGCGCTGCTTCAGCGCCGGCATGCGGTAGCTGATGACTTCCACCGCGTCGGGCGCCGCCTTGCGCACCGTGGCGCGGACCTTCTTCAGGATCGCGCGCACCTTCGGCGGGAAGGTCGCGATGTAGGCGTCGACGGGATCCGGGGCATCAGCGTTGCGCATGTTTCCATGCCTCGATCTGCGGCTGCAGCGCAGCCCACCGCGCCAGGCTCGCGGCAGGCCAGTATTGCTTGCGGTCGTAGTATTCCGCGACGGCAGGCGTCTGCGGCTGCAGCATCACCCAGGGCTGGCGGGACGCCGTGAAGATGTGGATGTCGGGCGGCAGCACATCCGGCGTATCCAGCGTCCCGACGCGCAGGAAGCCCACCACCGGCCCAGCCCCGGCGTAGTGGCTCCACACGGCGATCCGGCAGGTCGGGCAGCGCGCGATCTGCTGGCCCTTGCCGCTGGCCGATGGTGTTGCCACGAGCTCCGGCGCGCCGGCGAGCAGGGTGATGCGGTCAGACTCCACCATCGCGTTGAGCGCGAACGACGCGCCGGTCTCCCGCTGGCACCAGCGGCAATGGCAGCAGTGCACGAACAGCGGCGTCGCCACCAGGCGGTAGCGGATCTGGCGGCAGTCACATCCCCCTTCGAGCGGCAGAGGGGAACTGTCGAGGTCAGGTTCGGTGGATGCCATAGGCGGTGACGTCCTTAACGCAAGCCGCGCCCTGCATCAGCGCTTGCGCAGCGCGGAGTCGAAGTCGAACTTGTAGTCCGAGTCCAGCACCTTCGGCCCCACGTACTTGCGCAGGAACAGCGCGTGGCAGGCATCGCAGCTGGCGCGCAGCTGGCGGCTGGCGGAACGCAGCCCTTCCGGTCCCGTGGCCGTGGCCATTTTCTCCGCGGCCTTTGCGGCGGCCCCGGCCAGGCGGTAAAAGCCCGGGAAGTCCTTCCAGATCGTCGGCAGTGCCAGCGTCGCCGGCTGCTGCACCTTCGGGTCGTAGAGGTTCGTCGTCGGCGGGAACAGGTGCGGCACGGCAAGCAGCATCGCGGTGATGAGCTCCGCGTGCTCGTGCAGCGTGTCGACGTTGCGGACCTCCTTCACCGTGATGGTGTCGATCGGCTCCATCAGGATCTCGATATGTTCCATGAGTTCCTGGCGCGCGGTGATCACGTCCTTGACGTTCGTGGCACCGGTCCAGCCGGCGCCCTGGCCGACGACGGGTGCATCCGCCGCGAAGGCAGGTGCCGCCAGCAGCGCCGCCGTGGCACTCAAGGTTCGAATCCAGGAAAGCTGTCTCATGGTGCGTGCTCGCTCAGGTTGCCCGGGGCAGGTAGTCCGGCGCCGGTCCACTGGCCGCCGGTCGCAACACCTGCAGGACTTGCGGCTTGCGGCTTGCGGCTAGGGTAATTCATCCCGGGGGCGTCGGGCGACCCGCCTGCGCCAGGGCCCTGTAGCGCCGGGACTGCTCGAGCGTGATACCCGGCGACGTTCTGTGTGCCCACAGTGCGAGCAACGATGCGCTGTCGGGCAGCGTGTCGAGTGCCGGGATGCCATAGGCTTTCAATGCCGCGGCAACCTCCCTGACCGCCGGTGCCACGGCGTCCTTGCCGGACAGCGTCCACCAGACGTCGGACCTGGCCGGCATCAGGTCCCCGAGGCGGCGCCGCCAGTGCGAGGCCATGACGGAGGCTTCGGTCCCCCGCTCGGCAAATGGCTTGCACCAGATCGCCAGGTTGATCGTGACGCGCGGAATCTGCCCGGGGCTGTCGATGCTGGACTGCAGCCCGATCAGGTGCACCACGTCGCTGCTTGCACGATGGAACACGGCGCCGCGCTTCCGGAAGCCTGCGGATTTCAGGACGTCCCGGAGCCCCATGAGGAGCGCTTCCCTATAAGTCTGCTGCACGTCGTCCGTCGCGAAAAATGGGGATCATGAGGCTACCGGGAATGCGCCGCACCGGCCGGCGGGACAACCCAGGCGTGCATCCGGTCTTCGTACACCGAGAACATCGGTGGCGGGAACGCCGGATCCGCAAAGGCGCCCACGGGGATCGCCAGGAAGGCTTCCAGTCCCTCCGGCTCGTAGTACACGGTGGACCCACACACGGGACAGAAGTGGAAGGTGATCCGGCTGCCTTCGTCCCCGGTGCGCACGTACCGGGTCGACTTGCCTGCGAGGCTCACGTCACTGCGCACAAACCGGGCCTGCTCGCCAAACGCGCTGCCGGTCCTTTGCTGGCAGGCCAGGCAATGGCAGATCGAGATGCGGACCGGATCGCCGACTACGGTCGCGGTGAGTTGCCCGCAGCTGCAGCGGGCAACGCGGACAATCGGATTCGGCTTTGTCGCGTCAGGCATTGCTGTACTCGGCGATGTGCCACAGGACGCCGGTAGGGTCGGTGAGGTACAGCACCCTGAACCCCCAGGGCTGCATCTCCGGCGGCCTGGCCATGCCAAGGCTGTATTTTTCCTTCAGTCCTGCTGATTCGATATGGCGCCACCAGGCATCCACGTCCTCCACGTTCAGGCTCATCATGAAGTTCTCCGCGTGGTCCTTCACGTAGAACTGCTGCAGGATGATGCCGCAGCCGTCCAGCTGCATGCCGCAGGCGCTGTCGTCACCCCAGATCTCCTCGAAGCCAAGGTCCTTGTAGAACCTGCGCGAGACGGCCAGGTCCCTGGCCGGCAGGAATGTCCGGATAGAAAGTGCCTTGCTTCGCGTCATGGCAGAACCTGCTGGTGATACAGAAAGAAGGCCGGAACGTCAGGCGGTGCCCGCGTGCGACGCCTGCCATCGGGCCCGCTCGGTGTCCGAGAGCCAGATGAAGATCTCGTTTCGATCCAGGTCGTGGATCGCCATCGTCGGCTCTCCCCAGTGCGTGTAGGTGGCCGAAATCCCTTTGCGCCGGACGTGGTTCAGGACTGCAGCCGTTTGCGCCGGGTCGAGGCCAAGGAATATCCGTCCATGGCCGACGCGGGCGTCATCGGGAGTCTCCCGCTGGTTGAGAATGATCTGCAGTCCAAGAAGGCTTACCTGGACCACGTAGGGTCGGCCCTTCACCTCATGCGTCCAGTCCAGGGAAAACCCCAGCGTGTCGACATAGAACGCCAGCGCGCCGGGCGTATCGTGAACGAAGAACACAGGCCTGGCGTGAAGTTCCTGCATCGGGGCGGATGTCATGGCGCCTTCATCTTCTCTTCCATCAGGCCGACCACGTTGCCATCCGGATCCTTGAGGAACGCCAGCCAGAGGTCATGGTCCGGCATCGCGGCGGCAAGCTGCGGGGCACGCTCGTTGACCGCACCCATCCACACCAGGGATTCGTGTACGCCCACGATGTCCTGGACGGTGAAATAGAGAATTGAATTCGCGCCCACCTGTCCGGCGCCCTGTGGCGTCGTCAGCATGATGCGAACCTCCCCGGCTTGAAGGAAGGCGAGCCTGGGTCCCGCCTGGAACAGCAATTTCAGCCCGAGTATGTCGCGATAGAAATGCAGCGCCGTCGGGACGTCGGCTACGGTTATCGCGATCTGCCCGATGCGGGATTGGGAAAGGTACATACGACTCCCGGTTGTCATGTCCAGCGCCTTGCCCCGGGGCACGGGGCGCAGGGCTTCGCTGGCGCCAGGCCGACACCCTGCTTCCAGTGTCGACCGCCGTCGTGACGGATCCGACGCGCTACCTGCCCGGCGTCCTGCGACACCACCACGCCCAGCCCAGCAGGGTGAGCACAAAGATGGGGTAGGCGAAGAAGGGAAGCGGCTGGGAAAGCGGGGTAAGGCCGGGGCCGGCATAGACCTGCAGTGCCGTGGTCCCGAATAGCAGTGCCGCGAGGCCACCCGTCGCACGGACTGGCAGCGGCATGACAGGTGGCGCGCTGATGAGAAGCAAGGCAGCGGCCCAGAGGCCGGCGCCCGCGGCGAAAGACGGTGCGCTGGCCTCCAGCGACAGGGCGGAGCCCGAAAGCACCAGGGCCTCACCCGCGATGAATACCAGGAACCCTGCGGCGAGCAGCGGACTGTCCCGCCGTAGAAAGTGGACCGCCAGCACGGCCGCGGCCACGATCAGGGCGGTGCCATCGACACCCCAGGCCAGGGCACGCAACGAGGCGGAAGGCGCAAAGCTGCCGGCCAGGCCGAGAATCGCACCGACGACCAGGCAGAGGGGTGCGATGACCGGGGGACGTTCTGTAGACATGTCATTCCTCGCAGTGACGTTCTTTCCGGAATCTCGTGCCGCCGGACTAGAGGCCCTCGACGATCACCAGGCTGGATTTCGCAGAGCGCTCTCGTAACGCTCGAAGCGGCTGGTACTCCGGTGAGTCCCAGAAAGCCTTGAACGACGCGAGATCGGCAAACTCGATTATGGCGTATCGCTTTGGCCGCCAGGTGCCTTCAAGCACCTCTACGGCTCCCCCGCGGGCCAGGTAGCGCCCCCCGTGCGCGGCAATGACTGCCGGCACTTGCCGCTTGTATTCCTCGTAACCCTCGTGGTCCGTGACCTCGATGTCGGCAATCAGATAGGCGGGCAGGGAGTGATCCTTGGCAATGTGTCCGGATGACGG
>Ga0302322_100005786_pt1 | contig 10880 bp, 9 predicted proteins | sample Fen_T0_2_FD_203757 | JGI IMG/M metagenome (GOLD analysis project Ga0302322, IMG submission 203757) | Peat permafrost microbial communities from Stordalen Mire near Abisko, Sweden - Fen_T0_2 | ecosystem: Environmental > Terrestrial > Soil > Wetlands > Permafrost | place: Sweden: Abisko... | reverse complement strand
ACCGGTTGTTTCGTTGCCGCCGCGATAAATGCGCTCGCCAATGGCAAGGTCTTCATCACTCACCGCAGGTGCCGCTGTGACCTTGGCCTGTTGTGATGCAAAGTAAGCTGCTACATTTGCGCGATCGGCCTCAGTTAAACCTGCTGCCATTCCGCCCATAATTGGCGAAAAGCGCCCGCCTTTATCGGCCGGTGTCACAAAGTCCTTCAATTGTTTGGCGATATATTTTTCATTCTGCCCAATCAGCTTGGGCGCCGTAGGCGCTGGGCTGTTGCCATCCGCACCATGACAGCCGGCACACATCACCGTTTTGGCTTTGCCTGCGGCCACGTCTGCTGCCAGGGCATTTAATGAAAGTAAACCCAGGCCGAGAATAAAACCGGTAGTAATCAGCTTTTTCATCATCACATCACTCTTTGTTGTCAGTAAGAAATGGGTCGGCATTATATACTAGCCTCCTTTATTTAGAGTAGTAGATGATTCGTGGTAAATTTCCAGCTCGCCCAGTTTTTGACCAGTGCCAGTAAACTTTCCCAGTGCCCCGCAGATGAAGGAGCGGAGGTGGCCTTTGCCGGGCGCTCAAACGCGGGAAAATCCAGCTGTATTAATGCAGTCACCGGTCACAACAAACTGGCCCGCACTAGCAAAACACCCGGCCGCACCCAGCTGATCAATTTTTTTACACTTTCCGAAAAGCAGCGCCTGGTCGATCTGCCCGGTTACGGCTTTGCCAAAGTGCCCCATGAAGTTAAAGAATTGTGGCAAAAACACCTGGAGGATTATCTCAGACAACGTCAGAGTCTGCGCGGCCTGGTTCTCGTTATGGATGTCAGGCATCCGCTCCAGCCCTTTGATGAAAATATGCTGATCTGGGCCCGCGAATCGAATATTCGCATGCATGTCGTACTGACTAAAGCAGACAAGCTCAATCGCGGCCCGGCTAACACTATTTTATTGCAGGTAAAACATGAGCTGCTCGCCCTCGATGAAGGCATCTCCGTTCAGCTTTTTTCAGCCCATGACAAAACCGGCCTTCAGCAATTGCAGGAACATTTGTCCACATGGCTAAGCTAAACGCCGACAGCAAACGAAAATTGTTTTGGCTGGCCTATGCCTTATTGCTTTTTGTTGTTGGCTACGGCGCTCTGCAGCTGCTCTGGGGAGAAATCTACGATCTGATGTTGTGGCAAAAATTAATTGAAGATCCCGATCACCGCTGGAAACCGCATGAAAGGGAAGATATCAACTCTGACGGCATACGCTCCTATCGCGAAGCGTCTGCATTTAAGCCTGATGATTTTAATATTATTTTTTCTGGCGACTCCTATACGTTTGGCCATTTGCTTTCTGCTGAACAATCCACGCCCATGCAATTTGAAAAAATCGTCCAGGCTGCATTTCCGCATAAGGTAATAAAAATTGCCAACTTCGGTTGGAGCTCTTCTTCTCCCTATCTTTCCTTAAGACTGCTGCGCGACAAAGCAGAAAAGTACCACCCGGATCTGGTTATTTTTATTCTGGACCTGACCGATTTTAAAGATGATTTTTTTTATCAACATGTTATCGAAAAAACCGGCAACTACAAATTTATTGTTGAACACCCCTATCTTTCACACTTTCCGCGCAAAATTGCCAGGAAGTTTGACGGCTACACACACTGGCAGGAATCATTATTGGGCTACCCGGACTACAGCACCTATTTTGTTGCACACCAGCCCTATGAGAAATCAGTGCCTTTTTTTGATCGCACTTATCACAACCTGCTGGAAATGAATCAGTTTGTTACTCATGAGCTGCATGCAAAATTTATCGTGTTTGTTCCTCCGCGACACTGGCAGTACACTGACAAAGAATCGCTCGGTAGCTGGGAGAAACATAACTACATCGTCATGGGTCCCTATGCACTAAACCACTTTATTTATTTCGACCAGAAAGCCAAAGAGGCGCCCTTCCCGATTATTTCATTGCTGGATGATTTCAAGACGACCACCGTTTTTCCGACCACTTTTGAAAAGGATTCTCACTGGAATCCGGATGGGGCAAAACTTGCTGCCAACTTGATATTCGAACACTGCCTGCAGGCCCAGTGTTTTGATCAGTTGCACTAGCTAATTCATTTTGAATTTTTATCAGTGCGCCTCATCCCAGTTTTTTCCTACGCCGACATCTACTACCAGCTTTGTTTTTAACTGTGCCGCTCCCGACATTAACGTCGAAAGCGTGCTGGCAACCCTTTCAAGCTCTTCATCCTTAACTTCAAGCACTAACTCATCATGCACTTGCATGATAATTCGTGCATTCAGTTTTTCATTTATTAACCATCCATCAACAGCAATCATTGCGCGCTTGATAATGTCCGCCGCCGTTCCCTGCATCGGGGCATTAATTGCGGTTCTTTCCGCCGCCTGTCTCACCTGTACATTGCGAGCATTTATATCCGGCAAATACAGACGTCTGCCAAAAATGGTTTCAACATAGCCCTTTTCGGCCGCAATTCTTTTTGTGCTCTCCATATACTCATGTACACCCGGATACCGTTCAAAATATTTATCGATATATTGCTGCGCTTCGTTTCTGCCTATGTGCAGTTGTTTTCCAAGACCAAACGCACTCATTCCATAAATCAAGCCAAAATTAATTGCTTTTGCGCTGCGCCGCTGGTCATTACTTACGTTTTCAAGCGCTTCACCAAAAACCTCCGCAGCCGTTGCCTTGTGGATATCGAGCCCTTGCTCAAAAGCACTCAGTAACCCCGAGTCACCCGACAGATGCGCCATAATTCTCAATTCAATTTGGCTGTAATCCGCGGCAACTAGTTTATATCCCTGTTCGGCAATAAATGCTTTCCTGACTCGCCGCCCCTCTTCAGTACGTATCGGAATATTTTGTAAGTTGGGGTCTGAGGATGACAAACGCCCAGTTGCAGTTACCGCTTGATGAAATGACGAATGGATGCGCCCGGTTTTTTTGCAGATCATTTCCGGCAGTCGATCTGTGTAGGTTGACTTTAATTTCGTCAGGCCGCGGTATTCGAGGATTACTTTTGGCAATGGATAATCCAGGGCCAGTTCCTGCAGGATAGGTTCTGCCGTTGATGGCTGCCCTGTCGGTGTTTTTTTAATCACCGGTAGCCCAAGTTTGCCAAAAAATAATTCCTGCAACTGTTTCGGCGAGTCAAGATTAAATTCTTCACCGGCCAGTGTATATGCCTCTTTCTCAAGCTCTTCCATGCGTTTGCCTAACTCCAGGCTTTGTTGTCCGAGAAGATTGGCGTCAATCAAAGCCCCGTTGTGTTCCATGCGCATCAGCACAGGAACGAGTGGCAACTCAATCTGCTCCAGTACATCAAGCAACGTGGGCTCCTTTTTTAATTCTGTAATTAAAGCCTTGTGCAAACGCAATGTTATATCGGCGTCTTCCGCCGCGTATGGACCAGCTTGCTCCAACGCTATCTGATTAAACCTCAACTGCTTCACGCCTTTGCCGGCGATATCTTCAAAATGAATGGTTGTTTCACCCAAATACTTTTCTGCGAGGCTATCCATATTGTGCCGTGTGGCTATTGAATTTAATACATAGGACTCCAGCATACTGTCATATATTGGCCCTTTTAATTCAATCTGTTCATTTGCAAAAATATGCTGATCATATTTTATATTTTGGCCAATTTTTTTTCGTTTCTTATCCTCCAGCAAAGGCTTGATTTTGCCAAGCACATAGTTTTTTTCCAGCTGTATTGGAGCATCGAGGTAATCATGCCCGAAAGGCACATACGCCGCCTTATACGCTGCGACCGCAAATGAAACGCCAACGATTTTAGCTTCCATAAAGTCCAGGCTTGTTGTTTCAGTATCAATGCTAAACTCATCAGCGCCTTCCAATACAAGCAGCCAACGATTAAAACTTTCTTTATCAAGTATCGTTTCGTATTCCGCTGCTTTTTTATCAGGAATTTTTCCGTTTTTTTCTGTCTCATCAACCGTCACAACCTCAACGCTCTGTTGTGATGACAAAGCATCTACCCAGCTTTTAAACTCAAGTTCGTCGAAAATTCCGCAAAGCATTTTTTTATCTGGCTCTTTGGCTTTCAGGCTTTCTATGTGCAACCCCAGTTCGCAGTCGGTCTTTATTGTTACCAGCTGTCTAGAAAGCTCAAGGTGCCCGAGCGCCGCCAACAACTCTTCGCCAATTTTTCCCTTAATATTGTTCGCATTTTTAATTACGCCTTGTAGTGATCCATATTCCTTAAGCCACTTTACAGCGGTTTTTGGTCCGCACTTGTGCACTCCCGGAACATTGTCAGACGTGTCACCCACCAATGTTAAGTAGTCAATAATCTGTTCCGGTGCTACGCCGAACTTTTCAATTACACCTTCCCGATCCATTGTCGTTTCTGTCATGGTGTTTACCAGTGTTACATGGTCACTGACTAACTGGGCAATATCTTTATCGCCCGTGGAAATAATCACGTCAATTTTTTTCGATGTTGCCTCAACTGCAAGCGTGCCAATAACATCATCTGCCTCTACGCCATCTATCATTATCAGCGGGAACCCCATGGCTTTTATAATGTTGTGGATGGGCTCGATCTGCATTTGTAAATCATCTGGCATCGGAGGCCGATTGGCTTTGTATTCTTTAAATAGCTCATGCCTGAAGTTTTTCCCTTTGGCATCAAATACAACCGTGATTAAGCTCTGTGGATAATCATTTTGTAATTTTCTCAACATTGCAATCACGCCTTTTATTGCACCAGTCGGCTGGCCTCTGCTTGACACCAGCGGCGGCAAAGCATGGTAAGCGCGGTACAAATAAGATGAGCCGTCGACTAAAATCAGGGGTGAAGTTTTCATTATCATTTTTACCAGTTCATGCTTTAATTAAGCGCTTCTAATACACACTTATTCATATAATTTCAGTATGGCAGTTTACACTACACTTTCAGAAATCGAGATTCGCAGCCTGCTTTCTCGCTTCCCTTTGTCTGATTTAAACTCATTTCAGGGCGTAAGTTCTGGTATCGAAAATACCACATACTTTTTAACCCTGAACTCAGGTGATGAATATGTCCTGACTGTTTTTGAAAACTTTTCATCTGACTCACTTAGACCCTATATTCAGTTATTGTCCCTGCTAAGCAGCCATCATTTACCCATCCCTTGTCCCTGTGTTGATGTACATGGTTCTGCATTACAACTTATCGCCAACAAGCCTGCATTACTTTTACCGCGCGCGCCTGGCACACATGTTGATAATCCTGCGCCAGCTGTTTGTTATGCGGTTGGGAGTATCCTCGCCAGCATTCATTCTGTAGCCCCGCCTGTGGACTCAGAATTATTTACACTTCAGAATCCCTGCGGGTTGTCCTGGATGAAAGAAACGCTGGCGCTCGTTAATAGCTCACTCAGTAACGTCGAAACAACTTTACTGCATGAGCAAATCACTCTCTCTGCCGAACTGGAAGCACGCGCCTTACCGCGCGGCATTATTCATGGTGATTTATTCAGGGATAACGTTCTTATAGAAAACAACACTGTCACGGCAGTTATTGATTTTTATAATGCGGGTCAGGATACCCTTTTAGTAGATTTAGCGATTACTGCAAATGACTGGTGTTACACGCAGGCTGACACAGCGGCCGTTGAAAAAAATCTCGAAGCCCTACTGGCTGGCTATAATCTGAAACGGCCCCTGTGCGCGCCCGAGCTGGGATCATGGCGTGAGTGCCTTCAGGTTGCGGCAGCGCGATTATGGCTTTCGCGTCAGAAGCGACTGGTTTTATCCAGGCAAGGTGGTAAAGGTGCCGTCAAAAACCCTGATGAATATAAATCATTACTGCTCAGGCACTGCACCACCCTCAGTCACCCACCATAATGATATTGATTCTTATTTGTCGCCGGTTTACAAGGGTGCGGCCCCACTTCCATGCCACCTTAAGTCTCTGATTGGTATGATATTCGCTGTATTTTATAAAACTCTTAAAAAAATAGTTGCACAAAACTTTTAAATCGTTACTATAGGTAACACTCAGTAACGAAATTTGCTGCGTTTCAAAAGACTCCCTTATAAGGCCTGACCCAAAAATCAGGCCTTCTTTTTTTCTACCTCATCTGTTCTTTTTTACCTGTATAAAACACGCCAGAAACCCGTTCCTCAGATTCTCTATTAATTCACTGTAATTGCTAGCATCAATACCGAGCGGATCGAGATACCCCTCTATTATCAGGCTGGACCTAAAGACGGCCGCCCGAATCGGCGATAGCTGTGGCTCCTGAAACAAACAGACATCCTGATTCTGCTCTTGCATTGCAAGCTGTAACACCCTGGTCTGCTTCAGGCTTAAAGGGGTTTCTGGCTGAATCTGCAGTACCCCGACCTGTTTAAGCCCGTAATGATTGACAAAATAGCCGTAAGCATCGTGATGTACAAAAAATGGCACATGGCTATATGGCTCAAGTGCTTTTGCGTTTAAGTTATCCAAAGTTACTACTTTCTGACGGAACTGCTTTAAATTGGTTTCAAATAGCGCCTTATTCGCTGGATATATTTCACTTAAGCGCTCAGCAATTTGTTCGGCTAGCCCTTCTGCCAACACCGGACTAAGCCAGACATGTGGATCTACCACCCCACGTGGCATTGAGGGTGTTGCTGCGAGCAATGAAAGGCTCTTTTTTGGGTTACTGGAAGGACGCCAACTATTCTCTGTCGACGTAAGGTAAGGCTCCGCATCTTTATCAAGCCAGAGCACCAGGCTTGCATTGCGCAGTCTTTTTATATCCGAAATTTTGAGTGCATAACTATGCTCTGAGACCGATGGCGAAAGTAGATAGCCCACTTTTAATGTAGTTCCGTCTGTTATCTCTTGTGCAATCAGCGCCAAAGGCTTAATACTGGCTAATACCTGCTCTTGCTCGCTTGCTCCAGCTGCAGCCAAAGGCAAAATAAGCCCTAATATTAGCATACACCGTATATTTCTTTTAAAACAATGCGTTAGACAAACCATGTTGCAGCTGCTTCCTGATATGCAATGTTATATAATAACAACAATTTATGTTTTAAGGTTGTATTTATGAGTGAGTCCAACATTTTTGCCGCGCACAACCACTTAACCTGTATAGAGAAAGCGATGACAGATGCAAAAGCAATCTGTCGTGTTAAGAAAGCACGACTAACTGCCTTGCGCGAGCTGGTGCTGGAGCTGATATGGCAAAACCACCAACCTCTCGGCGCCTATCAGCTAATGGACAAATTGCGGGAGCGCTATGAGGGCAATGTTGCCCCGCCAACGGTGTACCGTGCACTGGACTTCCTGCAGGAATATGGCCTTGTGCACCGATTAGCCACTCTTAATGCTTATATAGGGTGCTCTCAGTTGCATCAACGCGATCACCAACCCAGCTTTTTTATTTGCAAGGAGTGCAACAATGCGATGGAGGTAAATACGCCGCGCGTAACCCAGGCTATCCGCGAAATTGCCAGCGCTAGACAGTTCTCCGCAAACAAGGGTGGCGCCGTGGAAGTCCTCGGCCTGTGCAATAGCTGCTCACGAAGCAGCCGCGCACCGCAGCAAAAGGAGCTTTTGGATGTCTGAAGCCCTGATTGCACTAAGAGGTGTGGAGGTTCATGTCGGCAGCCAGACCATACTCTCTCATATCGACCTTGATGTTCATCCCAAAGAAATTGTCACCCTGATCGGCCCCAATGGCGCAGGCAAAACCACCCTGGTCCGGGTCGTGCTGGGTTTGATGAAATTTAGCGGAACACGAAAATTAAAGCCGGATATAAAAATTGGTTACATGCCACAAAAACTGGAACTCAACCCCCAGCTACCTATTACGGTAAAGCGTTTTTTAAAAATCAGTGGTGCAAATGATAAGCAGCTCGCACAACGGATGGCGCAAACGGGTATCGAAGCGATCGCCCATCACCCGATGCAATCAGTTTCAGGTGGCGAGTTGCAGCGCGTGTTGCTCGCGCGTGCACTGGTACAAAACCCGGAGTTGTTGGTGCTGGACGAACCGGCGCAAGGCGTCGATGTCATTGGACAGGCTGAAATGTATAGCTTGATAAACAAAATAAAAAACGAGCTAGGCTGCGGCGTGCTAATGATCTCTCACGATCTTCATCTGGTAATGGCGCAAACTGACAGGGTTATTTGTCTCAACCATCATGTCTGTTGTCACGGGCATCCCGACCATGTAAGCCACGATCCTGCGTTTATAGAATTATTTGGTGCGAAAGTTTCCGAAAACATGGCGCCGTATACCCATCATCACGATCATGAACACGATCTGCATGGAAATATTTCACACAAGGAACATGCGGGCCACCACCATGATTGAAATCATTTTATATCCCTGCCTTGCGGGAATCCTGCTCGCGCTGATTGGCGGCCCGCTCGGGTCGTTTGTGATCTGGCAACGCATGGCTTATTTTGGCGAAAGTATCGCGCACAGCGCACTACTTGGTATTGCCATTGCCATTTTTTTAAACATTAACATGACAATAACCATGCTGATCGTCTGCTGCTCAATGGCCGCTGTATTAAGTCAGGTGCAGAAAAGATTCCAGCTCTCACTGAATACGCTGCTGGCGATAATGGCTCACACTTCGCTCGCTACAGGCTTGGTAATAATCAGTTTGATCCCAGGCTTTCGTCTCGATATCAACAGTTTTTTATTTGGCGACTTGCTCGCTATCGGCAAACAGGATTTTATTTTGATTGGCCTGGTATCTGTCGCCAGTTTTATGTTTATTTCGAATCAATGGCAAAAATTAATTTCACTTGCCGCTAATGAAGAGTTGGCATTTGTCGAAGGTGTGAATACAAATCGATTGCAACTGCTTCTCCTGTTGTGCATGGCAATCGTCGTAGCGATTGGAATAAAAGCGGTCGGTGTATTATTGATTGTTTCCTTGCTGGTGATTCCTGCGGCAACCAGTCGCAAATGGGTGCGCTCGCCTGAGGCAATGGCAGCGCTTGCCAGCACCTTCGGTGTCGCTGCGGTTCTTGCTGGCCTTACAATGTCATACTACGCAGATACACCGGCAGGACCGAGTATTGTCGCCATAGCCGGTTTTATGTATTTTTTTTCCCAGCTCTTTCTCTTGCTGAAAAAATAAATACTCTGTTTATAAATGAATAGGTGGCAATTCTTTCTGCAACGCCATCTTTTCACTTACCTTGTTGCCGGTAAGTGCAAAACCGTGCAGCTTTCCTGAAGCATCCCTGAACAGGGCCTTCACATTGTTGCCTTCCGCTTCCACTTCCCATTTGCCTTCAATGCCGCGCGGGGCAGGGGAGACCTGGATAGGACACACAGGAACCTTGATGCCAACAGGCATAGGACCATAAGCAACGGGTGTGGGCGTACCGGAAAGTGTTTTTGCAAGTGCGCGCGCGCAAGTCATCAACGGCATTACATAATACAAAAGCTGTCCATCAACCTCTGCGCAGTCGCCAAGTGCATAAATATTCGGATTGCTGCTTTGCAATTCGCGATTTACAACAATGCCACGATTCACAGTTAAACCGGCGTCTTTTGCAAGCGCGGTGTTGGCGCGAACGCCAATTGCCGATAAAACAACATCCGCTTTCACTTTCACGCCATTTTTCAGTGTCACCTCATAACCGCTGCCGGATTTGTTTACCGATTCTGCAACCGTGCCAAAATGAAATTTAACGCCTTTCTCTTTTTCCAATGTGTGTTGAACCGCGTGCGATGCCTGTTCGGGTAGCAGTGTTGCCAGGACAGTGGGCAGTGGGTCTGCTGCTTCAACTTCATAGCCGCCATTTGTCAGGTCATTGGCGTACTCACAGCCAATCAAACCAGCGCCAATAATAAAAACTTTTTTCTTGCCTTCGATTGCCTTGCGGAATTTTGCGTAATCCATCAGATCGTTGATGGAGTGTACGTCGGCTACAGCATCGCCTTGTAGCGGTGCTTCAATGCATTTGGCGCCCACGGCCAACACCAGTTTGCTGTATTTGATTTTTTCCGCTGCTCCGGAAGAGCTGATAGATACTGTCTGGCTGGTCGCATCAATCGCCGTGACTTTGGTCATAGTGCATATCGAGGCTTTCAGCTGCTCCGCCATCGTGCCGGCATCGGCCATGGCCAGCTCATCGGCCGTAGTGCCTTTGGTAAAACCGGTCGACAACATTGGCTTCGAGTAGCTGCGTCCATCGTCGGAACTAATAAAGAGGAGGGGAGCATCAGGGCTCAGTTTGCGAAATTCTTTGCCGAAGTTGTAACCGGCAAGGCCTGTACCAATAACAATGATAGGGTCCGACATAACACTTTTCCTCTTTTGAATAAACGAACAGACTAAATGCAGCAGGCATTTTACATCGTCTCTTTGCTAGAATCCGCGTTCCTTTCCCTGGCTGTTCAAATTTCATGCGCTGGCAATCCCATCAACAACAGGAACATCGCATCCGTCCGCCCGCACTCAAGGACTGGCTGCTCGATCGCGGTTCCCTGACCGAGCGCCTGGTTGAAGCCAGCGGCGGTGAATTTCGCGTCGAAGTTCTACGCCAACAGTGGGGTGTTGCTGATTCAGGGGAGGCGAGGTTGCTGGGTCTGCCGCTGCGACAACGGGCGTTGATTCGCGAAGTCATCCTGCATGGCAATAACCAACCCTGGGTTTATGCGCGCAGCATTTTGCCAGCGAAAAGCCTCCAGCATTCATTGCGTCACCTGAAACGACTCGGCAACAAGCCGCTCGGCGCGGTATTGTTTGGTGATCCGGACATGCAGCGCAGCAACATTGAGATCGCTTGCCTTAACACACAAGAATTGCCACTGGCCATTGAGCAGCCTGCCTGGGGTCGGCGATCGGTTTTTTTCCTGCACAACCAGCCGTTATTGGTCAGTGAA
>Ga0302322_100005785_pt1 | contig 10880 bp, 12 predicted proteins | sample Fen_T0_2_FD_203757 | JGI IMG/M metagenome (GOLD analysis project Ga0302322, IMG submission 203757) | Peat permafrost microbial communities from Stordalen Mire near Abisko, Sweden - Fen_T0_2 | ecosystem: Environmental > Terrestrial > Soil > Wetlands > Permafrost | place: Sweden: Abisko... | reverse complement strand
CTGCCAGCCCCTGCCACCACCACGGGGGCCGTCGGCGTGCACAGCGACGGGCCCGGCTGGCGCGGCGCAAGCATCACGTCTCGGCCGAGGGCGCGCTCTCAGCCCGCCGCGGCCGCGGCGCTAGCTGGCGCCGCAGCCGCTCGCGCTTACGCTCGCCGCCTCGACGATCGTGCAGGCGCCGACGCCAACATGCCCGGCTCGCGGCCCGCCGCTTGCGACTCAGCTCGCTCCGTCGGCCGGGGAACTCCGCTCGCCTCAGGCAAGCGGCAGGCCGCTACGAAAAGTGCTGCGCGGCTTCGCCCACCAGCCCCAACCCACCCCGCCGCGCCCCCGGAAAACCTATCGGCCGACGGCCGACTTGGAATTGGCGGTGAGATAGCCGTCGAGGACCTGAAGGACAGCTCGGCGCTTCTGCGGTGACAACTGCTGAAGCTGCTGGAGCTTGCGCCAGAGCCGCAGATCCACGGTGCTTTGAGGTGCGGCTTGCAGGGTGGCAGCGCTCGAACGGCCGGTGGTGCCAAGGATCTCGTCGACGGACACGCCGAGGGCCTTCGCAAGCAACGGCAGCGCCTGCGCTGGCGGCGCAGTCGCCTGCGTCTCGTAGTGGGCGATCATCCTTCGCGAGATGCCGGTCTTGTCGGCCAACTGCTGCTGGGTGAGCCCAGCGGTACGCCGCAAGCGGGCCAGGCGCTGGTCGACGGTTTCACGGTCGGTTTTGGACTTGGGCTGCGGCACGGACATTCCCTCGATGGTCGAGCGCAACCATCTTAGGGCCGCTTCTGGGTAGGCCTCGACGAAGGGTATTGACATAGAAGTACATGGCATGTACAAAACATATCATGTTTTGGCCATGCCGCGGGGGTGCCTCATGGAAGCCAAGAAGGTCTTGACAGGTTTTCCAGAGGAACCGATCTCGCACCCCGAACTGTCCCATCTGCTGGCCGCGGCTGGGCTCGAGCTGTGGCAGTCGCCCGCGGGCTTCTGGGCAGTCCGGCTCAAGCAGCCGTCGGTGGCGGCGCCAGCGGTGCAACTGCGGCGACGAATCCTGAGGAGGACGAAGTGATCCCAGCCGTGGAAGTGACCCGGGTAAAGAACGGAACCAACCTGGTTGCGCTGATCCAGTCGAAGGGGATCTCGCTGCAGAAGAAGGGCCGGTCGTGGCAGGGACTCTGTCCCTTCCACGCCGACGGCAAGACACCGTCGCTGTCGGTGACGCCGGAGAAAGGCTTGTGGAAGTGCTTCGGCTGCAACGCCGGTGGCGATGCGATCCGTTTCCTCGAGCTGTACGACAAGCTGAACTTCCGCGAGGCTGCGATCAGGCTGGGCGCCAAGGCGGCGGCGCCGCTGAGACTTCGAGCGGTCGAGCCGGCGGCGCCGCCGGCGGAAGCGGTTAAAGAGAAAATGCCGACGCTGACGCCAGCGCTCTCGAAGCTCCTGGCGCGGGTGGCGGACTTCTACCGACGAGCTTTCGAGGAAGATCCTCGAGGCGCGGAGTACCTCAAGAGCCGCGGAATCAAAGACGCGGCGACCTTCGATGCCTTCCGAGTCGGGCTGGCGAGCGGGAAGCTGCGAGACACCTTGCCCAAGGAAGGCGAGGTCGGCGAGCAGCTGCGCGAGCTCGGGATCTTGAGCGCGGGCGGTACGGAGCTTTTCTTCGGCTGCATCGTGGTGCCGCTGCTGGACGAGCAAGGCGCGGTGACGGGGCTGTACGGGCGGAAGATCGTAGACGGCGAACCCCGCCACCTGTATCTGTCAGGCCCGCGGCGCGGGCTGGTGGTGCCGCAGGTAGCTCGGACGAGCAAAGAGCTGATCGTCACCGAGGGAATTCTCGACGGGATGTCCCTGTGGGATGCGGGCTACACCAACATCTTGCCGAGCTGGGGCGTGACGGGGTGGACGGACTCACACCGCGAGCTGGTGCGGCGAGAGCAGGTGCGCGAGCTTTTCATCTGCTTCGATGGCGACGATCCTGGACGCGAGGGCGCCGCCCGCCTGGCCGAGGAGCTGCGGCGCGAAGGCGTGCGCGCGGTCGTTGTGCCGATGCCCGAGGGCAAGGACATCAACGACGTGGTGCGAACCGGCGGCGCGGCCGCGGTCGAGGCGCTGTTGCGAGCTGCAGATCCAGGCGTGGCCGAGCGACCGAGCTTTCCTTTTCATCGCAGCCACCACGGATACGAGAAGACCGCGGGTGGTTTCCGCCTGAACCTCTCTGGCCGGATCTACGAGGTGAAAGGCATGGGCCGATCGCCTACGCACCTGCGGTGCGCGGTGCGCGCGCAAGCGGGCGCTCGCTTTCACCTGGACACGCTCGACCTGTACAACGCGAAGGCGCGGCAGGCGTGGGTGCGGGCGTGCGCGGGGCTGTTCGGTATCGACGCCGGCACGACAGAACACGACCTGCGGCGAGTGATCGAGTACGCCGAGGCGGAGACGGCGAGCCCGACGCCGGAGGAGGCAGGCGCCGGGCTTCTGGCCACGCCCGACGAGGAAGCCGATGCCATGGCCTTCTTGCGCCGGCCTGATTTGCTGGACCAGGTGGTCCGGGATCTGGACCTGGCCGGGTACGCGGGCGAGGAGTCGAACAAGCTGCTCGGGTACCTGGCTTGTGTCTCGCGCAAGCTGGAAGAACCGCTGTCGCTGCTGATCCAGTCGCGATCTGCTGCTGGGAAATCGTCGCTGGCGGACGTGCTGGTGCGGCTGGTGCCACCCGAGGACGTGAAACGCTACACGCGAGTGACCGACCAGGCGCTCTACTACCTCGACGAAGACGGCCTATCTCACAAGATCCTGTGCATCGAGGAGGCAGCCGGGGCCGAGGGTGCGGCGTATTCGATCAGGTCGCTCCAGTCGGCGAAGTCGCTGACCGTGGCGGTGACGACCAAGGATCCGCAGACGGGACGGATGCGGACCGACGAGCACACGGTCAAGGGGCCAGCGATGTTTCTGCTGACCACGACGGCGACGGAGATGGATCCGGAGACGCTGTCGCGCTTTCTGATGGTCACCGTCGACGAGTCGGACGAGATGACGGAGCGGATCCATGCGCTCCAGCGCGAGGGACGCACGGTCGAGGGACTTTCGCGCCGGCATCGTGGCGAAGCGACGATCCGGCGGCACCACGTGGCGCAGCGGCTATTGCGGCCGATGCCGGTGGTGATCCCGTACGCACCTCTTCTGAAATTCCCGTCGAAGCCGCTACGCACACGGCGCGACCACCGGAAGTATCTCGGACTGATCGAGGTGGTGGCGTTTCTGCACCAGTACCAGAGGCCGGCAAAGGAAATGGTGGTCGACGGCGAGTCGGTGGCGTACATCGAGGCCACGCTGGCTGACCTCGCTGCCGCGAACAAGCTCGCCCGCACCGTGCTCGAACGGACGCTCGACGAGGTGTCGGCACCGGCGCGGAAGCTGCTGGGAGAAATTCGGCACCTGTGTGAGGAGCAGGCGCAGGGAGAGGTGAAGCCCGAGTACACCTTCACCCGTCGGGATTTGAAGCAGCAGTCGGGCTGGTCAAGCTGGCAACTGCGTGTGCACCTGGCCGAGCTGGAGCGCGAGGAGTGCATCGAGCCGCTGATGGGCAGCCAGGGCAAGCAGTACACGTACAGCCTGACCGTCGACGAGAACGGCCGACCGCTGGATCTGAACCTGTCCACGCCCGAGGAGATCGCAATGGCGGCGAAGCGAACCGGCATCGAGGTGACGCCGTGAGGGGGTACGCAAAAAGGTGCGGACTTTGTGAGCTTTGTGGTGCTTTGCGGAGCCTCTGCACAAAGTCTCGTCGGCGAATTCCCTTTTCCTTTAACTGCCTTACGTGAGGGAGGTGGGCACTTTGCGGGAATTCCAGGAAGCATATAGAGAAAAACCTCGGCCCCAGTCGCCCGGCCAGGACGACTTCGGCGCCCTGGTCGAGGCCTTTTGCGAGCACATGCGAGGGCGCGGGCTGTCGCCAGCGACGGCGAAGACACGGGCGCAGGGGCTGACCACGCTCCGCCGCTATCTGGAAGCGGAGCAGATACCGGACGTACGACAGATGACCAGGGCGCAGGTGGACGGCTACGTGGCGGGGCTGCGGAAGCGGGTGGCCCCGCGAACCGCGGAGTGCTGGCTGGGGGCGTGCAAGCGCTTCTTCGGCTTCCTCGTGGAAAGCAACCGGCTCTTGCTCTCGCCGGCGGAGCACCTGCACGAGCGCAACCTCTCGCACCTCGTGGGTCCGGTGATCTCGACGAAGGACGCAGAGAAACTGCTGGCCGGGCCGAACACGTCGCTGCCCACGGGCGTGCGCGACCGCGCGATCTTGGAAGTGCTGTACGGCACGGGGCTGCGGCGTGCCGAAGTGGTCGGGCTGAGCGTCTTCGACGTGGACTTGGCCGGCGGTGTGCTGCGCGTGCAACACGGCAAGGGCGGCAAAGAGCGGCTGGTGCCTCTCGGCCAGGAGGCGCAAAAGTGGCTGAAGCTGTATCTGGAAAAAGTGCGCCCGCTGCTTGCGCGGCGGATGTACGGGCGCGAGGGTGAAATGGCGCTGTTTCTGGCGCGGCATGGGCGGGCGCTGGACTGCCGGGCTCTGACCAGGCTGGTGGCGGCGCTGGCCCAGTCGACGGGAGTGCGGGTCAGTTGCCACGCCTTGAGGCGGACGATGGCGACAGAGCTTTTGCGCGGGGGCGCCCAGCTCGTCGAAGTCGGGGCGATACTTGGGCACGCGCGGCTGACCGCGACCCAGCGCTACACCAAGGTCGCGGCAGGCGATCTGCGGCAGATGCAGCAGGAGAAACATCCGCGGGGCAAGCGATGACGACGTCGCCACGCGTGGCGGAGCTGGTGGCCCGGTACGCGCAGGCGATCCAGGCGCGTGGGTGCGCGGTGACGACGGTGCGAAGCAAGCTGATCTGCCTGCACAAATTCGAGCGCTTTCTCGCCAGCCGCGAGGTGGGCGAGCTGGTGAAGGTGACGCCGGCGCTGCTCGAGGATTTTCGGATGGAGGTCATGCACACGCCGACGCAGAAGGGGCTGCCCCCTCGGGCAGTGACGGTGAACAACGCCCTGGAAGCGGTCAGAGGTCTTTACCGCGTCCTGCTGGAACTGGATCTCGTGCCCGTCGATCCGGCGCGCAAGCTTCACCTGCTCAAGGAGCCCGAGCAACTCCCGCCGCCGGTGCTGAAGTCCGACGAGATGGCCAAGCTCCTCGACAGCATCGACCCGAGCACGCCTGACGGTGGGCGCGACCGAGCACTGTACGAGCTGCTGTATTCCACGGGGGCGCGAGCGGGCGAGACGGTGGCCATGGAAGTGGACGACGTCGACATCGACGAGCGTATGGTGCGCATCCGGTGCGGCAAGGGAGGCAGGCAGCGGGTCGTGCCGTTTGGCGAAGTGGCGGCGACGTACCTCGACAACTACCTGCGCTGGTGCCGGCCCGGGCTGTGCCGCCAGCAAGGCCGGCCGGTGCGCGCCCTGTGGCTCACGGCCCGAGGTCAACCCATCGGCTACTACACGGTGCGGATGCGCCTGCGGCAGTACAAAGAAGCGCTGGGCATCGAGAAGCGCCTGACCCCGCACGGGCTGCGCCATGCATGCGCCACCCACCTGCTGGAACGCCGGGCGGAGCTGCGGCACATCCAGGAGCTGCTCGGTCACGCCTCGGTGGCGACGACGCAGATCTACACGCACGTGTCGATCGGCCACCTGAAGGAAACGCTGGCGCGGTGCCACCCGCGGGAGCGTGGTAATCTAAAGATAGAGGACAAAGACGATGGCGCGATCCGCGGAACATATCGCCCAAACCCTGGAAGAGGCCCTGATGGCACTGAAACATGATCCATCGCACCCGGTGCGCGCCCACGTCGATGATCTGGATGTGGAGCTGCGTGCTGTGCCGCCTCGACGACGGCAAGGTCCTGGGCTCGGCACGCGGATGGCGGCGCTGGGACCGTGGCAGGGAGAATCGACGGAGGAGATCATCCGCATTCTGCGCGAGGGGCGTGAGGCTGGCGGGAGAGCAGCGCCACCCGAGGAAATGTGATCTGGCTGCTCGACACGAACATGCTGGTGTATGCCCGCAACGGGAAGACACCAGTGGCGGCGAGGCTGGACCAGGCTTGGGAACAGGGAGACGTGGTGACGAGCCTGCTGGCAGTGGGCGAGCTGATTTACGGCGCCGAAAAATCCGCGCGCCGTGAGGAGAACCTGGCGGCGGTCGAGCAGCAACTCGCCATGCTCGACGGGGTCCTACCGCTGACGATCGAAATCGTCCATCGCTTTGGACGTCTGAAGGCTGATCTAGAGCGGCGCGGGGTGACCAAGCAGGACATCGATCTGCACATCGCTGCGACGGCGATCGAGGCTGGCGCGACTCTGGTGACGAACGACCGCGCCTTGCTCGACGGCACCATCCCCGGACTCACCGTCGAGAACTGGCTCGTCTGACGACGGGCCTTTTCCTTTAACCGCTCTGCTTGCTCACGGCGCCGAGGTGAAGGCGTCCAGCGAATCTGAACCCCGAAAAGCAGCGAGAAATTGGCATCGGATCAGGTCGCGGTTGCACCTCGAACGTGCATGAACTTGGCACTCGCGTGCTCTTGTACCTGGGATCTGCTCCGGGAAATACGGTCCAGGCAGACTGCGCCCGCGCTGCGCGCGGGTGCGGCACCGGGGCGTCCCGCGCGCTCAGGCTGCGCGCAGATCGACGATCGGCAGATGGGCCTTGCCGTCGACGTGGGTAAGGACCAGCTCAAGGCGCGAGCCCTTGCCCGCCCGGAGCTTGCGCCTTCGCGTGGGGTACTTCCGTCGCGTCTCGAACCGTGGCCCGAAATGTGCCGGCTGGACGCCGCGGTAAATTTCGTCGGGCGTGGCGCCGTGCAAGCACCAGCCATCGCCACCAGTGCGCCTCCAAATCGATGGTCTGGAAGTTGAGCTGCGGGTGGTGGCCGCGCCGCGACGACGGCAGGGTGGGCCCGGACTGGGCACCCGAATGGCGGCGGCCGGGCCGTGGGAAGGCGAGTCGACGGAGGAGCTCATCCGGATTCTTCACGAGGGACGATATGGGAGAGGGAACGGCGATCCGCCCGAGAATCTGTGACGGTGACGGCGTGAAGCACAGGGACACGACAAGGGGGGCCGCGAAGGCGAAGCGCGAGGCGATGGAATACGCTCGTGGTGCAAGCCTCTGGATGAACCTGCGCACGAGCATGGACGACTGCCGGGCGCGCGGGATATCCATGGCCGAGGCGAAGCGTCTGCTGCAACAGCGCCTTGCTGCCAAGGGCCGGGGGACGGCGAAAAAGACTACCCAGGGCCGGAAGTCCGCGCGCTGACCGTCGGTCCTGGGCAGGGCGTAGGTGTCTCGGGGAGAGTAGCTTCGGGCACCAGGCGAGTCATGCGACACATCTTTGGAAGCCGAACGACGAGCTGCGGCACATCCGGGATCTACTCGGCCACGCCTCGGTGGCGACGACGCAGATCTACACGCACGTGTCGATCGGGCACCTGAAGGAAACGCTGCAGCGGTGCCACCCGCGGGAGCGTGATAATCTTACGGACAAGGAGCCCGACGATGACCCGCATGCAAGCGCAAGACCTTGCGAAGAGGATTCAAATCCTGCCGGACGCAGAGCAGATCAAGATCTTGTCGCGGGTGATGAAGGCCGAGGGAAAGAAGGTAGGCTGGTCTGAAGTGGAACGGATTCAGCAGCGTATGGCCAAGCTGAAGGTGGACGAGGATCAGCTGACACGTGACATCGTGGAATCGGTGCGCGAAGTGCGGCGCGAACGCCGGCGCAAGAGCCGCAGCTAATCTACCGTGCCTGCCCACAACCTCCGCGCGGTCCTCGACACGAGTGTCCTCGTGGCCGGTATCTTGCAGCCCGCCGGACCGTCTGGGCAGGTGCTGCGGGCTTTCCGACAGAGCCGCTTCACGCACGTCACCTCGAGCGCGATCCTAGACGAGATGGTGGATGTGCTGTCCCGAGCAAAGATACAGCGGACGACGCATCTGGGTCATGATGAGATTGCGAACCTGCGGCTGGCCATCGAGGAGCGCGCGGAGGCGGCATCACGTGAGTACCAAAACTTGGACCTGGTCGCGAGCGACCCCAAGGACAACCCCATCGTCTCGGCAGCGCTGGAGATGCAAGCGCAATACGTAGTCACCCTGGACGCGGCCGACCTACTACGGCTGAAGGTCTTCCTGGTGTACGGTCACCGGCCCGTGCAAATCGAGTCCCCGATGGGATTCCTGCGCCTGCTGGGACGCTGAGTTTCTTCCCTTATCCGCTCTGCTTCGGGACGACGACCGGATGTCCAGCGGGGGCGGTGCCAGAGTTTTTCTGAAGAACGGATAAACGGTGCCCGCGATCGGCGTGGATCGGCTGTGCGAAGGACGTAGATGACGGTCAGAAAGGTCATCACGGACGACGCTTTGTCGTAGAATTGGGGCAAGTGCCAACAACCGCGAATACCGCCACGCGCGTGGCTTCGCGGATTCGCGAAAAACCGCTGATCCGCGGACCGAATTCGGGTGATGTGCAGACATGCGCTGGATGGTCACGGGTGCAACAGGGTTCCTAGGCCGGGCGATCGTCGCCTGCTTGGATCGTCCTGTCATTCTCAGTCGAGCCGCTTCGCGTGCGCAAACGCTGTTTCCCGGACTGGAGATTCATCCATGGGATGCGGAAGCGAGCCCGCCTCCCCCGAATGCTTTCAAAGACGTGCAAAGCATCGTTCACCTCGCTGGGGCGCCCGTGGCCGATGGGCGGTGGACTCCACAGCGAAAGCGTCGCATCCACGATAGCCGCGTCCTGGGTACCCGCAGCTTGATCGCGACTCTCGAGAATCTGTCGGTGCGTCCCCAGGTGCTCGTGTCAGCCTCGGCCGTGGGCTATTACGGGGAAGGGGAGGATGGTGACCTGGACGAGAACACCCCGAAGGGGGAAGGATTCCTCGCGGAAGTCTGCGAAGCATGGGAACGGGAAGCGCATGTGGCCGAACGTTTGGGGATCCGGGTGGTCTGCGTGCGAATCGGAGTGGTGCTTGGGAAGGGCGGTGGGGCACTGGCGAAGATGCTTCCACCTTTTCGCATGGGCCTCGGGGGACGCTTGGGCAGTGGCCGACAGTGGATGCCTTGGGTGGCCATCGAGGACGTCGTTGGGATCTTTCTTTTTGCAGCCCGAACCCCCGACGTGCGTGGAGCCATCAATGCCGTAAGCCCTCACCCAGTGACGAACGCGGAATTCACCGAAGCCATGGGGAAGACCCTTCATCGACCCACGCTGCTTCTCATGCCCGCTATCGCGTTACGCCTGGCCTTCGGGGAAATGAGCCAGATGCTTCTTGCGTCTCAGCGAGTCCGCCCGAACGTGGCCTTGCGCTGCGGGTACGTCTTTCAAGAGCCGGATCTGCGGACGTACTTGGAACAGGTTTTGGCAAAGTCGAAGACCATTTGAAATCGTGCCGGTGACGGCGCCGGCGATCCTCGACGAACAGATCGATGTCATCACACGTCCGGCGATCATGCGGCGGGACCGGCACTCAGCGTGGCACAACCCGGGCGTCCGACACGCTGGGGCGCGGCCACAACCGCTGCGACATCTGGTACATACGGCAGCCCACGCAGAATCCGAGCGTACCCTCCAAGATCGCGCATAGGGCGAATGGCACGCCGGCCGTCAGGCCGAGAGTTTCCTGGCCGAAAAAGAAAGCCAGCGCCACGACGACCGAGAAACCGAACCCGAGCTTGGCGGCGAAGGCCTTGGGGCCAGCGTTAGTCGGCCGGGGTGCGAGTCCGAGGAGCGCCACGAGCGATCGCGACAGGCGCGCCACCGGACTCCAGCGGCGGCCGCCGAAGCCACGCAAAGCAAAATCGGTCGCCAGAAACAGCGCCGGCCACGGAGAGTGCAGGGCCAGCGAGAAGCCCAGCGGGACCAGGACGATGAGCGCGCACAGACGAGCCCCCCGCTCATCCACCGTTTCCTTCGTGATGGGGCAGGCTTTGCTCATGTGACGCTCTCCTCGCTGTGCCCCGTGGTCCTTTCCCACCCGCGCGGGCGGTGCCGGGGCGTTTCCTATCTGTCGGTTGGATGCCCGCTCCGACGTTTGGTTGCACATTTTGTCTTGTATGCAAGACGCCGTCCGGCGTACCCTTCGCCGGCGAGAAAGGCGAGCTTGACAAGGCAGAAGGGCGCACTGGCGGTAGGGACTGCCGTCTCATCGCGGATCCTTCCCCGCGTTACCGCCGCTGCCGCCCTCCGTGCCCCTCTGCGGTTCTCCCCTTGACACCTCACCTTGGATCGCTAAGGTAGCCGCCCTGGACAAGAACTCTGCACAGGCGCGTAGCTCAGTGGGAGAGCACTACCTTGACACGGTAGGGGTCGCCGGTTCAATCCCGGCCGCGCCTACAAACCCGTCGTACGACCGCGGCGAAAGCCAAGCAAAGCGCAGCGCGGGATGCTATCCTGCGCAACCGTTGACTCACTTGCCCATAGCTGTCCCGAAGCTCGCGCGACCGCGGAACGCAGCCTTTCTCTCTTCGCGCTCGGAGTGCATGGCCCGTGAGTGAGCCTGTTCGTCCCCGCAACAAGGGGGATGTGCCCGACGATCCTTTGTCCCGTCTACGGCACTCGGCGTCACACGTGATGGCCGACGCGGTTCGCCGGCTGCGCCCGCACGCCAAGGTGACCATCGGCCCCGCCATCGAAAACGGCTTCTACTACGACTTCGACACCGAGCCCTTCGCGCCCGACGACATCGAGCGCATCGAGGCCGAGATGGTCAAGATCATCGCGCAGAATCTGGCGTTCGAACGCAAGGTCATTTCCCGGCAGGAAGCGCTCGCGCTCTTCGAGGGCAAGGGCGAGTCCTACAAGGTCGAGATCATCAAGTCGATTCCCGAG
>Ga0302322_100005784_pt1 | contig 10881 bp, 8 predicted proteins | sample Fen_T0_2_FD_203757 | JGI IMG/M metagenome (GOLD analysis project Ga0302322, IMG submission 203757) | Peat permafrost microbial communities from Stordalen Mire near Abisko, Sweden - Fen_T0_2 | ecosystem: Environmental > Terrestrial > Soil > Wetlands > Permafrost | place: Sweden: Abisko... | reverse complement strand
TGGTGGTGCGTGCACACGTACGACTCGAGCTACGGCGGCTGGACGACCATCTCGCGTGCGACGTTGCGCTCCGACAATGCCGTGTACGCCCAGCTGACGCTCGACGTAGGCCCGGACAAGGTCGGCGAGATGGCCCGGAAGCTCGGCGTGCGCTCGCCGCTCGAGATCGGCGGTCACTACGTTCCCGCGATGGGCCTCGGGTCGGTCGCGGTGTCGCCGCTCGACATGGCCTCCGCCTATGCGACGCTCGCGGCCGGTGGCGTCTACTCGGAGCCCACGGCGATCCGCAAGGTCGTGCTCCCGAACGGCAAGGAGGACACGAAGGCGGGCTGGGGCCGCCCGAAGCGGACGCGCGTGATCCCCGACGGGGTCGCGTGGAAGGTGACGCAGATCCTCCAGGACAACGTCCGCTACGGCACCGGCACGAGGGCGTATTTCGGGCGTCCCGCCGCCGGCAAGACGGGCACGACCGACAAGCACGCCGACGCCTGGTTCGTCGGCTACACACCGGATCTCGCGACCGCCGTCTGGATGGGCTACCAGGCCGGTGAGATCCCCATGGAGAGCGTCCACGGCATCGCCGTCTCCGGCGGGAGCTTCCCGGCGGAGATCTGGCGGCTGATGATGGAGCAGACGATCGGCCTGCGCCCGGTGAGGGACTTTCCCGACCCCACCGCGTACCCGGTCTACCAGACCTTCCGCCGCGGCCCGCTCGCGCTCAGCTATGACCCCTACTACGTCGCGCCCACGACCACGGACACGACGGCGACGACCACCGCGCCCGCGAAGACGACGCCCGCACCGGCGGCCGCGAAGCCGGCGCCCGCCGCGGGCACGACGACCCCGACGCCCACGCAGCCGTGACTCGAAGCGGCGCAGTTCCGGCGGGTGCGCTCGTTCTCGCACTCGTCGCCTCCGCGTGCGCGCTCGCGTGGCAGCCCGACTCCCCCCTCGTCCCGCTCGACGGCGGCAACGTGCCGGGGACGGCCCCGCTCTTCCTGGTGCTCCTGATCGCGGCGTTCGCCGCGTACCTCGCCGGCCTGCTCCTGATCCGCCGCAGCGCACCGTCTGGGCGGGCCGTCGTGGTGCTCGCCGCAGCCATCCAGCTCGTCCCGCTGGCTGCGCCGCTCCTGCTCTCCACTGATGCGTGGACGTACTGGTCATACGGGTGGATCGGCTCGAGCGGTGGCGGCAACCCCTACGTGGACACGCCGGAGAGGTTTCCCGCCAACCCGGCTCTCCCGTACATGGGCACGGACTGGCTCGACACGACGAGCGTCTACGGTCCCGCCTTCACGATCGCGTCGGAGCCGGTCGCGGCCGTCTCCGGCGACTCGGAATGGGTGGCGGCCTGGACCTACAAGACGATCGCCGCGGCGGCCGCGGTCGCGGCGGCGTTGCTCGCGGGGCGCCTGGCGACGCGGCGTCGGGCTCTCGCGGTCGCGTTCGTGGGCTGGAACCCCATCCTCGCCGTCCATCTCGCCGGCGGCGGCCACAACGACGCGTGGGTCGGTGCTCTCCTCGTCGCCGCCCTGGCGCTCGCAGCCTCCCGGCGCCTGCAGGGCGCCGGGGCCCTGTGGGCGCTCGCCATCTTCGTGAAGTGGGTCCCGCTCCTCTTTCTCGCGCTCCGGGCCGTGGAAGACCGGGCAAGGCGACGCCGCACCGGCTACCGCGGCCTGCTCGTGGCGGCAGGTGCGGTCGTGCTTGCCGCCACGCTCCTCTACGGCGGCTCCTGGCTCGGCGCGATCATGCCGCTGGCGCGCAACGCATCGCTCGAGACGAGCTACGCGATCCCCCACCGGCTCGAGCAGCTCGGCGTGCCGGAGACGCTCGCGGTCGGCCTGTCGGCGCTCGCGCTCGTCGCCGGCTTCGCGTGGCTGGCGCGGCAGGCGGCGCACGACCGCGCACGCCTCGGCCTCGCTGCGTGTCTCGTCCTCCTGACCACGCCGTACCTGGCCGTCTGGTACCTCGCGTGGGCTGTGCCTCTCGCAGCGGCTGAGGAGGACCCGGTGGCCATGGTCGGCTGTCTCGCGCTCTGCGCGTACCTGCTGCCGCAGGCGATCCCCACCTGAGGCGCTGCTAGCGGCGCAGCACGACGACGCCGTCCGCCTGCCGCACGACGCGCCAGCGAGGGTCCTGGCGGAAGCGTGCGTAGGCGGCGGCGAACTTCCGGCCCCGTGCGTCGTCGAGATAGCTCGGGCTCCGCAGGTCGACCGCCACCCAGCGGGCCTCGCGCAGCACCGGGAAGCTGAAGATGCGCCGCCGCGCGGAGAGGTGGGCGCCGAGCGTGTTGGTGGCGCTCACGGCGGCGTCGGGTGGGATCACGCGCAGGACCCGGGCGGCCGCCCGGTCGTGCGCGCTGACGACGCCGTCGCGGGCTGCGAGATCCGATCCGAAGGGAACGTGGCGCCACACCGGCAGCGGCCCGAGCAGGACCCCGGCGAGGAGCGCGACGACGACGAGCGTCCGGCCGAGGAGGGCCCATGCGGCGGGCCGGCGGCGTCGGATCCGGGCCGCCGCGAGCACCGCTCCCGCCACGAGCCCGGGGATCGCCCCGGCCGTGTAGTGGAAGTGAATCGACGTCTGCGTGCGTGTGCTCGAGAGGAGGTTGAGGAGCAGCTCCGGGAGAGCGCTCAGGGCCACGAGCGGAGAGAGCAACGGCAGCCAGGCGAGCGGCCAGAGGAGGTCGACGAGGTACGCCAGGTCGCGGTGCCGGGTCAGCGCCTCTGCGATGCGGCCGGGATGCGTCAGGGCCGTCTTCGCGATCCCGCCGGGCGAGCCGCCGACGGCGGCGTAGCGCCCCTGGAACGGCGATCCTCCTCCGGGCGTGAAGTGCGGCACGACAATCGCGGTGGCGACGACGGCGACGAGGACCCCGACGGCGACGATCACCGCTCCGGCCCGCCGCCGGCCGTGGCCGAAGGCGTGCCAGACCCCGAGCATCGCCACCACGAGCCCGATCTGCTCCTTCGTCAGGCAGGCGGCGCCGGCGCAGAGCGCGAACGGGAGCAGCCGGTCCTCGTCGAGGAACCAGATCGCGGCGAGCAGGAGCGGGGTCGCGAGCGCGACCGGGTGGAAGTCGTCGACGACGAGCCACTGCGTCGGCGGATAGAGCAGGTAGACGAGCGCGAACGCGAGCCCCGACCCCTCGCCGCCGAGGTGCTTGCGCGCGAGCAGGAAGACCGGGACCGCGCCGAGCGCGACGCCCGCGGCCTGTGTCACGAGCAGGAGGTCGGGGCTCGGCCACACGAGCCAGAGCGGCGCGAGCAGCGCCACGAGAGGGTCGAAGTGGGCGCCGAGCCGCGAGATCTGCTGCCCCTGCAGGTCGGTCACCTCGAGGAAGCGCCCGTGCGCGGTCGACCACACGGCCTGGGTGAGGTTCCCGACGTCGAAGCGGCCGGTCGAGAAGGCCCGCTGCTGCAGCACCGAGAGCGCCGACATGCCTGCCGCGAACGCGCCGATCGCGATCCAGAGCAGTGCGCGAGGGCGCGTCACGAAGCCGCGAGGGCCCGCTCGAGCAGCGCCCGCCAGCGCCCGCCGAGCACCTCCTCGCTCGCCCGCGCCTCGTAGGTGGCCCGCCCGGCCGCGCCGATCGCCGCCACGAGGCCGGGCTCTTCCGCCAGCCGCCGGATCGCACGCGCGAGCGCCTCGGGGTCGCCCGGCGGTACGAGGAGCGCGTCGGCGCCGTCGGTCAGTAGCTCGCGAGCGGCAGTGGTGTCCGCCGTGACGAGCGGTGTGCCGCAGGCAAGCGCCTGGAAGGCCTTGTTCGGGATCACGCGCCCCGCCTTGGCGCCTGTCCCGAAGATCCCGAGCGCGCACCCGGCCGCCTGGATCTCGCCGGGCAGGTCGTCGTATTCGACCCACGGCACCCACTCGACGTTCCCGGAGCGCCCGGCGAGGAGCGGCTCGAGCTGTCCGCTGCCGACCACCCGAAACGGGATCTCGGGCAGGAGCGCCGCAGCGGCGAGGATCGTCTCCAGGCCGTGGAGCGGGATCAGCTTGCCGACGAAGAGGGCGTGAAAGGGCCGCTCCGGCTGCCAGCCCGGTCGGAAGAGCCGGTCCTCGGCGCCGACGAAGCAGACCTCCAGCCGGTCCTGCCGCAGGCCGAACTCCTCCTGGAAGAACGCCGCGTGAGCGTCCGTGTCCGCCACGACGACGTCCGCGCGCCGGAAGGCGCGCCGGTCGGCAAGGTGTACGACGCCTGCTCCGGGAGAGCCGCGCCGGAACCGCCCGCGGTCGTCGACGAGCGTGTCGTAGAGCGAGACGAGAGGGTTGAAGATGACGGGCCGCCCGCGGGCGACGCGCTTCGCTGCCGGGAGGTCGAAGTGGCCCGGATAGCCGACGATCAGCGCGTCGGCCGCGCGCTCGGCTTCGCGCGAGCGCCGCAGGCTCCGCTCCGCCTCGGCGACCCGCAGGATCTGCCTCGGGCCGACGGACCAGTTGTGGCGGCGCTCCCAGACCGGCCGATGCTGCTCCCCCACCTCGACGCCGGCGCCCCTGAGGGCGGAGATCACCTGCGCGTTGCGCGGGTAGGCGCGGTCGTAGGTGCCGAAGTAGAGGACGCGCACTAGCGCAGCACTTCGTCCACGAGCCGCGCGGCGCGGTCGGTGCCGCCGGTGCGCTCCTCGTGGTGGCTCGTGATCAGCTCGGAGAGGAGGCCGAGCGAGAGCAGCTGGATTCCCACCACGACGAGGAGGACACCGAGCTGGAGCAGCGGCCGCTGACCGATCGCGTGGCCCGCGAGCTTGACGACCGTGAGGTAGACGAGGATGGCGCTGCCGAGCAGGCTGAAGAGGAGCCCCAGGCCGCCGAAGAGGTGGAGCGGCCTTTGGCGGTAGCGGCCCATGAACGTCACCGTGAGCAGGTCGAGGAAGCCGCGCACGTAGCGCTCGACGCCGTAGTTCGAGCGGCCGTGCTCGCGGGGGCGGTGATTCACCGGCAGCTCCGTGACGCGGTAGCCGCGGTAGTGCGCGAGCACGGGGATGTAGCGGTGCAATTCCCCGTACAGCTGCATGCCCTCGACCACCTCGGCGCGGTACGCCTTGAGGCCGCAGTTCATGTCGTGGAGGTGGACGCCCGAGACCGTGCCCGCGACGGTGTTGAAGAGCTTCGACGGGATGCGGCGGGTGATCGGGTCGCGGCGCTTCGTCTTCCAGCCGGAGACGAGGTCGAATCCCTCGTCGAGCTTCGCGAGCAGCCGCGGGATCTCCGCCGGGTCGTCCTGGAGGTCGCCGTCGATCGTGACGACGATGTCCCCAGCGGCCTCGCCGAAGCCGGCGTCGAGCGCGGCCGCCTTGCCGAAGTTCCGCCGCAGCCGCACGACGCGGACGTTGTCGTGGGCGTCGTGGAGGCGGGTGAGGGCGGCGAACGTCCCGTCGGCGGAGCCGTCGTCCACGAACACCGCCTCCCAGGCGCGACCGTCCCCCGCGAACGCGGAGGCGAGCTCGTCGTAGAGCAGCGCCACGCTGCGCTCCTCGTTGTGGACGGGAATGACGACGGAGATCACGCCGCGAGGGTACCCCGTCCGCCTGGTGTAGCGTGAGGTCGTGAGCGATCTGATCGCCGTTCCCGACGCCCTCGCAGCCGTGCTCCGCCGGGCCTATGCGTTGCCCGTCGAGGAGACCGAGCTCGAGTCGGCGGCAGGACGCGTCCTCGCCGGGCCCGTCCGCTCGCCGATCGACCTGCCTCCGTTCCCGAGCTCGTCGATGGACGGCTACGCCGTCAGGGCCGCAGACGCGCCCGGCCCGCTGCGTGTGGTCGGCAAGGTGGCGGCGGGCCGGCCGGAGACCCGTTCGGTTGCGCAGGGCGAGGCAATCGACATCTCCACCGGCGGGGTCGTGCCGGACGGAGCCGACGCGGTCGTCCCGGTCGAGAGGGTCAGCGTGCGCGGCGGCGAGATCGTGGTGGAGGGTTCCGTCGCCCAGGGAGACAACATTCGCCGCCCTGGCGGAGACGTGACTGCTGGGGCGACCGTGCTCGAGCCGGGCGCTCTCCTGACGCCGGCACGGCTCGCGGCGCTCGCGGCCTGCGGTGTCGAGCGGGTCCCGACCTGCCGGACGCCCTACGTCGCCGTCCTCGCGACGGGATCGGAGCTCCGCCGGCCGGGTGAGACGCTCGAGGCAGGTCAGATCTACGAGTCGAACGGGATCATGATCGGGGCTGTGCTGACGGAGAGCGGCGCCCAGGTCGAGCGCCTGGCGGCCGTCGAGGACACCGAGGAGGCGCTCGAGCGCGCGCTCACGCAGGCCCTCGAGGCGGACGTGGTCGTCACGTCTGGTGGCGTCTCCGTGGGCCCGCACGACCTCGTCCGGCGTGTGGCGGCCCGTCTCGGCGTCGAGCAGGTGTTCTGGGGTGTCGCGATGCGACCCGGCAAGCCTCTCGCCTTCGGCGTGCGCGACCGCACGCTCGTGTTCGGGCTCCCGGGCAATCCGGTCTCCTCCCTGGTCGGCTGCCTCCTGTTCGTGCGCCCGGCGCTGCTCGCACTCCAGGGGCATCCGCACCCGGAGCCCCCGTTCCGCCCGGGCATCCTGGCGCGGGAGGTGCGGCCGCGCCCGGAGCGCGACGACTACGTGCGCGCCCGGCTCTCGTGGGACGCCGAGGGGCCGCTGCTCGCTCCGATCACCGGCCAGGAGTCCCACATGATCGTGCGCACGACCGCCGCGGACGCGATCGTGCACGTGCCCCGGGGCACCGAGGTGGTGCCCGCCGGCACCCGGGTCACCTTCCTGGCGCTCTAGTAATTGGTCTGTACCTTTTGGGGACGTCCCGACCGTCGCAGGTGCGGGACGGCACGGTAGCGGCCCGCAGCGAGGGCGCCGAGCTGCGTGGCGACCGCCGCCCACACGATCAGCACGAGCACCGTTTGCCACGGGATGAATCCCAGCGTCATCAGCGAGAGGACGTAGAGCGGGGCATCCAGCCCCAGCCCGAGCTGCGTCCCGATCACGACGAGCGCGAGCGCAGGCCCGGCGAGACCGATGCCGTAGAGCGTGTCGCGCACCCAGCCGGAGCCGCGGTCGACCTGCGGCAGCCAGAGCCAGGCGTAGAGCGACGGGAGCACGAACACGAGACCGTAGGGGCTGATCACCGTCGTCGCCACGGCGACGCCTCCGAGCGTGAGGAGGGCCACGAGGTACCCCCCGAGCACCTCGTCGTCCGTTGCGGGAGCCGGAGGAACGAGGGTGCGACGGGCACGCCACCACCCGAGCGCGGCCAGGGCACCGAGCACGAGCAGCCATGCGACGGGCCAGCTCCGGACCGCGGGACTGTCCGGAGCCGGCGGGATGTCCGAGCCGCGCGGGAAGACGCCCATGAGCGCGCCGAGCCCGAGCAGCAGCCCCACCCAGAGCCAGACCGCGAACCGGATCCGCAGCGCCCGCCAGGCGCCGGCAAGCGGCAACCGCCGCCTCCGGCAGCGCGCGAAGAGGTCGATCGTGCCCGCGAAGAACGGGACGAGCGCGACGAGGAGCACGAGCTCGATCGCCCAGCCACGGATGAGTTTGCTGCCGAGGTAGACGTGCGCGGTGGTGCCGCCGACAAGCTCGACGCCGCCGTCCAGGGACGAGAGGATGGAGTCGGCGGCGCGGCCGAGCTGGGCAAACCGCTTCACGTTTAGCCTGGCGGTCGTGTCGGCTGCGGCGCCAGAGCCGCGGTCGGATGCGGTCGAGAGCCTGATCGCGGAGATGCCGCGGGCGAGGAACGGCGCCTGCTCCCCGTACCCGAACGGGACCCCGAGGTCGACGAGCTGCGCGAGCCAGCCGGGTCTGGACGGAAGCCGACCCTGCTGCTCGGCGACCCTGACGTCCGCGGTGCGGAGGAGCGCGGGGGTCGGCGACCGTGGGACGTACCCTGCGAGCTCGAGCCTGGGGGCGGCCGTGCCGCCCAGCCCGTCGAGAGAGAGGACGGCCCGGAGGCGGCCGCGCAGCGGCGAGGTGGCGGCGAACCGCTCCGCACCGTAGCCGCCGTAGGCGCCGCCGTCGGAGGAGAGAAAGACCAGCGTGTGCATCGGCGTCGGCCGCCCGGCCACCGTTCCGAGCTTCCCGTAGCCGCGGGCGAGCTCGATCAGCGCTGCCGTGCCCGAGGCGTTGTCGTTGGCGCCGGGCCCGACCCCGATGTTGTCGCGGTGCGCGAGCACGAGGATGGCGTCCTCGGTGGCCCCCGGGATGACCGTGACGAGGTTGTCGAGGTGGACGCGCCCGAGGCCCGGGATCTCCTGGTCCCATCCGTCCACGGTCGTCCGGAGCCCGTAGAGGGCGAGCTTCTCCTTCACCCAGTCGGCGGCGCCCGTTGCTCCCGGTGTGCCTGGCTGGCGAGCCGGAAAGTCGCGCACGAGCTCCGTTGCGAGACCCGTCGCCGAGACCCCGTCGAAGGACGGCGGCAGTGCAGAGGCAGGGTACGGGCCGGGCCGCACGATCGTGAGCATGAGCAGCAGCACCGGCGCGATCACGAGCAGGCCGGCGGCGCGGACGAGGGCGGCGTTGATGGGCCGGTCGAGAGAGCCCTTGCGGGCACGCCGGCGCCGCTGCGCCGGCTGCGCACCGTCCGGGGGCCGCGCGGCCCCTGGCGGCCGACGGCGGCCCCGCGCGCGTGAGTCTGAGGCCGGCACGACGGGGGCTATAGTACGACCTCACGGGCAGGTGCCCGTCGAGAGCGACCACGACGATGCCGGAATCCCAGACCATCCTGCTCGTCGACGACGAGGACGCAATCCAGAAGCTGCTCACGTATCCGCTCGAGCGCGACGGCTACCGGGTCGTTCAGGCACGCGACGGCGAGGAGGCGCTGCGGCGCTTCGCAGAGGAGGGCGAGGTCGACCTCGTCATCCTCGACATCATGCTGCCGAAGATCGACGGGCTCGAGGTCTGCAAGCGGATCCGGGCGGGCAGCACCGTCCCGATCATCATGCTGACCGCCCGCGACGACGAGCTCGACAAGGTGCTCGGGCTCGAGCTCGGCGCGGACGACTACATCACGAAGCCGTTCCTGATCCGCGAGTTCCGCAGCAGGGTCCGCGCCGTTCTGCGCCGCGCCGCGACACCGCACGTCGGTGGCAAGCGCGACGAGACGATCGACCGTGGCGACGTCCGCATCGACTTGCCCCGGAGGACGGTCGAGGTGCGGGGCGAGCCCGTTCAGCTCACGTTCGTCGAGTTCGAGTTGCTGGCCCTGCTGGCCTCGAGCCCGGGGGTCGTCTACTCGCGCCGGCAGCTGCTCGAGCGGCTGCGGGGCGGGGCGGACTATCGCGAGCCGCGCACCATCGACGTCCACGTCCGCCACCTTCGCGAGAAGATCGAGCGGGAGCCGCGCGAGCCGGAGCTGATCCTGACCGTGCGGGGAGCCGGGTACCGCTTCCGGGACGGATGAGGATCCCCGGCGGCATCCGCGTCAAGCTGGCGCTGGCGCTGCTCGGAATCGTCGGCGGCGCCCTGCTCGTCGCGTACGCGATCGTGGTGCCCTCATTGGAGCGCCGCCTCGTCGCGGCGAAGCTCGGCCAGCTGGAGGGTGACTCGGCGACGCTCGCGGTCGACTACGCCGCACTGCAGGCGCAGAACAACCCGCAGCTCGGCGACTTCGTCGACCAGGGGAGTCTCGTCGCGAACTCGCGCGTGGTCCTCTTCGGCATCGCGCCCGGTACCGGTGAGCTCGTCAAGCTGGCGGACTCCTCGACGACCGGTAGTCCCGAGATCCAGCTGGATCCGGTCGCGCTCCAGGCCGCGCGGTCGGTAAGCACGGTACGCGCCCGGGTGCGTCATGACGGCCGCGAGTACGCGGAGGTCGCCGTGCCGCTGCTCGCCGAGGGCAACGTGCTGCTGCTGTCGAGCTCGCTGTCGGACCAGCTCGCGACCGTCGCCCTCGTCAAGCGGCGGCTCGCATTCGCGACGGTCGCGGCCCTCGTGATCTCGGTCGTGCTCGGCTTCGCCGTCGCCGCGGTGCACGCCCGCCGGCTAGGACGGCTGCAACGGGCCGCCGACCGTATCGCCGAGGGTGCGTTCGACGAGCCGGTCGTCGACGACGGCAACGACGAGGTCGGCCAGCTGGCGGCGTCGTTCGACCGCATGCGCATCCAGCTGGCGCAGCTCGACAGCGCCCGCAAGGAGTTCGTCGCAAACGCCTCCCACGAGCTCCGCACGCCGCTCTTCTCGCTGGCCGGCTTCCTCGAGCTCCTCGCCGACGAGGATCTCGACGAGGCCACCCGGCGCGAGTTCATCGCCACCACGCGCGGCCAGGTCGAGCGGCTGACGAGGCTCGCCACCGACCTGCTCGACCTCTCGCGCATGGACGCCGGCCGGATCCGGATCGAGCACGACGAGGTCGGGCTGGCCGAGGTCGCCCGTGTCGTCGCGGAGGACTTCACGGCGCTCGCGGACGCGTCCGGTCACACGCTCCTCGTCGACGCGGACGAGGACGCCTGGGCCTTCGCGGACGAGGAGCGGGTGCAGCAGATCGCCCGCGCTCTCGTCGGCAACGCGCTCACCCACACGCCTGCGGGCACCACAGTGCGGCTCGGGGTCGAGCGGCGAGCCGGCCGCGTCGCCCTCGTCGTCGCCGACGACGGCCCGGGAATCCCGGTCGAGCACCTCGATCGCGTGTTCCAGCGCTTCTACCGCGTCGAGGGGGGCCATGCCTCGGGCAGCGGCCTCGGTCTCGCGATCGCGCACGAGCTGGCCGGGCGCATGGGCGGATGCGTCACCGTCTCGAGCCGCCCCGGCGCGACGGCGTTCACGCTCGACCTGCCGGCCGTGAGCCAGCCGGAGCCGCAGGGCGCGACCCCGCTCGCGGCCTGAGCGGCACGGCGCGTTTCCACGTGGAAACGCTCGGGCCGTGCGACCCCGGGGCCGGTCGGGAGCCGTGGCTACAGTGACAGAGCCGTGCGACCCCAGG